>OMCT01001327.1_pt1 | contig 15237 bp, 12 predicted proteins | sample 1674301 | NCBI WGS metagenome assembly OMCT01 (sample SAMEA103958158, study PRJEB25191) | human gut metagenome
GAAAAACTCACACCTTTTGGAGGAATTTTTTCAATCATGGAGCAATTTGACTCCAAAAAACAATATTACTTCTAAAATAAGAGAAAGGGCTATATCTTATGTCTACGACATAGATGTTTACATGAAATCACTTATTCTATTTTCTCAAACCCCTCAACCAACCCCGAAATAACTCTTCTCGCACGTTGCCACTTAGAGCTACTTGACACAGCAAACTTTTTATGATTGATTGTGATGAACGAATCAACCCTTTGGGCTGGGTCGTACTTGTATTCTCGACCAGAGAAATGATTTACAGCACGCAGGAAAGTGGCGAAAGATGTCTTTGAATCAAGGTGGTTGGTGCGCAAAAGTGCAGCCTTGATGTAAGCAGTCTCGTATTCATGCTCCATGTTGTTTAGGGCAACTAAGATGGTTTCTTTCAATGCTGTCTTATTTTCTGCTGTTAGGATATCATCAATACTCAGTTCTTCTTGCAGAATGGTTCTGCGTCCATGCTTCCCTTTTGTATTGGCAAGAGCATTCTTTATGGTCTGTCGAAATTCTATGTCCTCTATTTCCTTACTTTGTTTTGTCCATTCTGCTTTCTTGTCAAGACCTTGCGTAACGCTGGTTTCCACAAGATTTACTATAATTGTTTTGACACTTTCACGCACGATGGAAAGTTGTTTGTCGTTAAGACTTACTTTGCTCAATGCCGTTGCACTCTTGGGTAGTCCATGGTCAAAGCAGATATAATAGAGCGTACACATCAGCAATGTATTTCGTTCCTCAAAGATTTCTTCACGAAGACGGAAATACATTTCTGGGAGAGCATGAATGGCAGACAGCATTATTCGCTTTGATATTGTTGCAAGTTCTTCCGCTGTATGCCCTTTGCTAAAATTGAATACAGCCATTTGTACGAGGGAAGGCAACGAATCCCAAAACTCTTTAGCTGAGACATAAGGGATATAAAGATGATCGTCATCTTCCTCACTCATATCCTTGTCAACAAGACCATATTCCCTTATCAAGATTAGGTCTTCGTTTGTTTCATTCTTATCCCTACCAATAACTTCGGAATAGAAACCCAATCGCAGATAGCCAGTGAAAGCCATCATTTCATCGACAACACGTATAGCCACGGCTGTCTTTTCTTCATCTGACAGAACGGTATCTGTGTTGGACACAAATAGTTTCCGACACTCAATAAGCACGGATGTAGGCACATATTTCGCAGCCATTTTGAATATGCGTTCAATTTGGCTGAAATCGTTGCGCATCATCTTCATCATATCCAATGAGAAGCGTGAGTAATCCTCTTGGTGTTCCTGCTTCCAAAAATGCACTTTGTCAAGCGCATCCCTCATGGCGTTCTTTTTGAAATTTCTTATCTCCATCTGCTATGTTACTGCTATTAGGTGGCAATTTGAGAAAACGTTTCATTCACCCAACTGCTTCAACAAGAAATCTTCCAAGGTCTTTCTGTCTGGCAACTGGAGCATATAGGTGGAAACAAAGAGTTGGTTATCCATGCCAGCAAGGGCATACTCCACCATTTTCTTTCCCTTTCGTGTGCAGAGCAATATGCCGACAGGAGGGTTATCCCCTGGCTGCATCTCATTCTCCTTGTAATATGACACATAAGCATTGAGTTGTCCGAGGTTCTCATGCGAAAACTCCTCGTTCTTCAATTCGATGATAACACCACAATGCAGAATGCGATTGTAGAACACAAGGTCGGGGTAATAATACTCGTCATCGATAATGATGCGCTTTTGGCGAGCCTCAAAACAAAAGCCTTTGCCCAATTCGAGGATAAACTCTTGTAGATGGCTGATAAGCGCATTCTCCAAATCATGTTCATCCACAATTTCCTGCGCCTTCAATCCAAGAAATTCAAAGGTAAAAGGTTGGCGAATCTGCAACGCAGCAGAGTCATGTCCTTGCACAGAGGATTGGGAAAGCATTTTCTCTGGGTTGCCACTGATGCCTGCACGGAAATAGAGATTAGTGCTAATCTGACGGCGAAGTTCGCGAACAGACCATGTACACTTGATGCATTCCTGCTCGTAGAAGTAACGAGCGAGAGGGTCATCCACGCTCATAATCTCTCGTATATGAGAAAAAGACAAGCGTGAAACAATCATTTCTGGTGGTGTCTGGAATTTATGCGACACTGTCGCACAAATTGTATTAGTCTGGGCATCAGTAGATTTATCCATCAAAGGAATACGACTCTCTGATTTATTCGACAGCGTTGAATAAATTTCATTTGGAACGAATAGTCCTCCCATTTGTGGGTATAAGTTGTAGAAGTTTCGAGAAGTCTGGAACAAAGTAACATTAAGTCCTTTTCTATTCACCTGTTCCTCCAACTTCTTCAGCAACTGTGTGCCATACTCTGCCCTGTCCTTGCCGTGCTGCTCAAACTCTACGATGTAATAGCCTATGAGCCAATTACGCATGGTTTGCATACGATTGATAGCCCTTATTGCCGAAGACTGGGCTACGTCATGGGTGGACTGAATAATAGATGCCAAGTCGCTGAAAGAGTGAAGCGCATTGCTCCAATCCTCAAAAGGAAGTTCCATCCCTTCATGAGTATATGTTGATATTTCGTTTGCCATGTTATACCTTTATATATTGAATGTGATTATTTCTTCGTCAAAAGTTTCAGAAGCATTGCTGTTTTCTGTTCTTCAGTCATATTGTTGATGTCCTCCTCCGTTATCTTTGGTTCCAAGTCAAGGAGTTTGCTATTATATTCAAACTGCGTCTCCAAAGGATACTGGGCAATATACCTATCTGTTATCGAATGATTGGTTGAATGTCCCATACTTTCGGATATATAACGTTGTTCTACACGTGCATGAGCAAGGTTTGTGCCGTATGAATGTCGGCACCACGTTCCCGATGGGCGCACTTCCCAATGAAGCACCTCTTGACAAATCTTGATGATCCTATCCTGTACATTGGAGTTTTCTTGCGAGATTCGCTTGCGCTTGTCTGCCTTCAATGTCGCACCTTGCAGAATCTCTGGAAACACAAAGCCATTGAGTACAGGTTCTGCGGCTATCTCGTCAAGAATCCTTTGGAGGGGTTTTATGATTGGGATAATCACCTCAGAGCCACCCTCAGTGCGGTTTGTGGTCTTCACTCTTTTGAACTTGAAGGCTTTTCTTCCTGTATCGAAATAATACTGAGAATAAGTCAGTTCTCCTGCATCGGCAAGGTTGAATCCATTACACAGATACTGGGCAAGGAATAGCCCCAATGAATAATGCGCCCTTTCGGCATATCCACTTTTCCATGTGTCGGGATAACGCTTCTCAATGAATACATGATACAACTCAGTCATTTGTTCCACTGTTAGATAGCAATGTTTTCTCGATTCTCCAACAGGAATAGACACCAACTTTTTCTTTTGGATATTGGAGAAAGGGTATTCCTGATTGGTGAGGTAACCCATAGACACGCACTCATTCCAAACGGCCCGACAAGAACGAAGGTATATTCCACGCGTAGTGTTGCTAATCTTGCCTACAATGTTGCCTGCTTCGTCCTTTACGCCATGCATCATGCCATTGTTCCAATATTCTATATCTTCCTTGTCGACCTTGAAGCCAACGACGGGTCTATCCCACATGATTCTCTGAAAGGACTTCAAGGCATACTCGTATGATTCTGCGGTGGTGCAACGCTCACCATTATTATCCGTGAGATAGAAATTAATCTTTTTCTCCCAAACGCCTATAAATGACGTTTCCTTTGTGGAATCCACTCCTGTAACAACAACCTTGATACGTTCGAGCGACAGACTATTGCCCAAACGTTCTATCATCTCGGTCTGAGCATCGAAGATGGCATCAAACTCCATCTTCTTTTCATAGAGTTCCGAGCGAACAGCCTTTGCACTCAGTGTGCAAACTCGCGCAAAATCCTCTTCGGTAAATTCGCCAGCGACAAAGTTATACCACGACTTTCTGTCTATGGTATAACGCATTGCGACAGGAAATGTATTCCTGTCTTTCTTCGGGTGACGCTTGTCAAGGATAAGGGCATAAGTACAACTTCCGTACCTTGCGCCCTTGTAAGTGGTGTCCAGTTTCTTTGCCATTTTACCAATAGTCTGTAGGTCTCAACTTGCCAATTATCTCAATTTCGGAAAACAATGGGAAAACAAACTTCCTCTTTTCTCGTCTAAATGCCCTGTATTCCGATGTTTATCGGGAAAACAATGGGAAAACAGAGTCGTTTTGATATGGGATTTCTTGGCATATCATAAACTATTGCAAAATTAATAAATCGTTGTGTATCAATGAAATCTACAGATATAAAAAATCATAAAACATCAATCTCTCAGACTCATAATCTGGAGGTCCCTGGTTCAAGCCCAGGCTGGTCCACCCTGAAAATCAAGCAGTTAAGCCAAGAACTTAACTGCTTTTTCTTTTATTGGTGACCTTCAAGTGACCTTTTCGAGATAAAACTCATCTCCTGTGACCTTTTGAAATTTCACGAAATGATTAGTGATTGAGCGACATTTCAATTACCAAACGAAAAATATTTGGTGTTGACTTTGTGATTTCTAGTCTCAATTGAACTAAATAGCAAAGAAAATTGCCAAATATATATAATATTTTTGTTTATTATTACATGTTTTACATAAATAATTAGTATTTTTGCCACATAAAATTTTTCGCAAAATGGCAAAAAACGACCTCAATAGATTGAAAGTGGTGCTTGTTGAACAGCACAAAACGGCAAAATGGTTAGCAGAACAAATGGAAAAAGACCCTGCGACTATTAGCAAGTGGTGTACCAACAAAGCACAGCCATCATTAGAGACTATCAAAAAGATTGCAGAAATCCTACAGGTTAAAATGAGCGACCTTGTAAGCAACGAACAACCTTAAAGCAGAAATCAAATGGCAGACAACAAGATAAATATCCGCAAACTGGAAGCTGACCTTTGGGAGTCGGCTGACTTGCTTCGTGCAGGAAGCAAACTGACTTCAAGCCAATACTGTATGCCGGTATTGGCATTGCTGTTCTTACGCTATGCCTACAGCCGATTCAAAATGGTGGAGGCTAAACTGCTGAAGAATCGTCCAAGCCGTGGCGGTCGCGTAATGCCTGTTGAACCAAGTGACTTTGCGGCAAAAAGTGCGCTCTACCTTCCTCGTGAGGCTCAGTTTGACTATCTGGTCAATCTGTCGGATGACCAACCTTTGGGCGAGGCTGTCAACCATGCCATGACATTGGTAGAGGAGCAGAGCGAACAGTTGACAGGTATTCTGCCAAAGTCATATACGATGTTCAGCGATGAACTGTTGCGTGAACTCCTTCGCATCTTCAACAATAAGACGCTGGACGAGATTGGTGGCGATGTGATTGGTCGCATCTATGAGTACTTCCTCTCGAAGTTTGCCAAGGCAGTAGCCTCTGACGATGGCGTGTTCTTCACACCGAAGTCACTTGTAAAAATGCTTGTCAACGTACTGGAGCCCAAGCAGGGTGTCATGCTCGACCCAGCTTGTGGTTCGGGAGGTATGTTCGTGCAGACTGGCGACTTTGTGAATGCAGGTGGCATGAATGCCAATACGCAGATGACCTTCTACGGTCAGGAGAAGGTTGAGTACAATGCTCAGCTCTGTTTGATGAATATGGCTGTCCATGGCTTGAATGGTCGCATCGTCTCTGGTGATGAAGCCAATTCATTCTACCATGATGCTCACAATCTGGCTGGCAAGTGTGACTATGTAATGGCTAATCCTCCTTTCAATGTAGATAAAGTAAAGTCCGAATCTGCATCAGCAGCAGGTCGTTTGCCTTTTGGCTTGCCGGGTGTGAATGCTAAGACAAAAGAGATTGGTAATGCCAACTATCTCTGGATTTCATATTTCTATGCCTACCTCAACGACCATGGTCGTGCAGGATTTGTTATGGCATCATCGGCAACGGATAGTGCCAATAAGGATCGTGACATCCGTGAAAAGCTTGTTCTTACAGGCGATGTTGATGTGATGGTCAGTGTGGCTAATAACTTCTTCTATACCCTTTCGCTGCCCTGCTCGCTGTGGTTCTTCGATAAGGCGAAGCGTTTAGAGAATAAGAATCGTATGCTCTTCATTGATGCTCGAAACTATTACACAGTCGTTGACCGTACTCTCAATGAGTGGTCTGAATGGCAGTTGAAGAATCTACAAGCCATTGTTCACCTCTATCGTGGAGAACAAGACAAGTACAAAATCCTGATTCGAGAATATTGGAATGCCCTTAGCGAGCATGCCGAAAGACATGACAATGCTTCATGGCATGACCCTGATATGACTTTTGATAAAGCCCTTGGTGTGCTCAACTCCGAGGAGGCGATGTACAAAAAGTACATCAAAGACCAACAAGATACTCTCAAAAAAACGAAAGGGAAAAAGGATAAGGATGAATTGAAGGCTATCATTGCAGCCAATGAAGCAGAACTCGCCTATACCCTCGAAACCAAAGATATGGTCTATGAAGCCATCTGGCTGACTTCTAAATTCGGACTTGATGGCGAGTATCAGGATGTATTGGGGCTTTGCAAAATAGCAACAATAGATGAAATCAGCGAAAAGAACTACAGTCTCACTCCTGGTGCATACGTAGGCGTAGCAGAGGTAGAGGACGATGGTGTTGACTTCCATGAACGTATGAACGAAATCCATACCGAACTCGCCTCACTTAACAAAGAAGCTAACGTGCTAATGAGCGAGATCATGAAGGAATGGGAAACCCTTAACTCGAAGTAAATCATGGCAAACGAGATAAAACCAATAGTGTCAACCGATATTTCAGCAATGGGTGCAGTAGTTGAAAATTTGATGACTGACCTCCGCCAAATCATTGACGAAGCGCGAATCCATGTGGCATCTACAGCCAACTATGAGCTTACCATGATGTACTGGCATATTGGTGAGCGAATCAACCGTGTTGTACTTGGAAATGAGCGAGCTACATACGGAAAGCAAATTGTGCCGCAAGTGGCGACACAATTGCAAGCACTATACGGCAGTAAAGGTTTTGAAATACGAAACGTCCGAAGAATGATGCAATTTGCTCAACAAATCAAAGAAGAGAAAATTGTGTCACAACTTGCGACCAAATTAAGTTGGTCTCATTTCATAGAGGTACTTTCTCTCAAAGATGAATTGCAAAAAGAATTCTATTTAACCTTAGCAGCAAATGAATTATGGGGACGCAACCGACTTCGCAAGGAAATTGATGGAATGCTATACGAGCGTACTGCATTGTCTTCAAAGCCTGAGGAAGTTGTAAAACAGGAACTTGCCAATGTCAGAGATAATAAAGTTGTTTCTCCTGATGTAGTATTCAAAAGCCCTTATTTCCTTGAATTTACTGGGCTAAAAGGCATGTATAGCGAAAAGAACTTAGAAGATAGTCTTGTAGCACATCTGGAACAATTCATTCTTGAACTCGGAAATGGATTCTGCTTTGCGGAGCGACAGAAACGTATGATTATTGACGGTGAGGATTTCTATCTCGACCTGCTGTTCTACCACCGCAAACTACATCGCCTTATTGCCATTGATTTGAAGCTCGGTCGTTTCAAGGCACAATACAAAGGTCAGATGGAACTATATCTGCGTTGGCTTGAACAGAACGAAATGGAACCAGGGGAAGAAACACCTCTTGGTCTTTTGCTCTGTACCGAAGGTAGTGAGGAACAGATCGAACTTCTGCAGCTCGACAAGTCTGGAATAAAGGTTGCCCAGTATATGACAGAGTTACCACCGCGCGATCTTCTCGTTCAACAGATACAAAAGTCCCTTGAAGTCGCTAAGGCTAAGTGGGGATGCGAAGGAAAGGAGGATGAAGATGAGTGAGTGGAAGAAAGAAAAATTAGGTGATTACGTAGAGGTGCTTTCTGGTTTTGCCTTTAAGTCTAAAGACTTTACCTCAGAAGGTGTCCCTGTAATAAAAATCAAGAACATCAGCCCTCCTAATGTCAGTTTGGAGGATCTTTCATACGTACCAATGACTATTGTGACTCAGAATCCAAGATACATTTTGAGTCGGGGAGATGTTTTGATCGCAATGACAGGTTCACATATTAATCAAATAGCATCTGTTGTTGGTCGTGTTGGAAGAATTCGGTATGATGTATTATCAGTATTGAACCAACGTGTGGGCAAAATAGTAAACAAGGATGACAAGAAGTCATCGCTTGATTTTGTTTATTACTATCTTTCCCAATATGAAGTGAAGGTAGAGCTGGCTCAAAAAGCAGGTGGTGCTGCTAATCAGGCAAATATTAGTCCAAAAGACATAAAAGATCTAATGTTTCCTTGTCCACCAGTAGAAACCCAGCACCGCATAGCGACCATCCTCTCCCGCTACGAGTCATTGATAGAGAATTATCAGAAGCAGATAAAGCTATTAGAGGAAGCGACACAGAGACTCTATAAGGAATGGTTCGTTGACCTCCGTTTCCCCGGACACGAAAATACCAAGATTGTCGATGGTGTGCCAGAGGGATGGGAGAAGAAAAGACTTATTGATTTAGTTGATGTGCAATACGGTTATGCTTTTGATGGTAAACTATTCAACAGCAGTGGAGAAGGAATGCCTATTCTTAGAATTAGGAACATTCCTGATGGCATAACATCTGATTATACAACAGAAGAAGCGCAGGATTGCTATATCGTACATAATGGAGACATTGTAGTTGGTATGGATGGAATATTCCACATTAACAGCTGGAGTGGTGGTGATGCATACCTTGTACAACGAGCCTGTTCTTTTAGACCAAAAGAAGAATGTATGAAAGGTTTTATCTTTCAGGCTATTCAAGAGCCAATTAAGTTTTTTGAGAAAACACTCGTGGGAGCTACCGTAGCTCATCTTGGGAAAAAGCATATCGACTCAATAGAGCTCTGTATTCCGAAGAACTTTGAATTATATAAACCCTTTTCAAAGTTCTATAACCAGAGGCAAGGGTTATTATCTCAAATCCGCCTCCTCACCGAAGCTCGTGACCGCCTGCTTCCTAAGTTGATGAGTGGAGAAATTAATGTAGAATCATAAACAAAACATCTATGGGTAAACTAGTATTTAAAAATATAAGGAAATACATTTTTAAGACTGGCGACAAAAGCTTGAATAAGCTTTTCCGAGATGAAGTTAATACTAATTCTAAGAATTATTTTACTCTCGAGAATTTAGCTGAAGGCAATTATTTTTATAAGTATTTCCCTCTTGGGAACGCAATAAAGTGCCTTAATGATAATACAATGGCATTTGTGGAACCTTCAAGATGGAATGATGCGTATGAAAGATTGTTTTATGAAGCAGATTATTCTTTAGTTTCATCAGAATATCAAACTCATCCTTTGGTCTATGCTACTTGCGCAACATACGTAAAGTATAACGAACCCGCATGGGGTATTTATTCCGGCGATGACAAAATATGTGTTCAATTCGAAATTGATAGACCAAGGCTGAGGTATGAGATAATTAAATCTCTGGACAATGGTGATTCAGTTTATGAAGGTGTTGTGCAGTATGCCACAAAGAGAAGAATACAAAGACTTGGCAAGAAAAAGAATATAACTAAGAACGGGAATGAGATAAATAATAAAGACTATGATTTATTTATCTCTAATAATGGTATTCCATTTGGGATAGCTAATTACCTTAACTTACTCTTGTTGAAAAGACAAGATTTTCATCATGAACAAGAGTCTCGTTTCTTTATCGTAAAGAAAGAGGATGTAGATAATCAAACAGAAAAAGCAAAAGAAGATACTTATGAAGTGTCAGACTCGACAGGCAGAAGGTCATACGTAACACATGGTAAGGTGAAAATACTAAATAACATTCAGTGGATAAAAGTTCTTAAGAGTATAACAATTAATGCAGAGGAGAAGCATTATGCTTATAAACTATTACGCGATACCGTCAATCAAATGATTGACAGAGAAATCGGTGATCCAACAGAAAAAGCAAAATTAAAGGCGAAATTGGAACCAGTATCTTATCTTGTTTATGGAAAGACCCCCGATAAAATAACAATAGAAAAATAAGCTTATGGCAAAAGACTATAGCGAAGATCAACTGATACAGAAATCGACAGCCGAGTTGCTTGAACAAGAACTTGGTTGGAAATCTGTGTATGCCTTCGATAACGAGGTGCTTGGCGAACAAGGAACACTTGGACGTAAGACTCAAAGCGAGGTGGTGCTGACGCGCCATCTCCGTATGGCTTTGAAACGTCTTAACCCTTGGATGACCGACAAGCAGTTGACAGAAGCCATCGAGCGTATGACAAGCTACATGAGCTCGCAGACGCTGATGCAGATCAACGAGGAGAAATACCAGTATCTGCGTGACGGTGTACCTGTCACTCGCCTGAAACCCAATGGCGAGACAGAGCTGGTACGTGCCCGCGTTATGGACTTTGCCAATGTGGATAACAACGAGTTTATTGCCGTAAGGGAACTATGGATAAAAGGACCTATCCACAAGCGCAGAGCAGATGTAGTGTGCTTCGTGAATGGTCTTCCTGTCATCTTCATCGAACTGAAGAATCATGACCAGGACATACAGAATGCTTATACCGACAACTATCGCGACTACCTTGACACCATACCGCATTTGTTCCATCACAATTCCATGATCATGCTGAGCAATGGCATGGAGAGCCGTGTGGGTACGGTAGGGTCAAAGTGGGAGTTCTTTCATGAGTGGAAACGACTGACGGAATTGGACCATGGCAATATCGAATTGCCAACTATGCTGCGTGGTATCTGTAAAAAAGAGAACCTGCTGGATTTGCTCGAAAACTTCATCCTCTTCGACCATAGCGGAGGTTCAACCGTCAAGATTCTGGCACGCAACCATCAGTACCTGGGTGTGAATCAAGCAGTGGAAATGTATCGCCATCGTGAGGCGATGAAAGGTAAACTGGGTGTGTTCTGGCACACACAAGGCTCTGGTAAAAGTTATTCGATGGTGTTCTTGGCTCAGAAGATTAGACGTAAGTTTGAAGGCTCACCTACGATTGTGGTACTGACCGACCGCGACGAATTGAACAAGCAGATAAGCGATACCTTCGAGAATTGCGGACTGTTGGGCGGTTTGAAAGCCAAGCAGTTCATTGCCCATAGTGGTGATGACCTTCGACAGAAACTGCAAGGCAATCCTTCGTTCATATTCTCGTTGATACAGAAGTTCAACAAGGCAGATGCCGAACCTATCTATCCAGATCATGACATAATAGTGATGAGTGATGAAGCCCATCGTACCCAGAATGGTGTCTTTGCAGACAACCTCATGCATATGCTTCCAACGGCAAACCGTATCGGTTTCACTGGAACACCGCTGCTCAGGGATGATAATATCACAGCTCGTACCTTCGGACAGTATGTTTCGGTCTATGACTTTAAACGTGCCGTTGAGGATAAGGCAACTGTACCCCTTTACTACGAAAATCGCGGGGAGAAGTTGCAGGAACTGAAGAATCCGGAAATAAATGCCGAGATTGCTGCTCGTCTTGATGAAGAAAATCTTGATCCATCACAGCAAGCCAAACTGGAACGTGAGTTTGCTCAGGAGGTGCATCTGCTGACCGCCGAGAAACGACTGCGAGTAGTGGCACAGGACTTTGTGCGTCACTATAGCGACTTATGGACGAGCGGTAAGGCCATGATGGTAAGTTTCAACAAGGTAACTTGCGTGAGGATGTACAACTACGTACAGGAGTATTGGCAAAAAGAGATAAAGGCTCTACGCAAACGTATTGACCAAGATCCATGGCAACAGGAAGTTCAGGAGATAAAGCGCAAACTGCAATGGATGGAGGAAACGGAAATGGCTGTTGTGGTATCACAAGAGCAGAACGAGATCCAGACATTCAAGAAATGGAGGCTCGACATCACTCCACATCGTGAGAAGATGGAGAAGCGCGAACTTGACAAGGAGTTCAAGGATGCCGATGGCAAACTCCGTGTGGTTTTTGTCTGTGCCATGTGGCTGACAGGTTTTGACGTAAAAACGCTGTCATGCCTTTATATTGATAAACCCATGAAGGCGCATACCCTGATGCAGACCATTGCCCGTGCAAACCGTGTGGCAGAAGGTAAGTCGAATGGTCTTGTGATTGACTATATAGGTATTGTGAAAGCACTCCGCCAGGCGCTGGCTGACTATACAGCCAATCCTGATGGCGGAGACGGTGGCAACGACCCTACAGTCAACAAGGAAGAACTGATAAAGAATGTTTGGGAAATCATTGCGACAGCGGAAACGTTTCTGCATGAAAAATGTTTTGAATTGCAGGAACTCATTGATGCAATGTCATTTGAGAAGCTGTCACTTCTGAAGAAGGCAGCAAACCAACTTTGTGATAAGATTGAAACCCGTAAGTCGTTCTGCACATTTGCGACTACCTTGCTCAAACTTTGGAAATATCTCGATCGTGAAGATATAACCGAAGATATGCGCAAAAAGAAAGATGCTCTGGAAGCCATCTACAAGGAATTACAGAAAAAGCGTAAGCACGCGGACATCACAGACCTGAGTGTAGCAATCAATGATATTGTCAATGAACATCTTGAAATAGATTCCAATGCTATGATGGTTGCTGATGGTAGTGGTCGGAGGTTCGACATAAGCGGTATTGATTTCGATTTGCTTAGACGAGAGTTCGCTAAACGAGAAGATAAAAACCTCGTTTTGCGAGACATACAAGAGTTGCTACAAGAACGTCTGGCCCGTCTGCTGGCAGATAATCCATCAAGAATCAACTTCTACGAGAAGTACCAAGATATTATTCAGGCATATAACCAAGAGCAGAATCGTGCAACAATAGAAAAGACTTTCGAGGACTTGATGCACCTATCTCAATCTCTCAGCGAAGAAGAGAAGCGTTATGTACGAGAAGGATTCAAGAGTGATGAAGAGCTCTCGCTCTATGACCTCCTATTGAAAGACAATCTGTCAAAGACAGAAGTCAAAAAGCTGAAGGATGTAGCCATAGAGTTGCTTGCTAAAATAAAGGAACAGTTGTCTGGAATGGATCATCCATTTGACAAGCCAACGACTCGTGCTACTCTTATCATCACCATACGTGATGTTTTGTGGCAGGAACTTCCAGAGAGTTATAGCGAAGAAAGTATAAACTACTACCGCGATACCATTTACAACTATGTTAGTCAAAGATATGGTGGTGTGGCATATAACTAAGAATGGACGAAAATGAATCGACTCGTTATCATAGGAAATGGCTTTGACATGGCTCATGGTCTCAAAACCAGTTATATGGATTTCATAAACTGGTATTGGGAAAGGAGATTGAATGCCATGTTGACAGAGCATGCCTCTATCTCAGAAGATTGCTTATGCAAGTTGGAGATAAAGAACACAAAAGATTGTGCTAGTTGGTCTAATTTCTTCTTCTTTCATCCATTTAGGGATTTGATGACAAGGGAGTGGAAATACCCACCAACTGAGATTATAAGTGCGATAAAGGAAAATACAGATGATTTTTCTGTGACGAATTCTAAATTTTTTGCGTCAATTCTCCAATCAATAGAAACCAAAGGATGGGTTGATATAGAATACGACTATTATCAATTGCTGAAAAAATGTGCGGAAAGCACAGACTGCGGGTATACCGTAAAGGAACTGAATGACCAGTTGGCATATCTTCAGGAGAGGCTGGTGGAATACCTCGGCAGCATCGGGGTAAACGAATACAAGAAGAAGTTGCATGATGCCATGATAGAGTTCTTCGACCCTGCTGATTTCTCAACGGAAGGGAGAAAGAAAGCAATGGAGAACATAGGGCTTGATATTAAGAGCTTTGAAGAGGTGGAATACAATTATGAAGAGCGAAACAAGCTGATTCCAGGGCGAATCATGCTACTTAGCTTCAATTACACAGCAACCGCTAAGATGTACGGCAACTTCAACCTTGAATTCAACTATATTCATGGCGACTTGGAGCATCCAAAGAACATCATCTTTGGTTATGGTGATGAACTTGACAAGAACTATAAGGACATTCTTGACAGAAACGACAATGAGCTGTTGAGGAATGTAAAGTCAGTAAGATATCTGGAAACAAGGCATTACCATGATATGCTGGAGTTCCTGATGTCGGCCCCATTCCAAGTGCTAATCATGGGGCACTCCTGCGGCAACTCTGACAATACTTTGCTAAACACCGTCTTCGAGCATGAGAACTGCGTTTCAATAAAGCCCTTCTACCACAAATGGGAAGATGGTAGCGACAACTATCTGGAACTTGTGCAGAATATCTCACGCAACTTCACCAATATGCGGTTGTTCAGGGACAGAGTCGTGAACAAAGAACAGTGTAAAACAATGTAATTTAAACAAATAACAAAACTCAAAGATATGGTAACAAGAAGACTTACAATCGTCCTATTAAGCATTTTACTTTCGGTGGTTGCTCTTGCAGCGAACAAGGATTTTGAGAAAGACATCACTATGGTTTCCTATGAACAAGGCTGGCTTGATAGTGAAGGTACATTGGCATTAAAGAACAATTCAAGTGAGGAAGTCAAGAATGTGGTATTCCTGATTACCTATCTTGATATGTCTGGTAACGAACTGGATTATAAAGAGTTTACCAGACGTGTGAATATTGCCTCTGGAATGACAAGGAAACTTGATATTCCAGCTTATGAGCATAGCCGCAACTATCATTATTATAAGTCGGAAAATATGCCAGGTGGTTCGCCTTCTTTCAAGATAAAATTCAAGCTTAAAGATTATAATGTAGAAGAAGAACCGGAGTCTATTGATGACTATACATTAGGCAGATACGGCTATGACCATGTACAGTCAGAGGGAAATGAAGGGCTGTATGTTATAATTGCTATCGTTGGTTTGTTGTTCTTCATTGGTATAACTGTTGGTTTGTATGTTCTTGTTGCCGTGATGGCACAGAAACGCAATCGCAGTGTTGTAGTTTGGGTTCTTTTGAGTCTTCTTGCAACACCATTGTTGATGATTATCATTCTTTTGGCTATAGGAAAGAATGATAATTATATTGAAAACCATTATGATAGGGACTAATATGAAAAAGGTTATTGCTATTCTAACATGTTTCATAGAGAGTGTAAAATAAACTGTGTCAGGCTATAATAATAGTTTAACACAGTTCTTATAATCCCAAATCGGTCATTAGAAAAAATCGCTTTCATTTTGTCTTAAAACAGAATAAAA
>OMCT01001329.1_pt1 | contig 15232 bp, 10 predicted proteins | sample 1674301 | NCBI WGS metagenome assembly OMCT01 (sample SAMEA103958158, study PRJEB25191) | human gut metagenome
CAAAGCCCTTGCTGAAGTAATTGATCGCCTTGTCGAGCGACACGGAAGCCGTGGAAAACTCCGTGATCGCGGGCGCGAGCATCTTCTCCGCCGTGTTGATGCGGATGAACACCTCGTTGACCGTCGTGACCGTGCTGTCGACATAGTCCGTGGTGCGCTCGGCCACATAGCGTGCGCTCTCCGTGGCGTGCGCCGCGCTGTCACTCAGCACGCCGAGCGTGGCGGCCAGCGACGCGGTCGCAGAGCCGGTGTGGTTGAGCAGCGTATCCATCAGGCTGTGGAGGGTGTTGAGCTCCTTGGCCATCGCGCCGATCGAGCCGGACTCGACATCGAGCGTGATAAACGGCTCCATCTGGCCGACGACACCGCCGACGTCCTTGCGGCCGGAGGCCGTGCCCCAGTTCGTGCAGCCGGAGACCAGACCGCTCTGGCGGCCGACGATGCCGCCGATGTTGTAGCCGACGTGCTCAAAGCCGACGCCGCCCCAGTTCGTGCAGCCGATGATGACGCCGGACGAGAAGCCGCAGATACCGCCCACATCCGTGGAGGTGTTGGCCTTCTTCGGCGTGTCATCGTCATCGTCGTCGGACGCGGTCGGGAGCGTCAGGGAGTCGAGATCCTCCACATTGTCCACGGCCTCGCTGGCGTTGACGTTCACACCCGTGGTGTTCGAGCAGTAGGAGATCGTACCGATGTTCTGCCCGACGATGCCGCCCACATAGTGGTCGCCCTCGACCGAGCCCTCGGTCTTGCAGTTGTAGATCATGCCGCTGCCTTCGTTCGTGCCGGCGATGCCGCCGACATTGTTCTGGCCGGAGATCGTGCCGCTGAACGAGCAGCCGGAGATCGTGCCGTAGTTCGTGCCGACGATGGCGCCGATCTCGTTGAGCGTGCCGGCGGCGTCGATGTTGCCCGTGACCTTCAGGTCACGCACCGTGCCGGCCGCCTGCACATAGCGGAACAGCCCCATGTGCGACGCATCGCCCGAGAGCTCCAGCCCGCTGACCGTGTGACCCTGACCCTCAAACGTACCGCCGAAGGTCGGGATCGGCACAAACTTCGACCCGCTCAGGTCGACGTCACTGTCCAGATACACCGTCTTCCCCTGCGAATACGCATCGAGCTTGCAGCTTTTGCTCAGCTGCACAAAGTCGTCCGCGGAGTAGATGTGGATCTCCTTGGGGTTGGGCTGGGCGGCCGCACCGCAGAGCAGGCACAGCGCCACCACCAGCACCAGCACCAGAAGACGGCGAACGTTATGTTTCTTCATCGGGACCCTCCTCACTGTGCAGCTCCGCCGGCGGCGCAACCTGCGCCGGCAGCTCCTCCATCTGCACATCTCCGATATCGATCGATGCGCTGACCGTACCGTTGACACGGCCGTGAATCTCGGCATCGACGTAGCCATTGATATATCCGCGTACGTGTCCGTTGACACGCATGGCCCCCTGCAGCTGCTGCGGCGCGGGATGCAGGCCAATTGTAAACGAAGTTTTCTCCACCAGCGAGTCGCCCAGCAGCAGGATCTGCGGCAGGACGCACATGACCAGCACCATCGACAGCAGCGTGCCGCGGCCGAGGCAGACGCCGATGGACGCGACCGTATTCTCCGAGGACAAAAAGCCGATGGACATGCCGGCGGCGGCGAGGATGGTGCCGGAGGTGACGACCGTCGGGAACGCCTGATTGAGCGCCTCGATCATGGCCTCCTTATAGGGCATCTCCTCTTTGAGCCGGAGATACCGGCTCGAGATGACGATGGCGTAGTCGATGTTTGCGCCCATCATGATGGCGCTGACGATCAGGTACGCCAGGAAATACAGGTTATTATGCAAGATCGTCGGGAACGAGAAGTTGATCCACACACTGCCCTGGATCACGAGGATCAGCAGCAGCGGCAGCGCGACCGACTTAAACGTCAGCAGCAGCACCAGGATGACAAACACGAGCGTGAGAATGCTGATGAGCGTGTTGTCCGTGCTGAAGGCGTCGGAGAAATCCTTGTCCTTTGCCGTCTCGCCGACGAAATAGGACTCATTATAATATTTGCCGACGACGCCCTTGATGACCGTCAGATAATCGTAGGTCTCCTCGCTCTCGACCGGAAGATTGAGATAGAGGATCATGCGCGAATATTTCTCGGAGTGCAGCTGCTTTTCGCCGTCGATCAGGCGGTCGTACATCTCCTCGAGATCTTTCATGGTCGAGGCCGCGATCTTCGAGCGATAGATATCGCGCTGCTCATAAAGGAACTTGAACATCTCGATCAGCGGCACGGAGCAGTTGTCGATATTGCTCAGATCCACGAGCTGACCGAGCGCCTTCGTATAGTCGTCGTTTGCGGTACAGTAGGCGGTGTAGAGAGCGCGCGACACGCCGATGTCGATATCCGTGAGCTCGGCAAATCTGCGCGGCGTGAGCGAATCGGTGACCATGTAGCCGTCCTTGGCCTCCTCGTTTGCGAGCGCCTGCACACGGTCCATGCCCTTGAGCTCCAGCAGATCGTCGAGCAGGTTCGCCTCGCTCTCATAGTCCGTAAACGGGAAGATGAGCACGACCTGGTTCGTCTCGCCGAAGGTGGCGTTGATCTTCTTCTCGGCGATCTTGTAGTCGTTTTGCTTGATGGTGTCGAGCGTGCTGTAGCCGAACACATACGGGCATCTGATGCTTAGCACAAAGCCCGCGATGATGATGACCAGGAAGATCGGCGGCACGATGTAACGGCTGCGGATCGCAAAGCGGCCGAGCGCGTCGATGCGCGGCAGGAACTGCCGGTGGTGCGTCTTGTCGATCCACGGGCTCATGTACATGATCAGCGCCGGCATCAGGAAGAACACCGTCAGCATCAGAAACAGGATCGCCTTGATGAGCACCATGCTCATATCCTCGCCGATCTTGATCTTCATAAACGTAAGCGCCAGCAGACCCGAGATCGTCGTCAGGCTCGAGGCCGAAATCTCCGGGATGGCCAGCGTCAGCGCGCGGATGGTCGCCTCGCGGGGCTCCATACGCTCGCGCTCCTCCGTATAGTGGTGGCACATGATGATCGCGTAGTCGATGCCGAGACCGAGCTGCAGCACTGCCGCGATGGAGTTTGTGATAAACGAGACCTCGTGGAACCAGTAGTTCGTGCCCTTGTTGACCCAGACGGCCACGGCAAAGGTGATGATCAGCACCGGCACCTCGGCATACGTATGGCTCGTGAGCAGAAGCACCACAAAGATCGAGCACATGAGGATGATGAGCACGATGCGCATCTCCCGCTCGAGGATCTCGCCGGTCGGGTTGCCGATCTCCGTTGTAATATAGGTATCATAGCCGTCGAGCGCAGCGCGGACGTTTTTCACGCCCTGAATGCTGATCTCGTCAAGCTTTTCCCCATCAAACGTGACCACAAACAGCGCCGAGGCACTGTTGTAATGCTGCGTGTCCTTTTCAAACTCCACACTCTTGACGCCGTCTACCCCGCGCAGCATCTCGGCAAGCTCTTCCGCCTGCGTGAATGTCACGTTGGACACCATGACCTTGGCGTCTCCGTATGTAATGAACTCGCGGTTCATGATCTCCAGACCCTGACGTGTCTGCGTGGAATCCGGCAGATAGTCGGTCAGCTCGTTGTTGACGTCCGTCTTGCTCGCCGAAAATATCGACAGCACGCACGCCACGGCAAACAGCACCACAAACAGCCGCCGCTTATCCACGATGAACGCCGCCATGCGTTCCATAAACGATTTCTTCATACCCCAGCCCCTCATCAGACGGCTTCCCCCCGTCCGGAATCTCTCTGCGCGTCCAATCAGAACCGGTTACATAAACGGTTAAAAAAGTGTAACAAATCAGCCTCTTGCATCCTGTTTGGGCATACCTGCGCGAAGTTAACATAAACAATTATGGATTCTTTTGTATCATACGATATCCATAACTCGATGTCAACCGCGAAAACGGGTTTTTGCGAGCTTTTGCCAGATTTTTTTCCACACCACCGCCTTTGTGCGCAGGTTTTCCCTGTGTTTTCGCAGTATTTCAAGACAAAAGTAGCAAAATCAACCATGTGATGTTTTCCCGTACACGGTTACGTGGGTAACATATTTCAAATGGATAGTGTTGAAAAAAGGTAACAAAAATCGACCCGCAGAGGAAAATTTACATCCTTTCGGGTCGAATTTTGTAACTTTTTCACGCCTCGAAGATCTTCTCCACACGGCGGATGTACGCCGGCAGCGCGCCCTCGAAGTCCACACCGAAGTGGCGCGGCGTGTCGCGCCAGAGCGAGCGGCAGATGCTCTCGTCCGTGAGCGCGGTAGCCGTCTCGAGCGCATCGCTCAGCGGTGCACCGCGCACGAGCAGCCCCGCAAGCGCGGAGGCGAACACATCGCCCGTGCCGTAAAACAGTCCCGGATGCGCCGGGCGCATACTCGCATACATCTCCCCCGTGCGGCAGTCGCAGGCGACGTTGCCGATCACGTCCGGCTGCGGGCGCACGCCCGTCACCGTCACGACGCCGGCGCCGAGCGCGCCGAGCGCCCGAAACAGCTGCGCGAGATAGGCATCGCTGTGCGTGCCCGGCTCATACGGCAGCCCCGCCAGCAGCGCCGCCTCCGTGATGTTCGGCGTGATGACATCCGCCCGCGAGAGCAGGCGGCGAAACGCCGCGCACATCCGCTCGTCGATCTGCGAGTAATAGATGCCATTGTCCGCCATGACCGGGTCAACGATGACGAGCGTGTCGGGCGCTGCGATGCAGTCGATCGTCTGCGAGAGCAGCTCCGCCTGCTCCGGCGAAGCCAGATAGCCGGAGTAGATGCCGTCGATGCGCACGCCGGTCTTGTCCTTGTTCAGCTCGGTGCGCTCGAAGTCGGACTTGCGGGCTGCCTCCTCGCGGTAGGCGCGGACATCCGCGATATTGTTCAGCTTGTCCGCCCACTGCTCGATCATCGGGTGCTCCGGGGAGATGACCATATAGGTCGCGCCGAACAGGGTATCCGGGCGGGTGGTGTAAACGGTCAGGGTATCGCCCGCGGTGGTGCCGAAATTGACTTCCGCACCGTGGCTGCGGCCGATCCAGTTCTTCTGCTGGGTGGACACGCGCTCGATGTAATCCAAGCCATCCAGACCGTCGATCAGCTTATCGGCATAAGCGGTGATCTTGAGCATCCACTGGCTCTTGACGCGGTGCACCACCTCGCTGCCGCAGCGCTCGCACACGCCGTTGACAACTTCCTCGTTGGCCAACACGCACTTGCAGCCGGTGCACCAGTTGACGTTCATTTCCTTCTTGTAAGCCAGACCGTGCTTGTACAGCTGCAGGAAGATCCACTGGGTCCACTTGTAGTACTCGGGGTCGGTGGTGTTGATCTCACGATCCCAGTCAAAGGAGAAGCCCAGCGCCTTGAGCTGGCTGCGGAAATGATCCACGTTGCTCTTGGTGACGATGGCCGGGTGGATGTGGTTCTTCATGGCGAAGTTCTCGGTGGGCAGACCGAAGGCATCCCAGCCCATGGGGTACAGCACGTTGTAGCCGTTTTTACGGCGCTTGCGGCTTACCACGTCCAGCGCGGTGTAGCTGCGGGGATGGCCGACGTGCAGGCCTGCACCCGAAGGATACGGGAACTCCACAAGGGCATAGAACTTGGGTTTTTTGTGGTCGATCTCGACGTGGAAGGTCTTTTCGTCCTCCCACACCTTCTGCCACTTGGCTTCAACAGCCTTGTAATCATACTTCATGTTTGTAATCAGCTCCAGACTTTAACCAAAATACCGTTGCTTGGGGGCGTATGCTTTTAAGGTACTTCCGGTATAAACCCTCTCAGTCAGGGCATTCGCCCTGCCAACTCCCCCAAGGGGGCGTTTTTGCCAACTTTCCCTATTGCGCCGCAATAACAAAGAGGACTTTTACCGGAAGTAGACCTGTTTGCCTTAATTATTCAATGCTGCTATCCGGGGTCAGGTACTCCGAGATGTCCACCGGCTCGCCGTCTGCCCACAGGTGCTCCAGATCATAGTAAGCGCGGCTGTTGGGCACAAAGACGTGCACGATGACGTTGGAGTAATCCAGCAGCACCCAGTTCTTGGTGTCGTGACCCTCAACGCTGTAGGGTTCCAGACCCTTCTGCGAAAGCTCGTACTCCACCTCGTCGGCCAGAGAGGCCACCTGCGTGGTGGAGGTACCGGAGGCGATGACGAAGTAATCGGTCAGGACGGTCAGGCTTTCCACCTTGAGCACCCGCACATCCTGCGCCTTCTTCTTGTCCAAAATCTTGGCGATCTCAATGGCAAGCGCCTTGCTGTCGTTGAAATTATCCATGTGTTTCTCCCTTCTGTCGGAACACGCCCGCACCCGGTGTGCAGAGCATTGTTTTTGTTGTTACTGTCCGGTGCCCGCTGCCTGACCATCGGTGGTCACAGCGCCGGAAAGGTCGGTATCGCCGCTGAGGATGGCGTCGTCGGATTCCTTATCGATGCGTCCCATATACTGCACGTTGGCATCGGTAGATGCGCTGCCGTGGGGCCACTGGTCGGTGACCATGTGCAGCTCGCTTACCTCCACCGGGCCGGTGTAGGTGCAGAAATACTGATTGAGCAGGTTTGCGATGGAGCCGGCATCCGGCACCACGCAGGAGTAGCCGGCAAAGGAGTCGGTCTTGCCCACGTTGGGCACGCCCATGAACACCGGCGTCTGCGCCAGAATGATGTTGGAGCTGTCGATCTTGAGGAAGGACGCCAGCAGCTTTGCGATGGTGGTGATATCCATATCCGTGTGGATATAGTCCTTGAAGATCAGCGGCAGCTGGTTCAGGATATCGGTAATGCCCATGGCGCGGGCGCGCTTGAACAGACCTGCGTAGAAGTAACGCTGCATATTCAAGCGGTCGATATCGGAGTTTGCGTAGCCGTCGCCGTGGCGGCAGCGCACAAAGAACTCTGCCGAGGCACCGTCCAGATTGCGGTAGCCCTTCAGCAGCTTACTGCCGCCGTAGGACATATCCCGGGGGATATACACCTCGATGCCGCCGAAGTTATCCACCATTTCCACCAGCGCCTGCATATCAATGGTGACATAGTAGTCGATGGGCAGGTGGTACTGGTCGTAGATGACATCTGCCAGCGCGGCAATGCTGCCGCCGTTGGAAAGCGCCACCGAGTTGATCTGGTAGTTGGAAACGGCATAGGTCTTGCCGTTGGAGAGGGTAAGCTTGCGGTTCTGGGTGGTCACCAGCGTGTTGCGGGGGATCTGCAGCATCCGCAGTGCACCGCCCTTGATATCGAACTGGCAGTACAGGATCATATCCGTCATGCCGTCGTTGGAGCTGGTGTCGCTGTAAGAGCGTCCCTCTTCAAAGTCGATGCCGCAGACCAGAATGTTGACCACATCGCCCTTGTACTCCTCGGCGGTCTGGATCTCCTGTACGATGGAGGGGGCACTTTCCGCCGGGCGGATACTGTCCTCCACCTTGTTCACAAGGCTCACACCGTACACCACCACACCGGAGATCACGGCGATCACCCCCATCACAATGGCAAAGGGCAGCCACAGCGGGGTCTTTTTCTTCTTTTTGCGGCGGCGCGGTGCGTCATTCCCGCCCATGTCGGGCTGTGCCGGGCGGCGGGGCGGCGGGGCGTGCTGTGCCCCGGCGGTGCTGCGGGTGTTCTGCTCCGGGGCAGCCTGCGGGGCGCGCGCCGCCTGACCCGGGCGGCTGAGTGAGCGGTCTGTATTGATATGGCGTGGCGTTTGGCTCATGCTTTTTGTATCCTCCAGCTTTTCACTGCTCTGCAGAGTTTTTCACCTGCAGACCTGTCATATCCTTCAGTATAGCATGGTACGGCAAAATCTGCAATTGTTTTATCCGGGGATGTCCGGAACCATTTTTAATCGGCGTCCGGCTCTTCACCCTTCATTCTGCCCGCTGTGCGCTAAGATATCCTCGTAGGCGGCCTTGCTTTCGGGGTCTAAGGGCTTGCCCTCGGACAGCACAAAACCGTTCGTCTGCCGGAGCGCTGCCAACATGGCTACGTCCAAGTCCTTCATTTCCAGCTTGCGCAGCTTTTCTACCCCGGGCCAGTCCCGCTCGGCACTGGTCATATCGGCCAAATACAGGATCTTGTCCAGCTGGGTCATGCCCGCCTTGCCTGCGGTATGGCAGGCAATGGCGCTGAGCACGGCTTCGTCCGTAACGCCCCACTCGGTACGCGCCAGAATGGCGGCACAGATGCCGTGCCACACCGGCGTGGGGCGTGCTTCGCCGCCCTGCGCGTATTCCGGGTGCGCCTGCATGATGGCGCGCATCTCGTCCTTGGGCAGTTCCTTGGCGGCATCGTGCAAAAGCGCAGCCAGTGCGGCCTGCTCCGGGTCGGTGCCGTAGTGCTTAGCCAGCTTGACGGCCATTTTTTTCACGTTGATGGTATGCTCGTAGCGCTTATCGCTCAAGCGGCTGCGCACAAGCTCTTTTGCCTGTTTCAGATCCATTTATCTGCTACTTCCTTCTATGTTCCGGTATAGTCCTTCCCGCCGGATGACGCTGCGCACTTCCTCCGGCAGTTCAGCTTCGCACTCCTCTCCGGCGGCAAGCCGGGCCCGCAGCTGGCTACTTGCCATAGGCAGCGCCTGCACGGGGGCAAACAGGATGCGTCCGCCCGACGGGTCCAGCAGCTTTGCCTTTGCGTGCAGCGCCGGGGCATCGCCGATATCCCGGCTGGTGACCACCACCCGCGCAATGCGCAGGATATCCTGCCAGCGGTGCCAGCCCTCAAAGCTGAGCAGCATATCGCTGCCAATGGCAAGGTACAGCACAGCGCCCGGGTTTTCCCTTGCCAGCATTTCCAGCGTGAGCACGGTATAATTGCGGCTGCCCGCTGCGGCCTGCGCCACCTCCCAGCCGCTTACTTCCAGCGGCGGCATCCCGGGCTCTTGCGCCAGTGCCGCAAAGCACCGGCACATTTCCAGCCGCAGCGCACCGGAGGCGTTCGTCCCCTGCTTAAAAGGAGAGGTGCCTGCCGGCATCACCACGATCTTATCCGGGTGCACGCGGTCTGCCGCTGCACGCAGATTATTCAGGTGGCCGTTATGGGGCGGGTCGAAGCTGCCGCCATAGAGAAGGATTTTCATCTTACTTCAGCAGGGCAGCGTAGGCGCTGTCCTTTTTCTTCTGCAGATACAGCACGAACTTGGAGCCGATGACCTGCACGCAGTCTGCGCCGGTGGCCTCGGCCAGCTTGGTAGCGGCCTCGCGGGCGTTGTACATGCTGTTTTCCAGCACCTTGAGCTTAATGAGCTCCCGGGCGTCCAGACAGTCCTTGACGCCCTGGATCAGGGTCTCGTCGATCTCGCCCTTACCCACGATGTAAACGGGGTCCATGGTATTTGCCTTGCCGCGCAGAATGGCGCGCTGTTTGCTAGTCAGCATAGTTTTTCTCCTTTATTTTTCAGGTTGATATTCCGGTAAAAAACGATTTAGAATTGTCTCCGCTTACGCTCTGACAATATCAGCGGAATTCTTTTTATATTTTGTAAAATTGAAAAATCTGCAGATTTTTCAATTTTACTTTTTCACGGGAGGCGGCGCGGGCGGCTGGTACATTTCTCTTCGGACGCGAATCGGGCCATTCCATCGCCCGCCCTATTGCCCTGCGGGCAACAGGGTCCCACCCCAGCGGACGGTCCTCAGAGAAAGTACCAACCGCCCGGGTCAAACACAGCAACTCTTGCGTCTCTTCACTCACCCAGAAAGCTAGGCAGCTGGTTTTCCAGCGCTGCCAGCGCGTTGCCGCGGTGGCTGATGGCGTCCTTTTCGTCCGGGGTCAGCTGGGCGTAGCTGCGTTTCTCGGTGTTGGGGCGCTTGTCCGTTTTGCCCACGCCGCAGTCGGCGGGGATGAACAGCGGATCATAGCCAAAGCCGTAGTCGCCGCACAGCCGCGTAAAGGCGATGCTGCCCGGGCACTCGCCCATGCAGGTCAGGTGCCGACCGTCCGGCAGAATGAAGCACACCGCCGAGACGAACTTTGCCCCCCGCTGCCCGGCAGGCACCGCCTGCATGGCAGCCAGAAGCTTATCGTTGTTGGCTTCATCGTCGCCGTGGTGTCCGCAGTAGCGGGCGCTGTACACGCCGGGTGCGCCGTCCAGCGCGTCCACACACAGGCCGGAGTCATCGGCGATGGTAGGCAGGCCGCTGGCCTTGCAGATGGTCTCGGCCTTGATGAGGGCATTCTCGGCAAAGGTGGTGCCGGTCTCTTCCGGCTCGATGGTGATGCCCAGTTCCTTCTGGCTGACCACCTCGTGTCCCTGCGCTTCCAGAATACGGCGCAGTTCGCGAAGCTTTCCGGCGTTGCCGGTCGCTGCACAAATTTTCATCTTGATACTCCTTCCGCTTTCAAAGCTCCCCCTGAGAGGAAAGACTCTCCCCGGCCGGGGAGAGATGGCGCGTCCAGCGCCAGAGAGGGGAATCTCCGTTTCCGCGCCGCTGCAAGCGGACGGAACGGTGAGAGGGTTTTGTTTTAATGCTTCCATTCACGAGGGAGCAGCTCTTCCACAAAGCCCTCCGGGGTGAAGGGCAGCAGGTCGTCGATGCCCTCGCCCACGCCGATAAAGCGCACCGGCAGGCCCAGACGCTGCTTGACCGCCACAACGCAGCCGCCCTTGGCGGTGCCGTCCAGCTTGGTCAGGATGATGCCGGTGGCATCGGCAGCCTTGCAGAACTCCTTGGCCTGACTGATGGCGTTCTGCCCGGTGATGGCATCCAGCACCAGCAGGGTCTCAAGGCTGGCTTCTGGGCTTGCCTTTTTGACGCTGCGGCTGATCTTGGAAAGTTCTGCCATCAGGTTTGATTTGTTGTGCAGACGGCCTGCGGTGTCCGCAATGACCATATCATAGCCGCGTGCGGTGGCAGACTTGACCGTATCAAAGATGACGGCGGCGGGGTCTGCGCCTTCGCCTGCGCTGACGATGGGCACACCGGCACGGCTTGCCCAGATCTCCAGCTGCTCGCTGGCAGCGGCGCGGAAGGTGTCACCGGCGGCCAGCATGACCCGCTTGCCCTGCCGGGTGTAATAATCGGCCAGCTTGGCAATGCTGGTGGTCTTGCCCACGCCGTTGACGCCGATGACCAGAATGACAGCGGGCTTGCCGTCCAGCGCCATCTCGGCCTCCGGGGTCATCTCCTCGGCAATGATGTCGCGCAGGGCGTCTGCGGCCTGTTCGCCGGTCTTGAGCCCCTTGTCGCGCACACGGTCGCGGAGTTTATCCACCAGATGCACCGCCACCTCGCCGCCTACGTCGGCAAGGATCAGCTGCTCCTCCAGATCATCGTACATCTCATCGTCGATGACGCTGCCGGTCAGGGTGTTCATAATGCTGCCCCAGAAGCCGGTGCGGGTCTTTTCCAGACCCGTTTTCATCTTGTCTTTTTCTTTTTTTCCAAATCCGAAGAACGCCATAGTGGTCCTCCTATCTATTTTCTGTTTATTTTATATCAGGAAACCAGCGTTGCGTCAACCTGTTCCAGATCCAGCTTGAGCAGCTTGGACACGCCGTCCTCCTGCATGGTCACGCCATACAGCACGTTGGCAGCTTCCATGGTGCCGCGGCGGTGGGTGATGACGATGAACTGGGTCTTATCGCTGATGCGGCGCAGATACTGGGCAAACCGCACCACGTTGGCATCGTCCAAGGCGGCTTCGATCTCGTCCAGAATGCAGAAGGGCGCGGGGTTCACCGCCAGAATGGCAAAGTAGATGCTGATAGCCACCAGCGCCTGCTCGCCGCCGGAAAGGGCTTCCAGATTCTTGATGACCTTGCCCGGCGGGGCTACCCGGATACCGATGCCGCAGGCCAGCACATCGCTTTCGTCCTCCAGCACAAGGCTGGCTTCGCCGCCGCCGAACAGCTCGGTGAACACGCGGCTGAAGTTTTCGTTGATGGCACGGAAGCTGTCGGTGAAGATCTCCCGCATCTGGGCGGAAAGCTTTGCGATCATGCGGCTCAGCTCGTTGCGGCTCTCCTCCACGTCGGTCACCTGACGGGACAGCTCATCGTAGCGGGCTTTGACTTCCTTGTACTCCTCGATGGCGCTTACGTTCACGCTGCCAAGGGCGCGGATCTTGCCGCGCAGGTCGGCCACCTGTGCCCGCAGCGCGGTCAGGCTGTCAAACTCCACGCACAGCTGCTCCGCCTGACTGACCGAGAGCTGGTACTCGTCCCACAGCTTTGCCACGGTCTGGTCGTACTCGGTCTCGGCAGCGGCCTTGCGCTCGGCAAGGCGTGCCATCTCCCGGCCCATCTCCTCGCGGCTGTCGGAGGCGGTGCGGGCTTTTGCCAGCGCTTCCGTTTCCTTCTGCTGGCAGGCAAGCCGCTTTTCGGTGGCTTCGCGGATGGCCTGCTCCTTTTGGGTGATGGTGGTCTGGCTGTCGGTCTTGGCCTTGCGGATGGCCGCGATCTCGGTGCGGCAGGCTTCGCTGCGGGCAGCAAGGGCGGCAAGGCTTTCTTCCAGTGCAGTGCGGCGGGCAGCGGAGTCCTTGGCACGCTGTTCCAGCGCGGCAATCTGGCTGTAAGCCAGCTCCGCGTCCTTGCGGCGGGTCACCTGTTCCAGCCGCTTGGCGCTGAGCGCCTGTGCCAGCTGGTTCTGCTGGGTCAGAAAGCTGTCGCTGCCCTCTGCAATGCGGCTCAGCTCGGCGGTCAGCTGCTCGATCTGCGCCGTCAGTTCTGCCTGCTGCAAGGCAGCGGCATCGGCCTTGGCGCGGCTGTCGTTCAACGCAGCCTGCAAGGCGTCCATCTGCTGCTGTGCGTTCTGCACGGCAGTTTCCAGCTGGGCAGCGGCGGCTTCCAGCCGCTTCTGCTCCGCCTCTGCACGCACCCGGTCGTTGGCGGCAGTGATCTGCTCGCTGGCGGTGGCGGTCAGCTCTGCCTGCAAAGCATCTGCCTGCTCTTTGCACTGGTCAGTCTTTTCCTGTGCGGCAAGGCAGTCTTTTTGCAGCTTGGCCGCCTTCAGGCGCAGCTCTTCCATCTCCTGCTTGCGGGTGAACAGACCGGCGCTGCGCTGCACGCTGCCGCCGGTAAAGCTGCCGCCTGCATTGATGACCTGTCCATCCATGGTGACCACCTTGTTGTGGTAACCGTTGTCCCGCGCCACGCGGGAGGCTTCGTTGATATCCTCCACCACGATGATGCGCCCCAGCAGGTTCGAGACGATATTCTCGTACCGGGGGTCGGCCTGCACCAGCGCAGAGGCCAGCCGTGCCGTGCCGGACAGCCGTCCCCGAAACACGCCGGGCTGCACGGTATCCAGCGGTAAAAAGGTGGCGCGGCCTGCATGGTCATTGCGCAGCAGGGCGATGGCGGCTTTCGCGGCGGCTTCGTTTTCCACCACGATGTTCTGCAGCGCACCGCCCAGTGCGGTCTCGATGGCAACCTCGCACCCGGGCTCCACCTTCAGGATGGTGGATACCGGCCCCAGAACGCCCCGCAGACGGCGGGCTCCGGCGGCGCGCATGACCGCACGCACCGAGTTCTGGTAGCCGTCCATGTTCTTTTCCAGCTCCCGCAGCACCGAAAGGCGCTGCCGGGCGGCATCCAGTTCCCTGCCCAGCCGCTGCTCGGCGGCATCGGCCTCGTCCAGCGCGGCCTTGCGGCTGCGCAGCTTGAGCTCCAGACCGGAGCGGATGTTGCCCAGCTGCTTTTCGTTTTCCTCCAGCGTCTGGCGGTACTTTACGGTATCGGCCAGATCCTGTCTTGTTTCCTCCAGCTGTGCGGCGGCATCCCGGGCGCTCTGTTCCAGCGCGGGCAGACGCTGCCGGGCGGTGTCTCCGGCGGCTTCGGCGGCAGCCTGTGCCACCTGTGCCTCGGTGCGCTTTGCGGTGTGGTCGGCAAGCTCTGCCCGCAGGCTGTCCTTGCGGGCACCGCTGGCGGTGCTGGCATCTGCCAGCCGGGCAAGTTCGGCATTCAGCGCTTCGATCTCTGCCGCAAGCTTTTCGCCCGCAGCCTCCATGGTCTTTGCCACGGCACGGTGGCGCTGCAAGGCGGCATCCGCCTCGGCGGTGTCCTGCTGCCCGGCGGCGATCTCCTGCTGCAAAGAAGCCGCGCTCTCATCGTTGCGCAGAATATCGTTTTCCAGCACGGCGATGCGGCTTTCGGAGCCGCTGATCTGCTGGGTGATGCTGCGGATATCCCCATTCAGGCGCTCGACAGCAACCGTCAGCTGCTGTGCCTGCATACGGATCTCCTCAGCCTCCTGCTCGGCGGCCTTGGTCTCCCGGTCAAAACGCTCGTAGTCGGTCTGGGCGGTCTCGTAGTCCCGCACCTGCTGGCGCACGGCTTCCCGAGCGCGGTGCACCCCATCGGTCCACAGGGTCACTTCCAGCGTTTTGCGCTGGGCGCTCAGTTCCAGAAACTTCTGTGCCTTGGCGCTTTCTTTTTCCAGCGGGCCCACCCGGCTTTCCAGCTCGCCAAGGATATCCCGCAGGCGCTCCAAGTTCTCGCCCGCTGCGGCCAGACGGCGCTCGGCTTCGGTCTTGCGGTAGCGGTACTTGGCAATGCCGCAGGCTTCTTCAAAGATCTCGCGGCGCTCGCTGCTTTTGGCTGCCACGATCTCCGCAATGCGTCCCTGCCCGATGACCGAATATCCGTCCCTGCCGATGCCGGTATCCAGCAGCAGCTCGTACACGTCCCGCAGGCGGCATACCTGCCCGTTGATGGTGTACTCGCTGTCGCCGGAGCGGTAGTATTTGCGCCCGATGGTCACCTCGTCCGCGTCCACATCCAGCGTGTGGGCGGCGTTGTCCAGCGTCAGCCGCACCTGCGCAAAGCCCATGGGGCTGCGCTTGCGGGTGCCACCGAAGATGACGTCCTCCATTTTGCCGGCGGCGCGCAGCTGGCGGGAGCTGGTCTCGCCCAGCACCCAGCGCACTGCGTCCGAAAGGTTGGACTTGCCGGAGCCGTTGGGGCCCACCACGCCGGTGACGCCGGTATCAAAACTGATCTTTACCTTATCGGGAAAACTTTTAAAGCCCTGGATCTCCAGTTCCTTGAATACCATTTACTTTTCCTTTATCACGCCCAGCAGCTTGAGTGCTTCCTTGGCGGCGCACTGCTCGGCAGCTTTTTTGCTGCGTCCCTCGCCCCGCGCCACGCGGTCGGAGTTAAAGCGCACCGCCACCACGAAATGCTTGTCGTGATCCGGGCCGGACTCGCTTTCCACCACATAGCTCAGGCGCTCTTCCGGGTTCTGCTGCACGATCTCCTGCAGGC
>OMCT01001351.1_pt1 | contig 15032 bp, 15 predicted proteins | sample 1674301 | NCBI WGS metagenome assembly OMCT01 (sample SAMEA103958158, study PRJEB25191) | human gut metagenome
GAAAAGATGATGTGTGAACGAGCCGGATGCCTGGTTCCGCAGCCAACGAACAATAGGTGAGGGCTAACAGGAAGCAGGCATACCTTAGCAGGGTGGTGGGAGTAAGAGAACTGCGTGTACGCAAGAACAATCCTCGAAAGGGCATAAAAAAAGGGTGGCCGGAGCCACCTTTCTATTTGGATTCTGTCTTCTTCGTCCTTTTCGGCTTCTTCTCTGATGGAGCCGGTTTCTCCTCTTCCTCCTTTTCAGGTGTCGGATAAAACTCGACGGCTACCATGACTATGCGGTTACGCTTCTTGTTGGTTTCACTCTCGGTCCACTCTTCCGGTTTGAAATATCCCTTTACTGTGAGCAGTTCACCCTTCTTGATTCTGTCAAATGAATCGGCTGCCTCGTTCTTACGCCAGGCTTCGACTGGCAGGAAGGCTGATGTATAGACCGTTTCTTCACCTTTCTTCTCTGAGCGGCTTACGGCTATCGAAAAACGTGCTACACTTGCTGTTTCAAAACTGCGGATCTGTGCGTCATTGGAAACGTAACCTGATACTACGAAGGAATTTTCAATCTTTTTCATAATGTATGAATTTTAGAAGTTAATTAATCAATTTTACGGTGCAATTATCTTGGAACAGACTAAGTGGTAACCATGAAAAAATGTACGAATACGCTTTTTGTGTATAACAGAAAAAGGAAGATTCTTATATTTTTTATTGGGTAAGATGGCAGCAAATAATTAATCCATGAATACGCTTTTTGTGCGTGCAGAAAAAGGAAGATTCTGGAATTAATAGGCAAGGACGGTATTTGCGAATCGGCCACTGACACTTTCGGAAAAAGTGGAAGCTGTTCCATAAATTTGCACAAGGAAATATGATTTGACTTCGCCGGAAATTCATCTGAAAAAGTTTTTCATTCGTATTGGTTACGGTATGATGCACTGCCGGTTTTGGAATTTATGGCAAGTGTTCTTCCGAAAGCAGCCGTGCCAATCGGACATGGTGAAGAAACATACATCGGCCGACAGACGAAGCCGTAAGAACGAGCCTGCCTTGACCGACTTAAGAAAAAGGGTGTATCACTGTAAAAAAAGGGATATTTCAGGAAGAATGGCCGTGAAACCGAAGTGGTAACCGGACTGTGGCAGCCGCCGGAGACGACATCGGAGGAAGAGGGGGAAAAGGTGTGCGGTACACACCGAAAAGTACAAGAAGACATTTAAAAACGGAAGGCTTCAGCCACACAGAAAAGATGCCCTTTCGAGACACCGCTTTCGCCGGCACCTTCAGGTGACGGGTTCTTTCCAGGGCGGGTAGAAACCGGGCTGCTGCAAATTGCCGGACAGCAGATCCCGCCGGATGATACTGAGCCACCGGGAAGGTTCATACGGTGGGATGTGCTGAATTTGCGAGCCGGATGTTTTATTCCTCCGGACTAAACAAAGTTTGTCAAAAGGAAGGAAACATACGGTTTACAGCCTATTCCTTAAATAGGGTGGGAAGGGAAGAACTCACGTTCATTTACAAGCGATTATGACTTTCAGTTATGTAATAACGTAAGAAAGTAATTACGTTACAATGTAACATAATTACTTTTCAGATCATATATAGACATCAGTCCGCCACTTATCCGCACATGCGTTTTGCAATAAGAGGAATATTCTTGTTCATCACCTTCAGAATTTCATCATGAAACTCAGAGTTCTTATTATACCGTCCTCTGCATTGAACCACTTTCATTGTCTCCAAAGAGACCTCGATTGTTTCCGTTTTCACTCCGTCCACCATAGCCGAAAAAATAAGTGAATTGTCATCATTGAAATATTCATTTGAAAAGACGCAATGATGCAAGACTTCTCCTTCCTCTACAAATTCTTGAACACTTTCAAGAACACGTATCCGAATATCACCTTCATCGAAAACAAGACCGAAGAATTTTGCTTTTGCTTCCTGATAATGTTTTTCTTGCAGAACAGCTTTCCGTTTCTTTTCCCTTAGCTGTTCTTTTTCATACTCCTCTTGTTTCTTCCGGCTCAATCTGTCATGTTCCCTGTTCAGATTGGAAGGACAAACATAATGAGGGTTTGAAATATCCTTATTGAAGTGTTGCAACAATCTGATATAGTCCAGCCATAAACCAATATCGGAAAAGTTATACTTATGCCGGATGCCGGTCTTAATGGCTTTCCAAATATCATCCGATATATTATTCTTATGAGCAAAGTATTTGAAAAGAGAAATCTGTCCACATTTCAGAAGAGTTTCTTTTCTGTTGTCTGAGAGTATAGCCTTGAATACAGTGTAATGAGACAAATCGAAGGTATCTCCACAATAGCCGTTTCTTATTATCGTGTCGGATAATTGGATTTTAGGATAGATATACATCGCATCTATATCATAATAGAAACTTTCAGCACAACTTCTCAATTCAAGTTCACTATTAAAGTTCCAACTATCATAGTAATAGTTGCTCATACTTCTTTTCAGGGCAATAGTATGGGTAACACCTTTTGGGGTTAGCCATCGCTGAACAACTTCTTTAATTGAATATTGAGCAGCCTTACCCACTCTGAAATCTGCGAAAACTATGAAGTGACGTAATATCTGATATTCCTTTATTGAAATGATGATAGTAAAATACACCTTAAAAGAATAGGTTCTCTTTCTGTCAGTACTTACCTTAAGTTTTCTTCCGCAATGAGGGCATGTTACATAAACCGGAATAGTGGAATGTGTGTCTTTCCATGTATGCGCACAATCGCAACAGGTATAGATACCTTTCGCCGTTCTCTTGGCGAAAGGTTCAATACAATGTCTGTAAGCATACTGCATCTGTCTGTTTGTGATAGGTTTCAATTTCCTTGAAAGTGAAACTATCTCTCTTTGAATTTTATTGGTAGGTTTCATATCAGAAATCGAATAATGTAGGTGCGACAATAGTTTGAGTTTGGGCAGGTTTAGCTTTTTTCCGGTTCTTCATCTTCTGAATTTCTTCATCCTGATACTGACGGATAGCGTTCTGCCTGGCTTCTGCCTTTTCTTCTTCAGTCAATTCTATGTGATGATTAACCACAACCTTGCATTGTATCTCCTTGCCTATTTCGATATTGTCTTCATCAAAAAAATGAATACACTGACCATAAATCTCATCATCAGAAAAACCGGAGCAACCTGTACTTTGTACCCAATTAAGTACATAAGTCACGCAATCATCGATATTTTTGTGAGGCTTGTGATAGCTTTGTGCAAAGAGTTCGTCACTCGCTGCCTTATTATCCAAAAAAGCCTTGATAGTCTGTTTGAAGTGTTCTGTACCTTTCATAATTATTCGGATTTAAGTTCTTTGTAACTGATTTTTACCAATAAAAATGCACCATAACAGATGATGAAAAGAAGTGCCGATACCACCATACTGGGATTAGCATGTATAAAAACTGCACTTAGGAACATAGCCACTGCACAAATAGCCATGATGACTGAAAGGATAAACTGAACTGCTGCCATATCGCTCTGAATTAGTTGGTTAAACATCGAATTATTCTTCAGCGAGCTTTAGACCTTTTTTTTGAAAGATTTCCTTTCCTGTGTCTTTCGCATCCGCTGACTTTTTTTTTTAGATTGAGAATCATTCCCCATCTGAGTTTGAGCCTTTTTTTTACGGCATTGTCTTTTCAGGAAAAGTGGAATTAGAAAAGTTTTGAACGAAAAAAATGTTGGGGAAGTCGCAGACAACATCGTTATTTTTTTCAGGGCAAAGGCTCTAAGCCGGAACTCTTTCATTTCCACTAACCCTTATAAATTTGCCGTCAAAAAACAAAGGCTCTCAGATAGGGTATGGGCAGCAAAAACGAGGGAAGCAGGATGCCTTCGGAAAGACACGGGAAAGGTATGGAAGAAGAAAAAGAATGAAACTGAAAAGAACACTCTCTGCAAACGGTACAGGGTGCCGGGAATAAGAAGTACCATCAGGTACTTCATCATCGGGTGAACAATGCGGCTGTAGCAGGCACTCATATCAGACCGGTACGTGGAGCATGTGAAAGATTAAGGTTGTTAAGGCAAATGCCTTAGCTCCGTATCGGACATGGTACGTGCCGGGATATGGGTGCCTTTCTTGACCGGCTCTTAGCAGTCTGTGAGCCTGAGAGCAGAGTGATAAGTGCCAGACAGGGCAAGAATACAGACGGTACCTTAATGGGGTGGTGGGAGTAAGAGAACTGCGTGTACGCAAGGACAACCTGAAAGGCTCTGCCTTACCTTATGGTATCACACCCGGACAGCATACGGAGCACATCAGCAAAGCCGTTGTGCCCCAAGATGCCGGCTGGGTGTGTATGGGTGAGCAATGAGTGGAGTGCATGGTCGGAAACGAAGTCTTTGGTCATGCAGCGGAACGGATGTCCGCTGCCTCTGTCCGAAGGTGACCATGAAATAGTCACCATAGAACAAAGGCAACCGGACATACCTTAGCAGGGTGGTGGGAGTATGAGAACCGCGTTAGGGATAGGAGAATAAAGCCCACAGCAAGGCGAGGACTTGACGCGGATAGCCCAGCAGTTTACTGAAACGCCCAATAAACAGTACAAAATATCACGACAGAATCCTTCATCATCAGGAAGGAAATCCGAGCAAAGTACGAAGTATGAAATTCAGGAATCATACAAGCAAAAAATCAAACTCACTTAAAAGCAGCATAACACATTGTCATTCAAGCAATTCTTCCGAAAGTACCATTTTTATCTGTTAATTAACTCTATAGCCTATGAAATATGACATCAGGAAACGAGGTCTCTCATGCATAATTTATAAATTTGAAAGAAAAAGGGATTATGGCAAGAATAGGATATATAGTGACAGAACTACCAGAACAGCGCATCGAGGAAGACGAACAAAGGATTCAGAAAGAGAACTGCGACTTCATCTACAGGGAGCGGTACAACGTAGAGGGGAAAACTAAAGAGCTGAAGAAACTTATAGACAATCTGAACGACAGGGATGAAGTTATCTTCTTATCAATGGCAAATGCCTTTAAAGGAGTAAGACAGCTTTGTTTATTCCTCAATATCAGTAGAATTAAAAATCTCAGAATTATATTCTTAAGGGACAGGATAGACAGTTACGGAGAGAAATATGAGAGTTCCACCGAAAATCTGCTGCACGCCATATCGACACTGACAGAAGATTCATACGCAATCAGGAAGATAAGGAAACTTTCGGAAAAAAGAGAAAGGAGCAGAAGCCAAGCCAGGCAGCTTCGCAACGAGAAATGCGTGGAGCTGTACAAAGCGGGCGTTCCGACAGATGAGATAAAAAAGCAGGTTGGTTTCAGAAGCAAAAGCTCAGTATTCAGGATTCTCAGAGCCAGTGGGGTGAAGACTGACAGGAGAAGGGATGGTGAGGAATAAAATTCAGCTATCTACTTTTATTAGAGAGTAAACATTTTCAAAAAGCATAAGCAGTTTCTTCTCAAAATCATCGGTAGGATGGAATGAGGAATAAAAAAGTAGTCCGCTGTATGAATTATAGAACATGTCAGAGACTAAAAGAAGATTCATATTGTTTTTAATTTCTCCGTTTTTCTCTGCTATAAGAAGAACATTCTTTATAAGTTCTTTTTCTCTGGTTTCTAGAGAAAGGTATTTTTCATAGAAAGAAGGATGATATCTTTGAGAATTAAGAATAAAAAAAGAAAAGGCACGTGCTGTTTCATCAACAGGAAGCTGAAGGAAATCCTGAATACGACAAAAACGCTTGTGCAAGAAACTTGCATAACTCAATAGAAAGTCATGAAGAGCAAATTTATCAGAACCAGAAGTCTTAATCATAATATCATCTTCAACTTTAATCAGGTCAAGAAAAAAAGTATCTACAACCAACCGGAAAAGTTCAATTTTATTAGGCGCATAATGATATAAGCCACCCTTGGAAATATTTGTAGCTTTTATCATGTCGTCATAAGAAACATCTTCATAATGACGAGTAAGGAATAATTTGAAAATGGTTTTAAGTATTTCTTTTCTATTCTGCTTCATAAAGATAAGATATTATAGAAGTAAAGATATAAAAAACAAGGGAAATAATAATTTTAAAAAACAAGAAACATATAAAGAATGGTTATTAGCAAGTAAAGGCTCTCGTCAAGAGCCTTTTATTATTACCACACAGACCTTGAATAATGGAAGAACAACGGATAAAGTAGGTTCTTCCATTATTGTTTTTGAATGCGTTACACAATCAAAAGCGGAAGTGGTTCTTTATGTGGCGGAGGAATGGGGTGGGTTCCTTATCGATAGAGTAGGGGTTTCCCCATTTGGAGATTCCGGACACGGATTCGGCGTATGTGATGTGCAGACGTTTCTTTGCCCTGGTCATGGCCACATAGAAAAGTCTTGCGGATTCTCTAATTTCCTCAGGAGTCTTCTTGTCAAAGAACGGATAGACACCATCGGTTGCCTCGAAGATGATCACGTTCTCAAACTCCAGACCTTTTGCCTTGTGGACTGTAGAGACGAACACCTTTTCTGTTATACATGAGCTGTCACACAGGTCAGCCTCTCGGTAGGTCGTTATATCGAGAAGGTGGGCTGAAAGCTGCTCCTTCAGGCTCGGAGTCTTCTCCGGAGAGATTACATCGTTACGGAGGAAACTGAAGATGTACTGCATCTTCGGGTTCGCTGTTATCCACTCCTTCTGTATGAATGTGCCGTACAGTTGCTCCAGCTCGTCAACAAGCAGAGGAGTTTCAAACGACCTCTGGTAGAGACGGCTGAGCGTACCATGATAGATGTCGGCATAGGCTCTGCGGAACAGCTCGGCCACGGCAGAGTTGTTCTGAAGGCAGTCGATGTGCTGCTGCATGTTGGCAGCAAAGATACCCAGGAAGTGGTCAAGCACTGACAAGGTAGCGATGACGTCATCATCAGCCAGATGGGAGTTCTCACCTTCAAGACCGAAGACCTCAAGCAGGGATTTGAGCTTGTAGGACTTCAGGCGTGGAGCCATGATTCGTGCCACCCTGAGGGTATCGAAATACAGAGGATGAACGGTAAAGAAAGAGAAGTCACCGCAATATTTACGGAGATTGTAGTCAAGAATATAACAGTCATATTCCACGTTCTGGCCGATAAGGGTACAATCACCCACAAAGTCCATAAACGCACACAGACCGGTTCTACGGTCAACCTTATCCGCACGCTCATATTCCAGAAGAAGAGGGTTTACAATGCCTCCGAGCATAGCCAGTATCGGCCTGTCTGTGTGAAGGATGATGTTGAAGCGGTCGGTAATCTTCCCGGCATTCACCTTGATGGCCGCAATCTGTACGATGTCATCCTCAAAGACATTCAAGCCTGTGGTTTCCGTATCAAAGATAACGTATTCACCCTGGCAACATCTGTAAAGCTCCAGCATGTACGAGCTGCGTGTGTAGTTTAGAAAATCTGACGGCAGCAGGTAGTTGTCACGGAGATGCTTCACGAAGCGGCGTGCCTCGGAGTCTTCATTGAAAATACCTGTCCCAGCCAGGATCTTTGACCAAGCCATCATGTTCGAATCCATGTACACCACCTGCAGATGGGCGAAAAGCAGCTGAGCCTGACGGGTAGTGAAAAGGTCTGTACCAGAAATCTTGAAGTGAGGGATATTGCGGTCGGAGAGTTCACAGGATATCTGGTCGGCATCCTTATTCCAGGGCACAAGAACAGCCACCCTTTCAGCAGGATACAAGGTACAGAAATTACCAACACTTTCAGCCACAAGCCTTACTTCAGCATCCTTATCAGGAGCGGACAAGATGCAGAGAGAATCCTGTCCGGCTTCAGTAAGATTGTTCGTCTTAGGCAGGAAATGAGGGTCAACATCAAGCTCCATGTTGGCGTATGTGTTGAAGACATCCAAGAGATATTTCGGGGAACGATAATTGAAATACAGGCGGTGCATGTTCTCTCCGCAGCGTTCACGCAACCATTCAAGCGTTGCGAGCTTTGCGCCTATGAATGAGAAGATTGCCTGCTGCTCGTCTCCGAGATAAAGAGTCACGTTTTCTTTAGAATGGTCTGTAAACAGATCGATGATACCGAACTGAAAAGGGGAGAGGTCCTGAACCTCATCAATCTGAATCCAGGAATATTTCTTCAGCTTGTCCTGATGCTGTGAAGCGTGGATATAGGTCAGGATAAGCAGGTCATCAAAGTCAACCAGGTTCCTTTCTTCCTTGTACTGTTGGTATTTTCTTGCAAACTTGAACTGCTGGAGGCAGTCATCCAAGTATTTTGAAGGCTGACCAGAAGTATCTACTTTCGGAAAAACAGTACCGTTGTAGAGTCCGGCAAAGTTCTCCATCGTGTAGTCAAGGGACACCAGCTTGAACAGCGTCTTATAGTCAAAGGTGCGGAACAGGTCGGTGTGCATCAGGAACTCCTTAGGGCATCCGTTGGCAATCATATAGCCAAGGTGCTGCAGCTTGATGGTATTGGTAAGGACACACTTGTAGCCATTGCTGGCATAGGAGCCTTCTTTCCAGCCGAAAATGGAAGCCATAATAGACAAAGATTCCTGCTCGTCAATGACGGTGGTATCACGTGCCACCACGTTGTTGTTAAAGAGGTAATGCGAACAGAAGCGGTGTACGTTTCCGACAAACAGACTCATTTCTCCTGAAGACCGAAGCCTTTCGAGTATTCGGGAGCGCATACCTCTGGCCGCCCTGTTCGTGAAGGTCAGGCAGAGCATGTCATCCAGCGACACACCGCATGAGAGGGCACGAACCACCCTTTCGGCAAGGATATCCGTCTTGCCGCATCCCGGAGGAGCCAGAACCAGGTGATAACCGCTGTCAAGGGTGATTACCTTTTTCTGGAACTCGTCATTCTCATACTTTTTGTCGAAGGTATATGCCGGGTATTCGTAGAGAGGGTAGCTGCCTGGAGTAGGGATGCTACCATCAGGGGTATGGGGTGTGTCGGTAGGTTTCATTATATATTTTCTTACAGTTTGTCAGTTATAAGACCAGGATTTATCTCCAACTTCGAGAAAGCAAACAATTTCTTGCCAAGATCCTTCAATGAAGCTCCTATATGGTAAACATCTTTATCGTCAACTATCAGGAAACGGTCATGACTGTTCCGGTAGGTTCTGATATTGATGGGTGGGTACTGATCATTATGCTTGTCAAGGTCAAGCTGAAGCTGTGCCGTAATCTTCTGTGTATAGATAGTGGCCGACACACCCGGATTGCGTTTGCTCAGCATAAGCAATACAGATTCATCGACATAGTTGTCTATCAGAAGAAGGGATTTTCTGGCGGTTTTGATAAGATCCGTTGCAAACTTGTAGGCATCGAATATCTGTCCGTCAAAGAAGATACCTTCCACTGGCGGCAGTGAGGTACGGACAAAGAAGTCTATCTTTTCCGAATGTAAGGCGACAGTTTTTTCAAGTTGTTCAATACGTTGATTAATAGCATATCCTTTAAGCATATATTCTTTAAGAATGGTATTCGCCCACCTTCTAAAGTCAACACCTCTTCTTGATTTTACTCGAAAACCAACAGATATAACCATATCAAGATTATAATGTTCAGTCTGATAAACTTTACCATCAGCAGCAGTTGTCGCAAATTTTGCGACAACTGGAACATTATCCAGTTCTTCTTTAAGAGCATTATTAATATGTTTACCAATTGTCTTTACATCACGATCAAATAGTTCAGCAAGTTGTGAACGATTCAACCATACATTATCTCCATCTAACCTAACTTCTAGTCTAAGAGAATCATTAGGCTGATATAGGATTATTTCTCCTTGTTCCATTTTGTTTGGAATTTATACAGAATATTATTCAACAAAGAAATCACAATCATAAACATCTGTACCGGAAGGGAACTCCACCCTTACACAGTAATTGCCGCAAACTATATATTTTTCTGATACGATAGTTCCGGTTTCTCCAGTATTCGGGTCTGTAACTTGGTAGCCTGGTACCATCTTGGCAAGTTCGGCTTTCATCTTATCTGAGGTAAAAACAGTTATGTTGCATCCACAATGCTCATAATAGACAAGGCCCATATCCATAGACTGTGTAGCCTGCTCTACGATATCCATGATTTCCTGTTTACTGAGTATAGTTTCAGTTTCAAACTGCTGTACCTTTATATCGGGGAATTTCTTTATAAAATCTTCCTTTGTCATAATAAATGTCTTATTATTTAAAAATTAACTACTTAAAATAATATATCAATAATAGTATTCTGTTTTGAATATGTAACAAATTCAAAATTCGAAAGAATGTTTATCTATAACTGACTTAAACTTCAATGTTCATTTATTTCATATGCGGTCTGAAAAGACACTATGTAATAAATACATAATGCTTTTCATTTCCTAATCAAATTAACTCACAAGAGAGGCGATAACCCTTGTAAAGTCTGATATATCACCTTCGACACTCGCTTTTTCCAGTGCCTGCATATATTCTCTTCTTTTCTCAACAGGAATAACAGTCCAGTTATAACCGCCAGAGGCAAGCATAACATTCAGTAGGAAACGTCCCATTCGTCCGTTGCCATCCATATAGGGATGAATGAATACAAAGAAGAAATGTCCCAAAACAGCCCTAACTGCCGGACTTGGTTCATTCTTCAGCAATTCAAAAAGAACATCCATCGCATCATTGACAGCAGTAGGAGGTAGGGGTATATGTAACGAGCCGCGTATATACACCTGACCGGTGCGATACCCAGCCAGATCAGAAGGCTTTAATATATTGGCAACAACGAAAGGAGACCACATTTCAAAATACCAATTACCGTGAGATTCCTCAATGGCTTCACCTGGGTTCTTACCTTTCAGAATATCTGAAATGGTATGTTTTACCTCTTGAAAAGCCTGATAATAACCTCGTGCGACAAGCGCATTTTTCTGTTCCTTATCTTCACTTTCCGGTTTCCAGTCCCCTGCACCTACCTTTGCAATCAATTCGGGAGACACTTTGTATCCTTCAATTGAAAGCGAATGATAAGCATCCTCCGTATATTTCTCCTCGACACTTTTCAAATATCCCTCTATATCAGCTTTCATACCTGGAGCTTCTGGAAACAGCGACAATACAGTTCCTCTCATATTCTCCCACATAAGGCGCAGACGAGTGGCATACGGAGAAATCTGAAAAGTTATCGGGATGGAAGGTCTCTGAGTGAACGGGTCTTCTTCAACCACCTTATAACCAAGCCTTGTCATAAATTGCATTATGGCATCAGCGATTTTGTTATTCCCGATGTTACGGAAAGCACCGGCAATTCTGCCAGCCCTTAATGAAGCTCCTTTCTCTGAAAGGATTCTGATAATATCAGAAGCATCTTTCACCATTGACAAACAGGTACGTGCAGCCACCTCTTCCGTCTGGAAATATGATGGAGAAGCATAAACAAGTCCCTCCGGCAATGAATACATATTTACACCATATACGGGATGCATGAATATATCTGTCGGCACATCAGCTTTCAGGTCAAACAGAGAAGTACCATACATCAGTTTTATAATGTTGTTATTGCCATGTGGAGAGCGTACGATTGATTGAACAGGGATAGTGGTCTTTCCGGAGTGAATATCAAGAGACTGTTCGGGAGTCAGACACCATTCAACGCCGAAGCGTTCTGTAGCGTATTTCGCCACAAAATACCAGTAAGAGGTGTACCATACTGTTGTATCTCCTTCCGCACCAGGTCTTGAAGAAATATACCAACCTTTCATTACTTCTTGTAAATATCCACTTTTAAGCAGCCTATTCAGGTGTGTACGGCTTATTTCTTTTGTGCCCTTTAACACTACACAATTTTTATCCTTCTGTAAGGCTTGCAGCACTTTTAAGGATTCAACCATTTTTTCTGCTATAGTTGCCATATAATAGAATTACACGTTTTTATTAAGAGGTTTATACACGTTTTATCTTATCCATAAATACAAGTATTTAATAAGTTGCAAATACACGTATTTAATGCAAATATATAAATAAATTACGGCAAACAATTACTATACAGTGTAATATTTGAGGTATCACCAACATTTACTACAAATCTTACTATAAAGTGATAACCTTTTTTTTGAATATGACACAAATTCAAAGTTTGATAAGACTTATAAGGAGTAATACAATATTCATACTATCTATTCTTTAATACAAAAAGAGTAAATAAGAAGATAAAAAAGCACTTTCAACCAATTTTAGTCTGATAAGAGAAATGTTTTGACCATTTTTAGTCAGATAAGATGCAAAAACTCTTATCGGCATACTTGATTACACTCAAATCATTTTCTCTATTAAAGAGGAAAATGGATTATGAAATGAATATCAGTTGACTTCTGAAGAACCGTTATTCTTTATCGAAATGACTACCCTTGCCTCCGGGCGATTGACACCAATCAGTTTTCTGAAAAGGGGAGAAACCTTGTACAAAGTATGCAAAAGAACTTATTTTTTTCTACAAGGCCCATCCAACCGAAAAAGCGTTCCATGATACGTATATCAAAACAAGGAACGGCTTGATTGACATACTCCGGTTCTGTCATCTGATAATAATATCCAAAGTCGGGATCCACCTCTGCATACTTGGCTGCATAGAACTCAACATAACGGAACTCGTCACCATAAGTATCAAGGAAGACCGCAACATGGTTCATTGAATTATTAAAAGAATGAAAAGGGAAATAATCCAGCAGTGACGTATCAGCCATAAGCTGAATATAATAGAAAAGATGATGCGTCAGGCGTTTTGGGTTACCTTTCATCATCTTTCCCAAATTTGTAAGTCTTAGTTTACCTTTGTACTTCCGGAAAAGTTCTACATATTTTAGATAATCCCAGATTGTAGCCCACTCTGGAATTGCAGATAGCACCATTTTCTTCTTTGGATAATTCTCCCAGAAAAAATCCTTAGGTCCCAAAGGGTAAAGTTCCTCTATAACAGCTGAAGTCGGATTACCCACTTTTGTAAGAGGGATACCTTCAGCTGCCATATCGAGCATACGGTATACCATATTAACAAGCGGCATCTCAAGATATACGCTTTCGTCTGTAAAATCCTTTAAGTATGCAGAATCCTGTTCCTTTGTCCAAAAGTAATCAGACATAAGTTTGTTCATACATAATAATGTGTATTTAGTTATAAGTATAGAGACTTGAGAGAGTTTATCTTCTATTAGGTTGAATATTCTCTTCTGTCAGATAATTGTATATGGTCTGCTTTGCCTTGATGCCGGTTATTTCCATAATCTTCGGTATAGTTGTTCCAGCTTTATACAGTTGGATGACGGCTTCCTTCTTCGGCTTCTTCATCCTGGTACCTTCCTGTCTTCCGAACTTTACACCCCTCTTCTTGGCTGCCTCGATTCCGGCTTTGCAACCTTCAAGAATAAGATTGCGGTTATACTCGGCCAGTGATGCGAGTATCTGCATGGTGAACCTGCCGACAGCGGTAGAAGTATCAAGATTGTCCTGAAGGGAAACAAGTTTGATACGCCGCATCTCCAGCTTGGCACAAAGGTCGAGCATTTCCTTGACGGAACGGCCTAGTCGGTCTAATCGGTAAATGACAAGAGTGTCATCGGCACGAAGGTAATCTAAGCAAGCAGTCAGGCCTTCACGCTTGAACTCTTTTCCAGAGATTTTATCTGTGAAGATACGGATGCAACCGGCATTGTTCAGTGCATCTATCTGAGAAGAGAGGTTCTGCTCCCTTGTACTTACTCTGGCATATCCAATTATTTCTCCCATAGTCTAAATTATACTTGATTTTTCAAAGTTATTAGATTTAGACTTAAAAAACAAGAAAAAAGCCCTATATATATAATGTATAGGGCAAATTTATTTAGTCTATGGTAATCTATAGTTTATTTTAGACAGATATATAAGTAATTAAAAAATTATGAGAGAATATTGCAAAAGATACTTATATCATATATATTTGTAACGAAAATAAGCGTATGCACAAAATAATATGCATACAAAATCATAAACAACAAATTTTAATAAAAGATGCAGAACAACACGTTTATGAATTAAAACTATTCATTAAGCAGAGGTATGTTTTGATGCTACAAAAATATTGTGGCAGTTATCTTTGTGTTCTTTGACATTCGAGTTCATACTTTACCTTCAACTGGGAAGGTGAAGTCCTTCTTATTACCATTCAAAAACAAACGTAATGGATTTTTACTATAACAAAGAACATTAAATTAAAATTGTTGTTTATGAGAAATATATATATAAGTGCAAAGCATAACCCCAAATCAAAATTCAACAATACTGCACCTGAATATGCAGTAAACCACCTTGATGTGGAAATTTCATTTCCTCAGTGTATCAAAGTAAGTGAATTAAGCATTCGCATATACGATGAAAACTACAAGTATATTGGTTCTGATGTCAATATATATCCTGAAAACAAAATAAAGAAAGCTCTATTTGATATAGCTAGTAGTGAACGCTGGGAAGAAAAAATACTAAACGTTTATGTCTTTATAAATGGTAGAGCTAAATGGCATTGCGAACTTTTCCTTTTGGATCCATCTGAAAACTTTACGGAAAAAGAAAAGCTCCTACCAATAATGGACAATTCCTTTGAACAATTTTTTGCAGAGCAGCTATCTATATCCACTTGGTGGAATTTATTATATACAGGCGTATTTGACATTCCCTCTATACATGATTTAATCGAAAAGCTTCTGATATTTAATAATAAACTAAAAGAACAATATAAGTCCAGTATTCCAATTCTTTTTATTGTATTAGAAGATGAAAATAACGGACTAAAAGAATTAACGTCAAAATTCATAAGCGGATTCCTGTCTAAAGACAACAATTACCATACGCTTCAACTATCATTGAATGATTTTATAAACAGTTCCTTCAATTGTAATGAAATAAATGATAATATAGAATCTGCGAAAAAAATAATCTTAGAGGTTCCATTATTAAACTATAACATACAAATTATCTCGATAATCTTCCAATGCTTTTGTCAACTCAGTTAAACACTCTCTG
>OMCT01001357.1_pt1 | contig 15005 bp, 8 predicted proteins | sample 1674301 | NCBI WGS metagenome assembly OMCT01 (sample SAMEA103958158, study PRJEB25191) | human gut metagenome
CACGGATGCCTCACGGATATTGACATCGAACCGGTAGAGCACAGCCGAGGAAAACGCCGGGCCGAGCTGCGGCAGCACTGCATAGCGAATGCGCGGCAGCAGCGAGACGCCCATGGCGCGCAGCGCGTCGTAGATGCCCTCCTCGGAGAAGTCGTCGGTGAGGATCACGTCGCGGGCGTCGTTGGCGTTGCCCCAGCGGCCCTTGTGGTTATCCTGGTTGTTGGTGGGGGCCAGGTGCCAGCCCTTATCCAGCGCCATGATGTACTGCTCATAGCTGGGATAGTAGCCGCCGGCGCCGATCTGGCCCTCGCCGTTACCCACCTCCACCATATACATACGGCTGTCAATGACGGGATCCCAGTAGGAGAAGTCACTGAAGTTGCCGAAGGTGGTGCCGGGATGGTTGAACTGGCTGATGGAGTCCACGCCCTCGGCCTGACTCAGCAGAGCGTAGTAGGCCTTCATACCGGCGTCGTCGGTCTTGTTGTTGAGGGTGGTGTTGTTGCGGGAGACCACGCCGGGGGTGTTGAAGGTGTTGATGTGGCCGGGGCCGCCGGACCATGTCATCTCGAAGCCGCCCAGCGCCACCATGGAACCGGCGTTCTCGGCGTTGAAGGCATCGATGGTGCTCTTATAGGTGCTCCAGCTGTGGTTGGCGTCGGAATCCTTCACCAGAGAGGTGTCATACAGAGCGCCCTCCACGTTAGCATTGGTCTTGGAGTCGAAGTAGTTGGAGTGGTCGGTAAAGGCTACGAACTGCACGCTGGCGCTGGCGGGGATGCTCTTGATGTAGTCCAGCGCAGAGGTCAGCGTACCGGAGCCGTCGGAATAGGTGGTGTGGTTGTGTAGATCGCCGGGCATGGAATGGAACCTCCTCGCCCTCTCCGTCCCAAAGGGAGAGGCAATGGCGGCTTCGGGACAGGGCACTGCAAATTTGCAGTCGTCTGCCTGTCAGATGCGTTGGCTCTCCCTTTGGGAGAGCTGTCGAGCAAAGCGAGACTGAGAGGGCTTTATCTTTTATAATAATTGATCAAACACCCGTCTGCCAAAATCTCCCGCTCATCGGAGGTCAGCGGTGCCATATAGAGGGCAAAGGGCTTCACTTCCTCACCCAGCACATAGGCAGGGATGTTCTGCAGATCGCCCTTAAGGGCTTCCCGGACATGGGGGATGAGGATGTAATCCCCCAGGCCGAAGGGAGCCGCGCCGTTGAGCTGGAAGGGCAGCATGCCCCAGTTGATGAGGTTGGAGCGGTAACGCTTGGTGGCGTACTCGTTGACGATGTTGGCCCCGGCCCCCAGCACGCGCTGGCAGCTGGCGGCCTGCTCACGGGCGGAGCCGTCGCCGGGCTTGACGGCAAAAATGGTGGAGGCCAGCTGTACATCGTCCCAGGTCAGGGCCTCGCAGCCGGGCACGGCACGGATCTTTGCCAGCAGGGCGGCATCCCCCTGCCCGGCCCGGCGGGCGGCTTCCTCGGCCTGCACGGCCTTGGCGCGCCCCACATAGGCGGGGTCCTTGCGGCTGAGGGTGAACTCAGCCAGACCCAGGGGGTTGGAGCGATAGGAAGAGGTCTCACCCGAGGGGATGAGCTCGTCCGTGGTGGTGACGGGGTCGGTGATGTAGGAGGCCACCTTCAGCAGCAGGTTGTCGCCCAGCGGGGCGATCTCGGGCCAGTCCTTGATGTTGGGGCCCAGCTTGAGCAGGGCATCGTAATCGCCGTGGCCAAAGCCCTGATACACCCGGGCCTCGTAGCTGGAGGGGTCGTAGTGGTATTCGGGCACGGTGGGGTCGTAATCCACCTCTGTTGCAGGGGTCAGGATGCCGCCGTTGGCCGTGGTGGCTGCAATGCTGCGGGCATCCATCAGTGCTACGCCGGAAAGCTGGCCGTTGCCAGGCTTGGAGCCCTCACGGCTGGGGAAGTTGCGGGTGGTATGGCGGATGGACAGCGCGCCGTTTGCAGGCACATCGCCTGCGCCGAAGCAGGGACCGCAGAAAGCCGTGCGGATGGTTGCACCGCTTGCCATCAGGTCGCTGATCACGCCGGTGCGCACCAGCTCCATCATGATCGGCTGGCTGCCGGGGTACACGCTGAGTGCGTAGTCGCCGCAGCCGCCGGTATGGCCCTTGAGGATGGAGGCTGCCTCATAAATGCTGTCGTAAAGACCGCCTGCACAGCCTGCAATGACACCCTGATCCACACGCAGCTTTCCATTCTCGATCTTGCTGCACAGGTCAAGGCTGACGTCCTTGCGACCGATGAGCTTCTGCACATCCTGTTCGCAGGCGTGGAGGATATCCTCAAGGTTTGCGTTCAGTTCTTCAATGGTGAATGCATTGGAGGGGTGCATGGGCAGTGCGATCATCGGGCGGATCGCAGACAGATCCACTTCCACCACGCCGTCATAGTAGGCCAGATCCGCCGGGGCCAGCTTTTTATAGTCGGCAGCGCGGCCGTGCACAGCAAGGAAGCGATGGGTGGTCTCGTCTGTCTCCCAGATGGAGGACAGGCAGGTGGTCTCGGTGGTCATCGCGTCGATGGCATTGCGGGTATCCTGACGCAGGGACGCAATGCCGGGGCCAACGAACTCCATGACCTTGTTCTTGACGTAGCCGCTCTTGAACAGCTTGCCCACCAGTGCGATCGCTACATCGTGGGGGCCGCAGCCTGCGGGCAGAGAACCGGTGAGGTAGATGGCCACGACGCCCGGGCGGGCAACATCATAGGTGCGGCCCAGCAGCTGCTTTGCCAGCTCGCCGCCGCCCTCGCCAATAGCCATGGTGCCCAAAGCGCCATAGCGGGTGTGGGAGTCGGAGCCCAGAATCATTTTGCCGCAGCCTGCAAACTTTTCGCGCATATACTGATGGATGACTGCAAGGTGCGGGGGCACAAAGATGCCGCCGTACTTTTTAGCAGCGGACAGTCCAAAGCGGTGGTCATCCTCGTTGATAGTGCCGCCCACAGCGCACAGGCTGTTGTGGCAGTTGGTAAGCACATACGGAATGGGGAATTTCTCCAGACCGGATGCGCGGGCCGTCTGGATAATGCCAACAAAGGTGATGTCATGGCTGGCCATGGCGTCAAACTTGATCTTCAGGTTATCGGCATCACCGCTGGTGTTATGGGCCTGCAGAATGCTGTAGGCCATGGTACCGGTCTTTGCGTTTGCAACAGCTGCTGCATCAAAGCCTTTTGCGGCCAGCGCGGCAGATGCATTGCCGTCTGCCGGCACCCACTCCCCGCGGGCATAGTATGCACCGCCGGTGCTGCACTTGATCATATCCAACATCTCGATTCGCCTCTCTTTTTGATTTTCCCGCCCGCCCTCTGTTGCGGGCACTGCCCCGGCAGAACGATACACCGTCTGATCTGCCCTATCCTGCCGCACTGCCAAAGCAGGCGGCGACGGCCCCAAAGCCGTGTTTGAATATTATTATAGCATGAAACGCCGGAAAGAAAAAGCACTTTTTTCAAATGAACTGTGAAGGGAGGATGAAGAGACGGACTCTGCGCCACTCTCTCCCCTCGTCCGGCACAAAAGAAACAAGCCCGAACTGCTGCAAAACAGCCCCTGCAAAAAATGAGACAGGCTTTCCCGAAAAGGATTGCCTGTCTCGTTGTCAGGTATTTTCATCCCGAAGCATTGCCAGAAATTCTGCCTCGGTCAGAACGGGGATCCCGAGTGTCTGTGCCTTCGTCAGCTTGGAGCCCGCCGCAGCACCAGCCACAACGTAAGCCGTCTTTTTGGAGACGGAGCCGCTGGCCTTGCCGCCATTTTTCACGATCAGAGCCTCGGCTTCGTTGCGGGAAAGCGATTCCAGCGTACCCGTGACCACCAGCGTTTTGCCTGCCAGCTTATCGCCTTTCGGTTCGCCCTTCCACTGCATGTTCAAGCCGGCATCTGCCAAGCGGTGCACAAGATCGGTGGTACCTTCTTTTGCAAAAAATTCTACTACGCTTTGTGCCATCACGCCGCCAAATCCGTCGATCTCGCTGATCTTCTCCACGGTGGCTTCCCGGAGGGCCTGCAATGTTCCAAAATGCTCCGCCAGCAGAGCTGCTGCCTTGTCACCGATGTTGCGGATGCCAAAACCGAACAAAAGCTTATCCAGATTATTCTGCTTGGAGCGTTCGATCGCGCTCAAAAGATTTTCTGCGCTTTTCTCCTTGAATTTGTCCAGCGTCAAAAGCTGTTCCCGGGTCAGAGTGTAGATATCCGCAGCAGAATGCACCATATTCTTTTCCACCAGCTGAGTGGCAACAGCCGTGCCAAGGCCCTCAATATCCATAGCATCCCGGGATGCAAAGTGGATGATATTGCGCAGAGCCTGTGCCGGACATTCGGGGTTCACACAGCGCAGAGCCGCTTCATCTTCCAGATGAACGACCGGTGCGCCGCAGGAAGGACAGACAGTTGGCATTTCGTAGGGCTGCGCATCCTCTGCATGGCAGGTGACACCAATCACTTCCGGGATGATATCGCCAGCCTTGCGCACCTGAATGGTATCGCCGATGCAAAGACCAAACTGATGGATAAAATCTTCATTGTGCAGCGTTGCGCGGGCAACCGTGGTGCCTGCCAGAAATACGGGATCAAAGCAGGCAGTCGGCGTCAGCACACCGGTGCGGCCCACTGCGACCTCAATGCTGCGCAGCGTAGTTTCTTTGACCTCCGGCGGATACTTGAAAGCGATCGCCCAGCGCGGAAATTTGTTGGTGGAGCCCATCAAATCACGCTGTGCAAAACTGTTCACTTTTATAACAGCACCATCCATATCAAAGTCCAGCTTTGCACGGTTCTGCCCGATCTGCTCGATCTCTGCAATGGCCTGCTCAATATCATGCACCACATGATAACGCGGCGACACCGGCAACCCCAGACTCTTGAGATAGTCCAGACTTTCCGAATGCTTTGTGAGGGTTTTGCCGCGGATCTGCTGCACATTGAAAATAAAAATAGAAAGCCCCCGGCTGCCGGTTATTTTGGCATCCTTCTGACGCAGGGAACCGGCAGCAGCATTGCGCGGATTTTTGAAAGGCGCAGCGCCCTGCAGCTCCTGCTCTGCGCAGAGCTTCTGGAACGCTCCGTGCGGCATATACACTTCGCCGCGCACTTCCAGAAACTCTGGTGCATTCTTCAATTTTTTGGGAATGCTGCGAATGGCACGGACATTGGCTGTAACGTCTTCGCCTACTACGCCATCGCCGCGGGTGGAGGCACGAACCAGCTCACCATTCTCATATTCCAAGCTGCAGGAAAGACCATCGATCTTGATCTCGACCACATACTCCGGCTCTGCGCCTGCTTCGCGCACACGGCGGTCAAAGTCGCGCAGTTCATCATACGAAAAAGCATCCAGAAGGCTCTCCATTTTGACCGTGTGGGTCACCTTGGGCAGTTTGCTGCTGGCGGTACCGCCCACCTTCTGCGTGGGAGACGACGCCGTTACCAGCTGTGGAAACTGTGCTTCCAGCGCTTTCAGCTCCCGGGTCAGGGCATCATACTCAAAATCTTCCAGTTCCGGCGCATCCTGATCATAATAAAGACGATTATTTTTTTCAATGATCGTTCGCAGCTCTTCCACGCGCTGCTTTGCCTGTTCCAACTCCAAAAAATCCACTCTCCCGCTCTCCGACTTTTCCTGCGCTGCATTCCAGACTTGTTGGCTGGACGATGCTGCAGCACAGGCTTCATTTTTATTAGTATACCACATTTTTCCGCCCTCTGCAAAGGAATACGGTTTGTATAGATCATTTATTCGTCACAGTTGAAATCGGTTTCATTTTACTCCTTCAGTTGATTTATAATCAATTCAGAAGAGATACTCTTTGTTGATTATTGCAATTTTAACACATACCACCGTTTTATTTTCGCCACATCTTTCATTGGATTTCCAGCAATTGCAAGAGACTTTCTCGGTCAAATCTGCAATGGAGGATGTGAGCACGCTCCCCCGTTCACACCATAAAAAAGAGCCGTCCTCCCGATTCCTCGAGAGGACAGCTCCATGGTATTGACTTTATAAATATCAGATAGAAATGGTGTTGCAAACGTCCAGCAGCACCGGGTCAAGCGTCTTGGTCATTTCAAGGGCTTCATCTACCGGATAGTCCACCAGCTTTTCGCCTTTCATGCCAACGATACGGTTATACTTGCCCTGCTCCAGCAGACAGACAGCGTGATAGCCCATAGCAGACGCATTCACGCGGTCACGCAGGGTGGGAGAACCACCGCGCTGGACATGACCCAGAATCGTTGCACGGGAATCAATGCCGGTACGGGCCTGGATCTCGTTTGCGATCTCCTGCGCATGGCCGACGCCCTCGGCCACGATGATGATGAAATGACGCTTGCCGGTCTTCTGGGTCTCTGCGATCTTATCCAGAATATCGCGCTGCATGTCGAACTCTTTCTCCGGCAGCAGAACAGCCATAGCACCGGAAGCGATGGCCACGTTCAGTGCAATGTAACCGGCATTGCGGCCCATGACCTCGACCACACTGCAGCGGTCATGGCTCTGGGTAGTGTCGCGCAGCTTATCGATCATTTCCAGCGCGGTATTCATCGCAGTATCGTAGCCGATGGTATAATCCGTGCAGGAAATATCGTTATCGATGGTGCCGGGCAGGCCGATCATCGGGATGCCGCGGTGGGCCAGCTCACGAGCGCCGCGGTAAGAACCATCACCGCCAATGACCACCAGTGCATCGATTCCCAGCTCGCGGCATTTCTCGGCACCCTTGTCCTGACCTTCCTTGGTCTTGAACTCCAGGCAGCGGGCAGTGTAAAGGATCGTACCGCCTGCAGAAATGATGTTCGAGACACTGCGCAGGTTCATTTCAAAGCATTCACCGTTCAGCAGGCCGTTATAGCCGCGCTGAATGCCGATCATACGGTAACCTTTATGCAGGCCGGTACGGACTACGGCGCGCACAGCAGCGTTCATGCCGGGAGCATCACCGCCGCTTGTCAACACACCAATCGTTTTGATCTGCTTTTCCATACGAGAGATTCCCTCCAATTTTGTCTTCATTTACCCAGTAATATCACAGCGCTCTCCATTTCAACGCTGCTCAGAGCACTTCACTTGCCTTGAATCATTATAACACAAACGCTCCGTTTTGAAAACATTCTGCCTGTTAAGATTCGTGCACAGAAATGTCATTTTGTTGCAATATTGTCTGTGCCGACCAGTCTTTCCAGTTCTTCAAACAGCAGCGGATGGCCGGAAGTGTAAAGATGACGCGGCACCTGCAGATACTGCTTGGTGTCCATCAGGTACAGAAGCACCGGCATATCTCCATCGAAAATATGCAGAAGATTTACCACCTTTGCATATTCCCTGCTGCTGCGGGACGGCACACGAATATAGAGTTTTTTTGCAGCCTTCCGCATCGGGTCCGGGCGGCCCTTGTCCGGCCGGGAGGGATCATAGCTTTCAATGGGGACAACACTCTCTGCCAGCAGCTTGGAGGCTTCGTCCTCTCGCACAGAAAGTTTGCCGTCGATCACAACGACCGCATTTTCGTGCAGTGAATCGCGGAAGGTATCCAGCACTCTGGGGAACACGATCACCTCCATCGTACCGGTCAGGTCTTCCACACTGGTAAAGGCCATCATGCTGTTGGACTTGGTGGTCATCATGCGGCTTTTTACCACTGCACACACGATGCGCACCCTTTCGCCGTCCTTCACATGGGCATCCTCGCCGGTCAGATCCTTGATGGAGTGGGACGCGATCCGCGCCGACTGCTCACGGTAGGCGTCCAGCGGATGGCCGGACAGGTACAGGCCGCTGACATCCTTTTCCTGCTGCAGCAGTTCCTTGTGGCTGTATTCCGACAGCTGTTTGATCTCATAGCTGTCCGCAGATGCTTCATCCTGCGCTTCCCCGCTCATGACCGAGAACAGATCCAACTGGCCGTCCAGATTGCGGCGGGAGTCTGTTTCGATGCTTTTCAGAATGCCTTCCACCGCCTCCACCTGACTGTGGCGGTTGCTGCCCATATGGTCGAAGGCACCGGCCTTGATCAGGCTTTCGACCGCCCGGCGGTTCAATTCTGTACCATGCATCCGCTTGCAGAAATCGTACAAGCTGGTGTAGGGCTTATTCTGCCGCTCTCTGACCACATTCTCAATAAGGTTGCGGCCCACGTTCTTGACCGCGTTCAGTCCAAAACGGATTTGACCGTTGTCATCTGCCGTAAATCCGCCGTTTGAAACATTCACGTCCGGCGGCAGCACCTTAATTCCAAGCCGTGCGCACTCACCGGAGTACTCGATGACTTTATCGGTGTTGTCCAGCACGCTGGTCAGCAATGCAGCCATGAATTCGCTGGGGTAATGGCACTTGAGATAGGCTGTCTGAAATGCCACATAGGCATAGCAGGCAGCGTGGCTTTTGTTGAATGCATAGGAGGCAAAGCTGGACATTTCGTCGTAGATCTCGTTTGCCACTTTTTCCGAAATGCCGTTTGCCACACAGCCCGGGCATTCGTTGCCGGGGTCGGTGCAGCCGTGCACAAAGTGCTCACGCTCTGCCTCCATGACAGCATGCTTCTTTTTGCTCATGGCACGGCGGACATTGTCTGCCTGTCCGAACGAGAAGCCTGCCAGCTCACGGAAGATCTGCATCACCTGTTCCTGATACACGATGCATCCGTTGGTCACGTCCAGAATGTGCGCCAGCTGCGGGGTCTTGTAGCTGATCTTATCCGGCTCGTGGCGGTTGCGCAGATAGGTCGGGATGGAGTCCATGGGGCCGGGACGGTACAGGCTGATGAGAGCGATGACATCTTCAAGGTTCTGCGGCTGCAGGCCCACCAGGACCTGCTTCATGCCGGAGGATTCCAACTGGAACACGCCCTCGGTATCGCCCTGCCCCAGCATCCTGTAGGTGTCCGGGTCGTCATAGTCCAGCTTCTGGACGGAAAATTCCGGGTCGTGCTTCTGCACGGCAATTTCCGCATCGCGGATGACCGTCAGGGTACGCAGACCGAGGAAGTCCATCTTCAGAAGTCCAAGCTCCTCGATCTCGGTCATGTTGAACTGGGTCACGGGCAGGCCATCATTGGTGGCCAGCGGCAGATAGTAGTCCGTAGGCTCCGGGGTAATGACGACGCCCGCCGCATGCGTGGATGCATGGCGGGGCATTCCCTCCACCTTCAGGGCCGTGTCGATCAGCTCCGTGACCTGCGGATCGGTGTCGTACATCCGCTTCAGCTCTGTCGAGACCTCCAGCGCACGCTTCAGGGTCATTTTCAGTTCCATGGGGACCTGTTTTGCCACCGCATCCACCTGCTGATACGGGATCCCCATTACACGGCCGACATCGCGGATGGCGTTGCGGGCTGCCATGGTGCCGAAGGTGACGATCTGCGCCACATGGTCAGCACCGTATTTGCGGTTGACGTAATCAATGACTTCCTGTCGGCGTTCGTAGCAGAAATCCACATCGAAGTCCGGCATGCTGACACGCTCCGGGTTCAAAAAGCGTTCAAAGATCAGATTATAGCGGATGGGGTCGATATCCGTGATGCCCACACTGTAAGCCGCAATGCTGCCTGCGCCGGAGCCGCGGCCCGGGCCCACCGGAATGCCCTGACTCTTGGCGTAGTTGACGTAGTCCCACACGATGAGGTAGTAGTTTGTGTAGCCCATCTTTTTGACCACGCCGATCTCGTAGCTCAGACGGTCTTTGTTGGCCTGCGGTACATCAGGCCCATAGCGGCGTTCCAGACCCTCCCAGCAGAGCTTTTCAAAAAACGCCTGATTATCCATACCGTTCGGCGCTTTGTAATATGGAATTTTAGTGTGTCCAAAATCAAAATCAAAGTTACACTGTTCGGCAATTTTGGCGGTATTCTCGCAGGCTTCCGGCACCATGGAGAACAGATCATACATTTCGTCTGTCGTTTTGACATAGAACTCGTCGGTCTGGAACTCCATCTTATCCGCATCCTGAATGGTCTTGCCGGTCTGGATGCACAGCAGGATGCCCTGCATCTTGGCATCCTCCCTGCGCAGATAGTGAGAGTCGTTGGTGGCTGCCATGGGGATGCCTGTTTCCCGCGCAAGCTTGATGAGCTGCGGCAGAACGATGTTGTCCTCTTTCAGTCCGTGATCCTGCAGCTCAATGTAATAGTTGCCCTCGCCGAACAGGTCGCGGTACCACAAGGCGCTGGTTTTGGCACGCTCATAGTCGCCTGCCAGAATGGCCTGCGGGATCTCACCGGCCAGACAGGCAGACAGGCAGATCAGTCCCTCGTGATACTGCTCCAGCAGCTGCTTATCGATGCGGGGCTTGGAGTAAAAGCCCTCCACAAAAGAGGCCGATACCATTTTGATAAGGTTTTTGTAGCCGGTCTCATTTTTGCACAGCAGGATCAGATGGTTATTGCCATCGATCTTGTTCACCTTATCAAAGCGGGTGCGGGTGGCAACATAGACTTCGCAGCCGATAATAGGCTTGATGCCCGCCTTTTTAGCCGCCTTGTAAAACTGCACGCAGCCGTACATAACGCCATGGTCTGTGCAGGCAATGGCAGTCTGCCCGCACTCTTTTACACGCTCCATCAGCTGGTCGATGCGGCAGGCACCGTCCAGAAGGCTGTATTCCGTATGGATGTGCAGATGAACGAAGTTCCTTCCAAGACGGTTGTTCTCACTGATCTCGCTCACGCTGTGCCTCCTGTTCCAGATTCTTCCGCAGATTTTCGGCCAACGCCTCCAGTTTCTTCATCCGGTGTGACAGGCCGGATTTGCTCACCGCAGGCTCAAAGCAGCCGCACAGTGCCGTGAGCGAAAGGTCCGGGTACTGCATCCGTTTGGCGGCAGCTTGCTGCAGCACCTCCGGCAAGGTGGAAAGGGCATCCTGCTCTTCCAGAAATCGGATCGCCTTCAGCGTCTGCGCATTGGCGCGGGCCGTTTTGCCGAGGTTTGCGGTATCGCAGTTGGTCTGACGATTCGTCTGGTTGCGCACCTGCTTGAACGCCTTCTGCGCGTGCATCTCCTCAGCGGCATTCACTGCCCCCATAAAGCTGAGCAGACGTTCTACATTGGCTCCCGTTTTAACGTAGATCAGGTTCACACCGTTGCGCCGGGTGCGGTGCGGTGCAAACTCATGCTCTGCCAGCAATGCTTCAAAGTCCCGTGCAAGGTTGGTGCGGGAGGTAAGGAACTCCAGATTATATTCCTTCTGCGGGTCAATGACCGTTCCACTGCACAAAAAAGCTGCGCCAATGTACGCACTGACGCAGGTCTGGCAGCGGATAAGGCGGGGATCGATCTGCAGGCTGGTTTCACTGCCGGTGGTGCCGAACAGCTCATGCATCCGGGCCACCTGCTCCGGCGCACGGATGTTGAACTCGTACAAAACACCGCTGGGCCGCTGCTTTTGCAAAATTTCGCCCTGCACGCCACAGCGGGCAAACAGCTGCTGTGCAGCCTGCACCGTCTCCTGCTGTTCGGTCTGCACCACAAGGCCCCTGGCATCAAAATATTTGGCAAAGCACGCAATGCCATAGGCCGCCGCACGCACACAGCAATCCTTCTGGATGCTGCGCGCAGCGATCTCCTCCCGCGCACGGGACGCAAAACTACTCATATTTCCTCAATTCTGTCAACGCATGGCATCACGATGCTGCACGCCCGGCTCGTAGCCGAGTGCCGTGCAATACTCCGCGATCTTACGCGCAAATGTAATGGAGCGGTGCTTGCCGCCGGTACATCCCACCGCAATGGTCAGCTGGCTTTTGCCCTCCTTGACGTAAAGCGGCAGTGCATACTGCAAAAAGCTTTCGTAGCGCTTGAGCAGCTCCTGCGCTTCCGGGTGCGCCATGACAAAGTCCACCACTTCCTGATCCAGTCCCGTCTTGTGCTTGAGCTCCGGGACATAGAAAGGATTGGGCAGGCAGCGCACGTCCAACACGAGGTCTGCTTCCGGCGGAATGCCAAACTTGAAGCCAAAGGACATCACGGTCAGGCGCATTGCACTTTTTGCTCCGCCATTTTTCACAAACAGGTCGCAGATGCGCTCCTTGTTCTGCGCAGTGGAGAGCAGTGCCGTATTGATGGTATAGTCTGCACGCTCCTGCAGCGGCTTCAAAATCTTGCGTTCCTTTGCAAAGGCCTCCCGCGTGGAAATGCCCTCCGAAATGCTGATGGGATGACGGCGGCGGGTCTCGCTGTAGCGGCGCATGAGCACATCATCCGGGGCATCCAGAAACAGGATCTTATACAGGATCCCCTGCTCGTCCAGTTTATGAAGCGCCTGCTCGATCTCTTCGCTGGTGCGGCAGCCGCGCACATCCATAGAAAGTGCCACCCGCTCCAGCTGGCTGTCGCCTGCTTCCGAGAACGCAGTAATGCTGGGCAGCAGTCCGGCCGGAACATTATCGATGCAGAAAAAGCCGATATCTTCCAGTGCATTCATGGCGACCGATTTGCCTGCACCGGAAAGTCCGCTGACGATCAACAGCTCCATAATTGATATCCCGCTCCTTTTATCTTGCCCAATATTTTTATTTCACAACACGGATCTCTTTTTCCAGTTCATAGCCGGTTTTTTCCTTCACGATGGCACGCACTTCATCGCAGAGAGCCAGCACATCGGCACAAGTGGCACCGCCGAGGTTGACCACAAAGCCGCAGTGCTTGTCGCTGACGGCGGCACCGCCGTGACGAAAACCGCGCAGGCCGCACTGGTCGATGAGTGCAGCTGCAAAAGCACCTGCCGGGCGCTTGAAGGTGCTGCCGGCGCTGGGCTTATCCAGCGGCTGCTTGTCCACACGCTTTGCCATCAGTTCATCCATTTTTGCACGGATGTCCGCTGCGTTCCCGGGCTGCAGCGCAAACTGCGCCGAAAGGATACAGCCGCCATTTTCTTCAAAAATGCTGTGGCGGTAGCTCAGGTCCAGCTCTGCCGCCGATGCCTGCACGACCTCTCCCTCTGCGGTCAGATACCGCACCACGGTGAGGACATCCTTCATTTCACCGCCATAGGCACCCGCGTTCATATACACTGCACCGCCCACCGTACCGGGGATGCCGTAGGCAAATTCCAGACCGGACAGGCCGTGTTCCAGCGCAGCCCTGCACAGGGCTGCGAGCCGGACGCCCGCACCGGCTGTCAGCATATTGCCTTCAACGGCAATATCGCTGCCCAGTGCAGAAATGTCGATCACCACACCGGCAAAACCCTCGTCCGCAAACAGGATATTGCTGCCGTTGCCCAGCAGATAATAACGGACAGCCTGTTCTTTGCACAGCGCAGCCGCACTGCAAAGCTGCTGTTCTGTCTGCGGCTGCACGAACAGCTGTGCAGGGCCGCCGATCTTAAAGGTACAGTGTGCCGCAAGCGGCTCATTCTCCCGGAACGGGATGCCTGCCTGCAGCAGCTTCTGTTTGAATCGTTCCATAGTGGATAACTCCTAAATCAGTCCATTTTGTCATCCAGACCCAGACGGATCAGCAGCTCACGCGCTGCATTGTAGCCCATCTTCTTCTGGCGGTTGTTGATGGCGGCAGTTTCCAGCACGACAGCCAGATTGCGGCCCGGCGAGACCGGAATGCTGGTGCTGGGGATGCTGACGCCCAGAATGTCGTAGTATTCGTTTTCCAGACCGGTGCGCTGATAGTTTTTGGTGGGGTCCCATGTCTCCAGCTGAACAACAAGATCCAGACTTTCGCTCAGTTTGACCGCGCCAACACCGTACACACGGGCCACATTGACGATGCCAATGCCTCGCAGCTCAATAAAATGGCGGATATTTTCCGGTGCGGTGCCCATGATCTGGCGGTTGGACACCTTGCGCAGCTCCACAGCATCGTCTGCTACCAGACGGTGGCCGCGCTTGACCAGCTCGATGGCAAGCTCACTTTTGCCGATGCCGCTGTCGCCCAAGATCAGGATGCCCTCGCCATACACCTCCACCAGCACGCCGTGCCGGGTGATGCGGGGTGCCAGTTCCAGATTCAGCACACTGATCAGGCTGCCCATCAGCGTACAGGTCGTCTCGTTGGAGCGCAGCAGCGCTACGCCATGCTTCTGGGCCAGTTCCTGCATTTCCGGGAAGGGAGTCAATTCCTCGCTGCGGCAGACGATAACAGCCGGCGGCTGCTGACGAAACAGCTGATCCAGCGCTTCGTAGCGTTTTTCGGCCGAAAGGCCGGACAGAAAGTTCATCTCTGCCAGACCCATGATCTGCAGGCGCAGCTTATCAAAATAATCGTAATAACCCGCCAGAAACAGACCGGGACGGTTGACCTCGGCGATCTCCACACAGATCTGATCCAGTTCCTTTGGCGTATAGACAACTTCCATACTGACACGGTCGGTCAGCGTTTTGAGCGAGACATTGAATGTGCCCATCCTTGTTTCCTCCTGTGCTCCCTTTTGCCGTGCAGCACCGCCATTCCGCCGGGCGGGCACAGCATTCTTTCCTTTTATTATAATAGAATGATTCCTAAAAAACAATACAGCCGCTCTTTCTTTTTCCTTTGCCGGAAAGAAACCTGCGCAGCAGCGTGTCCATGCACTTTATTTTTACATTTTTCTTACTTTTACACGGATTTTACATTCCGCGGATTTTGGATTTTACATTGCAACAGTATACTCTCAGACAGGAGAGAACCATCAAAACACGCAGGATGCTCTTTCTGTAAGCAGAGTGCCTCCGTTCCGGCGATGTGCACTGCGGGTGAAAGCAGCTTCTGAAATCAAAAGTGAGGAAATCTTTATGACCATTTTCAATGTCTTTTCCCTGCTTGGCGGCCTTGCCCTGTTTTTGTTCGGCATGGACATCATGGGCAAGGCACTGGAAAAGCAGGCCGGCGGCCAGCTGCAGAAGATCCTGAGTAAGCTGACCGATAACCCCCTCAAGGGTTTTTTCCTTGGCCTGTGCGTCACCGCTGTGATCCAGAGTTCCAGCGCTACCACCGTGATGGTGGTCGGCTTTGTCAACAGCGGCATCATGGAGCTGCATCAGGCCATTGGCGTGATCATGG
>OMCT01001368.1_pt1 | contig 14978 bp, 18 predicted proteins | sample 1674301 | NCBI WGS metagenome assembly OMCT01 (sample SAMEA103958158, study PRJEB25191) | human gut metagenome
TTCGATTGTTCATATTGTCGCTCCTTTTCTTAAAAAAGAAACGGAGCTGCTGACACCTTTATTATACCGCCAGCAGCCCCGCAAATCAATGATGGCTTCGGAAAACCTTATGCCCCGGCTTCCTCACTCTGCCGTTTGTCGGCATACTTGCGGAATACCTCATAAAGCTGCTGTTCCAGCTCCCGGCGTTTTGCCGCTTCCTGCTCCGGCGTGAACACCGGGGAGAGATTTTCCAGCGTGATTTCCTTTCCTTGAAAAGTCACGACTTCGGTTTCTTTCTTGTATCTGATATGCTCCATAGTACCTCCGTATTTAATTTTCAAAGTGCAGTGCCGCCATGCTGCGGCGTGAAATGTTTTCTGTCATCAATCACCTCTCCTTTGTGTGCTGCTGCTGCCGTTTCAGTTCTGCCAGCACCTCCGGCGGGATACGGTCTACCAGCCGCTGAATGTCTTTCAGCTCGCTTTCCAGCTTTGCCCGTTCCATCGTATCTTTCATCTTGCCTTTTTCGCTGGCTTTGGCTCTGGCTTCCAACTGTTCATTTTCTGCCAAAAGGTCGTTTATTGTGACCTTGTATTTTTTGAGCTGACCGGAGAAATTCTCCATCTGCGGAAACCACTTTTTCAGCAGGGAGAGGGCTTCCTCTTTCTTCTTTCCGGCGTTGAACGGGGTAATACCGTCCAGCGTGGCTTCAATGGCTCTTGCCTGTTTGGAGAGATTGACCGCCTGCTTGAACAGACGGGTGGGGATATGCTTCCTGCCTGTCTTGCTGGCACTTTCCCCACGCTCCAAGTCGGGATATTTCTCCACCATATAGGCGTGAAAATCGTCCTGCCATTTTGTGAGGCTGGCTCTGTTCCCAATAATCTCCTTTGCACACAGGCGGTTGTCCTCTGTCAGCGGGACAAAGACCAAATGCAGGTGGGGCGTTTTCTCGTCCATGTGTACCACCGCCGACACGATATTTTCCCGGCCTACCCGCCCGATTAAGAAATCAGCCGCCCTCTGGAAAAATTCCTGTATCTCCTTTGGGGGCTTCTTCTTGAAAAACTCCGGGCTGGCGGTAATCAGCGTATCCACAAACCGGGTACTGTCCTTGCGGGTTCGGCACCCCGCCTGTTCAATCCGGCTCTGAATGAAGTGGTAGTAGCGTCCCTCCGGCTTGACGATATGGAAGTTGTATTTGCTCCGGCTGGTGTCAATGTCGGGGTTGCTGGCGTATTGCTCCTTTTGCCGTTCGTGGTGGGCTTCCAGCGGCCTTGCCGGGTTGCCCTTGTGTTTCTCAAACCGCAAAATTGCGTGTTGTGCCATTCTGCTCCTTTCCCCATTCCGTTCCTTTCCGGGACTCTTCCACAGGAAAATCCCGCCGGAAATAGCTCTGATAGGATTGGAATGGAATTGATATAAATAAATCTGTTAATCTCTGTATTTCTATCTTCCGTCCGGTTTTCGTACTTCAAGAGGATTGATTTTCGTACTTGTCAGGTACGCTTTTCAGCCCTCCGGCGTACCGGAACCGGATTTCTTGAAGTCAGTGTTTGAAACCGCTTCATAGGATTTTGGGTAGATACGGTTTGGTTTTCCACAGCCCTGTTTCTGTATCTCCACAAGCCCCGCATACTGTAATTCCCGCAAGGTGTTGACCGCCTTTTGCCGCCCACAGTGGAGCAGGGCGACCACCTCGCAGATTGGATAATACAGGTAAATGCGCCCGTACTCGTCCGCCCAGCCGTTCTTGCGGGATAACTCCGTCCGGCGCAAGATAAAGGCGTACAGTATCTTCGCTTCATTGGACAGGGGCGTAAATGTAGGGGCTTCAAAGAGAAAATTCGGGAGCCGGGTGAAGCTGACCGATTTCTCCGGTTGATGAATATAAATCGTGTTTGTCATAGTGTGCTTTGTGGACAGTTAGAACGGCATTTCCGGGGGCAGACGATATTTTATATGACCTGCCCCGGTTCTGCCCTCTGGAAGCCTTATAAATCAAGGCTTTTTTCCTGCCTAATTGTCCACACTCGACCTCCTTTTCCGTTCACTTTCCGCTTTCTGCCGCCTGTGAACTCTGGCGGCACAGTCGGGACAATATTTCGCCCGGTTGGACTTTGGGACGAACACTCTGCCGCAGACCGCACAGCGTTTTAGCTCCTTATCCCGGAAAATCTCTGCTTCCAGCGTCCCGATTTGCGGCAAGACCGACCAGCGGAACCACTTACAGCAGACCGAGAAAGAAATGGTCTGGGGGCAGGTGTGGGTGTCCCCATCGTCAAGGAGCATACAGTTCCCGTCCTCATAACAGCAGCACTCCCGGCGGATCAGGGTGTTTGCCTGTTTCCTCTGTGCCGGTGTCATGCGGTAAAGGGAACCGTCCTGCCTGCGTTCTATGGGCGGCAGTCGTTTATATGGGTTCTCTCTCATGTGTTCCCTCCATTTTTCCTTAGCCGTTCTCCCCGAAAAGGCTTCCTGCCCCATTCCTGCGGCGTGTTCCAGCGTTGGCACGCTCCCCGGACTTCGGGACATTTTGTCCCTAAGTGGCTCGTTGCGGTGCTTCCCCTGCCGGGGTATTCCTTTTCGGACGGTCATTCATTTTTTAAGGTGCAGCTCATCGATGAACTACCCTAAGTCTACACCTAAAAGACCGCCCGCCCCGTATATCCATAAGGTCGGAAATCACCCCGGAAAACTCTCTATTTCCACGCTCTCGGAATTGTGGTAAAATGGAAGAAACGGAACAGGAAATCGAAATTTGAAAGGAGAATTGTGATTATGATAGAGTTGGGTACATTCAAAAAAATATTGGAAGAAAATGAAGAACGTTTTCCATTACTAACGCTCGATGAATTTTTCAATGGAAATACAGAAGAGGACTCCATTGCTCCGAACCAATGGGAATTTGGGCGACCGACTCTTTCTGAAATATGGGATATGCTACAAAAGATTGAGTTAATGCCTAACATAGCGTGGGTGCGTGTTGCTCTGCACGATGATACAGAAATCGTAGAAAACAATGGGGCAGAAGAATTAGTTCTTGCAGGAGATTCAATCGTGATTTGCACAACCATTTTGCCTACGGAATTAGAAAAATTAGTAAATTGCGAATGGCTATGCTCTGACGGAGTAATTACAATAAAGGCATCTGAATTAAATATTTATTCGTGTGTACCACCAATTCCAGAAAACTTTAATTGTTTGGAAATCGTGTGGGACTAATCTACAACTTTCAGTTTATCAAGCAGACAAGGAGGGAGAGCATGGAACTTTCCATACAAGAACGATTGAAAGACCTGCGTGTGGAGCGTGGGCTGACGCTGGAACAGCTTGCGGAGCAGACGCACCTCTCCAAGTCTGCATTGGGCAGTTATGAAGCGGAGGATTTCAAGGACATCAGCCACTATGCCCTTATCAAGCTGGCGAAGTTTTACGGCGTGACCACTGATTATCTGCTGGGGCTGTCCCAAACAAAAAATCACTCAAACGCCGATCTTGCAGACCTGCGTTTGAGTGATGATATGATTGAACTATTGAAAAGCGGGCGGGTGGACAATTCCCTCTTGTGTGAGCTGGCGGCGCACCCGGATTTTCCTCGGCTCATGGCTGACCTTGAAATCTATGTGAACGGCGTGGCGGGAAAACAGGTGCAGAGCGCAAACGCCATTGTAGACGCTGTGAGCGCGACCATTATGAAGCAGCACAATCCCGGCTTGACCGACCCGCAGTTAAGACAGCTTATCGCCGCCCATATTGATGATGACAGCTTTTGCCGCTATGTGATACAGCAGGACATAAACAGCATAGCTCTTGACCTGCGGGAAGCCCACAGGGACGATTTTTTCAGCGTCCCGGAGGATACCCCGCTGAAAGGATTGTTGCAGGCCGCCGATGAAGTTGCCAGAGAGGACAGCGACCCGGAGCAAGCGTCGCTGGCGTTTATCTGCAAACGGCTTCGGCTGAATTATAAGAAGCTGTCCGAGGAAGAAAAGAAATGGCTTAAAAAGATTTCGGAGAAGTCCGACTTGCTGAAAAATCCGAACCCACAGCGAGGAAAAAGGGGGTAGTACATGGAGAATGTCGTTGCATACTTAAAAGACCACTGGCAGTATGTGGTGATTGCGGGCGGTGGGCTGACACTGTTGGGAGCAATTTTTAACTGGCGGTGGGTCACAAGCCCGGATGGAGAAAGACCAAACGGCCCCGGACGCTTTATCTATGACATATTCGGACAGGGCGGGTATCGTGTCTTTATGGGCGTTCTGGGCGTTGTAATTATTGCTTGTGGGATTTTCTTTCTTTTTGTGGGAAGATAAAGCAAAAGAACAAATCGAAATATGGAGGAAATGCAAATGGGAATGATTGCAAATTATCAACCAACCACTGACATTGAATTAGAAAAAATCACGTGCCTTGATGATGTGGAAGAATTACAAGAAAGTGAGGACATAGAAATTTGTGATATAGATAAAATGTGGGACGCACTTCATTTTTTACTGACGGGGAAATCTGCCAGCGAACCGATTGAAGATGATTTAATCAGTGAAGCGATTGTAGGACAGTTCAATATATCTGAAGAAGACTTTATATCTGGAACGAAAGCTGATAGGGTGAAAGAAATAGCCAGGGCGTTGCAAGAAATTGATTTTGAAACATATCTTGATAAATTTGATATGAGTGCGTTTTCCCAAAATGATATTTACCCCAATATTTGGGGATACGAAGATGAAGCAGATGAAATTAAAGATGATTTAAGAAATTCATTTGAAAATTTGAAAAAGTTTTATGAAAAAATGGCAGCACAAGAGAGCGCCGTTTTAGTGTCAATCTATTAACTGTATAATTTCAACTGTTGCTGAAATAGCAAAGTCAGCCGATCCAGTCAACGGTCAAGATGAACGGCGCATAAATGCGCCGCCGTTGACAGTCCCGTCCGCCTTTGCTAATAGGCAATCAAGGCGGGAAAGCCCTTAAAATGGCTTCCCGCCCATTTCAATTTTGAGAGAAAAATCTGGCTGCTTTTTCGAGAGTGTGTCCACAAGTTCGGGACATTTTGTCCCGAAGTCTGGCGTGGGACGAGGGACGGGGGCTTTCATATACGCCCTGTCTGCTGATGAAACCAGTCCTGCGGTTGCGGCTCCACGCCACGCAATCACAGCCCCGTTTTCCTGCCGCTTCAAATGCCCTTGCCCTCCCCGGCGGCAATGGCATTTTTACGGCAACGCCGACAGAGCGTATAACACACTACACTTTGCAAGCAAAGTCGTGTGCCAAGGGGCAAGCCCCTTTGGAAACCCCGGACAACAAAACAGGCTGAATATCTCGCACTTTCCCGGTGCTTGATACTCAACCTTTATTTGTTGTCAGCAGCCCCCGTTTCGTGGTCTGCGTGTAGTTCCTTGTAAACTGACCTAATCTTCAATTGAGACTGATCGCAGTCGATTTGATCCAAAGCAAAAGGAATCCCATTTGCCTGATACCAAGCGTTCATTTCAGAAATAAAGCTGGTTGGTTCAAGTTCAACGAGATCATTATCCGCAGCTGATGCAGCAATGGTGGGAAGAGCGCACAATGCCGTAATGGATGCGCCGGTACCAAGGATTTTAAGAAAGCTTTTTCTAGTCAACGTTTTCATTGTATACTCCTATCATTATTGAATAAATATGCGAATCAGTATACGAGGCATCGGGTTCATCTCCTTAAGATAGAAGTGGGGCTTTTCTGACTTCAGAATAGCAAAGTGAAATGTATTTGTCAAGCATATTCTTTCACGAATAGTATTTACAACGAATAAGTTTGTGGATATAATCAAAATACCAATACCGGAATTGGAGAAAATGCCATGGGGGTTTCTGAAAATTTAAAGCGCGGCGTGACCGAGATCGTTCTGCTTGCCCTTTTGAGCCAACAGGATATGTATGGCTATGAGATGGCGCAGGCGATGCGGGAGCGGAGCCACGAAAAGTTTACACTGCTGGAAACCTCAATGTATCCGACCCTGTACCGATTGCAGGACAACGGGTATATTTCGGCTCGGGAAGAGCTGGTGGGCAAACGCCGCAAGCGTACTTACTACCATCTGGAACCTGCCGGGCGGGCATATTTCCAAAAGATCTTTGCGGAGTATATGACGGTTCAGCAGGGCGTGCAGGAAATTCTGACCAGCTGTCAGGAAGAGGTGACAGATATTGAACCGTGAGAAGGAACAGGCAGAGCAGAAGCTTTGCCGCTGCTATTGCCGGGAGCTGCGCGTGCACTGGTTTGTGTGCCGGAGCTGCGGGAACGAACGCTGGCGCAGATAACGGAATCCATGGAGGAATATCTGGACGAGCATCCCACAGCGGATTATCAGGAGCTTGTGCGGGCGTTTGGCACACCTGCGCAGGCCGCCGAAAATGTGCTGAACGAGATGGACGCAAAGCAGGTGCAGCAGCTCCTGAAAAAGTACCAGTGGCGCAGGGTGCTGGCAATCGTTCTGGCAGGGCTTCTGATTGCCTGTGCGATTTATCTGATAGCGTATGGAGCATTCTATCTGTACAGCCACTTTATTGTAGACTCTTTCTTTTGGGAAAGCTCTGCGGTTGAGATAGATGGTTCCTTACCGCCAACGATGGCAAAGTAAAACGGAGAATGATATTGTATGATGAAATTCATTAAAAAGCGAGTTTTGGCCGTTGTTTCGTTATTTCTTGTACTAACGCTCCTGCCTGTATTGCCCAAAACAATGGCTGTATCTCAGGGAAAAATGATTTCCCAGACTAGAGAGCAGCTTGACGCGGAACGATACATAGTCACAACCCTTTATGATACAACAATGGCACGCTCCAACAAGACCGGTGCAAAATCAACCGACTATTACTACAAAGGTTCCTGCGTATGGACGCTTACGGTTTACGGAGCGTTTTATTACGATGGAAAGACCTCTGCCTGTACAGGTGATTCCGTAACATATAGCACTTCAAGTGGATGGAGCTGTAATAGTGCCAGCAGTTCGCACAGCGGCTCATCTGCTACGGCGCATGGGACATTTACGGGTGCAAAAACGGTGTCTGACAGTGTTTCCATTTCCTGCGATTCCAAAGGTAACCTTTCCTGACGGAGTATTTATAACAGCATAGGCAACGAGGGCAGATGGCGTGTATCCCATCTGCCCTCGCTTTATAATTTTACCCCTTCCGTCTGCTCACTGCGTTCGCAGCCACCTTCCTCAAGGGGACGGCTTTAGCAGTGGCGGGAAACTTTGCGGCATCGCCATAAGGCGTCCCCTTGGGGGAGCTGGCGCCGCAGGCGACTGAGGGGGGTCGTTCCAAACCCCTCCCGTGAAAAAGTAAATCGGGAAAATCCGCAGATTTTCCCGATTTACAAATTACAAATAATTTTTCCGCTGAATATGCGCAGAGCAACGCGGCGCGCATTCAAATCGTCTTACACCGCACCAAAAACAGTCGCGCTGTACGGCGCAAGGGGGGCTTTGTTTGTAAAAACGCGGCTTTGGCCGCGCCACAGGCTGGAAGAGGTGCCATCGCTCAGCAGCTTCCACTGCCCGGCGGGCAGGGAGACGGTGCAGGCGGTTTCGGTGGGGTTATAAAAGACGCACAAAGCGCTCCATGCCGCGCCGTCGCCCCAGACGGCGGGCAGCATCCAGCCCACCAGCGGCTGCTCCAGCGCAAAGAACTGCAAAGCCTCCGGGGCGTGACGGTCGGTGCTGCCCAGCCGGGGAAAGGCTGCCCGCAGCGCCAGAAGCCCCCGGTAGTAGTCCACGAGGGCGTGGTACTGCTCGGCGCGGTTCCAGTCCAGCCGGTTCAGGGCGGGAGAAGAGCGGTAACTGTTGCCTACCCCCTTTTTGGTGCGGGCGAACTCCTCGCCCGCCTGCATGAAGGGCAGGCCGAAGCTGGTCAGGTAGATGCCCGCCGCCAGCCGGTTCTGCGCCAGTGCCACGGTGTCCCGGGCGGTGAACTCCGGTTTTTCGTAGCGGACGCAGAGCAGCTTGTCCCACAGGGTAAAGTTGTCGTGGGCGGAAACATAGCTCACGATCTGGCTGGGCGCGTGGGGCGGCAGACGGTCGCTGCGGCACCATGCCGCCACCGCTGCGCCGATATCCCAGAAGCTGCCGGGCTTGCCCTCCACATAGCCCGGCTCGCGGGCATCGAAGCAGCCGCCCTTGATGGCGTCCCGGGTGTCATCGCAGAAGATGCCCACCCGCTCGTTGAGCATGGCAAGGTTCGCCTTGTTGGCCTCGTACCGGTGCAGCTGGCTGGCACCGCCCTGCCACGGCTCGCCGTACAGCAGGATGTCCCGCCCGCCGGGCAGGCTGTCCAGCGCAGTGCGCACCGCGTTGATGCTCTCGGCATCGTACAGGCCCATCAGGTCGAACCGGAAGCCGTCGATGTGGTACTCCTTTGCCCAGTAGAGGATGGAGTCGATGAGGTACCGCCGCGCCATGGGGCGCTCGCTGGCAAACTCGTTGCCGCAGCCGCTGCCGTTGGAAAAGCTGCCGTCCGGGTTTTGCCGGAAAAAGTAGTACGGCACGGTGCTGTTCAGAGGATTTTCGGTGCGGTAGGTGTGGTTATACACCACGTCCATCACCACCCCGATGCCCGCCGCATGGAGGGCGGCGATCATCTCCCGGCACTCCCGGGTGCGCACCTCGCCCCGGGTGGGGTCGGTGGAGTAGCTGCCCTCCGGTACGTTGAAGTTGGTGGGGTCGTAGCCCCAGTTATATTGCCGCAGCAGGGGTTTTGCCTCGTCCACGCTGCCAAAATCAAAAATGGGCATCAGCTGGACGTATTTTACCCCCAACCGCTTGAGGTAGTTCAGGCAGGTGGGGTGGATGCCATCGCCGTGCAATGTGGTGCCCTGCTGGGTAAAGGCCATATATTTGCCCCGCCACGCCGGGCGTACCCCGCTGGCGGCATCCTGCGAGAAGTCCCGCACGCTCACCTCCCACACGGCGCGCTGCGCCGGGGGGATATTGGGGCGCACATCCCGCTCCCACCCGGAGGGCGCGGTGCGGGCAAGGTCTACGATCATGCTGCGGACGCCGTTTACCCCCGCCGCCCGGGCGTAGGGGTCGCCGGTCTCGCGGGTGACGCCGTCCACGGTGACGGCAAAGGTATAGTAGCGGCCGTGCTGCTCCCCGGGCAGCCAGACGCTCCACACCCCCTGCGCTCCGCGCACAAGGGGCTTTGTGCCCAGCACGGCACCGCCGTCTCCCTTGTGGTATAAGGTCACGGTGACCGCCTCGGCGGTGGGTGCCCACAGCCGCAGACAGGTGCCGCCGGGGGTGTAGTCCGGCCCAAGGGGGCCGGTATAGTAGTTTTCGCGGTGGAAGGGTACGTTTTCAAACAGTGTTTTCCACTGGGCAGGCGTTTTTGCAGCCATGGTCAGTTTCATTCCTTCTTAAAAGATTCGTTATCTTCAGTGTATCGGACAATAGGCTTTTTTTCAAGAGGAAATCGACGGTTACAGTGGAAATCAATTTTCCGCATGAAGGCTTCCCCCGCCGCGCGGCTGTTTCCGCAGGAAACCAGCGCGGCAGCTCACGACCCCTCCCCGTGAAAATGGGGTTCAGAAACGCCCGCAGGCATTTCTGAACCCCGAAATTTAAAATATTCTTTCCGCTGAAAATGCCCAGAGCAATGCGGAGGCCATTCAAAATCGTCTCACTCCAGATACATCCGCCGCAGCCGCATCAGGCGGGCGGGGGTCAGGCCGTATTCGGCCTCCAGATAGCTCTCGGCGCTGCCGTAGTCCTGCCGGATGGTGCGCAGCACAAAGGGCGCAGTCTCCGGGTCTACCCCGGCGGAGGACTGCCAGCGCATCCGCTGCGCCGGGTCGGCGGCGATCTCCGCCGCATGGTCAGCCATGGCCTTTTCGATCTCGGCGGCGCGGCAGAGGTTGGTGCGGGCATAATCTGCGCAGATGGTCTCGTCCGAGGCACCCAGCGCCAGCAGGATCAGCATGGCAGCGACACCGGTGCGGTCCTTGCCCGCCGTGCAGTGGAACAGGATGGGCGTCTCGCCGGCTTCCAGCGCCCGGAACAGCTCCTTGAAGGCCTTGTTGCCGGTGAGCATCTGCCGGTACATCAGCTGGGTGAGGCTCATCCCGGCGGGGGCGCTCTGCACCAGCCGCTGGATGTCGTTTGGCGAAAAATCGATCTCCTGCCCGGTGGCGTCCCGCAGGCCGCAGATCTGCACCAGCCGTGCGCCGTCCGGCACATAGTCCGGCAGCTTTGCGGCTTCTGCGCTGCTGCGCAGGTCAAGGATGAGCCGCAGCCCCAGCCCGTCCAGCCGGGCGCGGTCGGCTTCGGTGGTCAGCCGCCCGGTGGGGAAACCCCGGTAGATCTGCCCCCACTTTACGGTCTTGCCCTCGTCGGCGCGGTAGCCGCCCAGCTCCCGGAAGTTGTTGCCGCCTGCAAAGGGCAGCTGGGTGCCCGGGACGGGATGCTCCGGGGCAGCCTTGGCGGCGGCGCTGGAAAGCACCGGTGCGGTGTAGAAGGGCTTTGCCGGTCGACCCCGGCGGGGCGGCAGACTGGCGGTACTGCCCAGAACCTCTAACAGGTAGCTGCGCAGCAGGTCGATATAGGCAGAGCTGGTATCCCGCCGCTGCACCAGCGACACGCACAGCGGGGGCATATCCTCCAGCAGCACGTCCCGCACCCGGTCCAGCTCCCGGCGGGCGCCGGGCTCGTAGCGGGTCAGGCAGGTGCACAGCTGCTCCTGCACCAGATAGTAGGCCTGATAAAAGCTGGGGCCGATCTCGGCGTTGGGGGCAAAACCTGCCCGGGCGCAGGCCGCCCACAGCGGGCTGAACAGATCCTGCCGCAGGCTGGGCAGCAGCACCCGCTGCCCACGCAGCTCTGCCAGCGGGATGCGTTCCTTTTCCCAGAAGGGGTGTCCCCGGGGCACCAGCAGGCAGGCGGGGTCTGCCCGCAGGGTGGTGCGCGCCAACACCGGCGCGGCGCAGCCAAGGTCGATGACCAGACCCGCGTCCAGCTCGCCCTGTTCTACTCCATCGGCCACGGCGTCGTTGTCCAGCAGGCGGAACCGCATCTCCACATGGGGGTACTGCTGCCGGAACTTGTCCAGCTGGGTCTCCAGCCCGGGCAGATAGTCCGGCACCAGCGCCACGCTGATGCCGATGCGCACCGGCTGGGCAGACTGGATCTCTGCCCGCAGCGCGGCCTGCATCTGCTGGAACTGCTCCACCACCGGGGCAGCGTGGCGCTGCAGGCTCATGCCCCGGTCGGTGAGCGCCAGCTTGTGGTGGGCGCTGATGAACAGCGGCCCGCACATTTCGGCTTCCAGCGCAGAGATGCTCTGGCGCAGCGCCTGCCGCGACAGGAACAGCCGCTGTGCGGCGCGGGTATAATTCATTTCTTCGCACAGGGTCAAAAAGTAGTGCAGCTGGCGGATATCCATGGTCTCCTCCCGGGAAGTGTGTTTGTTCTGGAAAAAGAATACCGCTTTTTCGGCGGAATGTAAAGAGAAGGGCAGCAAAAAGCCGCTGCACGGCGGCAGCCGTGCAGCGGCTCAGAAGCTTGGAGGATCAGATCAGGCTCAGAGCCTCTTCATCGCCAACCAGAATGAAGTCCGGGTGCAGCTGCAGGATGCTTGCGGGCACCTCGGGGGTGACGGGGCCGAAGAAAGCCTTTTTGACGATCTCGGCCTTGCCTGCGCCGTTGACCACCATCAGCACCTTGCGTGCCTGCATGATGGTGCGGATGCCCATGGTATAAGCCTGCTTGGGCACCAGATCCACGTTGCCGTCAAAGAAGCGCTTGTTGGCCTCGATGGTCTCCTGGGCCAAGTCCACGCAGTGGGTGCCCAGATCAAAGGCATCGTGGGGCTCGTTGAAGCCGATGTGACCGTCATGACCGATGCCCAGCAGCTGCAGATCCACGCCGCCCACGCGGCGGATGACTGCATCGTAGCGCTTGCACTCGGCTTCGGCGTCCAGATTGGTGCCGTCCGGCAGGTTGATGTGGGCGGGGTCGATGTTCACATGGTCGAACAGGTTGCGGTGCATAAAGCTCCAGTAGCTTTCCGGGTGCTCCTTGGGCAGGCCGCGGTACTCGTCCAGATTGACGGAGGTGACCTCAGAAAAATCCAGATCTCCCTCGTTGTAGCGCTCCACCAGCTTCTCATAGGTGCCAACGGGGGTGCCGCCGGTAGCCAGACCCAGCACGCAGTCCGGCTTCATGATGATCTGCGCAGAAATGATGTTTGCTGCCTTGCGGGACATATCGGCGTAGTCCTTTGTACGAATGATCTTCACGATAAACGACCTCTCTTCTTCATTTACTCTTTGTGGGCGGTGCACAGCGGCACACGCCCGCATCTGATTCAAGTTTATCACATTTGCCAACAGAAAGCCACAAAACGGCACAATTTTTCCGGTTTTCCGTTTCTTTTGGAAAAAGTGCCTTAAAAACCGGTTGAAGTATCGTTTTTTTGCACAAAGGGTGCGCAGAGGGTCAGTCCGCAAAACCGGCCTTTTGCAGGGCGGTGAGCAGCAGTGGGATGAGCACCAGCTGCGCTACGATGCCCGGCCCGGCGGTAAACAGTGCCCCGGACAGGAACGCACTGAAGGGGAAGCTGCCGCCGGTCAGCCCGGCCAGCACAAACCGCACGATGCCCCAGACGATGCGCCCGGACACCATAGCGGTCAGCAGTACGGCGTACAGCGCGGGCAGGTTGTGCTTTGCCCTGCGCCACAGCAGCCCGGACACCAGCCCGTAGGTGGCCAGCTCAAAGGCCATGGAGATGGCCACCGGGAACATGGGCGGCATCACGAACAGCACCGAGCGCAGCAGCGGGGCGGCAAAGCCCACAGCCAGCCCCCACGGGCCGCCCAGCACAAAGCCGCTCAGCAGCACCGGAAAATGCATCGGGCAGAGCATATTGCCCACCTTGGGTACCTGTCCGGTGAGCAGGGGCAGCACAAAGGCCAGTGCTAAAAACAGGGCGGCCAGCACCAGCTGCCGCATAGGCGAAGCGTTTTTGGTTTTCATAAGGGTTCCTCCATTTTCAGCCGCAAAATAAAAAGGAGCCTGCCCCGGCATTCCATGCCAAAGGCAGACCCCTTCGTGGCGTCTGTTTCAAAAAAATATTGCTTGCTGGGGAAAGCGGCAGGCTGCTGCCCGCCCGTGTCCGGCTTCCTGCCGGAACGATGGTCAAAAGTATAACAAACCAGTTTGCCCCTGTCAAGCGGGGCAGAACGTCTGCAAAATAGACAAAAATCGGTCTATTCGCAAAAAAATTTCCCCGGGGCTGTACATTTTGCTGGAAGAAGCTTGACCTTTTTGCGCAGAATGGATAATATAAAATTGAAAAAAAGCGCGCTGCGGCAATCTTGACGCCGGGGCGCTGACGAGAGGCTTTTTTGAGCGCATGAATTCTGAGGTTCATACGGGAGGACCATCATGACAAATGCTGAAAAACTTACCCTGAAAAAGCACGCCTGCCACATCCGCATGGGCGTGATCGAAGGGACCCACAGTGCAGGCTGTGGTCATCCGGGCGGCAGTCTGAGCATCGCAGACGTGCTGTCTTATCTGTACTTTAAGGAATTGAACATCGACCCTGCCCAGCCCAGGATGGCCGACCGCGACCGTCTGGTGCTGTCCAAGGGTCATGCCGCCCCGGCGCTGTACGCAGCGCTGGCAGAGCGGGGCTTCTTCCCGGTGGAGGAGCTCAAAACCCTGCGCAAGATCGGCAGCCGCCTGCAGGGCCACCCCAACATGAACAGCGTGCCCGGCGTGGATATGTCCACCGGCAGTCTGGGTCAGGGCATCTCCGCCGCCTGCGGCATGGCGCTGGGCGCAAAGCACGCCGGCTCTGCCGTGAACGTTTACGCCATTCTGGGCGATGGCGAGGTGGAAGAGGGCGAATGCTGGGAGGCCTTTATGTTTGCCGCCCACTACGGCCTTTCTAACCTGTGCGTGATGCTGGACCGCAACCATCTGCAGATCGATGGCACCACCGAGACGGTCATGAACAGCGCCCCGCTGGAGGACAAGCTCCGCGCCTTTAACTTCAATGTGGTCACCATCAACGGCCACGACTTCGACCAGATCGAGAGCGCCGTGCAGGCTTTCCACGCCGAGACCGAAAAGCCCACCTGCATCATTCTGGATACGGTCAAGGGCACCGGCGTTTCCTATATGACCAATTCCGTTGCATGGCACGGCAAGGGCCCCAACGATGAAGAGTATCAGGTGGCCATGAACGAGCTGAACGCCGCCTATGCCGCGCTGGAACAGGAGGAGAACTGAGATGGCAGACGTGAAAAAGATCGCGACCCGCGACAGCTACGGCAACACCCTGAAGGAACTGGCCGCGGAAGGCCACGATGATCTGGTGGTGCTGGACGCCATGCTGCCGGGGATGGACGGCTTCACCCTGCTGCAAAGGCTGCGGCAGGAGGGACACACCGTGCCGGTGCTGATGCTCACCGCCCGCAGCGGCGTGGAGGACAGGGTACGGGGACTGGACAGCGGGGCGGATTACTATCTCACCAAGCCCTTCGAACCACAGGAGCTGCTGGCCTGCGTGCGGCTGCTGCTGCGGCGCACCGACGGCCAGCCGCGGCAGGAGGACGCCGTTACCTGCGGCGATCTGCGGCTGGAGCCGGGGACCTTTCTGCTGCGCTGCGGCCAGCGGGAGGTGCGGCTGAGCCGGAGGGAGTACGACCTGATGGAGCTGCTGATGCGGAACGGCAGTCAGATCGTCTCCAAGGAGCAGCTGATCCTGAAGGTCTGGGGCTACGACTCCGCCGCCGAGGACAACAACGTGGAGGTCTATATCTCCTTCCTCCGCCGCAAGCTTGCCCATCTGCAATCCACTGTGAAGATCAAGACCCTCCGTATGGTGGGTTATTGTCTGGAGGTGGAGGCATGATCCGGCACCTTCGCTGGAAGGTGGTGGCCACCAATATGCTGCTGATCTCGCTGGTGCTGCTGGCGGTGTTCGCGGCGGTGTACTTCATCTCCC
>OMCT01001373.1_pt1 | contig 14952 bp, 11 predicted proteins | sample 1674301 | NCBI WGS metagenome assembly OMCT01 (sample SAMEA103958158, study PRJEB25191) | human gut metagenome
GCACCTGTGCAGCACATAATAAGGTCGCGAATGTAAATTGGTGCATATCCATGGTATCACCAAGCAGCAAGAAGCCCCATCGGTACGGCTATACCGATGGGGCTTCCTGCTTTGCTGGGGGTTAGTGCTTACCGGCCTTGAACCATCTGTCAAGCCACTTGCAAATGACAAACCCACACAGAAACAGCAACAGCGCTCTGCCTTATCCGGCAGGGCGCTGTTGTTTATCATCAATCTGTATCGTAGTCTGTGGAATCGGCCGGCGGCTCCGTCTGCGCGGCAGAAGGTGTGGTACCGGCAGAAGGGGTCGTGGTCTCGGGCGGAGTGGCGGGCACCTCGGCCTCGACCTCTGCCGCCATATAGACGATGATGGTCGAGCCGACCTCCACCATGGCACCGGGCTCCTCGCTGCAATAGGCCACACAGCCCGAAACATAGGAGCCATCGTTATAAATGGGATAGAAGCTCGCATTCAGCCCCACCTGCGCCAGTTGCTGCTCCGCGCCATCCCGGGTAAAGCCTGCCACGTTGGGCATCTCCACCATCTGCGGGCCGCGGCTGACCACCAGATCGATGGTGCTGCCCTCTTCGATGACCTCTCCGGCTTCGGGGGTCTGACGGATGATCTTGCCCTTTTCCACGGTATCACTGTATTCCATGGTCACATAGAACAGGTAATCCCCGGCATAGCTGTGGTTGTTGCGCACCTGCGAATCGTAGTCCATCCCCACAAAATCCGGGGCCAGATTCACCGGCTCTGTCACCAGTGAACTGGCCGGTTCGGAGGCCGGGGTGGATTCCGCAGGCTTTGCGGTGTGCAGCCCCTGATTTACCAGCCCCCACACGATGAGCAATGTCAGGATGGCCAGCAGGATCAGGATGGCCGCCAGCAGGTTGCGCAGGCTGAGTATATGCTTTTTCCGCTCCTCTTCCTCGGTGGACTGAGGGCGCGGCGCAGCCTGCTGCAGGGTCTGGGTGAGCTCCGTGGTATACTCCTGGCTGCTCAGTGCCTGGAACAGCTGGGGCACGGTCTGGATGCGCTCGGCAGGACTGAGCTGCAGGCCCATCCAGAGCACATCCGAAACATACTCCGGCACCGCCCGTTCCAGCGTGCGGGCGCGGGGGTTGGAGTCCGACACCAGCCGCTGTGCCGCAGGAACAGGACTCTGCCCGCAGACCATCCGGTAGACCACGGCGGCAAGGCTGTATTCATCGGTGTAACGGCCCTCAAATTCGGTGGTGGAATACTGCTCCGGTGCCGAGTAGCCCTCGTACAGCTGCTCGTGCAGGCCGCTGCCCGCCGTGCGCAGCCCCACGGTGGCGTAGCCCGTCAGGCGTGCCCGGCCGTTTTCCAGCACCCGGATGTTTTCCGGGCAGATGCCCCGGTGCACCAGCCCCACCTGATGCATGGCCGCCACGCCGTCAAACACAGGCTGCAGCATATTGCGGGCCGTCTCAGCTGAAACCGGGCTGGGACGCTCATCCAGCCACTGCTGCAGCGGGATGCCGCCGGGGTTTTCCATCACAGCGTAGACGGTGTTGTTCTCCTCGAACACGTCCAGCACAGCCTCCAGACCGTTTGCGGGGGTGATGCGCTGGATGGAGCGGTAGAGATCGGCAAAGTCCATCCGGGTGGTCTTGAACAGCACCTCGCTGCCCGGCTTCGGGCGGAGGATGCAGTCCCTCCCCCGCTCTGCCGCCAGCGTCAGGGGCATATACTCCTTGATGGTCACCCGGAAAGGGCCGTTGTTCTCCACGCCCCGGTAGAGGATGCCCTCGCCGTCCACGCTCTGGATGTCGCCCACGGTATACCGGCCTGCCAGCACGGTGCCTGCCGGAAGACTGCCCGACGGGTTGCGCCCTGCAAGTTCCCGGCCGCAGTGGGGACACTGCTCCTCCCCCGCTTCCAGCTCCTGCATACAGTATGGACAAATGCGTCGTTGCTCCATGTCGGCCCCTCCCCGTGATGTTTTGTACTGTTTATTATAGCATAGCCGACGGGAAAATGGTACCCTACCGCCATGAACTTCAGAAGCACGGGATCATTCAGTATATCCACTCTTTTCGTTCATGCACAAGACGATGTATTTTTCAGTTTTCACATTATTTCAAATATTCTTCTGCACTTTTGCAGATCTCTGCTTCGATTTTTTCAGCAGTCTCCTTATTTTCTGCACTAATTGAAATATAGGTCTTGAGCTTCGGCTCAGTGCCGGAAGGACGCACCACAATGGAGCAGTTATCTTCCAGAAGGAACTTGAGCACATCGGACTTGGGCAGACCGTCCAGACCCGGAGCGTAGTCCAACAGCTTGACGACCTTTTTGCCGCCGAACTCCTTGATACCGCCCCGGAACGCCTGCATGATGCGCTGCATAGACCTTATAACCGTTGTACTTGCTGGGGTTGTGAGAAGCCGTGACCATGACACCCGCCGAGGTGTGCAGATAGCGGGTCGCAAACGACACAGTCGGCACCGGCATCAGGACGGGCCAGATATTGACCTTGACGCCATTGGCCGCGAACACTCCGGCGGCCACTTTTGCAAACACATCGCTCTTGATGCGGCTGTCGTAGCCGATGGCCACGGACGGCTCTGCAAAGTTCTTTTTCAGGTAGTCGGCCAAGCCCTGCGAAGCCTTTGCCACCGTGTAAACGTTCATGCGGTTGGTGCCAGCGCCCAGCACGCCGCGCAAGCCGGCGGTACCGAACTTCAGTGCAACGGCAAAGCGGTCCTTGATCTCGTCGTCGTTTCCCTCGATCCTGGCCAGCTCCGGCTTCAGATCTGCGTCCTCCAGATCCGCTGCCAGCCAGCGCTTATACTCATCCTGATACATATTGCACACCTTACCTTTGTAATTTTTGACCATAATGGACAAATTCATCCAAGTCTACTTATAATATAAGCTTTTATACGCTTTGTGTCAATTCAGGATTATGTACCAAGTTTTCCCCCTCAAAACCAGCAAATGCCACAAATCGTGCAGGCTTTCCGCTCTCCTGCTGCCCATTTGCAGCCGTGCAGGTCCAGTACACCTGCCCTGCGTCGTCCAGTACATCCAGCCAGTGGCCCAGCCCTACTCCATTTTCGCACAGATACCGCATCAGGGACATCAGCCGCCCGAAGTCGCCCACCGGGCAGATGACCTGCTCCGTGACACACTCTTCTCCCTGCTGCCGCCGCACTGCCAATACAACTCCCTCTTCCTCTACGCTTGCGCTGTAGTACAGCGTGTGTGCAATTTGAAAGCCTTCGATACTGGAATAGGGCCTGGTGTAACAGCAGTACTCTTTCGCAACCATAAGATTCTTCCTCCAATCGCAGATAGCCCGCGTTTCGTTGACATCTCACATGCCCTCTAATATAATAGATTCAAACAGAAAATTGTGTCGAACTTGGGCATCTGCGCCCTATCTTTACCATTTCTTAGTCAGTTCTTGGCCAACTATTTCATTCATTTTGTCTGTTATCTTGGAATAAATTTCGAATCATCGTAAAAATCTATTATCCCCTTTTATGGATTGTTTCTGCCGCCCCATCGGGCAGAAAGGAGCGCCCATGTACGCAGTCCTCAAGAGCTTCGGCCTCAAGGGCCTCAACGGCTTCCCCGTGGAAGTCGAGGCCGACATCTCGGGCGGGATGCCCGCCCTCTCCATCGTCGGCCTGCCGGACTCCGCCGTCCGGGAGAGCGGCGACCGCGTCCACGCAGCCCTGAAAAATCTGGGCTTCAAGTGGCCTGACCGCCGCATCACCATCAACCTCGCTCCCGCCGACGTCCGCAAGACCGGCCCGGTGTATGACCTGCCCCTGCTGCTGGCGGTGCTGGCCGCTTCCGGGCAGCTGGAGCCGCCGCCAAAGGACACGGCCTTTCTGGGGGAGCTGGCGCTGGACGGCAGTCTCCGCCCGGTGTCCGGCGTCCTGCCCATGGCGCTGGAGGCTGCCGCCGGCGGTGTGCGGGCGCTCTATGTCCCCGCCGAGAACGCTGCCGAAGCCGCTGAAGCCTGCGGCAGCGAGATGCAGGTCTATCCTGCCGCAACGGCCCGTCAGGTCGTGGACGCACTGCGGGGCATCCAGCCCATTTCTCCCACGGCTCCGGTTCCCTTCGACCCTGCCGATGCGTGGAGCCATGTTCCCGATTTCGCTGACGTCTGCGGCCAGCCGCTGGCCCGCCGGGCAATGGTCATCGCGGCTGCGGGTGGACACAACGTCCTGCTCGTCGGTGCGCCCGGCACCGGCAAATCCATGCTGGCCCGCCGCCTGCCCGGCATCCTGCCGCCCCTGACCCGGGAAGAAGCCGTGGAGACGACGAAAATTTATTCCATTGCCGGGCAGATGCCCGCAGGCCGGGGCCTCGTGACGGCACGGCCTTTCCGCAGCCCCCACCACTCGGCCAGTTCGGCTGCGCTGGCGGGCGGCGGGGCACAGTTCCGCCCCGGCGAGTGCAGTCTGGCCAACTGCGGCGTCCTCTTCCTCGACGAACTGCCCGAGTTCTCCCGCGAGAGCCTCGAAGTGCTGCGCCAGCCCCTCGAGGACGGCTGCATCACGGTCAGCCGAGCCGCCGGAAGCGCCACTTATCCCAGCCGCTTCCAGCTCGTCGCCGCCATGAACCCCTGCAAATGCGGCTACTACGGCCACCCTACCCGGGCCTGCACCTGTTCGCCCAGCGCGGTGCGGCAGTACCGCAGCCGGGTGTCCGGCCCGCTGCTGGACCGCATCGACCTCTGCGTCGAGATGGACCCGGTGGCCTTCGATGAACTGCATGGCGCTGCCCCTTCCGAGAGCAGCGCCGAACTGCGGAAACAGGTCCTTGCTGCCCGGGCCATCCAGGCCCAGCGGTACGCTGCTCCCGGCTACGAGGATGTGCGCTGCAACGCCCAGCTCACCGCCGGGCAGGTGCGGCGCGTCTGCCGCATGACCCCCGCCGCCGAGCGGCTGCTGCGTGCCTCCTACGACGCTTTGGGCCTTTCCGCCCGCGCCCATGACCGCATCCTGCGGGTGGCCCGCACGGTGGCCGATCTGGCAGGCAAACAGCTGCTGGATGAGGACTGTGTGCTGGAAGCCCTGCAGTACCGGGCACAGGAAAAAGTGGAAGTATAAAAGCCTTTCCGTCTTTGCTTCGCAGATCCGCCTTCCCCGAAAAGGGAAGGTCTTGTGCAGCTTACCGTTACGCGCAAAAAAAGCCATCTGTATCTTTCCAAATGCTCAATACGAGCAGAAGATCACAGATGGCTTTTTGTTATCGCTTTTTTAGAATCTGCGCCATGTATCCGGCAGGAACAGCACCAGCATCGGGAAGATCTCCAGACGGCCGGCCAGCATGTCGAAGATCATCACCAGCTTTGCAGGGTTCGTAAAGCTGCCAAAGTTCATCATGGGGCCCACCTGCGCAAGGCCCGGGCCGATGTTGTTCAAGGTAGCTGCAATGGCTGTGAAGTTCGTCACCATATCAAAGCCATCCAGACTGATGAGCAGGAAGGATACCACGAAGATGAAGAAATACGCGCCCATAAACACATTGGTGGTGCGGATGGTCTCGTGGTTGAGCAGCTTGCCGTCCATGCGGACGGGGGCCACCACCTGCGGGTGCAGCGCCTGCTTGAGCTCCTTGCCCAAGGTCTTGCCCAGAATGAGGAGGCGGCTCACCTTGATGCCGCCGCCGGTGCTGCCTGCGCAGGCACCAATGAACATGAGCACCACCAGAATTTCTTTGGAGAGGGTGGGCCACAGGTCAAAGTCACAGCTGGAAAAGCCAGTGGTCGTGATGATGGAGCCCACCTGAAAGGCTGCCTGACGCAGCGCTTCGCCAAAGTTGTTGTAGATGCTGTAGATGTTGGCCGTGATGAGGCCCACCGCTGCCAGGATCACCACAAAGTAGCCGCGCACCTCCTCGCTGATGACGCGGTTGAATTTGCGCAGCAGCAGCAGGAAGTAGGCATTGAAGTTGACACCAAACAGGATCATGAAGATGGTCACGACCCACTGGATGTAGGGAGAAAAGCTGGTAAAGCTGTCATTCTTGAAGCCGAAGCCGCCGGTGCCCGCCGTGCCGAAGGCCGTGAGCATGGACTCAAACAGCGGCATGCCGCCCAGCATCAGGAATACCAGCTCCAGCACGGTGAGTGCAAAATAGATGCCGTACAGGATCTTTGCGGTAGACTGCACCTTGGGCACCAGCTTATCCACCTGCGGGCCGGGGCTTTCCGCCTTCATCAGGTTGACGTGGGAGCCGCCGGTCAGGGGCAGCAGCGAGAGCAGGAACACCAGAACGCCCATGCCGCCGATCCAGTGGGTGAAGCTGCGCCAGAACAGGATGCCCTTGGGCAGATCCTCCACCCCGGGCAGGATGCTGGCACCGGTGGTGGTAAAGCCGGACACCGTCTCAAACAGGGCGTCCACCGGGTTCGGGATGCAGCCCGTCACCACAAACGGAACGGCACCCACGATGGAAATGACGATCCAGCTCAGCGAGGTAGCAGCAAAGCCCTCCCGCATATAGAACACCTTACTTTTGGGCTTGATGCCGCGCAGGGCGTAGCCGATGGCGGCGCTGACTGCCGCCGTGATCAGAAACACGCCCAGCACGAACCATTCGCCGTAGAATCCGCTGGCCGCTGCGGGCAACAGCAGCAGCGCGCCTTCGATCATCAGCACATAGCCCAGCAGACGGAAAACGATCGCATAATTCATAGTCTGCCTCCGTCACCCCTCTGCGCCCTTGTCCAGAATATCGCGCAGATCATGCAGACCATGCTCCAGCGTGACCACGATCACGTTATCGCCCACCTGGATCTGGTCGCCGCCGCGCGGGATCAGGATCTGATGGCCGCGGGTGATGCAGCACAGCAGCAGGTTCTTTTTCAGGTGCAGCTGGCTCAGGGGGACACCCGTGGCAGCGCTTTCCTCGTGAACGGTAAACTCCAGCGCTTCCACGCGGTCGTCCAGAATGCGGTACAGCGTCTTGATGTTGCTGCCCGCTTCGTTCTGCAGTGCACGCACATACTGCACGATGTAATCGCAGGTCATGTACTTGGGGTAGACCACGCTGCCCAGATCCAGACCGGCCAGAATATCATCGAACTCCAGACGGTTGACTTTGGTGACCAGCTTGCCCTTGGAGTGCTTTTTGGCAAACAGGGTCAGCAGCACGTTCTCTTCGTCGATGTTGGTCAGGGCCACAAAAGCTTCGGTGGACTCCATGCCCTCGGACAGCAGGAATTCGCGGTTGGAGCCGTCCTCGTTCAGGATCTGTGCGCCGGGCAGCTGTTCTGCCAGCTCCATGCAGCGGGCAGGGTCACGCTCCACGATGCGCACCCGCACATGGTTTTCCAGCAATTCCTGACTCAGGTAGAAGGCAATGGCACCGCCGCCCACGATGAAGGCATTGCGCACCGGGCGTACCGGCAGATGGATGCGCTGGAAGAACTCGTGGGCCTTTTCCTGTGTAGCAAGGAAGGTGACCTGATCGCCGTTCTGCAGCACAAAGTTACCGTTCGGGATGATGACGCCGCCGCTGCGCTCCACAGCACACACCAGAATATCGCTCTTCAGGCGGGTGGGGATCTCGCGGATGGCCACGCCGTCCAGCCCCTGCTCTGCAGTGAGTGCAAACTTGATCAGCCGCACACGGCCGTCTGCAAAGGTGTCGATCTTGCTTGCGCCCGGGAAGCGCAGCAGATGGGAGATCTCCTTTGCTGCAGCCATTTCCGGATTGATGATGGCCGAAATGCCGATCTGCTTTTTGATAAAGTCCAGCTCATGACTGTAGGACGGGTTGCGCACACGGGCAATTGCATGGCAGTGGCCCGCCTTTTTGGCAAACATGCAGCACAGCAGATTCAGCTCATCGGAGCCGGTCACGGCAATGAACACATCCGCATCTTCAATGCCGGCCTCTGCCAGCGTGGTGATCGAGGAACCGTTGCCCACGATACCCAGCACATCATAGCTTTCAGTCAGATGTTCCACACGCGCTTTGTTGGTATCCACAATGGTCACATTATGGTCTTCCTCACTGAGCTGCCGCGCCAGCGCAGTGCCAACCTTGCCACCGCCCACCAGAATGATCTTCATAACAAGTCCTTTCTCTTTCCGCGTCCCTTCTGCCGGGACAGCACAAATCCATCATAGTATAGCATATCCCCCGCCAAAGTTCCACTGTTTTCCACATTATGCAGCAAAAATGGCAAAATGACGCAAAAAAGCCCCGGGGCACAGGCCCCGGAAGCTTTTTAATCACATTTCAACGCCGTCCTTTGTCACAAGCGCATATACCAGCGGAGCTTCCTCCGGCTTTTTGGCGCCATACACAAGGCCGCTGCGGTACTCGGCTGCAGCAGCCTCAAACTTGTCTGCTGCGCCGTAGAAGGTAGCCAGACTCTCGCCCTTCTTTACGTAGTCGCCGCGCTTTTTATGCAGGGTGATGCCAGCTGCAAAGTCCAGCGGGTCGCCCTTTTTCTGTCGGCCCGCACCCAGCAGCACGCTGGCAGAGCCAATTTTCTCGGCATCGTTCGCCACAATGTAACCGTCCTGCTCCGCCAGCAGCTCAAAGCTTGCCGCAGGCTGCTCAAACAGGCTGTAGTCGTCCAGCACGCGGGTATCGCCGCCCTGCGCCGCAAACATCTCCTTGCACTTTGCAAAGGCAGAACCGTCGGCGATCACCGCCTCGGCCATGGCGCGGCACTCGGCAGGAGTGCCCTTATCGGCCAGCACCAGCATGTTCGCCGCCAGCTGCAGGCAGACCTCGGTCAGGTCGGCGGGGCCATGGCCCTTGAGCACATCCATGCTTTCCATGACCTCCAGACTGTTGCCGATGTTATGGCCCAGCGGGGTGTCCATATCGGTGATCATAGCGGCAACGCGGCGGCCATGGTGGGTACCGATGGAGACCATCAGCTTGGCCAGCTCAATGCTCTGGTCTACCGTCTTCATAAAAGCTCCGGTGCCGGTGGTCACATCCAGCAGGATGGCATCCGAGCCGGAAGCCAGCTTTTTGGACATGATGCTGGACGCGATGAGCGGGATGCAGCTGACGGTTGCGGTCACATCCCGCAGGGCGTACATCTTTTTGTCGGCAATGGCAATGCCCTCGCTCTGGCCAATGACCGACAGCCCGATCTTGTTCACCTGGGCAAAGAACTCCTCCTGCGAAAGGGCAGTTCTGGTGCCGGGCACGCTCTCCATCTTATCAATGGTGCCGCCGGTATGGCCCAGACCGCGGCCGCTCATCTTAGCGATCTTCACACCGCAGGCCGCCACCACAGGGGCGATCACAAGGGTGGTCTTATCGCCCACGCCGCCGGTGGAGTGCTTATCCACCTTGATGCCGGGGATGGGGGAAAGATCGACCATCACGCCGCTGTGGGCCATCACGTCCGTCAGCTCGGCAGTTTCTTCGTTGGTCATGCCGCGCAGGTAGACCGCCATCATCCAGGCAGCCATCTGGTAATCGGCCACTTCCCCACTGACAAAGCCGTTGACAATGGTCTCCAGCTCTTCCCGGGTGTGGGTACCGCCATCGCGCTTTTTCGCGATCAGATCATAAATACGCATCGCAATTCTCCTGTCTGACAGTATGACTTTCAATAAATTCCATTATAACAGACTTTTTGACAAAGGCAATCCACATTCCGTCTCCTTTGTCGGGTTTTGAACACCAAGGGCGCAGCTGCCCGGAAAAGCAGCTGCGCCCTTGGAACAAACCTCGCTCAGCGGGAACCCTTGTCGTAAGGGATGCCCTCAGCCTTGGGGGCCATGCTGTTTTTGGAGGTAAAGGCCAGAATGATCATGGATGCGATGAACGGCATCATGTTATAGATATTGCTGGACCAGTGGAGCTGTGCCAGGAAGGTGGAATCCGCAATGTTTGCCAAACTCTTGAACACGGCAAAGAACATGGCGGCGGCACAGATGTTGAAAGGCTTCCACTGACCAAAGATCATAACAGCCAGTGCAAGGAAGCCCGCGCCAGCCACGCCGACCTCAAAGTTCCAGGTCTGCACCGGGGGCACGATATATGCCAGACCGCCGATGGCACCCAGCGCACCGGAAAGCAGCACACCCGCGTAGCGCATCTTGTAGACGTTGATGCCCACAGAATCGGCTGCCTGAGGATGTTCGCCGCAGGCGCGCAGGCGCAGACCGAAGCGGGTCTTGTACAGCACCACATAGCTGATGACGAGCAACACGATGCCCAACGGCACAAAGATGCTCAGCTCCAGGCCGCCGATGCTGAACAGGAACGGCTTGTTGGAATAGTTCAGCTTGGCGCTGCCGCTGTCGCTGAAATACTTGGCAATGACCACGGCAATGGCGGTGGCCAGCAGGTTCAGGGCCGTGCCGCCGATGGTCTGGTCCGCTTTCAGGTTGATGGACGCGAAGGCCAGCAGCAGGCTGTAGACCATGCCGGCGATAGCCGCCGCCAGCACCGCGATGATCACGGTGGCGAAAGCCGGCAGGCTCTCGGGCAGCATGGTGAGGGTGAGGACACCCGCCACACCGCCGATGACCATGATGCCTTCCAGTGCGATGTTGATGATGCCGGAGTGCTCACTGAACATACCGCCCAGAGCGACCAGCATCAGCACGATGCCATACAGCAGAGTATACTTGATGAGAAGCAGCATATCACTTGCCCTCCTTCTTGGTTTCGGTCTTAGCAGGGGCAGGCTCTGCATTCACGTTGGTCTTGTCCGCATTCTTGAACAGCATGGAGTGGATCTTGCCACGGAACAGCATGGAGAATGCGCACAGGTAGATGATGATACCGCTGATCAGGTCGGAGATCTCGGTGGGGTAATACTTGGTGGACAGGAAAGAGCCGCCGACCGAGATGTGGGAGATGAAGATAGCGGAGAAGATGGTGCCGATGGGGTTGGAGCTTGCCAGCAGGGCCACAGAGATGCCGTTGAAGCCCATGGCCGGCAGGCTGGTGGAGTTCAGCGGGTTCCACTGAGAGACGTTGGACAGGTAGTAGAGGCCGGCACCGAAGCCTGCCAGAGCGCCTGCAATGGCCATGGAGAGGATGATGTTCTTCTTCTCGTTGATGCCGGCGTAGCGGGCGGCGCTCTTGTTCAGGCCGACGGCCTTCAGCTCATAGCCAAAGGTGGTCTTGTTCAGGATGACCCAGATCAGAATGGCGACTGCCGCAGCGAGGAAGATCGCAATGGTGGTGCTGTTGGTCTGGAACATCTTGTTCAGGCCGAAGTCCGGGATGATGGACTGGGCGTACTCAGCGTTCTTGCTCAGGTTCAGGGTACGGGTGTTGCGCACGTCGTACATGGGGCCGGTGCCGTTCTGGTAGATAAGCTCATTGACCAGATACAGGCCGATCCAGTTGAACATAATAGAGGTGATGACCTCGTTGATGTTGAAGTAAGCCTTGAAGAAGCCGGGGATAGCGCCCCAGATGCCGCCGAGGATGGTGGCAACGATCAGGCAGACATACCAGGGCATCTTGAGCATGATGGCACAGTAGAGTGCGCCGTAAGCGCCCAGCGTGTACTGACCGGCAGCACCGATATTGAACAGGCCGGTCTTGAAGGCGAAGGCCACGGACAGACCGGTCATAATGAGGGGTGCTGCGTTGGCCAGTTCCTTGCCGACGCCGTAGGGGGCGTCATGGAAGCCGCCCTTAACGATGCGGACAAAGCCGTCGCCCCATGCGTGGGCCGGGTTGATGGCCAGCAGCACGAGGAAGCCCACAGCCATGCCGATGACGATGCACAGCAGCGCGGCCAGCACACTGGTGATGGAGCTGTTGAGGTTGCTGTGGGAAAGTTTTTTCTTGTTCATTTATTTGCTCTCCTTTCCCTGCTTGCGTGCGCCGGCCATGTAGAGGCCCAGCTCCTGCACAGTGGTGGTCTTGGGGTCGAACTCGCCCACGATCTCGCCCTCGTACATGACGAGGATGCGGTCGGACAGGTTCATGACCTCATCCAGCTCGAGGCTGACCAGCAGGACAGCTTTGCCCTTGTCGCGCTGGGCGACGATCTGGCGGTGGATGTATTCGATCGCGCCGACATCCAGGCCGCGGGTGGGCTGAACAGCCACCAGCAGCTTGGGGTCTTTGTCGATCTCGCGGGCGATGATGGCTTTCTGCTGGTTGCCGCCGGACATGCTGCGCACGATGGTGGAGCTGCCCTGACCGCTGCGGACGTCGTACTGAGCGATCAGCTTATCGGAGTACTCGCGGACTTTATCGGACTGGATGAAGCCGCCCTTCTGGAACTCGGGCTGCCAGTAGCGCTGGAGCACCATGTTGTTCTCGAGGCTGTAATCCAGCACCAGACCGTGCTTGTGGCGGTCTTCGGGGATATGGCTCATGCCGTCCTTGGAGCGCTGGCGGATGCTCTCGCGGGTGATGTCCTTGCCGTCCAGCGTGATCTTGCCGCCCGACAGTTTTTCGAGGCCGGTGAGGCCATAGACGAGCTCGGTCTGGCCGTTGCCCTCGATGCCCGCCAGACAGACGATCTCGCCTGCGTGGACCTGGAAGGTGACGTCCTTGACGGAGTCCTTCTTGCGCTGGTCGTTGTGGATGGTGACGCCCTCCACGTCCAGCACGACATCGCCCGGGTGAGCGGGCTTTTTATCGACCTGAAGCTGGACGTCACGGCCGACCATCATGCGGGAAAGCTCTTCCTTGGTGGTGTCCTTGATGTCCACGGTACCCATATACTTGCCCTTGCGCAGGACGGTGCAGCGGTCGGCGACCGCCATGATCTCGTTGAGCTTGTGGGTAATAAAGAGGATGGACTTGCCCTCCTTCTTGAACCCGCGCATGATCTCCATCAGCTCGTCGATCTCCTGCGGGGTCAGAACAGCGGTGGGCTCATCAAAGATCAGGATCTCGTTGTCGCGGTAGAGCATCTTCAGGATCTCAACACGCTGCTGCATACCAACAGAGATATCGCTGATGAGTGCATCGGGGTCCACACGCAGGCCGTACTTCTCGCTCAAAGCCATGACCTTCTTGCGGGCCTCAGCCTTCTGCAAAAAGCCCAGCTTATTGGGCTCCACGCCCAGAATGATGTTATCCAGCACGCTGAAGCATTCCACCAGCTTGAAGTGCTGGTGCACCATGCCGATGCCCAGTGCATTTGCATCGTTGGGGTTGCGGATGGCGACCTCCTTGCCGTTTTTGAGGATCTTACCCTCCTCCGGCTGATACAGGCCGAACAGCACGCTCATCAGGGTACTTTTGCCTGCGCCGTTCTCGCCCAGCAGGGCATGGACCTCACCTTTGCGCAGCTGCAGGGTAATGTCGTCGTTTGCCTTGATGCCCGGGAACTCCTTGGTGATATGGAGCATCTCGATCACAAAATCCTCTGCCAATCTGCTCACTCTCCTTTCGTGTCCAAACGACACTTATACTATTGTAATGCCCATTATACCGTATTTTTGCTGTTTTGCACACTTCTTTTTGAAAATTTAGTGTTTTGCTGTATCACAAGTATTACTTTTGTGCATTTCGACGAACATCCCTTCCTCGTCTTGAAAAAGCATACAAAAAAGGCGGGACGCCCTTTGCAGAGCGTCCCGCCCGGGAAGTTTCTGATTACTGGATGTAGTTGACGGTGGTGAACTCGCTGACGGTGGGCTTGGTGCTATCGTCAGAGCTGTTGTCCACAGTGATCTCGCCGCTCTTGATCTTCTCCTTCAGAGCCTCGTACTCGTCGGTGGTGAAGGTCTCGAAGTTCCAGCTGTCAGCATCGGTGGGCAGACCGACGTAGTCGCCGTCCTCCAGACCGAAGTTGCCGTTGGAAGCAGCGATGTCGCCCCAATCGCCTGCATCGATGTCGGACAGAGCGGTGTTGACAGCCTCGGTCAGGCCCTTCATAGCGGAGGTGATGAAGGGGTTGTAAGCGAAGGAGCCGTCTGCCACGCCGTTGACACCGATGTAGTTCTGGTCAACGTCAACGCCGACGACATAGCCGTTGCTCTTCAGAGCAGCCTCAACAGCAGAGGTGTAGATGCCGCCGCCGCAGGCGAAGACGACCTGCGTGCCGTTGGAGTACCAGCCCTCCATACGGGAGGTGATGTTTGCATCGCCGTAGAACTGGCCGCCGTAGAAGTAGTTGATCTCGATGTTCTGGCCCAGCTCAGCAGCAGCGGCGTCAGCGCCCTGCACGAAGCCGTAACCGTAACGGATAACAGCGGGAACAGCCATGCCGCCCAGGAAGCCCAGGTTCTTGTAGCCCAGCTTCACAGCAGCGTAACCGGCCATGTAGCCGCACAGCTCTTCCTGGTACACAGCGCAGTACACGTTGCTCATATCAACGTACTTGTTCAGATCCCAGTTGCTGGGGTTGAAGTCATAGGACTCACCAGCCTTGGCAACGGCGGTCTCGAGCAGGTCGCCGGCGGCGACGTCGAGCGCGATGAACTTCACATCGGGGAATTCGGGAGCGGCCTCAACGATGGCGCCGCCGAAGGCATAGCCGGGCATAACGATGACGTTGAAGCCTTCGTCAACGGCCTTTTCGATCATGGCGACACGGTCGGCGGTGTTATCGCCGGCGGGCTTGAAGTAGCTGAACTCGATGCTGTTATCCTCGGCAAACGCCTTGCAGGCCTCATAGGTGGTCTGGTTGAAGGACTGGTCGGTGATGTCGCCGTAGTCGGTGATCATAGCGACCTTGTACTCGACCTTAGTCTGGGGATCGTCGGGCGTATCGGGCGTGTCGGGGGTGGGGTCCTTCTGACCGCAGGCTACGAGCGCGAGGACCATAGCCAGGGAGAGAAGAAGAGCAAAGAACTTCTTCATAGTGCAAACCTTCCTTACAATTTTTTGAAATCATATCACGGACATGACTTCGAGCGTATTATAGCAAGGTTTTTTCAAAAGGGCAAGTCATATTTGCTGAAAAGTGTGAATTTTTGGCAAAAGCTTCATGGTGAAAGCGCACAAAGAAAGACCGCATTCGCGGTCTTTCTCGGCTCAATACTGGAAAATGC
>OMCT01001375.1_pt1 | contig 14927 bp, 18 predicted proteins | sample 1674301 | NCBI WGS metagenome assembly OMCT01 (sample SAMEA103958158, study PRJEB25191) | human gut metagenome
ATGTTCTTACTCTTTGTACATTTGTTTCTAAGAGGACAATCCTTGCAGTCTTTTGGATCCGATTTATATTGTCTGTATCCATTTCTTGTAGTAGTTGTATACATAAGGATCTTATCATAAGGCCTCTTGATAGTGGTAATTTAAAGATAACCAATTTGGATCGTTTAATTTTCACCAAAAATGGTGAATTTACGATTTGAATTGAGTTATCTTTTTTTGTTTTTGGTTACACTTTCTTTGAAAGGAGGTGAACCAAATGAAAAAGAAATTACAGAAGGTGATAGGTGTTTTAAGCATAATGAAAGATTTTAATATGAAGCCAAATTTTAGTGAACTAGAGCGTATGTACGGAATCGATCGCCATACTATTAAAAAGTATTACGAAAATGGTGGCATACCTGAACGGAAAAAGTTTAAAAAAGTATCTAAATGGGATCCTTTATACGATGTGATTATTTCTTTGGCGGATGTCCCAGGGTCTTACCTGATGAGTATATTCCAAGTGTTAAATTATGAATATAATGGAAATCTTCCCGGCAACTACAACAGTTTCAAAGCATATGCATATCGTAGAGGAATAAAATGTACTCCTGCAGATCAAACTCCACATGTCTATTATGAGACTGAGCCAGGTGAACAGCTTCAATGTGACTGGAAAGAAGATTTAAAAATACATTCGGTTAATGGTGAGCTTTATGAATTCAATGTTTTCTCTGCTACTCTTGGATATTCACGAAAGCATGTGTTTATTTATTCTGTTGGAAAAACAGAAGATGATTTTATTCGATGTGTGCTTGAAACATTTAGAAGACTGGGCGGCCTGACTCAAATACTCAAGACAGACAATATGACAGCTATTGTATCTCTTAGAAATGGAAATCGTAAAATCCATAGTCGTGTCCAGTCTTTCTTCAATGATCTTGGTGTAAAACTGGAATTATGTGAATGCAGAACTCCAGAAACAAAGGGCAAATGTGAATCCTCTAACCGATTTGTCAACTGGCTCATATCATTTGATCATAGAATCAAAAATGAGCAGGAACTTATCCATATCATTGAAAACCAGATCACATCTGAGTGCAATAAGGAAATCAACCGGCGTACAAAAGTACCGCCTGCCAAGCTGTTTCTTAAGGAAAAGGAATTTCTTAAACCGTTTGGAAACAATTTGAATATGGATACGTATCTACGTGAACATAGACGTGTGAAAGTACCGAGCACGCTCTTAGTTTCATATAATGGAAAACAATATTCAGTACCAACAAAATATATAGGAAAAGTTGTGGATATATACGCCGTAGGAAGCGAAGTCTATATATACCACAACTCACAATTAATTACAGTACATACTGTTACAGAATGCAAGCTAAATTATAAACATGAACATTATATCGATGCATTGAGCAGACGCTTAAGGACTACACAGGACGATATTGAAGAACTGGCCATGAAAAATCTGGAAAGGCTGGAAAATTTAGGAGGCGATTAAAATGATCAAATATAAATGTCATTATATGTATAATGAATGGAATTGTATAGTCAAATGTATTGAAAAGAAAATGGAATACACTGTATTAGAATTCTATAGTCAATATTTCAATATTAAAATGCATCTTGGCAGCATTGACAATGAATTCTGGTGTTTCTTTCCTGAATATGACATGTTTACTGAATTATTATCACCAATAGATCTTTATAAAAACATTGATATATTGGACGAATTATTCAAAAGCCCTTATGAAAGTATGACTATTGCGAAAGGCATTAAAAAATATTTTGAAACACAATTGGAAGAAGATACTGTAGAAAGTCATATTGAAAAATTGAAGGGACATGTTTATACAAATAAAGTAAAAGTTGTTCTTTATGATGAAGAAAGAGATGTCTATCATCTCATCTATAAAATCAATAGATCCAAGAATGAATGTATGATGGCTTCATATCGAGGAACAAGTCCAAATAATTATGAAGTATGTCTGCCATTTATTGATTCACTGGATCATCATTTTGGACATTGCCGAATATTAAATGATCATAAATATCTCAACAAAGATATACGTGATATCGAGCACATTTTTTTAAATGAATTAAAAAAAGAGGTAGTCAGTTAATGACTGCCTCAATTAAAGGGAGAAAAATATGACAACAAATTATATAAAGCTTTCAAACAATTTAGAAAGTCTTAAATTATTCACAATAAAAGAAAACCTGCCAAACTATATCGATATGATCAATGCAGGCGAAAAATCAACTGTTGATGCACTATATGAATTAACAGAAAAAGAAATGGATCTAAAAGAAAAAAGAGCCATCAAAGCCTGTGTGCACACAGCCGGATTTCCATTCGAGAAAACAATCAATGACTTTGATTTTTCATTCCAGCCGAGCATCAATAAAAGTGAAATAGAAGACTACACGACATTGCGATTTATGGAAAACAACGAAAATATTCTTTTTATAGGAAGCTCAGGAACTGGAAAAACGCATTTAGCAACTTCAATAGGCATTGAAGCAGCGAAGCATAGAAAAAGTGTATATTTCATCACATGTCAAGAATTGATGCTTCAATTGAAACGTGCTGAATCTGAGAACAGACTGGATCAAAGACTTAAGTTTTTTACACGCCAGAAACTGCTGATAATAGATGAGATTGGGTATATCAATTTAGACAAAGAAGATGCGAATCTGTTTTTCCAGTTAATATCAAGGCGATATGAGCAACGCTCAACTATAATCACAACAAATAAGAATCTGTCTAAATGGTCAACTATATATGGAGATCCTGTGATAGCAAATGCGATACTTGATCGACTACTGCATCATTCACATATAGTCAGTATAGTAGGTCCATCATATAGAATAAAAGACGTAATGGATTCATTTGAAAACTAAATAATGCGATCCAAATTGGTGAAAATTAAACGATCCATTTTGGTGAATTTTATATTGACATTATCAAATAGAACAAATCTTCACGGAAATACTTAAATAATAAAAAGGTATAAAACATTAAGAGGACGTTTTCTACGAGAAGATTATTCTAAAATCGAATAGATGTATTAAAGCCACTTCAGTGTAAAATGAAGTGGCTTTCTTTCGTGGAACAAGTGGATCTGTACAGTGGATTCAGTGGCTTCTCATAAAATATTTGTAGAAAAATACGGATTGGTATTTACGCTTCTTGCAGATCCGGAGCGCACCGTAATTGAAACATACGATGTATGGCAGGAAAAGAAAAATTACGGGAAGGTTTCTATGGGGGTTGTAAGAACAACATATCTAATAGATGAGCAAGGAATTATTATTAAAGCAAATGATAGGGTGAAAGCAGCAGAGGACCCGGAAAAAATGCTGCAGGAATTAGAATAATGAAAATAATATTATCTCCAGCAAAAAAGATGAATATAAACCTTGATACTTTAGAACCTATGGGATTGCCCATGTTTATTGATAGGTCTACGGAAATATTAACATGGTTAAAAGGCAAGTCTAAAGATGAGTTAAAGGAATTGTGGAAATGCAATGATAAAATCGTGGAGCAAAATGTGAGACGTTTAGAGAATATGGACTTGTACCATTGGCTTACACCAGCGATATTATCATATGAAGGAATTGCGTACCAGTACATGGCTCCTACAGTATTTGAGGATGGGCATTTTGAATATATACAGGAACATCTAAGGATATTATCAGCGTTCTATGATGTTTTGAAGCCAATGGATGGAGTAACACCTTACCGCTTAGAGATGAAGGCAAAAGCTACAATCGGAAATGAAAAAAACTTATATGAATATTGGGGAGATATGCTTTACAAAGGTGTTAGAGATGAGAAGGGCATTATAATTAATCTGGCATCAAAAGAATATTCTAAATGTATCGAGAGATATCTATCCGAAGAAGATACCTATAGAAGAAGATACCTATATATCTATAACATTTTGCGAATTATCTGCCGGGAAACTGGTAACAAAAGGTACTTATGCAAAAATGGCACGAGGTGAAATGGTTAGATTCATGGCAGAAAACTGCATTGAAAATCCCGAAGAAATAAAGAAATTCAATAGACTTGGATACGTTTTTAGAGAAGACTTATCTTCTAAAATAGAATATGTTTTTGAAAGAAGACTGTGAGTTTGCTATCATAGTCTTTCTTTACTTTATTAAGGATATACGATACAATATTTTATAGAATATGCCAAAAAGAGGCGTTAAGATGCCAAGATGCAGAAAGAGAATAGTATGTAAAGAGCCTGATGTTAAAGTGTTTATACCTCAGCAAAATGATAACAGCGAAATGTTGATTATGACTGTTGATGAATACGAAAGCATAAGACTGATTGACTTGGAAGGATTTAGTCAGGAAGAATGTGCTAATAAGTTAGGTGTTGCACGGACAACTGCTCAATTAATTTATAATAATGCGAGAGGAAAAATTGCAAAGGCGTTAGTGTTGGGAAAGGGGCTTCAAATCGAAGGAGGAAATTATGTGCTTTGTGATGGAAGCCCGCATTGTAAAAAATGTCATTTGACGAAATCTTACTTGAATCAAAGACAATTACAAGAAAAGGAGAATGGAATTATGCGAATAGCGGTACCATATGACAACGAAGAGGTATTTCAGCATTTTGGAAGAACCGAGAATTTTAAAGTATATGAAATAGAGAATAATCAAGTCATTTCTTCGGAAGTGATTAGCTCAAATGGACAAGGACATGGTGCTCTGGCAGGAGTGCTTGCAATAAATCAGATAGATGTACTTATTTGTGGTGGTATCGGAGGCGGTGCACAGATGGCGCTTGCAGAAGCCGGAATAGAACTGTGTGCAGGTGCAACGGGAAATGTGGATAAAGCAGTTTCAAGTTATCTTGCCGGTACACTTGTAAATACCGGTTCAAATTGTAATCACCATCACCATGAGGATAGACATACTTGTGGAGACCATGGATGTGGAAACCATGGTTGTGAAAAGCATTAATTTATAAAACGAATTGAGTTGTAAGAAATGAAAGTGGTAATTGTAGGTGGTGTGGCTGGTGGAGCTTCGGCCGCAACAAGAATTCGCCGTCTGGACGAAAGTGCAGAAATAATTGTTTTTGAAAAGACAGGATATATTTCTTACGCCAATTGTGGTCTGCCATATTATATCGGTGATGTAATCACAGATTCCAGTGACTTGACACTTCAGACGCCGGAAAGTTTTTGGAAAAGATTTCGGATTTCAGTAAAAGTAAATCATGAAGTAACGAACATTGATGTGATCCAAAAGACAGTAACAGTAAAAAATCTGCTTACAGGTACAGAATGGGAGGAACCTTATGATAAGCTCTTATTATCTCCAGGTGCAAAACCTGTAAGACCAAATCTGCCCGGAATTGACAGTGAAAAGATTTTTTCGCTAAGAACAGTAGAAGATACGTTTCGGATTCATGATTATTTGGAAAAAACAAAAGCGCAAAGTGCTGTGATTGTGGGCGGAGGCTATATAGGTATTGAGGTTGCGGAAAATCTTAAGGAAAAAGGTCTTAATGTGATGATTGTTCAGAGGCCGAATCAGTTGATGAATACGCTGGATTATGATATGGCTTCGTTTGTTCATAGTAAGCTTCGTGCAAAGGGGATTTCATTAAGACTGAATAGTAATGTTACCTCTTTTCGACAGGATGGGGAATGCATTGTGACCCTGCTGGAAGATAATAGTGAAATAGCAGCGGATATGGTTTTGCTTGCCATAGGGGTGGCACCCGAAAATAGTCTTGCAAAACAAGCAGGACTAAAGCTTGGTGTAAAAGGAAGTATTGTCGTAAATGATCGTATGGAAACCTCTGTACAGGATATTTATGCTGTAGGTGATGCTATTCAGGTGAAACATTTTGTGACAGAAGAAGATACCGTAATTGCACTTGCAGGACCGGCGAATAAGCAGGGACGTATTGCAGCAGATAATATCTGTGGAGGGGATAGCCATTATCAGGGTTCTATGGGTTCCTCCATAATAAAGATATTTGATATGACTGTTGCAGGAACTGGTTTGACTGAGAAAGTAGCTAAATCTATGGGAATTGATTGTGAAAGTGTTGTCCTTTCTCCAGCTTCTCATGCAGGTTATTATCCCGGTGCAAAAGTTATGACCATGAAGGTTGTTTTTGAAAAGGATACATGGAAACTTCTTGGAGCGCAGATTGTGGGAACAGAAGGTGTGGATAAGAGACTGGATGTGCTTGCCACAGCAATGCATGCCGGTATGAAAGCGAATATGCTTAAGGATTTAGATTTGGCATATGCACCACCATTTTCATCGGCGAAGGACCCTGTTAACATGGCAGGATTTATGATTGAAAACATCAGGAATGGCTTTGTGAAACAGTATCACTGGGATGAGATTGCAGGCCTTCCGAGAGACGGAAGCGTTACATTATTGGATACCAGAACGGCATATGAGTATAAAAGTGGACACATTGATGGATACATCAATATTCCGGTGGATGACTTGAGAGAACGAATGAATGAAATTGATGACAGTAAGCCGGTGTATGTAATATGCCAGAGTGGACTCCGAAGTTATATCGCTTGCCGAATATTAACTCAGAATGGTTTTGATTGTTACAATTTTTCCGGTGGATATCGTTTTTACGCAAGTGTCATCCATGAAAAACAAATGAGTGAATGTACATACCCTTGTGGTATGGAAAAATAAAAAGGAGGTATTTTATGAGGTACATATGTCAAATTTGTGGATATGTCTATGATGATGAAAAAGAAAAAGTCCCATTTGAACAGTTGCCGGCGGACTGGAAGTGTCCGCTTTGTGGTGCGGTTAAATCTGATTTTAAGCCGGAAGTACCCAAAACAGAAGTAAAGCCAGTCAGTGTGAATACAGAGGCTGCAGATCTAAAAAAACTTTCAGCGGGACAATTAGCTGCGGTATGCTCTAATCTTGCAAGAGGTTGTGAAAAGCAGTACAAATCCGAGGAAGCAGGTCTGTTCAATGAACTGGCAGCATATTTTACCAGTATTACACCGGCAGTAAATGATGCAACTGTTGAAAATGTGGCGAAACTGTTACAGGAGGATATAGATAAATATCCTACTGTTAGAGCAGTTGCTGACCAAAATAAAGATAGGGGTGTAGCAAGAATCTGTGTATGGGGTGAAAAGGTTACAAGAATGCTTTCATCACTGGTAAACAGATATCTGAATGAAGGAGAGGCAATGCTTGCTGATACAGACATTTGGGTTTGTACAGTGTGTGGGTTTGTATATATTGGAGAGACACCACCTGAGCTTTGCCCGGTATGTAAAGTTCCTCCTTTTAAATTTGAAAAGATAGAAAGGAAGGCATAAACATGGAATTAAAGGCAGTTAGAAACCTTAGACTTTGTACAAAAGATTGCCTGTGTCTGTATGTATGTCCTTATGGAGCGACAGATACGGAAGATAGTATTATTGATATCAATAAATGTGTGGGATGCGGAATGTGTGCACAGGCTTGTCCTAGTGGAGCTATCAGCATGGTACCCGTTGAGTTTCCGCCACAACAATCTAAAACGGATGAAGTAAAGGTTACATTAAACGAACTGGCACAGAATAAGTCTGATGGTGAGACTATGGCCAGACAAATAGCAGATACAACGGATGGGGAAGGACTTAGCCGTTTAATGAATGCGGTAGCCAAATCAGAAAGACTGATTGCGGAAGATATTGTTAGAGAATCAGGTTTTATGCTTCCACAGAGCAATAATGTACATGAGTTATTAGAGAAGTTGATTGCAAATCCTCCTACGTCAGACTTTCCAATGGATACAGTAAAGAAGTTATTAGAAATTGTTCCAAATAATGAAAAAAAAGAAAAATCGAAGGGAGAAACAATTATGACAACATGGAAATGTACAGTATGCGGATACGTTCACGAAGGAGAACAGCCACCGGAGCAGTGCCCAATATGTAAGCAGCCCGCTGAGAAATTTGAGAAAGTAGCAGAGGTTAAGAAGAACCCATACGCAGGAACCAAAACAGAAAAGAACTTATGGGAAGCATTTGCCGGTGAGTCACAGGCAAGAAATAAGTACACTTACTTTGCATCTGTAGCAAAGAAAGCCGGATATGAACAGATTGCGGCTTTGTTCTTACAGACAGCAGAGAATGAGAAAGAACACGCAAAGCTTTGGTTTAAAGCCTTGGGCGAACTTGGTGATACAGCAGAAAACCTTCTTCATGCAGCAGAAGGCGAAAATGCAGAATGGACCGATATGTATGAGAGAATGGCAAAGGATGCAGAGGAAGAAGGCTTTACAGAACTTGCAGCACAGTTTAGAGGTGTAGCTGCCATCGAGAAGTTGCATGAGGAAAGATATCGTGCATTGCTTAAAAATGTTGAAACTATGGAAGTATTTAAAAAGAGTGGCGTAACTATGTGGGAATGTCGTAACTGCGGTCATGTAGTAGTCGGTCTTGAAGCACCGGAAGTTTGTCCTGTATGTAATCATCCACAGGCATATTTTGAAGTACGTAAAGAGAATTATTAATAGGGAGTTTTTTTATATGAAATATTATATTTGTGAGCATTGTGGAAATATCATTGAATATGTGAAGGAGTCAGGTGTTCCAGTTATGTGCTGTGGTCAGAAGATGACAGAGATTGTACCGGGAACCAGTGATGGAGCACATGAGAAGCATGTACCTGTTGTAATAGTGGATGGAGACAAGGTGACTGTTGAAGTTGGTGAAGTAGAGCATCCAATGGTAGAAGCACATTATATTCAGTGGATTGCTATTGAAACAACAAGAGGTGGTCAGAAAGTTAAATTAGAATATACAGATAAACCAAGAGCAGAGTTTAAACTTGCGGATGGAGAAGAATTTGTGGCAGCCTATGAGTACTGCAATTTACATGGGTTATGGAAGAAATAAGATATAGCAAATAGAGGTACAAATTTCAGTTTGTCGTGGAAATAAGATTGGTCCATATCCATTATAGAAGGAGAAGGATTCTTGTCGGCTACAGAGAGTGTTGTATTTTGTTTCCAAAACTCTATTAATAGGTATGGAAACACTTTTCAAAGGGGGAATCTTGCTTTTGTAGGGATTTTGTAGGGAATCTGTAGTGGTATTGTAGGGGACGTGACACTTTTATTGTGATTTTGCCTGTGATAATATTATCATAGACAAATGAGACATGAAACGCAGAGGCGACAGCTCATTTGTTTCTCTTTTGCAAAAGAATACGGACTAAAAATGAAGCGTCAGCTCATCATCGAAAGGTGGTGGGTATGGCGCTTTTTTCATATCCGAAAATTAGATGACGATCTGAAAGAACAATACTGGAATAGGAAAGAGAGGAAAAAATGGATTACGAAACATTCAAACAGGAAATGACAGAGGATCTGAAGCAGAGGCTTTACGAGAGAGGCATTGAGGATGTTGAGATGAGCTTTCACAATGTTGAAAAAGCAAATCAGCACTACGAATCCTTGACCGTGCGACAGGAAGGAAGCAATGTTGGAGTCAACTTCAATATTGAGAATGCCTTTGCTGAATACGAGCACACCGGAGATTATGCTGGTGTTCTTGCGGAATCAACAGTGGAAAGTTTGAATCTATTTTGAGTTGGACAGATTTTAGAATATAGATATAAGTAAATGCAATTGCGATTGTAAAATCACCACCAAGGAAAAAATTAAATAAAGTAAGAGTAGAGAGTATATTGTGTGATACCCATACAATTTCTACTTTTTTTGCTTAATTCCTATAAAGTTATCAAATGACAATGCGATGCATTGAAGAAATGGAGCAAAATATATAAAAGCACTTTGAAGAAATGTTAAATAAGTTAAATTATGTTGTATAGACGTACAACTATATATGTTAGAAGGAGCTGATCATGGGGGAAGTGAATTTTGGACAGAACAAATCCAACAAATCATTATTCAATTTTTTGAAAATATAAAGAAATAAAAAATCAGGCAACTATCTTGCCTGTTTTTGTTTATCGAATCTGTCCGTTACCTTGGACTATGTATTTATATGTGGTTAATTCTTCAAGCCCCATAGGACCTCGGGCATGAAGTTTTTGTATGGAAATGCCAATCTCACAACCAAAGCCAAATTGACCTCCATCTGTAAATCGTGTTGAACAATTCATATATACAGCTGCACTATCAATGGATTGTGAAAAGCGTTTGGCATGTTCTTTATATGTAGTTAGAATGGATTCACTGTGTTTTGTGGAATGTTTTGAAATATGTTCAATGGCTTCTTCTACAGAATCTACAATTTTAATGGCTAGAATATAATCTAAAAAATTTGTGTCAAAATCATCTACTAAAGCTTTTGTTCCATCAATGATTTTTGTGCTCTATCATCCAATCTTAATTCAACTGGATATGTATCTAGTTGTTTCTTTAACTTTGGTAAGGAATCATTGGCTACTTTCGAATTCACTAATAAGACTTCTTCTGCATTACAAACACTTGGTCTAGAACATTTCGCATTTTCAATGATTTTAATGGTCATATCTTGATTTACTTCATCATCCACATAAATGTGACAAATGCCTGTACCTGTTTGAATACATGGTACTTTGGCATGTTCGATACAACGCGAAATTAAATTCGTTCCACCTCTAGGAATCAATAGGTCAATATAGGCAACGCCTTCCATTAATTCATTGGCACTTTGATGGGTTGTATCTTGAATCAATTGTACAATATTTGGATTTACACCACATTGTTCAATTCCTTCTTGTAGTGCTTGTACAATCGCATTGACACTATTCCAAGCTTCCTTACCAATTCTTAAAATACAAGTATTTCCACTTTTGATGCATAAAGTAGCTGCATCGCTTGTTACATTAGGTCGACTTTCATAAATAATCGCAATGAAACCTAATGGCACACTTACTTTTTGAATGACTAATCCATTCTCTAATGTTCTTTCATTTAATATTTTTCCGGTTGGATCCGATAATTTGACTACATCTAATATGCCTTGAACCATATCATTCAATCTTTGATCATTTAACTTCAAACGATCCTTCATGACATCACTTACCATTGCTTTTTCTAAATCGATTAAGTTCGCATTCAAAATATCTTCTTTATTAGCCAATAAAGATTGTGCCATAGCTTCTAAGATTTCATTCTTTTTTGCTTCATCACACAACATTAATGATTGAGTGGCAGCCTTGGCATTTTCCATGATTTGTTAAGTTGTCATATTAAACTCCTTTCTTGGCTACAAAGCGAGTACCAATACTTTCATTATCTAAAATAGAATATAAAGCTTCCGGCTTTTGACCATTGGTAATAATCACATCCAACCCTGCATCCATACAGATTTTGGCAACCTCTGATTTTGTCTTCATACCACCCGTACCTACATTCGCATTGACGTCTTGTCCAAAGCTTAAAAATTTTTTCATCTAATTCATAGACAACCGGAATTAATTTTGCGTTTTCATTCTTATGAGGATCATCATCATACAATCCATCAATGTCAGATAAAATGATATATAAATCGGCATGAATATTTTTAGCTAGAATGGCACCCAAGTTGTCATTGTCCCCAATCACAATTTCGTCAGTCGCAATCATATCATTTTCATTTACGATAGGTAGAACATTTCTTTTTAATAAATGTTCCATGGTATTGATGAAGTTTGTTTTTCGATCCTCATTTTCAACATCGGCCTTTGTGATTAATATTTGCCCCACAATATGATTGTATTGTGAGAATAAAGAATCATAGGCATACATCAATTCACATTGTCCAATGGCTACACAAGCTTGTTTTCCTGGAAGATCATGCGGGTTTGAATCCAATCCCAATTTTCCCATGCCCATTCCGATGGCACCACTTGATACAAGAATGACTTCATGTCCTGCATTTTTAATCTCGCTAAGTACTTCACATACCTGTTTCATTCTGCGAATATGTTATAGACCTGTATTTTCGTATGCCAAAGTACTTGTACCTACTTTAATGACTACGCGCATATATTTCACTTCCTTTACCAAAAAATATTTTTTATATGGTAACACAATTTTGTATTTCTATAATACTTTTTTCTACCCTTTCATTGAGAACGCTATCATTATTAGATATAATAATCGTATGGACAAAATAATAAATCAAGTTTTAAAAGAGAACACAATAGGAATATGGAAATTAGATGGAAATCAATTGTATGGGAATGATTGCTTTTTAGATTTAATTGGAGTACCAAAAGAAATGGATGCACAAGCATGCTTAAAATTTCATTTATCACATGTACATCCTGAAGATCAAGAGCAATTTGGAGAATACGTAAGAAAACTAAGCGAAGAAAGAACGGAAATAGTGTATCGTTTTCTACATCCTGAAAAGGGTGTTATGATGATTCGCTGTTCAGGTAAGAAAATGGAAGATGGTACGATTGCAGGGATTCATCAAGATATAAGTGATATTGTACGTTTAGAAAAGGATAAGATTTTAGAAACATATCTTGCAGAAACCAATGAGAAATTGCGTAATCAAAATGTTGCGCAGAATGATTACTATAAGGAAATTTTAGATGAATTACCTTGTGGTGTATTCGCATATACCGTAAAGGAACATAAAATTGTACATTTAAACAAAAGAGCTTTAGATATGTTTCATATAGATTCATTAGAAAAAGTGCAATGTAAGATGCGTTCGATATTTGAGAAGTTTGAATATCCAGATTCAACCACAAATGAGCGCTTGATCGCATTAAGAAAATATGATAATTCGGTAGATTTTGAAGTGATCATTAATCCTAAAGAAACTTATGAAGTTCATGCACTCGCAAAGTCAAAAGTTTTTATGAATCCAGATCATGAACGCATTATCATTACGTGTTTTTTAGATGTTTCCAATATGGTCATGTTGAAAAAAGCTTTAGAACAAGCTAAAGAAGGAAGTGCAGCTAAAAGTGCTTTCTTATTTAACATGTCGCACGATTTAAGAACACCATTAAATGCGATTATTGGCTTTAGTGAATTGATGAAAAGTCATTGGGATGATCAAGAAGTGTCTAGAAATTATCTAAATAAAATTAATGAATCTAGCCAATACTTACTTTCTTTGATCAATAATATTTTAGAGATGTCTAAAATTGAGAGCGGAAAAGAAGAATTGAAAGAAAAACCATGGGATATTTATACGTCTTGCGACGATCTTCTACAATTTTTTGAACCCGATATTCGTCGAAAGAATCAGACATTAAACTATGCAGTGAACATTAAGCATAATATGATTTTAACGGACTCTTTAAAAATCAGAGAAATCTATATGAACTTAATGAGTAATGCGATCAAATACACGGATGCGGGTGGAACTATTTCTTTTTCTTTGGAAGAAATTGAAAGAGAAGAAGGGGTATCCGACTATAAGGGCATTATTCAAGATACTGGTATCGGCATTTCAAAAGATTATTTGCCATATATCTTTGAGAACTTCACAAGACAAAGAACATCCAGTGAATCAGGTGTAATAGGAACAGGACTAGGTATGCCAATCGTTAAAAAACTGGTAGATCTAATGCATGGAACTATAAGTATCGAAAGTGAAGAAGGTAAGGGGACTACCGTCGTTGTAAATCTTCCTCATAGATATATCATAGAAGAACAAGAAGTCAAAAAAGTGAATGATAAAGAAATTGATCTTACAGGAAAACACATCCTTCTTGTGGAAGACAATGATTTAAATGCTGAAATTGCACAGACACTTCTAGAAGATAAAGGCCTTAAAGTTATGCGTGCTAAAGATGGATTAGAAGCCGTAATGATGGTAAAGGAAAATGTGGTGAATTGTTTCGACTGTATCTTAATGGATATTCAAATGCCAAAAATGAATGGCTTTGAAGCCTGCAAAGTCATACGCTCTTTGCCAGATGATCGAAACAAGCTTCCAATCATTGCCTTAACGGCCAATGCCTTTGAAGAAGATCGTAAAGATTGTTTAGATGCAGGTATGAGTGAACATGTTTCGAAACCGATTGAAATTCAATCTTTACTACAAACCATTGAATCAGTATTAAAAAAATAGCGGCAAGCCCGCTATTTTAAATTTTCTAAGAATAAGAAGTCTTTAAATTTAATATGTTGTACATTACTTGTAGAATAATCAATATCATCCATTGTGATGATGATTTTTTTATCTATTTGATTAACGCCATTAAAAGCTTTGAATTCACGTTCATACGCTTTATCTTCGGCAACACTATATGCGACTTGGATATAATACTTTAGATTGTCTTTTTGAGCTAGAAAATCAATTTCCTTTCCCTTATTGTCATAGACGGTAAGACTATATCCCATATATATAAGTTCATTGTATATTATATTTTCTAGATTATGCGTTAAATCATAACGATTGTTTAATTTACGAATCGAATTTAACGAAACATCACAATTATAAATTTTTGTAGGATATTCCAATTCTGTTTTTGTTCTAGAAGAATATTGTTTGATTGGTTCAATAATATAAGCCTCTTCTAAATACCCAATCCATTTCTTGACGGTATTTATACTACATTTTGTGCCATGCGTATTCATATAATCGCAAATAGATTTTACGGAATAATTTCGTGTATTTGATATTAAAATGAAATTAACAACCTTTTTAAAATTTTCGGATTTTCGAATTTTATAGCGATTGATTATATCGTTCGAAACAATGGTTTCATCTAAATCATTCAAGTATCTTTTTTGAGCTTCTAAAGAATTAAATTCAATTCGTTTAGGAAAGCCTCCCCATACTAAATAATCTGTTAGAGAAATTTCTTTGTTTAATTCTTTTCCATATTCATATAATTCTCTATATACAAAGTGATGTTAGCATATAAATAGGACTAGTCAAAAAGAGAAAATTTACGCCAGTGGTACAATAGAAAGAGGATGATTCAAAGACAAAGGAAGGCAAAAGAAAAT
>OMCT01001378.1_pt1 | contig 14894 bp, 13 predicted proteins | sample 1674301 | NCBI WGS metagenome assembly OMCT01 (sample SAMEA103958158, study PRJEB25191) | human gut metagenome
TCTACTCCAAGGAGCCTGTCATGACTCCCATCGAGGATGACTCCATCAGCTGCAAGGACCACTGCATCTGTCCCCCGGGCACTCAGCGCAAGTGCACTGCACGGCGCACCGTGCCGGGCTCCAACGCCTTTGTGCCCTCAGTGGCCGGTCTGATCATCGGCGGCGAGGTGGTCAAGGACCTTGTGGGCTTTGTACCGCTGAAGGGGTAAAACAGACCGCAGCTTCCTTGCCGCGTGGGACGATTTGGAATGCGCTCCGCGTTGCTCTGCGCATCATCAGCGGAAGAATGATTTGAAATTTTGAGGTTCTGAAAAGCCCGCGGGCTTTTCAGAACCTCTTTTTCACGCTTTTTACGCGCTGCAATGTTCCATAACATAAAATTGCAACCAATTTGCAATTTGGTATTGCAATTGGAAAGGATATCGTGTATAATCTTCCCTGCACGAAAATGCAAACTGATTGCAAATTGTTGAGAGACGACCCCCTGCGGGTCTTTGGAGCGATTATTTATGGAATTGTTTTTGGGTGTTCTGGGCGAAACCTTGGTGGATACCGCCAAGATGCTGCCCTTTCTGTTTCTGGCCTACCTGCTGATCGAGTATATCGAGCACCGCCACGGTGAGCGCATCGAGGCGCTGCTGGCGGGCAGCGGGCGCTGGGGCGCTGTGCCGGGCGCGGTACTGGGCTGTGTGCCGCAGTGCGGCTTCTCCGCCATTGCGTCCAACTTCTACGCCTCCCGGGTCATCACGCTGGGCACGCTGATGGCGGTGTACCTTGCCACCAGCGACGAAGCAATCCCGCTGCTGGTCTCCATGCCGACCTACTGGGATAAGCTGGCCGTCCTGATGGTCATCAAGGTGGTGTACGCCATCGTGGTGGGCTTTGTGCTGGATTTTGTGCTGCGGGGCGTGCTGCCCAAGGGGCTGCGGGGCGGCTACACCGGCCATGCGGACGAGGTGGACTGCCACGAGGAGCACAGCGATGCCGAGGGCAACGAAAAGCCCATCTGGCAGGCGGCGCTGCGCCACACGCTGGAGATCTTTGTGTTCATCTTCGCTTTCAGTCTGGTGTTCGGCATGATCGTGGAAGGCGTGGGCGAGGACGTGTTTGCCGAGATGCTGGGCGGCATGGGCTTCTTCCAGCCGGTGGTGGCGGCTCTGGTGGGGCTGATCCCCAACTGCGCCGCCAGCGTGCTGCTGACACAGCTGTATGTGGAAGGTGCGCTGCGCTTTTCCAGCCTTGTGGCGGGGCTGTGCACCGGTGCGGGTGTGGGCTTGGCTGTGCTGTGGCGCGCCAACCCCTCGTGGAAGCAGAACCTCTTCATCACCGGCCTGACATGGGCCGCCGGTGCCTTTGTGGGCGTGGCCATGCAGGTGGTCGTGGCGGTGTTTGCCTGATAAGGAAAATATTTTGGATTTCGGGACAGTGGAATGCCTGCGGACATTCTGCTGTCCCATTTTTCTTTTCCCCCTCTCCCGCTGGACTTTGAAATGTGTTATACTGGGAGAAAACGATGCACACAGGAGAGATGACCATGCAATATAAGATTCTGGCAAGCGATTACGACAACACGCTGATGCCCTTTGGCGAAGCAAAGCCCCACCCGGCGGTGGTAAAGGCGGTAAAAAAGCTGCAAGCCGCCGGGGGTAAGTTTGTGCTCAGCACCGGCCGCTCCTACCCGGGCATCCGGGATAAAAACCAGCTGGGCGGCATCCGGTACGACTACGCCATTACCTGCAACGGTGCCTGCGTGGTGGACGGGCAGGGCAACGTAATAGCCGAGCATCCGCTTACCAGCGAGGAGATGTATGTGCTGGTGGATTTTTGCGAGGATTATAACTACCCGCTGCAATTCAACTTCCGGGATGCCTATTACGCCTACTGCGAGTACGAGTATCTGCACACCGGCTACCAGATGATGAACAGCCCCGGGCTGGACTGCGTGGACGGCGAGGATCAGGACCGGCATCTGGTGGATATGCCCCACGCCGCCTTTGCCGCCATGCCGCCGCAGGAAGTGGAGCGCTTCCACGAAAAATACGGCTACCTTGGCCTGCACTGGATGCAGACGGGCGCGCAGAACGCGGACGGCTACTGCTACTACGATATCGTGCGCGGCGGCATGGATAAGGGCGTAGGGCTTGCCGACCTGTGTGCACAGATGGGGCTTACGCTGGCGGATGCCGTGGCTGTGGGCGATTCTGCCAACGATGTGGGGATGCTGAAAGTCGCGGGCCTGAGTGCCTGCATGGCAAACGGCACCCCGGACGCCAAGGCCGCTGCCGACCGGATCATCGGGGACGTGCGGGAGGACGGCGTGGCGGCGCTGATCGAGGAACTGTGGTTCGACGGCCCCCGCGCGGAGCCCTCCGGCAAAGATTTTGGCTCCGCATGGGGCAATATTGAAAGTGCAGGCGGCAGCTTATGAGCTTTGCACCGGTGTACGATGACCGCAGCCGGGCGCTGATCTTGGGCACATGGCCCAGCCCCAAAAGCCGGGAGATGGCCTTTTACTACGGCCATCCGCAAAACCGGTTCTGGCCGCTGCTGGCGGCGTTGACCGGGGAGCCGCTGCCCGTGCGGGAGGATATCGCCGCCAAAAAGCAGCTGCTTTTGCGCCACGGGCTGGCGCTGTGGGATACGCTGGAAAGCTGCACCATCACCGGCGCATCGGATGCCTCCATCCGGGATGTGGTGCCCAACGATATCGCCAGGCTGCTGCGCAAAGCACCCATCCGGGCGGTGTTCTGCAACGGTGCCACAGCTTACCGTATCTACACAAAATATCAGCAGCCGCTTACCGGCATCCCGGCTGTCCGTCTGCCCAGTACAAGCCCCGCCAACGCCGCCTGCAGCCCCGCCCGGCTGGAGGAGCTTTGGGGCGCTGCGCTGGCGGACTGGATCGTAAAATGATGACAAGGCTGTAAATTCTTTTGCGGGATACTTGCGTTTTTTTGCGGACGTTGTATTATGGATATCATAAGGGGCGCACTGCCCCGGACAAGGAGAAATGACCATGAGCAAGATCATCCGCACCCAAAAGCCCAGCGTGCTGCCTTTTTACGCTATGGCGCTGGTGTTTGTGGTGCTGTGCGCGGTGCTGCCGGTGTATAAATTATGGGCGCTGCTGGTGGCGCTGGGCGGTGCCGCCGTGGCCTTTGGCGTGGCAAAAAAGACCTGCCCGCCCCGGGTGGTGGAGCACGAGGTACCCTTCCACACCGGTGTGGAGGATGTGGACCAGATGCTGACCGATATCCAGCAGAAGCTGGACACCCTGCACGCACTGAACGAGGCTTTGCCCGACCCGCAGCTGTCCGCCGCCATGACCCGTATGGAAAAGGCGGGACGATCCATCGTGGAGGCGGTGGAGGCAAACCCTGCCAAGGCAAAGCAGGTGCGCCGGTTTGCCAACTACTATCTGCCGGACGCCGTAAACGTTCTGCAGCAGTATGCAAAGCTTGCAAAGCAGGGTGTGCGGGGCGAGAACGCCGCCGCCATCCGCGCCGAGGTGGAGCACAACGCCGCCTCCATTGCCACGGCTTTTGAAAACCAGCTGGATGCCCTGTATGCGGCAGAGAGCATGGACCTGTCCGCAGACCTGACCGTTTTGCAGAATATGCTGAAAGGGCAGGGCCTGAGCAAGTAAAACCAGAATATCCCCTCGGGATTTTGAAAGGAAGGAATCACTTATGGCTGACAATACTCTGAATTTTGATCTGGATGCCCCCGCAGTGCCCACCCTGACGCTGGACCCCACCCCCGCCGCTGTGCCGCAGGAGGAAAAGCCCGCCGCTGCCCCTGCCCCGGAGGCACAGGTGAACCTGAGCCCCGAGGAGCAGGCCATGGTGGATCAGTTTGCCCAGAAGATCGATATCACCAACAGCCAGCAGGTGCTGCAGTACGGCTCTGCCTGCCAGAAGAAGATCGGCGATTTCTCCGAAGCAGCCCTCTCCAAGGTGTCCACCAAGGATCTGGGCGAGGTGGGCGATATGATCACCAACCTCATTGGCGAGCTGAAGAGCTTTGATGCCAACGAGGAGCAGCAGAAGGGCATTATGGGCTTCTTCAAGAAGAAAACCAGCCAGCTGGATGCCCTCAAGACCAAGTACGACAAGACCGAGACCAACGTGGAAAAGATCCAGTCCATGCTGGAAGCCCATCAGGTGCAGCTGCTCAAGGATATCGCTATGCTGGACAAGATGTACGAGCTGAACATGGCCTACTTCAAGGAACTGAGCATGTATATCCTTGCCGGCAAGAAAAAGCTGGCTGATGTGCGTGCCAACGAATTGCAGCAGGCTATGGACAAGGCCAAGGTCTCCGGTCTGCCGGAGGATGCACAGGCCGCCCGCGACCTTGCCGACCAGTGCGAGCGCTTTGAGAAAAAGCTGTATGATCTGGAGCTGACCCGCAACATCAGTTTGCAGATGGGCCCACAGATCCGTCTGCTGCAGAACAACAACACCATGATGGCGGAAAAGATCCAGTCCACCATCGTGAACACCATCCCGCTGTGGAAGAACCAGATGGTGCTGGCACTGGGGCTGGCACACAGCCAGCAGGCCATGCAGGCAGAGCGCGCCGTGACCAACATGACCAACGATCTGCTGAAGAAGAACGCCGAGGCGCTGAAGCTGGGCACCATTGAGACCGCCAAGGAGAGCCAGCGCGGCATCGTGGATATCGAGACCTTGCAGCAGACCAACAAGAGCCTGATCGAGACGCTGGACGAGCTGAACAAGATCCAGAGCGAGGGCCGCGCAAAGCGTGCCGCCGCCGAGCAGGAGCTGACCCGCATCGAGGACGAACTGAAAACCAAAATGATGGAGATCCGGAGCTGAAATGGCAAACGCTGATTTTTCTCAGAACAAACAAACCGCTCCCGGCGGCTTTGACGCGGGCAGCTACCGCGAAAAAGCAAAGCCGGAGCAGGCCGTAACGCTGACCCCGCGCCAGCAGAAGCTGGCCGCACTGGAAGCAAAGCTGCCCGCAGCGTTTTCCACCCGGGCGGCGGCGCTGGCCTTGAGCGTGGTGGTGATGCTGGCCGCTTTTTTCGGCTTTGGCAGCGCCAAGCTGCGGGGCAAGTACAACACCGCCCGCCAGTGGTTTACCGCAGGGGTCGCCGCCGACAACGGCTATAACCTGAGCGAGGAGCTGACCACCCGGGAGAATACGGCGGCGAATATTCTGACCACTGCCTCCAACACCCTTGGCGCAGACAGCGCCGAGGTGCTGGCTGCACAGACGGCGCTGAACGATTTCTCCGCTTGTCTGCAGGCGGTGCAGAACGGCGGTAAAAGCCAGTCGCTGACCTCGCTGCCCTATTATCAGGGCAGCACGATGCACGCGCTGTATCAGGCCGATCAGGCGCTGGGCACTGCCATCGACCAGCTGTATGCAAAGTTGCAGGAGCAGGCCGCAGACCCCATGAAGATGGGTGCGGTGCAGGGACAGTACGGCCAGTTCAACAGTGCAGCCACCATCATTGGTACCTTGCAGTACAATACGGCGGTGTATGAATATCAGAAGGAAGTCGGCGGCTTCCCGGCCAGTGTGCTGGGCGCAGTTGCCGGCGTGAAGGAGGTTGAGCCCTTCGCATGAAAAACTTTGCAAAACGCATCAGCGCGCTGGTGCTGGCCGTGGTGGTCAGCGCGGCGGTGTTGTGCCCGGCGGCCTTTGCTGCCCAGCTGCCCAGCCTGCCCAAGGATCAGTGCGTGGTGGATGGTGCCGGTGTGCTGAGCAGCAGCACTGTGCAGACCATCACCGAACTGAACGCCCAGCTGGAATCCAGCTGCAGCGGCGCGCAGATCGGTGTACTGACAGTAGAATACACAGGCAATGATTCCACAGAGGATTACGCCACACAGGCTTTCAACGCGTGGGGCATCGGTTCGTCCTCTAAGAACAACGGCGTTCTGATTTTGCTGGTGATGGAGTCGGCACAGTATGCGGACGGCGACTACTACCTGACCTATGGCGACGGCTTCCGCAACACCACGCTGGCAAAGCAGTCCAGCGCCATCGCCCAGACCATGGAAGACCAGTTCGCCGCAAAGAATTATGACGGCGCGGTGACCACCTGTGCCCGCAACGTGGCAAACACCATCGCGGATATTTACGGGGTCAGCCTTTCCGGCGGCACCGGCAACACCGTGCAGCCCGGCTATCAGGGCAGCCAGAGCCGCGGCGGCAGCACCCTGACCGACATCCTGACCCTTGTGGTCAGCGTTGTGTTGCTCATCGTTATTATCCGGTCGATGGCCTATGTTTTTGCCAGTCCCTGCGGCTGGCTGTGGTGCTTCGGTGGGCCGCGGCCTCCCCGTGGACGGCGGCGCGGCCCGCATAACCCGCCCCCGCCGGGCGGCTTCTACGGCGGCTTTGGCGGCATGGGCGGCGGCTCCTTCGGGGGCGGTGCCGGGCGCGGCGGTTTCGGCGGCGGCAGCTTTGGCGGCGGCTTCGGTGGCATGGGCAGCGGTTCCAGCCATGGCGGCGGTGGTGGCCGTGGGCGGTAATGAGAATAAAAAGAGAAAGGCGGTGGCTTTACCACTGCCTTTCTCTTTTTTACGCCTTTTATCGTGAATGGAATTCATTTGACAAAACAATTTTTGTAACTTATACTGGATGACATCACGAAAAATAAAGGAAGTATCTGTCATGCTGACTCTGGATAAGATCTACCACGCCGCCTTTGTACTGAAGGACGTAGCGCGCAAGACCGACCTCATCGAAGCCCCCAAGCTGTCCAAGGACTGCCAGCTGTACCTTAAGACCGAGAACCTGCAGGCCACCGGCAGCTTTAAGGTGCGAGGCGCTTACTATAAAATCAGCCAGCTTTCTGAGGAGGAGAGCGCCAAGGGCGTCATTGCCTGCTCTGCGGGCAACCATGCGCAGGGGGTGGCGCTGGCGGCTACCCGGCGCGGCATCCGCAGCATCGTCTGTATGCCGGACGGCGCACCCCTGATGAAGGTGGAAAACACCAAAAATCTGGGCGCGGAGGTCTGTCTTGTGCCCGGCACCTACGACGAAGCCCACGACAAGGCCGTGCAGCTGCAAAAGGAGTACGACATGACCTTTATCCACCCCTACGATGACGAGCAGGTCATCGCCGGGCAGGGTACCATCGGCTTGGAGATCCTTGACCAGCTGCCGGATGTGGACGCTGTGGTGGTGCCGGTGGGCGGCGGCGGACTGATTTCCGGTATTGCCTTTGCCATCAAGACCCTGCGCCCGGAGGTCAAGGTGTACGGCGTACAGGCCGAGGGTGCCCCCAGTATGTACCGCAGCCTGCACGAGCACAAGTACCAGACCCTGAAATCTGCTTCCACCTTTGCGGACGGTATTCAGGTCAAGACCCCGGGCGAGCTGACCTATCAGCTATGCGAGCAGTATGTGGACGATATCGTTACCGTGACCGAGGACGAGACGGCGGCGGCCATTCTCTCCCTGATGGAGAACCAGAAGCTGGTGGCTGAGGGTGCAGGCGCTGTGCCGGTGGCAGCAGTACTGTTCCACAAGCTGCCGGTGGAGGGCAAAAAGGTGGCCTGCGTCATCTCCGGCGGCAACATTGATGTGAACATCCTGAACCGCGTCATCACCCGCGGTCTTGTGATGAGCGGCCGCAAGGCAAACCTGACCATCGCGCTGGAGGACAAGCCCGGCCAGCTGAAAAAGGTGGCCGAGGTGGTATCCCGCTGCGGCAGCAATGTGGTGTCGGTGCAGCATGACGGCTCCGACCCCAATATGCCCATCTCCAGCTGCTTCCTCAAGCTGACGCTGGAGACCCGCGATGCCGCCCAGATCGAGCAGATCCGCACCGAGCTGACCAAGGCCGGTTTCCAGCTGGTCACCGAGCGGGTGTAAACTTCATCGTTTGCAAGAGTGAAAGCCTTCCCCCGGACGGGGAAGGTGGATGCGAACGTAGTGAGCAGACGGATGAGGGCGCAGGCAAGCAGCAGCTTACGGGAAATTACCCCCTCGTCTGGCTCTATCCGAAGAAAAAAGCGAATTTGTTCTAAACTTGATGTAATATAAAGGAGAAAATATACTATGAAAGTCGTATCTACCGCCAACGCACCTGCCGCCATCGGCCCTTACAGTCAGGCACTGGATCTGGGCAACATGGTGTTTGTTTCCGGGCAGATCCCGGTAGACCCCGCCACCGGCACCATGGCCGATACCGTGGAGCAGCAGGCCGCCCAGAGCCTTGCTAACCTGAAGGCGATTCTGGCCGAGGCGGGGCTTTCCATGAACAACGTGGTCAAGACGGTGATCTTTCTGGCCGATATCAACGATTTTGCCGCAGTGAACGCAGAGTACGCCAAGGCCTTTGCCGAGCCGTTCCCCGCCCGCAGCTGCGTGCAGGTGGCAGCCATCCCCAAGGGCGCAAAGCTGGAGATCGAGTGCATCGCCGTGCGGGACTGAGCGAAAAATAAGACAAGAAAAGCGGGACACCGGAGCATCTGCGGATGCTTTGGTGTCCCGTTTTTGATAACGTTTAAAACTGGTGCATTTACTTCTGCACACCGGCCTCGCATTGCTCGATGAACTGCTTGGCCACCCGGGGGCTGCGGCCGCCGGCACGCAGGGCAAAGGCCTCGGCCTTGAGCAGCAGCTGCTCGGTGGGCATCTGGATGTTGTGCTGCTTTGCCAGCTCCTCCAGAATGGTCTCGAACCGTGCCTTCTCCGGCCGCTGGAAGGTGACCGTAAGGCCGAACCGGGCGGAAAGGCTCATCAACTCCTGCCGGGTGTCGGCTTCATGGATGTCGTCGCCGGTGCGGTCCGAGAGGGTTTCCTTGATGAGGTGGCGGCGGTTGGAGGTGGCGTACACCGCAATGTTCTGAGCGCGTCCGCCTACGCTGCCCTCCAAGATGGCCTTCAAGGCGGCAAAGTTGTCGTCGTTGGCGGTAAAGCTCAGATCGTCGATGAACAAAATGAACTTGAGCGGGTTTGCCGCCAGCTTGTCCATCAGGTCGGGGATCTGATACAGCTGGTTCTTTTTTACCTCTACCAGCCGCAGTCCCTCGGGCGCAAACTCGTTGGCAATGGCCTTTACCGCGCTGGATTTGCCGGTACCGGCGTCACCGTACAGCAGCACATTGTTGGCGGGCATCCCGGCTAGCAGTGCCTTTGTGTTGGCGATCACCTTTTCCCGCTCCTTCTCGTAGCCGGGCAGCTCGGAAAGGCGCTGCGGGTCGGGGTATTTTACCGGCACAAGCTGGCCGTTCTCCACCGTGAATACATGGTGCTTTGCAAACATACCGTAGCCCTTTTTGCCCACCTCGCTCATGCGCTGGGCGTAGGCGGCGGCAAGGTCGAGCTCACAGGTCTGCCACCGGGGCAGGAAAGCCAGTTCCGGCCGCTGCGCCTGCTCCGAGTAGGCGGTCTGGAACAGCTCGTCCAGCGTCAGCCCGCACAGCTGCTGCAAAAACTGCAGCTCGCTGTCCAAGGCGCTTTGCAGCAGCGCGTCCAGCTGCCCGGCAGCGGCCTGCCGCACGCAGATGGTCTCGGCCTCCAGCACAGCATTGCTCAGGTAGCTGCCCCAGTTGGTGGTGTACTCGAACAAAGCGGCCTCAAAGGCGGCTACGGCATCGCATACCGGGCCGTAGGAGGAGCAGCCCGCCTCCATGCGGTCGGTCAGGTCTAAAAGCTTTGCCACAACAGGGTCGTTCAGCAGGGCGCGGAACACAACAAGCCCATGCAGATGGGCATTCCATTCTCTTAATTTCATAGGTCGATCCCTTTTCCTCTCCAATAGCACATACCCTACAAAACGCAGGTACGCGGATATCAAAAGTATACAGCGGTTCGGGCGGGGATGCAAGGGGTGTTAAAAATGCTTCATCTTTGGGCTGATTCAGGTTACAAATTGTCGATTGACAAAAGCCCGGTTTATAGTATAATTTACATCAACAAATGCGCAGATGGGAAAAAGTACCACACGATCCCCACTGTTCAGAGAGCTGCCGTCTGGTGCAAGGCAGTCAGCGTTTCGTGCGGAAAATCATCCCGGAGCAGCCTGCCCAACGGGTGCAAACCCCTGTAAGCAGCGCCGGTTGCAGCCGTTACCGTGCAGGGCTTTGTTGGAAGCCCGTGAGAGGGTGTGCACAGCACGCCAACGAGAGTGGTACCGCAGAGAGCTTGATGTTACAAGGTCTTTGTCTCTTGAAGAAAGCAGGGGACAAGGGCTTTTTCTTTTTCAAAAGCTCTCCCTGAGGGAATGGATAAGAAGTGGAACAGGAATAGGAGCAACACCATGCAGTTGAATGGTTCTCAGATCTTTGTAGAGGTCCTGTGCGAGCAGGGCGTGGACACCCTTTTTGGTTATCCCGGCGGCGCAGTGCTGAACCTTTACGATGAACTGTACAAGAATTCGGACCGCATCACCCATGTGCTCACCGCCCACGAGCAGGGCGCGGCTCACGCGGCAGACGGCTATGCCCGCGCCACCGGACGCACCGGTGTGGTGCTGGCTACCAGCGGCCCGGGTGCCACCAATCTGGTCACCGGCATTGCCACAGCCTATATGGACTCGGTGCCCATGGTGGCCTTCACCGGCAACGTAGCCACGACGGGCCTTGGCAAGGACGGCTTTCAGGAAGCCTACATTGAGGGCATCACGATGCCCATTACCAAGCACAACTTTACGGTGCGCCGGGTAGAGGAGCTGGCCGATACCATGCGCTCTGCCTTCCGCATTGCACAGAGCGGCCGCAAGGGCCCGGTGCTGGTGGATATCCCCAAGGACGTGACGGCGGCGGTGTGCGAGTTCACCCCCAAAAAGCCGGAGCCCATCCGCACCGTGACCACCTTCGACGCAGAGCGGGTGAAGTGGGCGGCAGACCTGATCAATGCGGCGCAGCGCCCGCTGGTCTACTTTGGCGGCGGCGTGCGCAGCGCAGCTTCCTGCCAGCCCCTGCGCGACCTGCTGAAGAAGGCCGAGATCCCTGCGACCTATACCCTGATGGCCGCAGGCGTCGTGCCCTACGGCGACCCGATGAACATCGGAATGGTGGGCATGCACGGCTGCTACACCTCCAACCGAGCTGTGGCCGACTGCGATGTGCTCATTGCAGTGGGCACCCGCTTCTCGGACCGTGTGGCCCTGAACCCCAAGACCTTTGCAAAGAATGCCACCATCATCCAGATCGACATCGACCCCAGTGAGCTGGGCAAGAATGTGGAGGTCGATCTTTCCATCGTGGGCGATGCGGCCTATGTGCTGAACGCCATGCTGCCCCAGATCAAGGAGAAAAAGCATCCGGAGTGGATGGCCATGATCCACGAGTGGCAGGCACAGGATTACCACCCGGTGTCCGACCCCACCCGCCTGATGCCCCATCAGGTCATCGGAGAGGTGTGCAATCAGTGCGGCCCGGAGGCCGTGTATGTGACCGATGTGGGCCAGCACCAGATGTGGGCAGCGCAGTATCTGCGCCACGCCAAGAGCCGCGGCTTCATCACCAGCGGCGGTCTGGGCACCATGGGCTTTGGCTACGGTGCTGCCATCGGCGCACAAATGGCCCTTGGCCGGGATCAGCGGGTGGTCATGTTCACCGGTGACGGCTCCTTCCACATGAACCTGAACGAGGCCTGCACCGCTGTGAGCTACGAGCTGCCCATCATCACCGTGATCTTCAACAACTCGGTGCTGGGCATGGTGCGCCAGTGGCAGACCACCTTCTACGGCAGGCGCTACAGCCAGACCGACCCCCACCGCAAGACGGATTTCGTCAAGCTGGCAGACGGCTTTGGCCTGAAGGGCTACCGCTGCACCAACCTGCCGGAGTTTCAGGCTGCTTTTGCGGATGCGCTCAAGCAGAAGGGCCCCACATGGATCGAGTGCATCATCGATAAGGACGAAAAGGTGCTGCCCATGATCCCCGGCGGCGGCGATATCAACGACATCATCATGGAATAAGGAGGACACAGCAAAATGGAAACCAACAAACGCAGGGTCATCAGCCTGCTGGTGGACAACCAGAGCGGTGTTCTGGCCCGTGTGTCCAGCCTGTTCTGCCGCCGCGGCTTCAACATTGACAGCCTGACCGTTTCGGCTACCAACGACCCGGCGGTCAGCCGCATCACGGTCACCATCACCAGCGACGAAAAGGCACTCAGCCAGCTGATCCTGCAGACCGAGCGTCTGGAGGTCACCCGTCAGGTGTTCGTGCTGGACGGCGAAAAATCGCTGGAACGGGAGCTGCTGCTGCTGAAGGTGGCGTCCGACGTGCACAACCGCAGTGAGCTGCGGGAGATCGCCAGCATCTACAAGGCAAAGATCATCGATCTTTCGCCGGACAGCATGGTGTTTGAGCTGATCGGCAAGCCGGATAAGATCGACGCCTTCCTGAAAATGTTCGCGGATTATAAGATCCTGGAGCAGTGCCGCACCGGCGTCACCGCACTGGAGCGCGGCGGGATGCACCAGCACATGCAGAAGCCGCCGCAGGAGGTGCGCGCAGCGCAGCTGCCTCTGCCGGGGACCCACTGCCCGGAGAGAAAATAAGAACGAACCCTCTCCGTCACGGCTGCGCCGTGCCACCTCTCCCGAAGGGCGAGGTTTTATGCATCATCAAAAGAGAAGGTATGATAAAAGCTCCCCCCTCGGGGGAGCTGGCATCGAGCAAAGCGAGATGACTGAGAGGGTTAAAACTTCGCTTTTCCGCTCTCAAGGAGCGAAAAAATAAAATGTTTAGAATCAGCCACTGAATAAACACAAAACAAAAAAGGAGAACAACTACCATGGCTATCAAGAAATACTACGATTCCGACTGCAACCTCGGCGTGCTGGACGGCAAGACCGTCGCTGTCATCGGCTTCGGCAGCCAGGGCCACGCACATTCCGAGAACCTCGCTGAGAGCGGCGTCAATGTCGTCGTCGGCCTGCGCAAGGGTTCTGCTCACTGGGAAAAGGCTTCTGAGTTCGCTGCAACTCATCCCAACTTCAAGGTCATGGAGGTCGAGGAGGCTGCCAAGGCCGGCGACGTCGTCATGATGCTGGTCCCCGATGAGCTGTGCGCTGACATCTACAACAAGCAGGTCGCTCCCTACATGACCGAGGGCAAGACGCTGGCCTTTGCCCACGGCTTCAACATCCGCTACAAGCAGATCGTGCCTCCCGCCGGTGTAGACGTGTTCATGGCAGCGCCCAAGGGCCCCGGCCACACCGTCCGTTCCACCTATGTCAACGGCAAGGGCGTGCCCTGCCTGCTGGCGGTGGAGCAGGACGCCACCGGCAAGGCCACGGACATCGGCCTGGCCTATGCCGCCGGCATCGGCGGCGCCCGGGGCGGCGTGATGGAGACCACCTTCCACGATGAGACCGAGACCGACCTCTTCGGCGAGCAGACCGTCCTGTGCGGCGGCGTGGTGGATCTGATGCAGTGCGGCTTCGAGACGCTGGTGGAAGCCGGTTACGCCCCGGAGAACGCCTATTTCGAGTGCATCCACGAGATGAAGCTCATTGTTGACCTTATCTACAAGGGCGGTTTCCAGATGATGAGATATTCTATCTCCGATACAGCCGAGTTCGGTGACTACGAGGTTGGTAAGAGACTTATCACAGACGAAACAAAGAAGGAAATGAAGAAGGTTCTCGGCGAAATCCAGGATGGTACATTCGCTCGCAACTGGATCATGGAGAACAAGATGGGTCGTTCACACTTCAATGCAGTAAGACGTATCGAAAGCGAACAGCAGCTTGAGCAGGTTGGTAAGGAAATCCGTAAGCTGTATGCATGGAATGATGATGCAGGCAAGTCTATGGATGAAATTGCAGACGCTAAGTTCAGCAAGTAATCCTACTGTTTTCTAAACAAGAATATTACAACACGTCCGCCGTACAGAGATGTACGGCGGTTTTTATTTACAGCCGGCTACTACTTGCAAATTTCAGACGGATATAGTATAATAATGTATTGACATTTGCAATACAAAACAGCATAATATGGGTAGTAAACAACAGAAATGTTTCGACTTATTTATACAGAACGACAAGAAAGGACAGACTAATATGAAAAATCAACACATAACTATGCCGGCACTCGCACTGCGTGGACTTGTAATATTTCCGGGTATGATACTGCACTTTGATATAGCGAGGGATCGGTCGATAAATGCGGTCGAAGAAGCGATAGAACACAACGACAGAAGAATATTCCTTGTGACACAGATAGACGAGGACGTTGACGAGGTTGCGGCGGAAAATCTTTACAAAACAGGTGTGGTTGCCGAAATAAGACAGACGCTGAACACGCCCGACGGCGCAAGACGTGTGCTTGTGCAGGGTCTTTATACGGCAAAGCTGTGCGGCATATCTCAGGATGATCCGTTTCTTGTATCGGACATCACTCCTATGCCTGCGCTCAGCGATACACTGAGTGCCGCCGAAAAAACGGCTTTTATCCGCACTATCCACACAGAATTCAAGCAGTACAGCGAAATGTCGCCCAGAATGCCCATTGAGCTTTACAGAGGCATACTCGCTGAAAAGGATCTTTCAAAACTTATCGACCTGATAGTTTTCAACGTATATTTAAGAGTTGAGGATAAGCAGGCGCTTTTATCCTGCCTGTCATTGCGCAAGCGTGCGGAGCTGCTTGTGAAGTTCCTTGCAAAAGAGGTTGACATTGTACGTCTTGAACAGGATATCAACGAGGAAGTCAAGGAAGCACTTGACAAGAACCAGCGTGAATTCTATCTGCGTGAACAGATGAGAGCTATTTCCCGTCAGCTCGGTGAATTTGACGATCCGCAGTCTGAAGCGTTTGAATATATGGACAGGATCGAAGAGTGCGGTTTTGACGAGGGTACCGAAGAAAAGCTGATAAAAGAGTGTGAAAAGCTGATGCACCTTTCTCCCGGCTCACAGGAGGCGGCTGTTGTCAGGACATATC
>OMCT01001382.1_pt1 | contig 14849 bp, 9 predicted proteins | sample 1674301 | NCBI WGS metagenome assembly OMCT01 (sample SAMEA103958158, study PRJEB25191) | human gut metagenome
AGACATCCCGCAGAAGTTTCTGAACGCAGGGTGCGATGTTTATATGGTGATGCAGCTGCGGCATGACGAAAAAATCCTTGATGAAAGATTTGCTTCTATGCGGGAGTTGAATCGTCGAGGCAAAACGCCCGACCCGGAGCATTACGAGGTCACCTACTATGCTGATCTGCCCGCCATGTGGCAGGATGTGCCGAACAACGAGGTTTTGGAAGAACTGTTTCAGATGTTCAACCTCTCCCGTCCGCAGGATTTTGAGGGACACAGCCTGTCCGTCAGCGATGTAATCGCACTTAAACGCAATGGTGAGGTATCTGTGCATTATGTGGACAGCATCGGCTTCAAGGATTTACAGGGGTTTCTGGACAAGCAGCCGGAACGTCCTTCGGTGCTGATGAATCTCAAAGAAAAGTGCGATGCCCCGGAGTGCAACCCAACTGGATGCCGGAAAGTGAGGGCTGACCATGAACTTTGACCATGAGGAACTGATGCTGATGATGCTCTACAACTCCGGCACCCGGCTGGGGCTTATCCACGAGTTGCGGCTCATGCAGTGCTACCTGATGCCCGATGAGACCGCCCTGCGGGAACTGTCAGAGGGCGTTATCGAAAAGCTGAAACTGCTGACCGATGCAGAGTTTGCCGAACTGGAATTTCCACCGGACTGATTTTTGCCGCCTACGGGCGGCGTACATATCCTCTTTTGTATCAGTCTACAATGTGATATACTTACTTTGATAGGATTGCTGGGAAAGCATGTATGTCTTTATGACTTATACGTTTCAAATCCATTTGTTGCAGCCGGAATTTGTAAAAGGTGTCAAAAGAAAGTGGGATTGTAAAAATTGAAAAAGCACATTCACAATCCGTACAAGGTTAACTGGAAAATGTATGGTTTAATTGGTGGAATATCCATATTTGCTATGGTTGCTGCGGTTGTCCAAAACAACGTTACTCACGATTTGATTTCAGACATCATCAAAAACTTAGCATTTGGATGTGTTGCATCCACTCTTGTTGCTTTGTTGATTGAAATTGGCAATATAAAAGAAAAGAACGAGAAATCGGATAGTATTTATGATTCCGTATATTGTGATTTGAAGTGTCAAATACTATGGTATGTGGAAACATGGGCATCCCTATGTGCTGTTGCTTACAAGGATAACGATTATTATAATGAAAGACACACTTGGACTGAATGGTATACACTAGCAAAAAACAACTTTGCAAAATGTGATGAGCCTCGTCAAAAGCAATTGATGTACTTCTTTACCACTCAACTAATGATTGGTGTTGAGGAAATTGAAAAAGCTCTCAGACAAATAGACAGGCAACGTTATATCTTAAGCATCAACGAAATATATGATGACGAGCTGGAAAAAATTCTCAAGGATTATCGGTTTGAGTTTGATGCAGCAAAAATGACTTTAACAACCGATCCTACTAAAAATGATTTTTGGGGCGCATTTGATGCAATCACTCAGGATTTGTCTCGTTACATATATAATTGGGTAGATATAAGATATTATAATTATTATAAATTCAAGCCCTACGATTTTCCAATGGATAAAACAGAATTACTCCGGGCAATTCGGGAAAGTGAAAAGGCAATAGATAATATCGTGCAATAATTCCTGAATATAAACTTATTGCTTCGTCAGTCTTTACATGAGCGGGCAACCACAAAACGGTTGCCCGCTATTTTTATGCTCAAAAATGGAAGGAGGAACGCTATGCCAAGCAAAACCGAAGAATATCTCGCCCTTGCCCAGCGCACGGCGAACGGCTTGACCCGGTACTGGGAAAGCTGGACGGACTATCTGACCACTGCATCCCGGTTGTATAAATACAGCTATGCAGACCAGCTCATGATCTACGCCCAGCGTCCTGATGCTACCGCCTGTGCCAGTTTCGACCTCTGGAACAACCGCATGAACCGCTACGTCAGGCATGGCTCCAAGGGCATCGCCCTGTTAGACCAGTCCAGCAGTGTCCCACGTCTGCACTATGTCTTTGATGTGAGCGATACCGGGGTGCGCCGCAATTCTCGTGACCCTGAGGTGTGGCAGCTCGGCCCTGATCTGGTTCAGCCTGTGTCAGAAATGCTTGCCAGAGAATACGGTGTCCGGCATGAACGAATCACCCAGCAGATCGCGGACATTTGCGGCAAGCTGGTGGATTCCTATTGGGATAACAACAGCGGTGACATTCTCGACATCGTTGACGGCTCGTTCCTGATGGATTATGATGAAGCCGGACAGGAGTTCCAGTTCAAATCTGCCGCCGCAATCAGCATCCTGTATACGGTTCTGGAACGCTGCGGCCTTGAGCCGGACGGTCATTTTGACCGTGACGATTTTCAGGCCATCTTCTCTTTTTCCACGCCTGCCGCCGTGTATGCGCTGGGCACCGCAGTCAGCGAATGCAGCCGGGATGTGCTGCGCAACATCGAACGAACCGTAAAAACGACAATCCGCCGCCGCAATGTAGAAAGGAGCCAGTATGAATATGAACAGCAGGAACGTGACCTACTCGACCGTCGGGGACTACCAGCTCCCGAACCTGACCCTGCCCCAGCAGGAGAAAGCACTGGGCAAATACGGCAGACTGCGCCGGACTTACCTGATGAAGCATCGCCCGGTGCTGTACAATTCGATGCTCCTGTCGGGGACTCTGCATCCGCACCTGTTGGAAGTGGAACAGACCGCAGAGAGCCGGATGCAGCAGACCATGCAGGAACTGCTGAAGCAGAACCCGGCTCCGAACAAAGAGCGGCATCAGATGGCGTGGGTGCAGCACATGAACAGCCTGAAAGCACAGGCCGAGGAACTGGTGCTGAACGAACTGATTTACAGTTAAGTTTCTTTGATGCCCACATTCCCACCGAAGCCAAACAAATTGAATCCATCGACCAAGCGGAGAGCGAAAAATCGCCCTCCGCTTTTGTTTTGTCTCAGGGCGAGATTGAAAATGCGCTGCGGAGAGGTTCCAATTTTGAAGATAGCAAACTTCGGATATGGCAAATTTATCAGATGCAACCTGACCGAAAGCTCCGGGCAAAAGCTCTCGCCAAAGAATACGCACCATACGGCCCCGGTGGTTCCTCGCACACTTATCTGGACGGAAGCAGTGGTTGGCTTGACCATGACAGCAAGGGTCTGACGTTTGAGCATTATCCCGACCATCAGAAAGTGCTTCTCCGCTGGGATCGGGTCGAAAAATATATTGATCTGATGATTCAGTCTAACCGCTACCTGTCGGACAAAGAAAGAAGAGCCATCGACTTTCCCCTTGAACTGAACGCCGCCAGTGCAGCCGAATACACTGCATTAAAGGCGCAGCACCCGGATACTCTGGTTGGATTTGAAGCTGGCGGCAATTTTATGTTCTATGGAGAAGATGCTGCCAAGGTTGCAAAAGTTCTCAACAGTGCTTTGTTCACGAGAGAAACAGCACTGGGCGAAGTTCAGGTCACAGGCTTTCCACCTAGCTTATGGGCAAAAAAGTCAAAAGAATTGTGGTCTGCGGGCAACGATGTTTACCTTGCCGGATTGAACGAAGATGGGACTCATCACCAGACTAAACACCTGCACAAAGAGGACTATCTGCCCATCGGCTCCGTTATCAAGATGGATGGCCGGGAATTTCGGATTGACGGAGTGGATTTTGATAAGGGCAAAGTTTCTTTGCAGGATATGGCATTGGCCGATATGCGGGTGCCGATTTTTCGGGAAGAACCGCTGTCTGTTGTCCGGGAATTGTACGAACAGCAAGACGAAGCTCTTGACACCGCTCCCGAAAAAGCAGTCGATTATAAGGTCGGGGATGATGTCGTTGTTGAACTGCCTACCCGAACCATCGAGGGAAAGGTCGGCTATGTTGGTGAAACCGATGTGCGCATCGACACCAGTGCGCAGGGCTATTCGTGGAGCAACGAGGTGTTGAACAAACAGCAGTTCGAGGACAGTCTGCGACGGAATGAGCCTACGTCTGATGAATCATTGGACAAGCTGCCTATTTCTGTAGAGGTCAACGGCGAATGGCAGACATTCCCGGATGCAGCCGCCGCAGACGAAGCCCTGAATGCCGAACCTGTGCCGGAAGCTGCAGGAAATTTCCGCATTACGGACGATCATCTGGGCGAGGGCGGTGCAAAACAGAAATACGCCCGGAACATTGCAGCTATTCGCACTTTGTTCCAGTTGGAGCAGGAAAACCGTGGAGCCACCGCCGAGGAACAGCAGATTCTTTCGCAGTATGTCGGCTGGGGCGGTCTGCCAGACGCTTTTGATGATAAAAAAGATAGCTGGGCAAAGGAGTATACCGAACTGAAAGGGCTGCTCTCCGAGGAAGAATATGTTGCCGCCCGTGCCAGCACCCTGAACGCACACTATACTTCTCCAGTGGTGATTCACTCTATTTATGATACCGTGGAGCGTATGGGATTCCGCAGCGGCAATATTTTGGAGCCGAGCATGGGCGTGGGCAACTTCTTTGGAATGCTGCCGGACACCATGCAGGACAGCCGCCTGTACGGTGTAGAACTGGACAGCATCACAGGCCGCATTGCGCAAAAGCTCTACCCGGAAGCCAGCATTAAAGTTGCCGGATTTGAAACCACCGACCGCCGCGATTTCTATGACCTTGCCGTGGGTAATGTTCCTTTTGGCCAGTACCGGGTAAACGACAAGGCGTACAACAAATTCGGTTTCAGTATCCACAACTATTTCTTCGCCAAGGCCATCGACCAAGTGCGTCCGGGCGGCATCGTGGCCTTCGTCACCAGCCGCTACACACTGGACAGCAAGGATTCTTCTGCCCGCAAACACATTGCTGAACGTGCTAATCTGCTGGGTGCTATCCGGCTGCCGAACAGTGCGTTCAAGGCCAACGCCGGAACGGAAGTCGTCAGCGATATTATTTTCCTCCAAAAACGTGACCGCCCTATCGACCATGAGCCGGACTGGGTGCAGCTTGGCAAAACGGAAGATGGCTTTGCCATCAACCAATATTTCGTAGACCACCCGGAGATGGTGCTGGGGGAGCTGACTTCTGAAAGCACCCAGTATGGCCGTGAGGAATGCACCGTGCGCCCCATTGAGGGTGCAGTGCTGGCAGACCAGCTTGCCGAAGCTATCCAGCATATTGAGGGACTGTACACGGAAGTTGAGGTCGAAACACCAGATATTGCGGATGCAGAAAATGAGCGACACATTCTCCCTGCTGACCCGGATGTGAAGAACTTCTCCTACACCGTGGTTGACGGTGAAGTGTATTACCGCGAAAATTCTGTTATGACACAGGTGGAGCTTTCCGACACCGCCAAGGGACGTGTCACCGGCATGGTGGAGCTGCGGCAAATCGTCAATGAGTTGATTGACCAGCAGCTAAACGACTACCCGGATGCCGACATTCAGGCTACGCAGGAAAAGCTGAATGCTGCCTACGATGCCTTTTCTGCAAAATATGGCTTGCTGAATGACCGCAAAAACGGCAGATTATTTGAGCAGGATTCTTCTTACTATCTGCTGTGTTCTCTGGAAAATCTGGACGATCAGGGGCAGCTCAAAAGCAAGGCGGCGATGTTCACCAAACGCACCATTCGCCCGGAACGTACTGTCACCAGCGTGGACACTCCCACGGAAGCACTTGCAATTTCCATCGGAGAGCGTGGCCGGGTGGATTTGCCCTATATGGCAGAGCTGCTCGGCACTCCCGGCGACTATGAGAGAATCACCAGCGAACTATCCGGCGTAATTTTCAAAGACCCCGGCACAGACCCTACTGACCCAGAAGCGGGCTGGCAAATGGCGGATGAATACTTGTCCGGCAATGTCCGGGCAAAACTGCGCATGGCACAGCTTGCCGCCGAAACCAACCCGGAGTTTGCAGTCAACGTCACCGCATTGGAAAAGGCGCAGCCGAAAGACCTTGAAGCATCTGAGATTGATGTACGTCTGGGTGCAACATGGCTTGCGCCGGAGATCATCCAAAAGTTTATGGCAGAAACTTTCCAGATTCCCTACTATCTGCGTCATGCAGTTAAAGTGAGATATTCTCCCTATACCGCAGAATGGCGCATTGAGGGCAAGTCGGCTATGGGCAGAGGCGACATTACCTCCACCGAAACCTATGGCACATCCCGCGCCAATGCCTACAAGATTCTGGAAGATACGCTCAACTTGAAAGATGTGCGCATCTATGATGCCATTGAAGATGAAGAAGGCAGACCGAAGCGCGTCCTGAACAAAACGGACACCATGCTGGCGCAGCAGAAACAGCAGGTAATCAAAGATGCTTTCGCCAACTGGATCTGGCAAGACCCCCAGCGGCGCATTGCACTGGTGAAGCAGTACAATGAACTGTTCAACAGCAACAGACCGCGCGAATACGATGGTTCTCACATCCACTTTGTCGGTATGAACCCGGAAATTTCGCTCCGGGAACACCAGCGTAACGCCATCGCTCATGTGCTTTATGGTGGTAATACGCTGCTTGCACACGAAGTGGGAGCCGGAAAGACGTTTGAGATGGCAGCATCCGCAATGGAAGCCAAACGGCTGGGGCTGTGTCAGAAAAGTCTTTTTGTGGTGCCAAATCATCTGACGGAGCAATGGGCGGCAGAGTTTTTGCACCTATACCCCAATGCCAAGCTGCTGGTGGCTCGAAAAAAGGACTTTGAAACCGCCAACCGCAAAAAATTCTGTGCTAGAATTGCGACTGGGGACTACGATGCGGTCATCATCGGTCATTCACAGTTTGAGCGCATCCCGTTGTCCTATGAGCGGCAAGAACGCATTATTCAGGAGCAGATTGATGAAACGCTTGCCGCCATCAACGAACTGAAAGCCACTGCTGGCGAAAATTTCAGCATCAAGCAGATGGAAAAGACACGCAAAACGCTGGAAATCAAGCTGGAAAAGCTACGCTCCGATGCGAGAAAGGATGATGTTATCACCTTTGAGCAGTTGGGCGTGGATAGGCTTTTTGTGGATGAGAGCCATTTTTACAAGAACCTTTTCCTCACGACAAAAATGCGCAATGTCGCTGGTTTGTCTACAAGTGAAGCGCAAAAATCGAGCGATATGTTCGGAAAGTGCCGCTACTTGGATGAGATCACAGGTGGGCGCGGCGTGGTGTTTGCTACGGGAACGCCCGTGAGCAACTCCATGTCGGAGCTGTACACGGTCATGCGCTATCTGCAATATGGCACACTCCAGCAAAAAGGGCTGACACACTTCGACTGCTGGGCATCTACTTTTGGTGAAACCACCACCGCCATTGAACTTGCCCCGGAGGGTACGGGCTATCGTGCGCGCACTCGATTTGCGAAGTTTTTCAACCTCCCGGAACTGATGTCGATGTTCAAAGAGGTTGCCGACATTAAAACCAGCGATCAGCTTCATCTGCCTGTGCCGGATGCAAAGTTTGAAACCGTGGTAGCGAAACCGTCCGAGATTCAGAAAGAAATGGTGCAGGAGCTGAGCAGACGCGCTGCGAAAATCCACTCCGGCACGGTGGATGCGTCCGAGGACAATATGCTGTGCGTCACCAACGATGGCCGAAAGATCGGTCTGGATGTTCGCCTGATGAACCCCATTCTGCCGGACGACCCCAACAGCAAGCTGAACACCTGTGTTCGGAACGTGCTGCAAATCTGGGCGGATGGCAAGGAGCAAAAGCTGACGCAGCTTCTGTTCTGCGACCTCTCGACACCAAAGAACGATGGCAACTTTAATGTCTACGATGATATTCGCAAGAAATTGGTCGCCGCCGGGGTGCCGGAAAGTGAAGTTGAGTTCATCCACAATGCCGACACCGAAGCAAAAAAGGCCGCATTGTTCTCCAAAGTGCGCTCCGGCGATGTGCGGATTCTGCTCGGCAGCACCGCAAAAATGGGAGCCGGAACGAACGTCCAACAGCGGCTTGCGGCGGTGCATCACTTGGATGTCGGCTGGAAGCCCAGCGACATGACCCAGCGCAACGGACGCATTATCCGGCAGGGCAATATGAATAAGGAAGTCAAGGTGTTCAACTACGTCACAGAGGGAACTTTTGACAGCTACTTGTTCCAAACTTTGGAGAATAAACAGCGATTCATCAGCCAAATCATGACTTCAAAATCCCCGGTACGCTCTTGCGATGATGTGGACGAACAGGCTTTGTCTTATGCAGAGATCAAGGCATTGTGTGCTGGAAATCCGCTCATCAAGGAAAAGATGGATTTGGATGTGCAGGTGGCGAAACTGAAAGTGCTGAAAGCCGACCACCAAAGCCAGAAGTTCCGTCTGGAAGATAAGTTGCTCACAAAATTCCCGGCTGACATTCAGGAAACGAATGCCTATATTGCCGGAGTGAAAGCGGATGCCGAACTTGCCGCCGCCCATCCGCAGGAGAAAGAGGGCTTCTGTGGCATTACCATCAAGGGCGTGACCTATGATGAGAAAAAGACTGCTGGCGAACGACTTCTCCTCGCTTGCTCCGAACTTCCCAATAGTGAGGAAAAAGTGATCGGCAGTTATCGCGGCTTTGAACTGTCCCTGCGCTTCGACACCTATCACAGCGAGTATCAGGCTCTTTTGAAAGGCCAGCGGAAATACTCGGTAGCACTGGGCAAAGACCCTCTTGGCTGCATCATCCGGCTGGATAATTCGCTGAACAATTTCCCGGAACGAATCACTTCTGCCGAAAACGAACTGGCTACCCTGAAACAACAGCAAGAAGCGGCGCAAATCGAAGTGGAAAAGCCCTTCCCACAGGAAGAAGAACTGGCTGAAAAGTCGGCTCGCCTTGCGGAGCTGAACGCACAGTTAGATATGGATGAAAAAGGTCACGAGCCGGAACAGGATGAGGAAGAACAGGAGGACGAACCTCGCCGCCCCTCGGTGCTGGCAGCTCTGGAAGAAAAGGCGGACAAGACAGAAACCGTTAAGCCGTTCAAAAGTTTTCTGGACAAGGATGGTGATGCACGATGAGGGAAAAACGAGATGAAATTCTTATCCTGCGCATCACAAAATCAGAAAAAAGCCGCATTTATGAAAAGATGTTGAGCATGGGCATCCGCAGCCTGAGTGCCTATATCCGTAAGATGGCACTGGACGGTTATTGCCTGAACCTTGACCTGCCGCAACTGCGGCGCATGGCGTATCTTTTGCAGATGTGCAGCAACAACTTGAACCAGTACGCCAAAGCCGCCAATGAAAATGGTCGGGTCTATGCCGCCGACATGGAGGACCTGCGGCAGCGGCTGGACGAGCTGATCGACATTGGTCGACAGATCCTTTCCCGGCTGGCAGAACTCTAAGATTTTTCCCCGCAGTTGGAGGGCTGCGGGGTACATACGGGTTGACATCCTTGCAACGCAGGGGTTGACACCTTTATAATAGGGACGAAAGAAAGGCAGGTGCTGGATATGAGGTTCGTTTTTAAGATGATCGTTTTTCCGTTTTGGCTGATTACTGCTTTCCTTGCGCTGATGCTGAAATGGACGCTGAACCTGTCAGCGTTTGTGCTGGCTCTGCCCATGCTGTATATCTTCGGCTGCGGTCTTTATACGCTGTACTGCCGGGAGTGGCTGCAGTTTTTGATCTTGCTGGTGGCAGAGTTTGGCTGCTTCCTGCTCATCACCGCCGGAACAGTCATCGTAGAAGCCGTGGAATGGTTCAGCGGCTGGATTGCAGAATTATAAAATTTTTATGCCGCCACTGTGCGGCATTTTCTTTTTGCCGGGAGGTGGTCAAACTGGCTGCAACAAGATTGATTGCACTGCACAAAAACAAGGGCAAGTCGGTTGCGGCCTGCCTGAAAAGCCGCACGGACTATGCGCAGAATCCTGACAAAACGAACAAGGGAGAGTTGGTCAGCAGCTATGAGTGCAGCCCATTGACCGCAGACGAAGAATTTATGCTCTCCAAACGCCAGTATGAGTTGATGACTGGGCGCAGACAAAAAAATGATGTGATTGCTTATCAGATTCGACAGTCCTTCAAGCCCGGTGAGATCACCGCCGAGGAAGCTAATAAGGTGGGCTATGAACTGGCCATGCGGTTTACAAAAGGCAAGTATGCGTTTATTGTCGCAACGCATACTGACCGGGAACACATTCACAATCATATTATTTACAACTCCACTGCGCTAGACAGCACCCGGAAATTCCGTGATTTTCTATTGTCCGGGCTGGCTGTGCAACGGTTGAGCGATTTGATTTGTCTGGAACATCAACTGTCTGTCATTGAAATCAAGCCGTACCGAGAGCGACAGAAGCGCACCCTTTATCCACCCAGAGAAAGTAATCGAGATAAGTTGTGTGCCGTAATTGACAACATTCTGCTGAACGAGAAACCTGCAAGTTTCGAGGGCTTCCTTCAAAAGCTGGAACAGCAGGGCTACAAAATCAAACGGGGAAAGTACACTTCGGTCAAAGGAACACGGCAGAAACGCTTTATCCGTTTTCGGACACTGGGCGCAGGATACAGTGAAGATGAAATCAAGGCGGTCATTGCCGGAGAAGCCGAACACCGCCCGCATCAGAAGCAGCCACCGAAAGAGCAGCCGTTCCACCTGTTGGTGGACATTCAGGCAAAGCTCTCCGAGGGCAAAAGCGAAGGCTATGCACGGTGGGCGAAACGCTACAATTTGAAAGAGATGTCCAAGACCCTGATTTTTTTGCAGGAAAATAAAATCGGCAGCATCGAAGAAATGCAGGAGCGTGTGGATGCCGCTACTGCTCACTATCACGGACTGGGCGATTCCATTAAAGCCTCTGAGAAGCGGTTGGCAGAAATTGCAGTGCTGAAAGCACACATCATCAACTATGCCAAGACGCGACCAGTCTATGATGCCTACCTCAAGACCGGATACAGCAAGCGCTTTCTGGAAACGCACCGCACGGAGATCACGCTGCACAAGGCAGCGAAGGCAGCATTTGATGAATCCAATTTGAGAACGCTTCCCAAGGTCAAAGAGTTAGACGCGGAATATTCCAACCTGCTGACAGAAAAGAAAGCACGCTACCCGGACTATCGAAAAGCGAAAGAAGAAATGCAGGAGCTTCTTCGTGCAAAGAGAAATGTAGAACTGTTCTTTGCAGAGGAAAAGAGCAGCGCAGAAAAAACGAAGTCCCGATAAATGAAGATAGCCTAGGATTCTTCCCTCATGGAAGAGCCCTAGGCTATCTTTTTTGTTATAAAAGTGTTTAGAACAAACGCGCAGCCTGCATCGGCACGATGCAGAACAAATGGGGTTTGGGCACAGCCCAACAAGCATTTTGCAAAGCAAAATAGCATTTGTATAGACGAATGCCCTGCTTGCTACAACCGCATACCGCTTATCTCGCTGGAACACCTCTTGATTTTAACACAATCGGATGTTATCCTATTCTTATAGAAATCTCCGAAGGGCAGGTGTTTTCATGTACAATCATCAGCTGGAAACCTTCATCCGTGTGGCGGATGCAGGCAGCTTCAACAAGGCGGCAGAGGAAAGCTACATCACGCCAACAGCCATCATCAAGCAGATCAACCTATTGGAAGATTCCCTTGGTGTCAAGCTGTTCGAGCGTACTCGCCGGGGACTAACACTGACCAAAGCAGGCCGTTCCATGTATCAGGATGCCAAGTACATCATTCAATACTGCCATGATTCTGTCATTCGTGCCCGGAACGCAATGCAGGAGGATTCCAACGTCATCCGCATTGGTTCCTCTCCCATGACACCTGCCCAGCTGCTCATGGAACTGTGGTCGAAAGTGCAGACCATCTGCCCGGACATCAAATTCCAGATTGTGCCTTTTGAAAACACCCCGGAAAATGCACGGGAAATTCTGGCGGACCTCGGCACGAACATTGATGTAGTAGGCGGCATCTTTGATGAAACGATGCTGCATCTGCGCAAATGTGCCGGTCTGGAACTGGTTCGCAGGCCGTTTTACTGCGCGGTTTCCATCCATCATAAACTTGCGGCAAAAGACCGCTTGCAGATCACAGACCTGTACGGCGAAAATCTACTGCTGATGCACCGTGGATGGAGCCACTATGTAGATGAACTGCGGGATGATTTATGGCAGCACCATCCACAAGTAAATATCGTGGATTTTGAATTTTACAGCATGGACATCTTCAACCGCTGCGAAAACACCAACGATGTGCTGCTGGCAATTCCGGGCTGGGCCAATGTCCACCCATTGCTGAAAGTGATTCCAGTAGATTGGGATTACGGCATCCCCTATGGTATCCTGCACTCCCCGAATCCAACGCCTGCCGTTCAGCGTTTTCTGGATGCGGCTAAAATAGCCAGCAAGGAATTGTATCGCTGATACGCCACTGCAACGAGAAGCTGCTGCATGAGAAATCATGCAGTGGCTTTTTCTTTTTACAAAAGATGCACTTGACCTAAAGCTGACTCTAAGTGTTACAATCAGGGTGTCAAGCGGGTTGTTTGAACCTTTGAGTTCAAACAAGTGAACAAAATGGAGATTCCGGGAAATGCAGACTTGCGCTATACTGGAACCAGAAAAAGAGAGTGCCTCAAAGGAGGAACGACCAATGAAGAAAGTCTTGATTTTGTCCGGCAGTCCCCGCAAGGACGGCAACTCCGACCTGCTGTGCAGTGAGTTTATGCGCGGTGCGCAGGAGAGCGGCAACGAAGTGCAAAAGATCTTCGTGCGCAGCAAGAAGATTGTGCCCTGCAATGCCTGCTATTACTGCCGCGACCACGGCGGCAAGTGTGCCCTGAACGATGACATGAGCGAAATTCTGGACGCAATGCAGGCGGCAGATGTTATCGTGATGGCAAGCCCGGTGTACTTCTACTCCATTGATGCACAGATGAAGATCATCATCGACCGCAGCCTTGCCCGGTGGACGAACATTCCGAACAAGGAGTTCTATTTCATCATGACCTGCGCGGACGATAACCGTGCTGCCATGGCCTGCACCTTGGAGTGTTTCCGGGGCTTTACCGCCTGCCTGAATGGTGCCAAGGAAAAGGGGGTCATCTACGGCACCAGCGTATATCGGCCCGGCGAGGTGATGTCCTCCCCGGCCATGAAGGAAGCCTACGAGATGGGCAAAAACGTCTGATTTCCCAGTTTTATATAAAGGAGTGTAACGGCTATGAACAATTTTCTGTTTGAAAACAAGACCAAGGTTTATTTCGGCAAGGGTGGCGTGAAGGAATATCTGGGCTGTCTGCTGGAGCACTACGGCGATACCGTGATGCTGGCCTACGGCGGCGGTTCTATCAAGCACAATGGTGTCTATGATGAAATCGTCGGTATTCTGAACGCCGAGGGTAAGCGCATCGTGGAGTTTCCCGGCATCATGCCCAATCCCACCTACGCCAAGGTGCAGGAGGGTGCAAAGCTGGCCCGTGAGAACCATGTGGATTTGATCCTTGCCGTGGGCGGCGGTTCCGTGTCCGACTGCTGCAAGGTGGTGTCTGCACAGGCCAAGGTAGACGAAGATTTGTGGGAGCTGGAAAACACCAAGCATACTCGTCCCACTGCGTTCATCCCGCTGGGCACCATCGTCACGGTGTTCGGTACCGGCTCCGAGATGAACAACGGCGCAGTCATCACCCATGAGGAAAAGAAGATTAAGGGGGCCCTGTGGGGTGCACAGGCCGACTTTGCTTTCCTCGACCCCACCTACACGTTGTCCGTTCCCATGAAGCAGGTCATTTCCGGTGCGTTCGACACCCTGAGCCACGCGATGGAAACTTACTTCGGCAAGCCGGACGAGAACAACCTCTCCGATGACATCAACGAAGCCGTCATGCGCAGCGTCATCCGCAACATCCGCGTCCTGTTGACCGACAAGGACAACTACGAGGCCCGCAGCGAGCTGACATGGGCTTCGGCTATGGCCGAAAACGGCATCCTGAAAATCGGCAAGGTCACCGACTTCCAGTGTCACATGATCGAGCATCAGCTGGGTGCCTACACCAACTGCAACCACGGTGCTGGTCTGGCGGTCATTCACCCGGTGCTGTACCGTCACCTGCTCCCGGCCAACACCGCACGGTTCGCCCGCTTTGCACAGAACGTCTGGGGCATCGACCCGGCGGGCAAATCCGAGCTGAAACTGGCACAGGCTGGCGTGGAGGCTCTGGCGGCCTTCATCAAGGAGATCGGGATGCCCACCACCTTTGCAGAACTGGGCGTCCCTGCCGACACCGACCTCAAGGCTGTGGCCGATTCCACCGTGCTGACCGGCGGCTGCTGCAAGAAGCTGAGCCATGACGAGATTTATGAAATTTTGAAGGAGTGCAAGTGACCATGAAGAAAATTACAGCAGGCAGAGATGTGCTTGGTGAATTTGCGCCGAAGTTCGCGCAGCTCAATGATGATGTTCTTTTCGGTGAGGTTTGGAGCCGGGAAAGCGAGCTTTCTGCACGCGACCGTTCCCTCATCACCGTGACAGCGCTGATGGCGCAGGGGCTGACGGATACCTCTTTCGGACATCATCTGCAAATGGCCAAGGAAAACGGAATCACCCGCAGTGAAATTGCGGAAATCCTGACGCACGCTGCGTTTTATGCGGGTTGGCCCAAGGCTTGGGCGGCATTCCGAATGGCAAAGGACATCTGGGCAGATGCGGAAAACACTGATGAAAAGCAGCTGCACCAGAACAGTATGGTCTTCCCCATCGGCGCACCCAATGACGGCTTTGCACAGTATTTCAGCGGGCAGAGCTATCTTGCGCCAGTCTCCACGGAGCAGGTCAAAATCTTCAATGTGACCTTTGAACCCGGCTGCCGCAACAACTGGCATATCCACAAGGGCGGCGGGCAGATCCTCGTCTGCGTGGCAGGCCGGGGCTACTATCAGGAATGGGGCAAAGCGCCGCAGGAGC
>OMCT01001388.1_pt1 | contig 14783 bp, 10 predicted proteins | sample 1674301 | NCBI WGS metagenome assembly OMCT01 (sample SAMEA103958158, study PRJEB25191) | human gut metagenome
TAGATAATGCTCTTTTTCAATGCCAATTTTATATGTTATTATTTTTATCCCACAAGAAAGCGTGAAGAACCATAAATTTTATATTGGGTAAGTATACTTCCTGAAATACTGACGGTATTATTCGATGCGTCGCCTGACTCTTTATCGGGTATACTTCCGCCTGCAATAACGGATCCTGATGAAGAAGAATTACCTGACGCATTCGTCACATTCAGCGTATTCCCGCTGGTCGTCCCCGTGTCGCTGTTACCGGTAATTTTCGTATCCGTAATTGACCCCGTCAGCGTCAAAGCCTCAGCCTCTGCCGTCATGGCAGAAAATCCCATTAAGCTGGATACGACCAGAGCTGTCAAAATCTTGTACTCCCTTTTCATGATTGGCCATCCTCACCCTGAAGATGCAGCCCTGGGCATGCATCTAAAAAAAGAAACAAGTGCCTTCCTGCAAGGAATCCTCAGACCTTCCCAAGGCGCCAGATTCCTTCCCCCGAGCAGCCTTCCCAAGGCAGCTCATACACAATCAACAGGGCCAACAGGCACTTTCTTACTTTTAATCATAATTCTATGATAAAAAAATATCTATCTGTCAGAATTATAGAGAACTCCGTACGATAGATATGAACTATTTCTATAACGAATTATTTAAATGTAGATAGGCATTAACGGCATTCGATACCATCGAAAGAAAACCCCCACGCCCGCCAGAATGTCCCAAAACAGTACCATAAAATCTTTAGATACTGAACATACCCTCCATAAAAAAGCGGTAAGCTGTATATCCTTAAGAAAATAGGAGTATACTGCGGGAAATGACAGAAAAGAGGGGGTATCCTCATACCCAAAAGAGCATCCCGAGGAGATTCCCCGGAATGCTCTTTTCCTTACTCATATTTTTCTGCTCTTTCACGAATGTCTCTGATGACCTTAACAACATCCGTCAATTCTTTCTGACTGAACAACTGCGTTACACCATATGGTTTATCGAAGGGAGCTTCCAGAATTCTCTTCGGACTTTCCATATAACCATTGACGGATACATAATTAATGACGGTCTTGATAAACTCAATCTGCTTTGTATTCAGCGCATTGCTGTTAATGAACTGGGCAAATGCTTTCTCTGCTGCCTCTTTATCCAACTTGGCAATATGGCGGACAGTCAGACCGAAAGGCTGGTTCTGATAGAAAGTCTCATAGTCTTCCTTGCTTCCCAATTCCTGCGTGAATATTCTTTCCAGATCCTTGTAATCTTTCTCCGTAAGCGGCTCGTTATGAACCAGTTTGCGTATGGCATCGACATCATTGATATGCGCCGTGAAGTACCGATTGACTCGTTCCTGGTACGTTTCAAACGCTTCGGGCCATATAATGCCAGTCCCCGGGAAATCCCCGAATTTGCGTCCTTTATCCTTGAAATTTGTCACAATAGGAGGTTTGGAGTCATAGGGGATAAATTTGATCAAGTCTCTCAGTTTGATTCTTACTTCTTCAAATTGAAGTGCATCCGCTTTGCTCCAGAATTCACTTGTCTCCAGTTTGTTAAGCAGCTTGATTTCCTTCTTAACAAAACTGATATGCGTGATTTTCTTCAATTCCTGTACGATCCACAGAATCTGGGACTTCATTCTCTTATAGGAAGGAAGATCTCTGATAGATGCCAGCATCAGCCCGTACATAAGGTTGTCGAAACGCTTTGCTGTCTCATCCTTATCAACATCTTTGACAAGCGGCGCAATTTCATGATCAAGATCTGCAACAGCAGAATCTGTCAGCGTCTGGAAAACATCCTTGTTCTTGTACTTCTCTACATAACGCAGACGGAGGCGGACAGATGCCAGCTCAGGATTCAGACTCTCAATCTGCCTATGACAAATATCTACTAACGAACTTCTCCATTTCTGGTACGCCTCATCAGCGAATGGACTCTCCTGAAAATGTTTAATCAGCCCGACGCGCTTGATAAAAATACTTTCAGAAAGTGTCTTTGGATTTCCTGTATCCGGTGGTGGATCAGGATGCTCGCTAAAGTATGTGAAATTCCCACAGTAACCAAAAATGTAGAAATATCTCTTTCCCGTATACTCTCCATTCTGCAAATCAAAGCACGAGAGGTCCGGACAGAGTCTCGTACCGCGTCCGATCATCTGCCAGAATTTCGTTTTTGAACGCACCGGCTTGAAGAACACCAGGTTCACGCACTCCGGCACATCGATACCTGTATCAAGCATATCTACAGAAACAGCAATGACAGGCTCTTTATCCTCCTGCTTGAAATCTGCAATGGTCGTATCTACATACGCATCCCCGCAGACGACTCTTTCAGCAAAGGTGCCATGATACTGCGGATACAATGCATTGAACCGCTTCGTAATAAATTCGGCATGATTTTTATTCTGTGCAAAAATAATCGTCTTGCCTAATTGATCCCCGCCTTTAACTTTGATCCCATGATTCATTAGATCCTGTAGAACATGATCAACCGTGTCAATATTGAAAATATAGCGGTTCATTTCCTTAGACGGTATGATCTCCGGCATAGAGCCATCGTCTTCCGTAAAGAACTCTTCGTACTTCTCTTTTTCCTCTTCAGAAAGATCGTCGTACTTGATACCTTCTTCCAGGAACTTGGTTGTCCGCTCAAACGTATAGTACGGGACCAGATATTTACCATCAATGGCTTCCTTGTAGCCATATTCATACGTCGGCTGTCCATTCGGCAGCTCAAAGAACTCATAGGTATTGCGGTCTACATCCGTTTTCGGAGTAGCAGTCAAACCTACAAGAATCGCATCAAAATAATCGAAAATGGCTCTGTATTTTTTAAAGATACTGCGGTGGCTTTCATCAATGATGATCAAATCAAAATGAGCGGGACTGAAAAGCCGTAATCCGTCCCGGCTTCTTGTATCATCGATCGCATTCAGGATTGTCGGATAGGTAGAGAAAATAATACGGGCATTCTTATCCTCTTTATTGCTGCAGAGATTGCAGAGAGACATATCCGGCAGGTACTCTCTGAAAGCATCTTTTGCCTGTGCAACCAGAGCTGTACGATCCGCCAGAAAGAGAACGTTCTTAATGCGGTTTCCTTTAGAGAGCACATCCACCAGACTAGCCGCCGTGCGCGTCTTGCCCGTACCAGTCGCCATGACGAGAAGATGTTTTCTTCTCTTTTGTTCAATCTTGGAGCAAACAGCAGCAATCGCTTCCATCTGATAAGAACGATTCGTGATCCTCTCATCAATCTTAATGGAAAGAAGAGAGGTATGTCCTTCTTCCCTGCGGTTCATCAGACGCTGCAGATCTTCTTCTCCAAAAATGCCGCTGACCTGTCTCTGCGGTTCAGACTTGCTGTCCCAATAATACGTTTCAAATCCGTTTGTGTTGAAAATCATCGGACGGCGTCCATATTTTCTTTCCAGACAGTCTGCATAAAGAGAAGCCTGTTTCCTGCCGACGTTAGGATCCTTGCTCGTTCTCTTCGCTTCGATGACAGCCAAAGGACGTCCGTCCCTGCCGAAGAGAACGTAGTCAATATACCCCTTCTGGCCAGGAACGCCATTCATATCGCTGACTTCATATTCTTCCCAGACATTCTGATTCGGGCCGTCAAAAATCCAGCCTTCCATCTTCAGATCCACGTCGATATAAATCTTGCGCGTCTTGAATTCGGAAATCGTTTCCGGATTGAAATGACGCTCTTCCTTATGCTTCTCTTTCTCTGCTTTCAGCTGCTTAGACAGCATCTGAATCTGTTCATACAGCTTCTTTGTTTCTTCTTCTTTCTCCTGCAGCAGACTGGCTTGTTCCTTGATTTCTTTTTCGTTGAGAGTGACTTTATCCTGGGGGATGAGGGATTCTTTGAAAGTATGCTCTGTATATTCAGCGCCGTAGCAGTAATCAATCCATTCAATGAACTCGAAAAGCGCGCGAAGAGACATCACTGCATCCGGCGCCGAAATATTCTTTCCTGTATGGACTGCCATATTGCCCAGCTTGATAATGATCTGCAGCTTTTTCCATGTATCGTATTCCATAGCATAACGGAAATCCGGTTCATGAACTAAAGTCTGCAAGTTATCTCTGAAAGGAAATGGAATATTTTCTGCAACATATACCCACTTCACCGCTAACTCCAGTGCTTTCCGGCAACCGATGGCGCACATGGCAGGTGAAGTCGCATATACCTTTTCCGCTTCAATAGCCGCCGGAGCAAAGGCTGCATAATCCTCCTTGCCCCGCAAGAAATCAAAATTCCCCATCTGTCTACTCCCATTAACGATAGATATGCAAGATTCGTATATTTTTATTATACCAAATATTTTGATGCACATTCATAAAGCATTAAGAATCTCGCCATATTTTGATTTATCAACTTGATTTACAAATACAATATAGTTATCGATCAAGTCAGAAGGCGGGCATATAATCGGAAATTCTTCAATGTGTTCTTTATTTAACTGACGCTTATCGATTCCACCAACACATACACTTCTGATTAAATCACGATATCCTGAAGAAACCAAAATTCGAAGAACAAACTTATTATTAACACCTTCCTTAAGCCGGATAAAATATACATGTCCATTTACATTGGCCATGTCATCTTCGCCCTCATATAAAGCTGCTCTTCCTAATGAACTGTTCTCAGTGTTTATTCGACCAGTTTTTGTCATAAGAATATCACCATGTTTAAGACTACTGCGTTTCATACTTGCATGAGTTTTAGCATCAATATATGCAATATCATCTATCTTCAGATAGTCTTTCCATACGTTTTGACTTCTGAAGAATGGAATCCCTTCTTTAACATAGTTTTCAGAACCACCCTTTGGTGTATTCCCGCTATTAATTTGCAACGACAAATCCTTTAACTTCTTTACAGGCCATTTCATAGGATTCGCAACTGGATCTCCAAACAACTCGATAAATCGGGACTTGATTAATTGATCTAACCGTCTTAGGATTAATTCTTTTTTATCGATTATTGCTGCTGTTTTCTTTAATTTATCTACGATTTCTATTTGTTCTACAATTGGAACCCACGGTATCCTCATTGTTTTCATTGTGGCCTGTGTCAACTTTTTCCTTGTAGCACCATTAACTAAGCTTCCCGTATTGTAAAACATCAAAGAATAGCATAAATAATCCACATTAATCTCATTATTAGGCTTTAGCACATGAGCATGATTATTTACCCAACATTTCCCAGACACCCTATAGGCAATTGGCTTATCTGTGGAGCCAAAGTTACCGCCATCTTCAGCCAATAGGACTAAATCATCATCAAAGATATATTCATTGATGTAATCTTGTACCCCATTCGCACCATAATATGGATAAGGGCCAGGTGTTCTTTTATTCGCTGTTATTGGTATACGTTTAGAATCTAGTACTTGACAAAGATCTTCAAGATTTCTGTATACCTTATTCATGCTGCCACCTCCCCTAGATATCGGGATTGGCATTCAGGCAATGTATTTTTGATGAGAAACCTTCACGTTCTTCTGATTGATCATGGCATACTGCATTGTCGTATCAATTTGAGTATGTCCCAGAAGCCTTTGCACCTGCTCGATCGGCATTCCCTTATCAATTGCCCTTGTCGCCAGTGTTCTTCTGAACTTATGCGGATGGACTTTCGGAATTCCAAGTTTTCTTCCTAGTTCTCGAAGGCGGATCTCGACACCGCTGATTTGCAGGCGATTATAAGGTTTAAGCAAAGAGACAAATAAAGCAGGATGGTTATCTGTCCTGGAATCCAAATAATTTTTCAAATGGATCTTTGTCCGGGCATCAAAATAAACCGGCCTTTCCTTGTGCCCTTTCCCGAAGACGATACATTCCCTGTTTTCAAAATCAATATCTTCCCGATTCAGATGAACGAGTTCTCCCACTCTCATCCCAGACGATGAAAGAAGATCTATGATGGCCAGGTCTCGGAGATTATGACATTCATCCCGCATCCGCTCTAGGGCTTCATCCGAATATGTCTCTTTTACCGTCTTATCTACTTTAATCTTATGGATCCTTCTGACAGGATTCTTCAGAATGAAGCTTTCCTCCTCGAGCCAGCTGAAAAAGCTGGAAAGAATCCGCCGTATATTATCTATGTTCGACTTTCCGCATTGCCGCATCTCTCTATACTGCGATAAGTACTCACGAATATGCTCTGTCTTCATATGCAGCACGGACACTGTCATCTGCGAGAAGAAATTGGAAAGCGTCGCTTCATAGTATCGGATCGTTTTCTCGCTTAGTCCCTCGACACGCTTTGCCGACAGGAACTTCATCATCAAAACTTCATTGCTTTCATCCGGCTTCGGCAGACTGGAAGATTCATCCTCAATCGTTACCTGATGCATACAGTAATCCAGCACATCCTGCAGCCTTTCCAATTGTGCATTATCCAAATAAGGAAGCATCTTTTGCATGATCATTTCAATCAATTCATTTTTCATTGTATCCCGCCTTTTTTAGGCTAAGGATAGCAAAAAAATCCACGTCCCGCCATGAAACCATGGAGAACGTGGATTTTTACTAACCGAAGTACTGCTGCATCAAAGATTTTTTCAAAATTTCGAGCTTTTCCAGACTCTTTTGTACTGCCAATTTTGATTTATCGACTTGCTGCACGAAGTCGGCAAATTCATTTTGGAGGGTAAGAGGAGGGAGAATTATTTGTAATTTTTCTAACTGTGATTTTGTAATAGCCTGTCTTGTGGCCCCGCCCGCTTCTCCCAGGGAAAGTAGTAAATTTTTATATCTATGGTGCAGGAAAAGTTTATTTAGAAATTCCGGATTCAAATATTTTGGAATGCATCGAATTATGGACACATGCTGATTAACGCGAGCAGGAATTACTGTTTTCGGAACAATACATGACCGAGCTACGGATGCCCCTGTTATATTTAGCAAAACATCATTTTCTTTAACAATTACATTCTCCAATTGTTTAGCTTGTTTATCTGATAAATAAGCTAAATCTTTACTCAAAAAGACTCCATCATGAACGTTCATGCTTCTAATGAACGGAATACCTTCTTTCTGATAGCTGCTTTTCCCCCCTTTAGGTGTCGCTCCAGATCCTATTTTACTAGTAACATCTTGTAGAATTGCTAGATTCCAGAATTTATCATTAGATACAGGATCTCCAAACAACTCGATAAATCGGGATTTTACAAGTTGATCAAACTTCGATAATTCCTGATTTCGAAATGCAATTAATTTCTCGATATTACTTAAAATACCACCGATTTTTTTCTGAACTTTTATTTCAGGTAGATTAAGTGGTTCCTTCTGATAATCCCTGAAATAAATATGAGGTATAGTTGCACCACTAAAATACTTAGCTAGATTCATGTATTCCATGCTATATACTAAGTAGTTAATATCTACCTTTTCATTGGGAATAATATATTGCATCGTACCTATAACAGATGAGTATGCAGGTAACTTCATTACCCTTCCTATTCCTGCGCCATCTTTAACTACTGCTATATATGGTTTTTCACGTTGATAGAAATCCACGTATTTAATAAGCCCCGATGCTCCATAAATAGGATATTTCCCTTCATGTCCTTCTAAACTCTTCTGTATAATACTCGAAGAAGCTTTATCACAAACATCCCCTAATCTTACCTTCATAACATGCCCTCCAGATCTTTTAATCCCTGAGAGATTTCTTCTTCTAAGGATTTCAGATCTTTCAGAATCTCTTTTGTTGGGGGATATTCTACAGGAACGTATTCGATTTCTTTGTACTTATTGATGGAAAGATCATAATCCTGATCAACAATATCCTTTTTCGGGACGAGGAAGCTCTGCTCTGTACGTTTTCTTCCTGCTTCCTGATCTATATGGTGGAAACGTTCGATAATGTCCGGAATATCATTCTCTGCGACTTCCGTTCTCTTATCATCGAGGCTGTACCCATCAGCTTTCATATCATAGAACCAGACATTTTCCGTACCGCCTGCACCTGTCTTTGTGAAAAGAAGGATTGCTGTAGATACACCGGCATAGGGTTTGAAAACGCCGGATGGCATGGAAATGACGCCCTGCAGCTGATGATTTTCTACCAGTTCTTTTCTGATCATTTTATGAGCCTTGGAAGAACCGAAGAGGACGCCATCAGGGACGATACATGCGCAGCGCCCGCCTTTTTTGAGCATGCGGAGGAAAAGAGCCAGGAATAAAAGCTCTGTTTTCGTCGTATTTGCAACAGCTTTCAGGTCTTCGCTGATGCTTTCTTTATTAATACTTCCCTTGAATGGCGGATTGGCCAGACAAACGGAGAAAGCATCGCTGATTTCATTTTGCTTGGAAAGACTGTCTTTATAAGCGATGTTTGGATGTGTGATGGAATGGAGCATCAGGTTCATGGCAGAAATACGGAGCATGGTGTGATCCATATCAAAGCCGGTAAACATCGGGCCCGCGAAATGATCCCATTCTTCCTGTGTCATTTCACTGCCGTAATGAGCGCGTACATATTCAGCGGAGGAAATCAGGAAACCTGCCGTACCACAGGCAGGATCGCAGATGGTATCTTTCGGCGTCGGCTGAATCAGTGCGACCATCATGTCGCGAATATGCTTCGGTGTTCTGAACTGACCATTCTGCCCGGATGTCTGAATTTTCCCAAGCATGTATTCATAAAGATCACCCTGCATGTCCTTGCTGTCGAGATCATGCGTGTAGAGATCATCCATGCCAGTAACGAGCTGCTCCAGTACCTGCGGTGTAGGAATCAAGAAAATAGCATCCGCCATGTACTTGGAAAATGCTGTTTCTTCATCATCCACTTCTCCATTATCGCCAGTGACCGGAATGAGTTTTCCATCCGCATCAAAATCCGGCAGCTGCCCATGTTTCATGGCTTTAATCGCAGGGAACACAAATCGGCTGATGATATTAAACATTTCCTCAGGATTCTTATCTTTGAAATTATCCCAGCGCATAGCGCGGCCGACTTCCGAATTCGGAAAAATAGGATGGCTGACGGGTTCGCCAAAAATATTCGCCATCTTTTCATTTTCCTGTTCCTTCTTGTCCAAAGAGCGAATGAACATCAGGTATGTCAATTGTTCAATGACGGTCAAAGGATTCGTAATCCCGCCAGAATATAAGTGAAGCCAGATTTGATCAACTTTATTTTTAACTGCGCCAGTAATCATAATACCCTCCAAAGATAATCTATACATTGCATTTATTGTACAAGCTAATAGGAAGATTTGCCACTTTTGCCATTATCATTCTCAAAAGTCCCCGCTCAGGAATCCCGAGCATCGCGAGTTCTGCGGGATTCGGTGATGAATAAGGAATATGGTAAACTACATATAGGTATTCTAGGCGAAAAGGAGGAATTGTTATGAAGAAGATCCTGACTGGCGTAATCGGCTGCGTTTTCCTTTTTGTCATTTTCTCTTTTTTGTTTCCAATGTCGACTGTGAAGTCGACGGTCAATTTATACTGGATTCTCAACCATAGGCCTTTCGTCACTTACGTCGACTGCGAAAGGGTACTGAACCGAGCAGCTTCGAAGGACACCGTTTATTCCGACGTCAGCCGGTACATGGATGAAGGAACGTACAACAATTTATCGGTAAAGACAAAGTCTTTTTACCACGATGGCCAGCCCTGGGATGACACAGTGCACGTGATCCAGCAGCAGAAGGAAAAGGATGCCGACGCCAGTTAGCCGTACTGGCCGAAGGAGATTCATGGAAAGTGATCAAGTACATCGAACCAATAGACAGCACCTGGTACGCCCCGACCTATTTCGAACACGTCTATTCCGCAATCCTCCCGGACGTGAAGAAGTGAATGAACCTTCGAGAGCGCCGCTAACACTCGCCTTCCCAATAAGGAAAAAGAGCTGCAGACCGGTCTTGACCTTGCCCTGGAAGGGAAGTCAAGTTTAATACCATACAACCTCGCTGACGCTCGATAACTGCACCTCCTCAGTCGACTCCGTCGCCAGCTCCCCCGTGGGGAAGCCTTTCTGGTGCGCCGCTTGCCGCTATTATCATTCTCAAAAGTCAACGCTCAGGAATGACGAGCGGTGCGAGTTCTATTTCCCCGCGCGCCGCTAATGCTCGCCCCCATTTTCCCCACATGAAAAGGACACCGATTTTTCTCCGGTGTCCTTTTTTGCTTTCGCTATTTCTTATTTCCTCCGCTTCTCCCTTAGAATTTATAGCGGTACGACAGGATGAGGTTTCTTGGGGTCGCGTAGTAGTCGCTGGTGGTGTGGGAGACGATGTCTTTGCGGTTCAGGAGGTTGTCGATGGCGAGCATGATGTCGCTGGATTTGTTTGGCGAGTATTTCACGGTCATGCTGGTCAGGAGGTATGGTTTCACGCTGTGGGAATGAGCAGCAGTCGGCGACTGGACGCGGTCTGCGAGGTAGGAGAAGTTGAGGGCTGTGGTCCATTTCTCTTTTTCGTAGCCTACGCCGCCGGTGAGAAGGATGCGGCCGTAAGAGCGGTCCCAGTATCTCTTGGCGGATGTTTTTTCTGTGGTCTGCTTGCTTTTCGGGTCCTGCCATGTGAGGCCTGCGTGCCAGGTGAAGCCGTTGTCTTCCTGGCCTCTGATGCTGGCTTCGATGCCGTGGTTCTTGAAGTCTTCGTTGATGGCATACCAGCGTCCGGAGGTGCCGGAGTAGGAGATGTTGTCGTCGATTTTTTCGGTGAAGAGGGCGACTTTGTACTGGCGGTTGGTTTCTTCTTTCTTCCAGCCTGCTTCGTAGTGGAGGCCTTTCTGCGGTTTCAGGTCCGGGTTTCCGATGATGTTGCTGATGCCGCCTGCCTGCTCGCGGGAGTACATCTGGCTGAAGGTCGGAAGGACGAAGGATTGTCCTACGCTGGCGTAGAGGCTCTGCGTATTGTCCAGGTTGTGCAGGTACTGTGCCTGGCCGCTGAAGTTGTGAAAGTTCTGGATGCCGCCGGTGGTCCATGTGCCGCGGCCGCTCAGGGTCAGGACGTCCTTGGCCGTGAGATTTCTTTCCCAGGATCCGAAGGCGGAGATGATGTTGCGTCCGGTATCGCTCGTTTCATTTTCAAAGGTTTCCCTGACGAGGGATGTGCCGATCAGGAAGGTCTGGTCCGGATTTCCATCCCATACTTTCTGCACGTCGTAGCCGTAGGTCTTGTTCTTTTCCTGGCCGCGTACGGCCTTCGGCGCCGCGTATTTCTTGCCGGTTGAGGAATAGTAATCGGTGCCGTGGGTCTTCAGTGTGTTGTAATTGTAGAAGACGTGGCCGCTGATGCCGTCCAGGCCATGGAAATTGAACTGCAGGAAATCCTTGTCGTTTTCGTACCGGCGGATGTAGCGGGGATGGTCGTTCATGTCCTCGTAGTCCGGATCGGTGATGCCGGTATAGGTGTAGGCCCAGCGGCTGGCTGATTCGTTATGGTTGTACAGAAAATCCGCATGGTCATTGAGTTTGTACGTGGCAAGGAAATCATTCTTCTCTGAGCCGAAGAAGCGCTGCTTCATTTCCACGGGGACGCGTGTCTTGTCCGGCTTGATGGAGGAGTCGGACGAGGAAACGTATCCCAGTTTCCCCCATTTATTGTACGTGTATGCGATGGAGAGGTCTCCTGCATTCGCTGTGACGGCGTATTCCTGGCGGCCTTTGTTGCCGAGGCCGACTTTCACTTCGTTCGGCAGTGTCTTCTTGGTGATAATATTGATGACGCCGCCGGTCGCCTGGCTGCCATAGAGGACAGCTCCGCCGCCGCGGACGACTTCGACGCGCTCGACAGCGCTGGTCGGAATGTTTTCCAGATTGTAATTCGTGCGCCAGTTGATCGGCGTGCCGTTGATCATGACGACGGTCCCGTTCGAAACGCCGCGGATGACGTTCTTGGTCGTCATGGACGATACGGAAGTGCCATTCGGTCCCATGCCGGCATCGATGACACCGTCGAGGTACTGCAGAGCGACCTGCAGATTGTCCGCGCCGGTCTGCTCGATCTGCTCTTCGGTGAAGGTCTGCGTCGCAGCAGGAATATCCGCATCGGATTTCTCATACCGCGTGGCCGTGACGACGACTGGATTCAATGAATACACAGCGTCACTTGTCCCGTCCGCTGCGCTGGCGTTCCCATATGCGCCTGCCATGAATACTGAAAGTACTGCTCCCGTTAATAACTTCCCTTTATACATCAAATTTCCTCCTCAATGAATGATGATAAAAGGTTTCTCATTCCTCGATTTCCGAACCCTCCCTTTCTTTTTTAATTTATTATTATATGAATTCTTATTATTTACTCATCTATTATATACTAATAGTTCATCATTTGCACCAATATATTAAATCTTGACCTAACTTATTATTAATTGGTATCAAAGAAACAGGGCAGGCCTGCTTTTCTTTGCGTCTTTCTCAATCCGAACCTATAATAAAGGTAAGAAAATCAATACGGTCTTATCGAAAGGAGGATCATGATGAAACTTCCTGTTATTTTTGCCGGACACGGAAGCCCGATGATTGCGCTCGAGGATAACGAGCTGACAAAGGAATTCCAGAAAATCGGAGAGAGGGTCGTTTCCGAATTTGAGAAGCCAAAGGCCATCCTTTCCTTCTCCGCCCACTGGTTCACCCGCGGGACGTACGTCCAGAGCGATCCCGAACCGCGCCAGGTCTATGATATGTACGGATTCCCGAAGGAACTCTACGAAGTCCAGTAACATCCCAAAGGCTGCCAGGAACTCACCGACGACATCCTCGCCCTGCTGCCGGACATCTCCATCAACGACGACTGGGGCATCGACCACGGCACATGGACCGTCCTCGTCCACATGTTCCCAGGCGCCCCGATCCCCGTCGTCCAGCTCTCCATCGATGGCATCGAAGGGCCGCAGAACGCCTACGACATAGGAAAAGCCCTCGCGCCCCTGAGAGAAAAAGGATACCTGCTCCTTGGCAGCGGCAACATCGTCCATAACCTCAGAAGACTAGAATGGGACAACCCCAACGGCTCCCCGCAGGCCGACCGCTTCGACGCCTTCATCACGGGGCTCGTCAAAAAGAGAGACAACGAAAAAATCATCCACTACGAAGACAACCCCGACGCCGCCTACGCCGCCCCGACAGCCGACCACTTCCTCCCCTTACTTTATACACTAGGCGCCGCCCAGGGAGAAAAACCCGAGATCTTCAACAACGTAAGAAACACCGGATCCCTCTCCATGACAGGATATTTATTTGGATTTGGGGAGAAGTGAAGAGAGGGAATGATGATGGGAGCGGAGAGAAACCAAACAACCTCGCTGCGCTCAGGAACTGCACTCCTTCCTGTCACTCCGTGACACCCTTCCTCGCTGAAACAGGTTTTCTCGATTCTGATGGGTAGTATCGAACGAGATTTAATACGGTTTTCATTTACGGTAAACGCATTTAAATCGCCATTGATAATAGCCGTTTTCGCCGGCACGGAAGGTTTTGACCTGCCCCAGCGGGGAAGGCGCGGTCAGCCAATCATTTAACTGTTGCTGACGAAAGGAATGCAGTATTCATCGCATTTTAAAATATGAAAAGGTTCTACGAGCGGAGCGAGGTTTTGCGGTTTTAAAACCATACAGCCGCCTTGCAGGCTAGGAACTACATCTCATTCCCTGGCTCCGCCAGGACCTTCTCCTTCGGAGCAAGGTTAACACCCTTAAACCTCGCGTTGCTCGATAAAAACCTTAAAACCAAGGCTGCGCCTCGAGGAAAACCGGAAAACCTCGCTGACTCTCAAGGACGCCCAAGCCGCAAAAAAGGCCCAATGCATTTGCATGAGGCTCTCTTTGTATATCTCCGATTTTAAACTGCTCTGACAGCTCCCCCATCTGAGTGTCTTGCTGCTCAGTGCGGGTTACCTGCGGCGGTTTGTGGCGTGCTCGTATTCATCTTTCAACCACCGTACGTCCACGGTCAAGCCATAATTTATATCCTTCAAATCAAAATATTTATAGGACAGTAGGTGTTCTTTGTTAAACATGCTTGGAAGTTGCGGTTCGCCTGTTTGGTCTTCCTTTTCGATACGTTCCAGTAACTCGCCCGGGAACATGTCCTTTATGATACCACGCCCGGCGCCGGCGGTCACATGAGGATAATGGTTTCCTTTGCCCGGCTCCATGGGCCGCGTCCCCTTGAAGGTAATCTGGAATTCCCAATTGCAGCCGTAATCATAGATCATGGTCAGCTCGTCCCCGGGCGCAAGCTTCATTTTCTCCAGATGCACCCGGTTAGGCCGGCTTGCCTTAGGTCCATCGGGATCGAAGCGAAGCTCATACCGTTTACCCTTATAGTACAAACAGAACATGTGATCACGCCCCGTGTTAAAGACCACCATGATCGTGTACGCCAGCTGGGCCAGAGTAGACTTGGCAGAAATATCGATATCCCGCCAAATCTTATCCTCCATCTCCTTCACAGCCACGTGGAAAGAATAAAGTTCTGCCATAAAATGCGCCTCCAAATACAAGAATGGGACACAAAAACAGAAACTGCATCCCCTGCCGAATTAATTACTGCTAAAAAGCCCGGGCTCAAACCACCCGATCATCATCGTTCTTCATAACTGTATACACTATAAAATAAAACAACGTCAATAGCAAACATTGACACCATTTTTTATGAAATGGAGGCGGTGGAGCGAGAATGAGCTGTCCCCGTTAGGGGAGAGTGGCGCCGGAGGCGACGAAAGGGGTTCATTACCACGAGCTACGCGAGGTTGGGGGGTGCGGATATTTTTTTGGACCATTCTGGTAGTACTTACATTATCCCTAAGC
>OMCT01001391.1_pt1 | contig 14764 bp, 10 predicted proteins | sample 1674301 | NCBI WGS metagenome assembly OMCT01 (sample SAMEA103958158, study PRJEB25191) | human gut metagenome
TATTCACATCCGAATCGGTGTCTGAAGGACACCCCGACAAAGTGGCCGATCAAATTTCGGACGCTGTGCTTGACAAACTGTTGGCTTACGACCCCAGTTCAAAAGTAGCTTGCGAAACTCTGGTAACTACCGGACAGGTGGTACTGGCAGGAGAAGTGAAAACCAAAGCGTATATTGATTTGCAGCGCGTAGCACGCGAGGTAATTAATAAGATAGGCTATACCAAGAGCGAATACATGTTCGAAGGTAATTCATGCGGTGTATTCTCTGCCATTCACGAACAGAGTCCTGACATCAACCGTGGAGTAGAACGCGAAGACCCGATGAATCAGGGAGCAGGTGACCAGGGTATGATGTTCGGTTATGCTACCAACGAAACAGAAAACTACATGCCGCTGTCGCTCGACCTAGCACACAAGCTGCTGATGGTATTGGCTGACATCCGTCGTGAAGGAAAGGTGATGACTTACCTTCGTCCGGACTCTAAGAGCCAGGTAACTATTGAATATGATGACAACCGTCGTCCGGTACGTATTGATACCATCGTAGTATCTACCCAGCACGATGAATTTATCCAGCCGGAAAATGACTCAAAAGAAGCTCAATTAAAGGCTGACGAGGAAATGCTGGCACAGATTCGCAAGGACGTAATTGAAATCTTGATGCCGCGTGTCATTGCAGAAATCCACAACCCGCAGGTACTGGCTTTGTTCAACGACCAGATTAAATACCACGTAAACCCGACAGGTAAGTTCGTGATTGGTGGTCCTCACGGTGATACCGGACTGACTGGCCGTAAGATTATTGTAGACACTTACGGTGGTGCCGGAGCTCACGGAGGAGGTGCTTTCTCAGGAAAAGACCCCAGCAAGGTAGACCGTAGTGCTGCATACGCTGCACGCCACATTGCCAAGAACCTGGTAGCTGCCGGAGTAGCAGACGAAGTATTGGTACAGGTTTCATACGCCATCGGAGTGGCACGTCCAATCAATATCTACGTAAATACTTACGGACGTAGCAATGTAGCTCTGACCGACGGAGAAATCGCTAAGAAAGTGGATGAAATCTTCGATATGCGTCCGCGTGCCATTGAAGAACGCTTGAAACTGCGCAATCCGATTTATAGTGAAACTGCTGCTTACGGACACATGGGCCGCGAACCGCAAATCGTTACCAAACATTTCGAATCGGCTTACGAAGGCAACAAAGACGTGGAAGTAGAACTCTTCACCTGGGAGAAACTGGATTATGTAGACAAAGTGAAAGAAGCTTTCGGACTGAAATAAGCCGAAACCTTCCACTAACCATACAGAGGGCTTGATACATCAGAAGATGGTCAGGCCCTTTTTGTTGGCATAACGTTTTGGCTATGCACTTACCTTTACCTATCTTTGAATCCTCGAAGATAGGATGCGGTTCGGCAATACTTACGCTCAAAAGCAAGCTTTTGGCTTGACATTGCACTCACCTTTACCTATCTTTGCAAAAACTAAAAAAGACCATGAACGATATCAAAAATATATGCGTATACAGTGCTTCCAGCACCAAAATAGACCCTGTTTATTTCGAAGCAGCCGAAGAACTTGGAAAAATTCTTGCACAAAAACATATCAACCTTATTAACGGAGCCGGATGCCTGGGACTGATGTGCCGCATCAGTGACGCAGCTCTTGCTGCCGGAGGAACCGTAACCGGTGTCATTCCCCGGTTCATGGTGGAACAAGGCTGGCACCACAAAGGACTGACCCGACTGATAGAGACGGAAAGCATGCACGAACGCAAACAACTTATGGCCGATTTGTCCGACGGAGTGATTGCCCTGCCCGGGGGATGCGGTACACTGGAAGAGCTACTGGAAATCATTACCTGGAAACAGCTTGGACTATACCTGAAACCCATCGTCATACTGAATACCAACGGATTTTATAACCCGCTGTTAGAAATGCTTCAACAAGCTATTTCCCAGAACTTCATGCGAAAAGAACACGGAAATATCTGGCACGTGGCACAAACTCCCGAAGAAGCTGTAAATTTATTATATACCATCCCTCACTGGAGCAAAGAAATTCGTAAATTTGCCGCAATATGAACAAGTTTTTCCATACCGGTTTCTCACAGATTCAAGAACTCTACAACCAGCACGTAGAGCAGATAGACAGTGCACTGCAGCATTGTAAGGAAACACCGTGTACAAACGGTATGGCAGGAGAACCCATTCCTTATCAGTTACGAAATGACTTTGCGGTTACCGGAATTGTATTTCTTTGCTTTTTCCTGGCCGTATACGCCCTGAAAAACGGGAAAAAATACCTCTATCAACATATCAAAAGTTTTTTCCGCCACAAAGAAAGAGCGGGGCTTTTTGACGACACTTCTAATTTCAACATCCGCTACACCCTGAGCTTAGGAAGTATAAGCTGCATATCCGCCGGATTATTTGTATATGATTTTTTCTCTAAAACCGACCCATTTCTGTTCCAAATAGTTTCGCACTATGCCATTCTATTTATCTACATATTCTGCGTACTATTGACAGTGACAGGAAAAGCCCTTTTATATCAATTTATCAACTGGATTTTCTTTGACAAAGAAAAAAATAAAGCCTGGATTTCTGCCTATTTTGATCTGCTCTCCGGTATTTCCCTTGTCTTATTTCCTTTGTCACTGCTCGTCGTTTATTTCAATTTAGACTTTCACTTTTCTAAAACCTTCGTACTCACAGCAGTAATATCTTTCAAAATATTGTTATTTTATAAGTGTATTAGGAACTTTTTTAATCATTTTCATGGCATTTTACATTTAATTCTGTACTTTTGCACCCTCGAAATCATACCCTTACTTTTCCTCTGGAAAGGATTGATATATATAAATAACATTTTTATTTTAAAATTCTAGTAACGTTGAAAATAAAGAAAGTCCTCGTTTCTCAGCCTAAACCAACGACTGAAAAGTCCCCTTATTTTGACATTGCTGAGAAGTACGGAGTGAAGATAGATTTTCGCCCGTTTATTAAAGTAGAAAGTTTGTCAGCTAAAGAATTCAGACAGCAGAAGGTTTCTATCTTAGATCATACAGCCGTTGTGTTTACTTCACGCCATGCTATCGATCACTTCTTTAGCCTGTGTGCAGAGTTGCGCGTAACAATTCCGGAAACAATGAAATATTTCTGTACTTCGGAAACTATCGCTCTGTATATTCAGAAATACGTTCAATACCGTAAGCGTAAAGTATTCTTCGGTGCTACTGGAAAGTTTGCTGACCTGCTTCCGCAAATTATCAAGCATAATACGGAAAAATACTTTATTCCGATGTCGGATGTACACAATGACGAAGTAAAAGACTTGCTCGACAAGAACCACATCCAGCACACGGAAGCTGTAATGTACCGTACTGTCAGCAACGATTTCACTCCAGAAGAAGAATTCAACTACGACATGCTGATATTCTTCAGTCCGGCAGGTATTCAGTCGCTGATGAAGAACTTCCCGAATTTCGAACAGAAAGACATTGCTATCGGAAGCTTCGGACCGACTACTGCTAAAGCCGTAAAAGATGCAGGCTTGCGTCTTGATTTGGAAGCTCCTTCAAGTGCAGCTCCTTCCATGCCGGCAGCGTTGGATATGTTTATCCGCGAACACAACAAATAAAAAATAATTCTGACAAACAAAGCGAAGCAATCCATTTTCTCATTACTTCGCTTTGTTTCATTATATACCCCTCTATGACCGATTCTCTAAAATTAACCCTACCGAAAGTAGAACGACTGAACAGCCGGATTCTGATTGAAAGACTGTTTACAGGAGGCAGCAAATCACTACCTGCTTTTCCGTTGCGTATCGTATACATGCCGGTAGAGGGAGAGAATCTACCTGCAGCCACTATCCTGATTAGCGTACCCAAAAAAAGATTCAAGCGGGCCGTCAAACGCAATCGTGTAAAACGTCAGGTACGTGAGGCCTACCGTAAAAACAAACACATCCTGCTGGATGCGTTAAAAGACTCAGGACGGAAAATTGCCATTGCCTTTATCTGGCTCGACAATGAGTTGCATGAATCGGCCGATGTGGAAGCTAAGGTGGTTAAACTGTTGCAACTTACCGCAGAACGTCTGGCATGAAAAAGCTACTTTCTTTTCTGCTCCTGCTTCCCATTTATTTTTACCGGAACTGCATTTCACCCTTTACGCCTCCCTCCTGTCGATTCACTCCGACTTGCTCTCAATATGCCATAGAAGCGATACAAAAGCACGGACCTTTCAAAGGGCTTTACTTAGCCATACGACGCATTCTTCGTTGCCACCCTTGGGGAGGTTCGGGATATGATCCGGTTCCTTAAAAGCCTGTTTTCACATGATTGACACTCTCTTTTTCGACGCACACACACATCATTTGCCCCAACCACAGACCACTGCCATCGTGAGCTGCCGCATGGACGAGAAAACGGCTTCTTCTTACCTGCAAGCTCCATTTATCTCCGTCAGCCTGCATCCGTGGTATCTCACGGAAGAAAACATTCAGTCACAAATAGATTGGCTGGTACAGACTATCCAAAGTGATTCGCGAATAGTCGCACTGGGAGAAGCCGGGCTGGACAAAGTATGCGATACCCCTTTCGACTTGCAAATACAAGCTTTCAGGAAAGCGATAGAGTTATCAGAGACATATCATCTCCCCTTAGTGATACATTCCGTAAAAGCCACTGAAGAGCTGTTTGCCTTGCACAAGAAATATCACCCCGCACAAGCCTGGATTATCCATGGTTTCCGAGGTAAAAAAGAACTTGCCACCGACCTGATACGACACGGATTTTATCTCTCTTTCGGAAAAAAATACCAGGAAAAAGCATTGTCCATCGTCCCTGCAGACAGATTATTATTGGAAAGCGATGAAGCAGACACAGACTTTCCGAGCTTCTATCGTCAAGTAGCCTCACTACGCGGAACCTCTTTTGACAGCTTGGTTGAAAATATCAAAGAAAATGCTAACCGTCTCTTTTTTAATCGCTAAAAATTGGTTATTCAGATAAAGTGTCGTACTTTTGCTTCTGTATTATTAAATAAATATGTTAAACTAAGAATTTCATTCGATGAATTTTGTAGATGAACTAAGATGGCGTGGAATGGTACATACCATGATGCCGGGCACAGAAGAATTGCTGGAGAAGGAAATGGTGACAGCTTACCTGGGTATTGACCCTACAGCTGACTCGTTGCATATCGGCCACTTGTGTGGCGTGATGATGTTGCGTCATTTCCAGCGTTGCGGCCACAAACCGCTGGCTCTGGTAGGAGGTGCAACCGGTATGATTGGAGACCCTTCAGGTAAGTCACAGGAACGTAACTTGCTGGATGAGGAAACACTGCGCCACAATCAGGAGTGTATCAAGAAGCAGTTGGGCAAATTCCTCGATTTCGAATCGGATGCCCCTAACCGTGCAGAACTGGTAAACAACTACGACTGGATGAAAGACTTCTCTTTCCTGGATTTTGCCCGCACCGTAGGAAAACACATCACCGTGAACTACATGATGGCAAAGGAATCAGTTCAGAAACGTCTGAACGGAGAAGCACGCGACGGTCTTTCATTCACTGAATTTACTTATCAGCTGTTACAAGGATACGATTTCCTGCATCTGTATGAAACCAAAAACTGTAAGCTTCAGCTGGGTGGTTCTGACCAGTGGGGAAACATCACCACGGGAGCAGAATTAATCCGCCGTACCAACGGAGGTGAAGTATTTGCCCTGACTTGTCCGCTGATTACAAAGGCCGACGGTGGTAAATTTGGTAAGACAGAATCAGGAAATATCTGGCTGGACGCACGATATACCTCTCCTTACAAGTTCTATCAATTCTGGCTGAATGTAAGCGACGAAGACGCTAAGCGTTATATCAAGATATTCACTTCACTGAGCAAAGAAGAAATAGAAGGCCTGATTGCAGAACACGAACAGGCTCCTCACTTGCGTGTACTCCAGAAACGTCTGGCTAAGGAAGTAACTATCATGGTTCACTCTGAAGCTGACTACAACGCTGCTGTAGAAGCTTCTGGCATCCTGTTTGGAAACGCTACTTCTGAAGCATTGAAGAAACTGGATGAAGATACCCTGCTTTCTGTATTCGAAGGCGTTCCTCAGTTTGAAGTAGCCAAATCGGATATTGAAGCCGGTATCAAAGCGGTAGATTTATTCACTGAAAAGGCTGCTATCTTCCCATCAAAAGGTGAGATGCGTAAGCTGGTTCAGGGCGGCGGCGTTTCTTTGAACAAAGAAAAACTGGCTGCATTTGACCAGGAAATTACCACAGCCGACTTGCTGGATGAAAAATACCTGCTCGTACAGCGCGGAAAGAAAAACTATTATCTGGTAATTGCCAAGTAAATTCTTTTAGAAAAAATACCGGAAGGCTGTCTCAATTCAATTTGGGGCAGCCTTTCTTATGTCTTACAGTTCCGTCCATAACCCTTTATCCAACAGCAAGGGTCAAGTTGCCAGTACTTTCAGGCCAGTACTGCAGTACTCCCTAAGCAGTACTTTAGTACTTTCAAGGAAGTACTGGAGTACTGCCAAAGAAGTACTGGCAGGAGATGGAAATCACCTCAGAAAATAAAGCCTGAGAGCAAAAAAATACCGGCTGACTCCTTGTGAATCAACCGGTACTTTAGGATATGTCCGGAAAGCAATCCTTCCGGATATTTCAGCACTTATTTCTTTGCATCCAGCTCTTTAAGCAGTTCATCTACCGCAGCCTTCAACTGTGTATCCTCTCCTTTCACTACTGTTTCAGGCGCGTTCAACACATATACATCCGGCTCCAGCTCTTTGTTTTCCAGGTAGCTTCCGTCCGGCAGACGATAACCAATCACAGGAATACCGTAAATCAAATCCGGGTCTTGCATCCGTACCCAGTTTACGCTGGTCATGGTTCCAGGTACCGGAGCACCTACCAGCTTACCCATCTGGCGATGTTTATACACCCACGGTGTGCCGTGTGCATTGGAATAATTGGCTTCGCACTGTACCATGATAGAAGGCTTGTTCCAGCGACGGCTCGGCATGTCGCATGCTTCACGACCACGAATCACCTGTGTCAAATACTTCTGACCACTGAACAGCACTTCAATATCTTCATGCAAACGACCTCCTCCGTTGAAACGGGTATCAATCACAATACCTTCGCGGTTGTTGTATTTACCCAAAATATCGGAATATACCGTACGGAAGCTGCCGTCGTCCATTGATTCGATATGTACATAGCCCAAACGGCCATTTGACCATTTATCCACATCTGCCGCACGCTGTTTTACCCAACGTTCATACAGCAGACTGCTCAGCGTTCCCCCGCTGATAGGCTTCACCACCTCATCCCAGCGTTCTTTTGATTGTGCATCGTAGAATGAAACCAATATCTTCTTGCCTGCCTTTCCGTTCAGCAAAGCAGAGAAATCGGCATCTACCGGCTGACCGTCAATCTTTTCAATCACCACACCCGGTTTTACCCGTGTCGTTTTCCGGTCGAACGGACCTTTTTCCACCACTTCGTCCACTTTCATGCCTTTTCCGGTATAATTCCAGTCATAAAGCAATCCCAAGCTGGCAGTTGCTTCTTTTGCTCCCGGACGATAACGGCCACCTGTATGCGATACGTTCAGTTCACCCAGCAATTCACTCAGCATTTCCGCATAATCATACTTATTATTGATATGCGGCAGGAAACGACGATAATTAGCGGTCATAGCCTTCCAGTCTACCCCGTGCATATTCACCTCATAAAAACGCTTCTGTTCCTCACGGCACATATTATCATACATATAAGCACGTTCGGCAGCCAAATCCATCTTCATTTCTGCACGATAAGAAATAGGCTTCAACTTCTCACCGCCCAAATCCATTTTCTGCATGGAGCCTGAACCTAATACGAAAAGATTTTTTCCTTCCTTATCCATTTCCATATCGGTCCAGCCGGAACCCATCTTGTGTAACAATTTGATTTCCCGTTTGCGCAAATCCATCTTCCACATATCAAATCCACGCTCAAAAGCCGACAGATAATACAAACTTTCTCCATCCTTTGAAAGAATGGCCGAAGCGATGCTCGATGAATTCGGAGTCAGACGTACGATGCGGTCCTGAATGCCCTCCAGTTCCACCACGATGTCTTTCACTTTGTCGGCTTCCTCTTTCTTATCTTCTTTTTTATCTTCTTTCTTTCCGTCTTTCTTGTCCGCAGCTTTTTCCTGTTCTTTTTCCAGTTCCTTCTGGAGTTCATAATCCTCCTTGCTCATGCGGAACTTGTCGTAGGCATCCTGATTGACAAAAACCATCATCACATCGTCCAGTGAACCCCATGAAGCGTGATTTCGCATACCGTAACGCTCTGTAGTAAACAAAATGGCATTACCGTCCATTGTCCACTTCGGAGAACTGCTTGTATAACCACTGTTCGTCAGGTTGACTAACTCTCCCTTTCCGTCTGCACTGACCAAGGCAATGTCCGTGTAAGGATCATGCTTGTTTCCAATAAATTCTAGTGTAAACCATTTGCCGTCGGGCGACCAGGCATAATTAAACCCTCCACTCAATTCATACCATGTGCTTCCATCGGTAATCTGACGTACCTTATTTGTTTCCAAATTCAGCACTTTCAGGCGGATACGGTCCTCAATAAAAGCCACTTCCTTGCCATCGGGTGAGAACTTAGGATACATCCGTTCCACAGTCTTCGAAGGCAACAGTACTTCTTCTTTTATCAATGTCGCATTCGGGAAATTCAAATCCTCTTTCCGTTCAAATTCCGCCTTATAAAGCTGCCAGTTCCCATCGCGTTCGCTGGCATATACCAGTGTACGGTTGTCTGCCCCGAAAGAAAGTCCTTCTTCTGCTTCAGGTGTGTGCGTAATCTGTTTGGTAGTACCATATTCCACAGAAGTCACGAACACCTCTCCACGTACAATGAAAGCCACCTGCTTACCGTCGGGCGAAGCTACCGCTTCCGATGCCCCCCGAGTATAGCTCAATGTAACCGGAATTTCCTGGTCATCCCGTGTCAGTGACACATTCACCTTACTTGGCTTTCCGCCTTGTTTCTGCGTATAAATTTCTCCATTATAGGTATAGCACAGCGTACCGTCACCTCCCAAAGAAAGGAAGCGCACCGGATGTGTAGAGAATGAAGTCAGCGGTTTTACCTGTTCCGGATTATCCAGCGGGAAAGAATAGACGTTAAACGAGCCTTTGTTGCGTTCACTCAAGAAGAAAACCTCCTTGCCATCCGACGAAAGCACCGGATTACGGTCCTCTCCTGCCCGCTTGGTCAGATTGGTATGCTTGCCCGATGCCCTGTCGTACATCCATACATCACGTGTGATAGAAGAAGTATGATGTTTACGCCATTCATCTTCAAATCCTTTCCGGTCCTGATACAGGAACTTATCGCCTGCCGCATTGAAACAAACCATTTCGGCAGGAGTACCCAGAATTTGTTCCGTTTTTCCACCCTCGGCAGGAACCTTATACAGTTCTGTCATGGCAGAAGTCGGGAACAATGCACTGCTGGCAGGGTCCTGAATGCTTGCAGAAAATACAATAAACTTTCCGTCCGGTGTAAACGCAGAAGGAATTTCCGAAGCAGAATTCGTAGTCAGTCTGCGGGCAGAACCTCCATTAGCCGGCATAACAAACACATCTGTATTTCCAAAACGATCGCTGGCAAAAGCAATCTGTTTACCGTCAGGCGACCACACCGGTGACGACTCATACGAATCTTGTGTAGTCAGCTGTACTGCTTCTCCACCCTTGGCAGACACTTTGTAAATGTCGCCCTTATAACAAAATACAATTTCTTTTCCGTCTGGAGAAATACGTACATCACGCATCCATAGCGGAGTAACCGCCATAGCATGTGCAAAAGTAGTCCCCAGCAACAATGTGCACAATGTTTTTTTCATCATAAGCTAAGTTGTTTTGCAAACAAAGGTAAGGATTCCCGTCAGAAACAGAAAAAAAGTCAGAAATTATTTGGAAGGTATTCATAAAAACGCTTATCTTTGCAGCGTTTTCTGAGGAAAACACCAAGAAGTTTGGACTATGGTGTAATGGTAGCACAACAGGTTTTGGTTCTGTTTGTCCAGGTTCGAATCCTGGTAGTCCAACACCCAACGCAGGAAGCCCTTGAGAGCAGATGCTCTTGAGGGTTTCCTTTTTTTGTGCTCTGCCGTTTCATCAGCTTTCTTCCCGAATCTTGTCGTAATACTCCGAATGGGCCTTCCAGCGTGTGCGATAGGCGTCTGTCCGGCCTTGGGGAACAATCAGGGCGGAGAGCTGATCGAGGAAGGGCAGGCTGCTGTTGCCCAGCGTGGGCGGTTCCTTCCCCTCGAAGCGCAGGGTGGCAAGGGCAAAGCCGGTGCGCAGGGCGTAGTCGCCTATTTCCTTCACGTGGGCGGGCAGGGTGATTTCCTTCAGTTGTTCGCATCCGCTGAACGTCCACCCCTTCAGGATGGCGAGGCTTTGGGGCAGGGCGACGTGCTGCAGGGCGGTGCAGTCGCTGAAGGCGGCTTCGTGGATGATGCCGTCGTAGGTCGTGGCCGTGCCGTGGCTCTTGACGGTGGCGAGGCGGGTGCAACGGTAGAAGGCGTAGCTGCCTGTCTGCTGTATGCCGTCGGGCAGGGTGACGGTGTGCAGCGTGGCTATCTCTCTGAACGCGCCGTTTCCGATGCTGCGCAGGGCAGGGGGCAGGCTGACCGATTCGAGGCGGGTTGCCATGAAAGCCTGTGCACCGATGCTTTCCAGGTCCTGGGGCAGCATGGCGACCTTCAGGCCGCTTTCGCGAAAGGTTTCGTCTTCGATGCGACGCACGGCGGTGGTGGAAAGGTCGATGCCGGTCAGGGCGGTGCAGTCCTCGAAGGCGTGCGGGCCGATGGTCTTCAGCGAGGCGGGCAGGGTGACGGCCGACAGTTGCCGGCAGCCCATGAAGGCCTGCGTGCCGATAGACTCCAACCCTTCGTTCAGCACGACGGACTCGATGCGGGAGCAGTGGAATGCACCGTCGGCGATGCTTCGGGCTTCGGCCGGAAAGACGAGGCGGGTGACGCTGGAGTCGCGCAGGCCGGTGACTACGCCGTCGCTGATGAGCAGGTATTTGTGACGGGTCGGACTTTCGGAGGGGATGCGTCCGGCTTCGTCGCCTGTCTCCATGCGGACTATGCGCCTCCGGCCCGGGCGGACGGTCACCAGTTGGCTCCACCAGTGGTAGTTGTGGGCGTCGTAGCTTTCCTCGACCACGACGTACAGGTCCTGTGCCGAGCGGCTGCCTTTGAACCACTGTTCGCCGTCGAGCACAAAGTTGGCTTTGCCTTCCTTGTCGGTCCGGCCTTCGAGCAGGGCTTTGGTCAGATGATTGTTCCGGAAAACTTCGTAGTCGGAAGCACTGAATATTTTGACGGTTTTGTCCGCCTGCGGTTCTCCTTTGGGATTGCGGACGATGACTTCGACGATGGACGTGCCGCGGTGGTCGGCGGGATTGTCTTTGCTGCAGCCTTGCAGCAGCAGACAGAAGCTCAGCAGAATGGCTGACAGGATATGAATCTGTTTCATAATGGCTCTGATGGTTGTTTGGAATGGATAATACGGATTGTTCACTCTACAGCGTCAGAGCAGGTAGTGCGGCGGGGGTCGTTGCATGTCGGGGTAGGGTTGCCTCCTACCGTCGGGCGGGAAGAACCTGTATGAGAGAGAGGGCGCAAAGATACGATAAAAACAACTGGAAACAAGAGAATGCAACATGTTTTAAGAACTTTGTTGTTCTGACACTTTGCTTTTTCTGTTTGCTGAGAATCCGTTTTTTCGGCCCGACGGACAGGACGGTCGGAAATTTTAAAGCGATTTTCCGTATCGGGCTGACGCTTAGACGGGTAGCGAAATGTTTACAGTTGAAATAGAATGAAAACGTTCCGATTTCGTCCGAAAAGCGGAGTTTTCAGCCCTTGCGGCGCATTCCGGCGAGCCGCACAAGCAATCCGGACGAGCCGCACAAGCATTGTTCGCGAGCCGTACAAGCAATCTGCCCGAACGGAACAAGCGTTGTTCGGGCGGCGGACAGTCATTTTCGTGCATAAACAGGTGGAATTTTGTCGTATTTGACGGATATTTATGCAAAACGGACGCTGACAGACGCCTTTCCGAAGGCTGGTTGGGCGATGCGGAAAAAAGCATGTGGTTGCCGGATGCGTCTTTTGCTGACAGAATGCACTGCCGGTTCCCTGAATGGCGACACATTGTAAATCGGTTCTGAATGCCTTGCCCTCCGGCGGAGACTTATTGTATGTTATCTTAATGAACCGTTAAACTTTCATCCATATGTACGATATTGGCACAGTTTTCGCACAATATTGTGCATAGTCTTCGTTTTCTTTTGCTACATTTGCATTGTGTACGCAAACGGCGTGCGCAACAAGACGAACTTGTTTACTTAAACTTAATATTTATCATTATGAATCAGTATTTGAATTTTTCATTGGAAGGTAAAGTAGCCCTCGTTACAGGAGCTTCTTATGGTATCGGTTTTGCTATTGCTTCTGCCTTTGCAGAGCAGGGTGCAACTATTTGCTTCAACGACATCAATCAGGAGCTGGTTGACAAAGGCTTGGCCGCATACGCTGCGAAGGGTATCAAGGTACATGCATACGTGTGCGACGTGACCGACGAACCTGCCGTACAGGCTATGGTTGCCCAGATTGAAAAAGAAGTAGGTACGATTGACATCCTTGTAAACAATGCCGGCATCATCCGCCGCGTGCCCATGCACGAGATGGAAGCTTCCGAATTCCGCAAAGTCATCGACATCGACCTGACAGCTCCTTTCATCGTAGCCAAGGCCGTTCTGCCTGCCATGATGAAGAAAGGACACGGAAAGATTATCAACATCTGCTCCATGATGTCCGAACTGGGACGCGAAACCGTATCGGCCTATGCGGCAGCCAAGGGCGGCCTGAAGATGCTGACCCGCAACATCTGCTCCGAATACGGCGAATACAACATCCAGTGCAACGGCATCGGCCCGGGCTACATCGCCACTCCGCAGACAGCCCCCTTGCGTGAAAGACAGCCGGATGGCAGCCGTCACCCGTTCGATTCGTTCATCTGCGCCAAGACTCCCGCAGGCCGCTGGCTCGACCCGCAGGAACTGACCGGTCCCGCCGTATTCCTGGCTTCCGAAGCTTCGAATGCAGTCAACGGTCACATCCTTTATGTAGATGGAGGTATTCTGGCTTACATCGGAAAGCAGCCTAAATAAACAAGGAGACAACAAACAACAGAGGGTGTGCCCCGCACAGGGTGCATCCTCTTTCTTTTGGGTGCCGCGGCACGGCCGGAGCGTTGAACTGCCGTCCGCACCCGTCTGTTAACCAAACAAAAAAGACATAGCATATGAAAAAACTGTTCCTACTATGTATGTCGGCATTCTTCTGCCTGGCATGTGCCGACAGCAAGAGCACGCTGACCGTCACCGTGACCAATCCCTTAGCCGCCGAACGTACGGGCGAAATGGTGGAAGTGTCCATGAGCGAAGTTTCCGACCTGCTGAAACTGGCCGATACTGCCCAAATAGTCGTACTGGACAAGGACGGAGAACAAATACCCTATCAGATAACCTACGACGATAAACTCATCTTTCCCGTCACAGTGGCCTCGAGTGCAACGGCCGTCTATACCATCGAGCCCGGCACACCCGTCGAAGTGGATGTGAAGGCCTGCGGACGGCAGTATCCCGAACGTGCCGACGACATGGCCTGGGAGAACGACCTGGTTGCCTTCCGCGCCTACGGTCCCGCCTTGCAGGCACGCGGCGAAAAAGGCTTCGGCTACGACCTCTTCACGAAGTACAACACCACCGACCCCATTCTGGAAGACCTCTACGCCGGCGAACTGAATCCCGAATCGTGGAAGAAGGTGAACGAACTGCGCAAGACCGACCCGAAGGCCGCCGACGAGTTGGTGAAGACTTTCTCTTACCACATAGACCACGGCTACGGCATGGACTGCTACGCCGTAGGCCCCACGCTGGGTGCCGGAGTGGCTGCCCTGATGGTGAACGATACCATCCTCTATCCCTGGTGCTACAAGACAGGCGAAGTGCTGGACAACGGCCCGCTGCGTTTTACCGTGAAACTGGAATTCAACCCGCTGACCGTGAAGGGCGACACGACCGTAGTCGAAACCCGTGTCATCACGCTCGATGCAGGTTCGCACCTCAACCGCACGGCTGTTTCATATACCAACCTGAAGGAGACGATGCCCGTTGTTACCGGCATCGTGCTTCACGAGCCCGACGGAGCCGTGACCACTTCGGTCGAGGGCGGCTACATGACTTACGTCGATCCTACCACCGGACCGGACAACGGAAAGATACTGATGGGTGCGGCTTTCCCTGCCGACGTCAAGGAGATGAAGACCGTGCTTTTCTCGCCCGAGGAAAAGAAGATGCGTAACAATGCCGACGGACATGTCTTGGCCGTGAGCGACTACGAGCCCGGTTCGGAGTATGTCTATTACTGGGGATTCGCCTGGGACAAGGCCGACATCAAGACGCCCGAAGCCTGGAACCGGTATATGGCCGACTTTGCCCAGCGGTTGCGCAATCCGCTGAAGGTCGAAATAAAGTAAAAGCACAGGCAGCCTTGTGCTTGCTTGGATGGAACGAGGAGGTGCCAAAACAAAAGTATCTGAAACTCTCCTCCTTCGGGAAGGAGGAGTACCCGAAGGGGGAGGT
>OMCT01001392.1_pt1 | contig 14759 bp, 13 predicted proteins | sample 1674301 | NCBI WGS metagenome assembly OMCT01 (sample SAMEA103958158, study PRJEB25191) | human gut metagenome
ACTCTCGCAGCGCAGATAGTCCAAGTCCGGGTCTATCTAAGATTTTATCGGCTGCTTACAATTTTGGAACATGCTTTTTAGAACTTCCGGCGATAGTTTTATGGGTTATGTATATATAGTAGATGATAAATGCAAGCGCTGTGATAACCCATGTTACCGGATAGCTTAAAATAATCGCCGATATCGTCGGTGAGATTTTCAGCATGGCGGCAAGCCATGCGATGCGAAGGACGCAGACGCCAAGCAGAGTAATGGCTACCGGAACGACGACGTTTCCGACTCCGCGCAGCGCTCCGGCGATAACTTCGATAAAGACATATACAATGTACCATGGCGTGATCAGAACGAGCATGTCGCATCCGATTTCAATTACATGACTGTCGTTTGTAAATAACCGGAATAAAAGGAATCGTGCGGCGATCAGAAAGACAACAAGTACGGCGGAAACAATAAAATCCATAAGAAGGCATACGCGGGTACTTTTGCGTACGCGATCCATTTTTCCGGCGCCGTAGTTTTGCCCTACGAATGTTGTGATCGCAATTCCGAACGCAGTGCTGACCATCCAAAAAATTGCGTCCAGTTTTCCGTAGGCTGACCATGCGGCGGTTGTGTCCGTGCCGAAAGTGTTGACAGCAGATTGAATGGCAATATTTGTAATAGAGAACAGGATCGCTTCAAATCCGGTCGGCAGTCCGAGTTTTAACTGCATTTTCAAAATCGAACCGTGGAAACGGATCTGTTTGACGGAAAGTTTTAATATGCCTTCAGAGCGCATCAGTTTTAAAGTGACAAGTACGGCGCTTACAGCCTGTGCGATGAGGGTGGCAACGGCAACTCCCATAACACCCATATGGAATACGATAACGAATAAAACGTCAAGCACGATGTTGATGATGCAGCAGACGATCAAATAATAGAGCGGACGTTTGGAATCTCCGGTGGCGCGCAGTATTGCCGATCCCATGTTGTAAATGAGGACGAAAATGATTCCGGCAAAGTAGATCCTTAAGTAAACGGCGGAATCTGCTACAATATCGGCAGGCGTATTCATCATCTCTAAAAGAAACGGAGTCAGAATTATTCCTGATACGGTAAGGATCAAACCTCCGAAAGCGGCGATCGCGTAAGCTGTGTGAAGACCTTTATTTGCAGAGCGGGAGTCTTTCGCACCGAAAAATTGTGCAATCGTTACGGATGCCCCGGAAGAAAGCCCGGTAAAAAATCCGACTACAAAAGCAACGATCTGAGCAGAAGAACCTCCTACTGCGGCGAGAGCTTCTTTTCCGACGAATTGACCGACGATAACACTGTCAATCGTGTTGTATAGCTGTTGAAAGAAAGTCCCGAGTAAAATGGGAAAGAAGAAAAGTAGAAGCTGCCGCCAAATAATGCCTTCTGTAATCTGGTTTTTCTGAATGTTGGTAGACATAGAACCATCTCCTTTCAATAATTTTCGGTATTAGGCGTTTGTGAAACGCCTAATATTATATATGAAAAGCGAGGTAAAACCAAGTGAAATTCAAACATATGTTGTTTTGCGGAGCTGTTTTCAAAGATGATAAAAATAAAATAAGAAAGAGCCGAGTCTTTAAGATTTTAAAGATTTTGGAAATCCGGAACAGCTCCGTTCACTTTGTCCGTCGTCTGTCGGATGAATATCATCTCTTACAGAAGCAAGAGTGCGATTAAACAAAGATTCGATCTCTTCGGATAAGGTTTTCATTGCTTCCATATATATCTGTGCTTTAAACTCACAAGTCTGTGAGGTACAAGTTTGTGGGTTGCATTGCTGATGATGCCGTTCTGCCTGATGTCTGCGGCGTTCTTGCCCGATTCGAAGATAGAGTGTCCGCAATAGCGTGGAGTTCTGTCTGTTTGTCAGATCCAGATAGCGGGATACCATATCAGGATCACCTTTTGTAAGTGCAATATCGAAAGCGTGTCGTATGGAACGCTCTACTCTTGATGGTGTTGTGTGATACTTTTTAGCGATATCGATATAGAGTGCTGATATCTTTCCGTCAGGATAGTATGGATCGGTATTAAATAATTCTATTGCGTCGCAAATATAAGTAAAACCTTTGATTCCTGCCGGAACTCCGATGTTCATCAGTACATCTATTACATAATCTTTCATCATGCCCCTCGATTCTAGTTGTTAATATTACCTAAGAAAATTGATTCATATTAAGAAAATATACCAATTTTACGGCTATTTCTACATCAGTTTACGACAGATTTAATAAAATGTCAATGAGAAACTACAATAATCTTGAAAAAGCGATTGCTTTTACAGGAAATTTGTAATATACTTTGAATAATATGTGGTGAAGAGAGGGTTAAAATCATGACGATGATCAGAAATAAGATTCGTAAGCGACGTCAGGAGTTAAACATGTCAAGAGTACAGCTTGCCGAAGCGGTGCAGGTTACACCGTCTGCTATTGCAAATTATGAGAATGGAATCAGCTATCCGAAACCGGATATTTTTGTTGCGCTGATGATCACGCTTGAAGTAGATGCGAATTACTTTTATGAAGAGTATGTAAGAAACAGAGAGATTGCCATCGCATGTAAAAGAGCGATCACACAGGATGAGATATATGCTCTTGAAAAGTACAGGCAGTTGACGAGCAGCGGGAAAAAACTTGTTCGTATGGTGATCGAAGAAGAGTATTCGAGAATGCAGCAGGAAGAATGGATTTCTTTTCCGTGTATGAAAGATATGGGAGGAGGGATTGATGCGATTTGTAAAAAAAGAGCAGAATATTTTGAATTCCGTGTACGCAAGGAGAATATGATAGACGGCATGGAATTTTGCCTGCAGCTTCAGACAGACAGATACGAGCCTGTTTTTCGGAACGGGGATGTGATCGCATTGACCGAAAAAAAAGCAGGTCAAAATGAAATAGGAATTTTCTTAGTAAATGAAGTTTATTATTTGAGATTATTATATCAGGAAAATGAAGAGAAAAAGCTGAAAGCATTGAACGTATTGGAACAGGATGTAGTAGTAAAGCCGAAAGACCGGTTTATCTGCATGGGAACAGTTCTCGGGAAGGTACAAGGGATGCCTGATTTGTGATTCTCGTTTCCGTGCAGATAAATCCGATCAGAGAAGATATCGATCATAAGAAATTCGGCTGTAAAAATTTAATCATAAAAGTTTTGTCTATAAAGAGTTTTTAATAAAGTTGTCTATAAGAATCTTCGGAGCGGTTTGATAATTTGTCTTAATGTTGCGTAGAATAATTTCTTTCCGGTGCTTAATTCTTTTGTTTTGTAATTTTCCCCGTAGGTATATTTTCCGTTTTCCATCGTTTTTGAAAAGGTTTTATCATGTTCGGCTTCTTTTCGTATAATTGCGTTTAATTCGGTTGAATCGACGGCAAGCATTAATTCGGTATCAAGATATGTGCTTCGCATGTCAAGATTGTAAGAACCGACGATACTCATGCGGTCATCTATGAGAACGGCTTTCGTATGGCAGGAATGGGGAGCCATATATTCGTAAACTTTCACACCGGTTCTCCATATCTTTTCTTTTTCATTTAAGTAATCTGTACAGCCCCACGGATTGGCGCCTTTTGCGACATCATTTGTAATGATCTCGACAGAGACGTTATTATCTGTGAGCTGAGAAAGATCGTCGTACATTTCCCTGCCGCATATAATGTAAGGGGTGTAGATCGTCGCCTGTTTTCCGGACATCATAAGCCGGTGAAGAGAGTACCACATCCACGGTTCTTTGTTTTCTGATTCGATCGGATTGCTCAAAAGAGTGATCTTATTTGTCTCAAATGTCAGTTCTTCCCAGTTTTGTTTTTCGTATGCGGCAGGATATTTTTTCTGTAGCTCTTTGTAATGTTTTTTCAGAGCTTCTGTTTTTTCGACCGTCTTTTTTCCGTTTCTTGAGCCACGGCACGGTTTGCTGTCAGAAGAATCCCATATGGAATCAAAATAAGTCTGAAGCTGGGACATAGAAGTGTTTTGCATATTTTTGCCCGGATCTGTTTCGTAAACAAACAGCTCCTTGTCGATGTTTTTTCCTTTTGAATAATCTCCGAGAAACAGGTTTGTTGTGTTGCGTCCGCCAAGTGTATACATCTGGTCATCGATGATCAGATATTTGTCATGAAGGCGGGCCTGCATATCCCATGGTTTCAAAAAATTCACAGGATTATAAATGCGGACCTGAGCGTTTTTATGAGCGTCTAAAGCAAGAAACCACGGATTGTGCTGTACATCCATAAATCCGCTGATTCCATCGACGATAACACGGATATCGACGCCCCGGTCCGCGGCGTTTAGTAAGGCGGAAAGAATATCCTGCCCCGCCTCATCATCGTTAAAATCAAAGGTCGATAAAATGATGGATTTTTCTGCTTCTTCGATCATACCGAGCCGATACAAAAGAGCGTCGTTATTATCAGTGATGTAGGCGATGCGCTCTGTCCCGGATGTGTCGGAATAATATTCGGCTGCCGCATCTTTTTCTTTGTATTCTTCCGATACAGTTTTATGCGGCAGATAAGGAACAGTAAGGAGGATAATATAAATAAGGATTAAGATAAGTACAATGTATTTCCATGAAATATGTTTTGCGAGAAAAGAAAAACTGTTTTTCATATTTTCGTAAAATCTCCTTTCTTTTGGAATAAGATAGCACATTTTTTTAAAAGGGGCAATTCATTAAGACAAAACGACAACGCGTTAGTAACATGGGGTGACACGGGATAAATGTATGCATTTTAATTCGATTTTTATTTTAACGAATTTTATTCACACTTTAAAGTGTTGAAGTAAACAAAAAGTTGTGATATACTGTATCCATATTTGCAGTGCGCCTGTTTTGAGAGCGCATGATCATGGAGGGAGAAAAGATGGAAAGAAGAATTAACGGACATACAAGGCTTTACGCGCTGATCGGTTCACCGGTAGGCCATTCGGGGTCTCCGGCTATGTACAACTACAGTTTTGAAAAGCTAGGGATCGATGCGGCGTATCTTGCGTTTGACATACCGCTGGAGAAAACAAAAGATGCGATTGACGCATTCCGCACATTAAACGTAGGCGGTTTTAACATAACGATGCCGAACAAAACCGCGGCGGCACAGCTTGTAGACAGATTGTCCCCTGCGGCGGAACTTGTCGGAGCGTGTAACACCGTCGTTGTGGAAGAGGACAAAACGATGACAGGGCATATTACAGACGGGATCGGATTTGTCCGCAATCTGAAGGAACAAGGAGTCGGGATAGAGGGAAAGAAGATCGTTTTGCTTGGTACAGGCGGAGCGGCGACTGCGATCGCAGTACAGGCGGCGCTTGATAAAGCGTCAGAGATTGCGATATTTAACCGGAAGGATGAATTTTTCGCAAACGGAGAAAAAACGGTAGAAAAGATTAAAAAAGCAGTACCGTCGATGAAAAAAATCTATATTGAAGATATTGATGATGAGAAAAAATTAGGAGAAGCTATCGCCGGAAGCGATCTTTTGATCAATGCAACACGCGCCGGAATGAGTCCTTTGGAAAACGTGCTTCCCGTTCCGGAAGAATTACTTCATAAAGATCTGGCTGTTGCGGACGTCGTGTATAATCCGAGAGAGACGCTGCTTATAAAAAAAGCAAAAGAGGCAGGCTGTAAAGCCGCAGTCGGAGGAATCGGGATGCTGCTCTGGCAGGGAGCTGCGGCGTTTGAACTGTTTACAGGAAAAGAAATGCCGGCACAGGAAGTGATGGAACTTTTCTTTTCCTGAAAAAGTATCGTGACAGCTCTTACAGATTGTATGTGTGAGCCGATATAAAAGATTTCTTTATCGCATAAACGTATCGATCACATGGAGTACGCCGTCTTCGTCATTGGAACGAGTGATGAAGTCGGCGGTTTCTTTTATGATCGGCTGTGCGTTTTCCATGGCGACTCCAAGACCGGCATATTCGATCATGGACAGATCGTTGAAGCCGTCGCCGCAGCAGATCATCTCATTAGCGGTCAGACCGATGCTGTTTAACAGCTTTTGGAGAGACTGCGCTTTGTCAATGTTTTTCGGCATGATCTCCAAGAAAAACGGTTCGGAAAGATAGATATTTAAAAGCCCGTGGTACTGCTTGCGGAGCGGTTCGATCATCGTTTCAAGTGTTTTCGGATCGCCGCAGATGAGCAGCTTATTTACCGGGAAATCAAGGGCGGATGGAAAGTCGTCCGTTGGAACAATTTCCATATTGTTTACGTTGAAAGCACCGATAGCATAGCCGCCTTCGTATGCCTTTTTAAACATTTCAGTAGTAGTAACTAATGGCATTTTAAAAATCTCCTTACATACTTGAAAAATTAGTTAGTGGCACAGTTAATACCTAACCACTTAACGCAGTTATTATACAACATTTAAAATTAAATATCAATAAAAATATGTGAACAAATAATCAATTTAGTCTATATTTGCGCATTTTCATCATAATCTATGATTTCACGTGCAATATAAATCGGTCGTTTCTTTGTTTCAATATAATTCTTGGCAAGATATTCGCCCATAATTCCGATTGTGAAAAGCTGAATACCGCCCAAAAAAGAAATGAGAATTACAAGCTGAGTAAAGCCGTCAACATTAATATTGCTTACAAGCTTTCTTATAACGGTAATTATTGCATAAACAAGGCTTAAAAATACCGTCAGTCCGCCGATATAGCTTGAAATTTTAAGCGGCATTGTCGAAAAAGCGATTATTCCGTCAAGACCGTATTTCAGAAGCTTGGAAAAATTAAAACTGCTTTTTCCGCTTTTTCTTTCTTCTGCAACGTAAGGAATGTATTTTGTGTTAAATCCTACCCAACTGAAAATGCCCTTGCTGAAACGATAATATTCTCCCATTGAAAGAATGGCATCCTTAACCCTGCTGCGAAATGTTCTGAAATCGCTTGCACCGTCAACAAAGTGCGTTTCGGTAAACTTGTCGGCAAGTTTGTAAAAGTTTTTTTTGCAAAATTTAGCAAATGAACTTTCGTGCCTGTTTTCCTGGCAGGCACAAACGCAGTCGATATCATCGTCATTTTCTAAAATATCAACCATTTCCTTTACTATTTCCGGGCTTTGCTGCAAATCCGTATCAATAATTGTGATATAGTCGCCCTTGCAGTTTTGAAGCCCTGCATACATAGCGGACTCCTTGCCGAAATTTCTTGAAAAATTAATTATTTTAATATTTTGCGTGCTTTCTTTTTTTAACTTTTTAAGTGAGCCTATCGTGTTGTCACGGCTGCCGTCGTTAATAAATACAAGCTCGTAGTCTTTTGTGTTCGGAAAAGCGTCAAGCACTGCTTTTGCAAACGCAATAACGTTATTTTCCTCATTAAAGCACGGACAAATAAATGATTGTTTCATTATTTCACTTCCTTGCAGAGTATTCTACATTAAATAGCAGATAATGTCAAATAGAACACTTGTCTATAAAATCTATTCTAAATTATTGCTCAACAGCATAATTGCGGTAAGCGCCGCAACCGGTGCCGTCTGCGTTCTTAAAATGCGGGGGCCTAAGGAAGCAATTTTTCCGCCTGAGGATTTAATCAGCTCAACCTCTTTTTCCTCAAATCCACCTTCAGGGCCGATATATATCGAAACGCTTTTGATGTTTTGGTTTATCATAGATTTAAGGCTTTCGCCGCCACCCTCATAAAAAAGGATTTTCAGCTCGCTGTCGTCGTTTTTTACCGCTTTTTCAAGCGAGGTCATATCCATAATTTCAGGCACAATTCCACGTCCGCTTTGCTGAGCCGCCTCAAGCGCAATTTTTTCATATCTCTGCTTTTTCTTTTTTGCGCTTTTTTCGTCAGGCCTGCTTACACTTCTGTTGGTAAGCGTCGGGCAAATTGCCGATATTCCGAGTTCGGTGCATTTTTGAATAACGTCCTCAAGCTTGCTTGATTTCGGCACGCCCTGATAAAGTGTAACCTTAACGCTCGGTTCGCTGTTGTTTGCCTGCTTGTAGCAAACCGAAAGGGTAACAAGTCCGCCGTTTGTATTTTCTATTATACAGCCATAATCGTTGCCGTTGCCGCTTGTAAGCGTGAGCATATCGCCTTTTCTCATTCTAAGCGATTTTGCAATGTGGCGTGATTGCTCCTCGTTTAATGTAACTTGACCGTCAGGCTCAAAATCTATAAAAAGCTTTTGCATAATTAATTTCCTTTATATATATTCAAATAAGTTTTGGCACAATAATAATTTATAAATTATTCCTTGCCCAATGAAACAGATATTGCTGTGCTATTCCGCCGATACCGTCAAAGCATTTCGGCAAGCCGTCGGGGTAATATTCCATAACCCTTTTCATCCAAACGTCAACGGGGAATGCGTCGTAAAAGCCGAAGCCGAAAAGAAGCGCACAGTTTGCAACCTTAATGCCTACTCCGTAAATGTTTAAAAGTTCTTTTCTTGCTTTATCAAGCGGTAAATTTTTTATTTTTTCAAGGTCAATTTCTCCGCTTGCAACGCCTTTTGCAAGTTTTTCAAGGTATTTTGCCCTATATCCCGTTCCGAGTTCTTCAAAATCCTCAACCGAAAGCTTTGAAAGCCTCTTTGCACTCGGAAAAGAATAAAATCCTTTTTTGACCTCTTGCCCGTATTTTTCGCAAAGCCTTTCTATAATACCTTTAATCCTTTTGATATTATTCTGCTGGCTTATAACAAACGAGCAAAGCGCCTCCCAACTGTCCTGATTAAGTATTCTTATTCCGTAATATTCGTCAATCGTTGAGGCTAAAAGCTTATCTTCCTTCAGCGTTTCGCATATTTTAACATAATCCCTGTCAAAATCAAAATATTTTCTCCAAATATTTTCAAAATCGTTTTTGCTTGTGTCCTTTAACAAAAAAGTATCTTCGCCGATTTTGCTTATATTGAGATAAACACCGCTTGCAACACCGCTGAAACTTTCGTCTTTTTCCTTAACCCAGCGAAAAGCCTGACCGCAATCGAGAGTTAATTCAAGGTCAAGGCATTTTACACCGTGCAAAATTATATTGTTGTTTTTAATTTCAATTTCCATAACGTCCTCTTGTCAACCTATTTTGAAAAATTGTATTACTTTTGTAACAAATGCGTACTTAGAGTATAACATTTTTTTGTCAAGAGTGAAAGTTAAAAATAGCAAATTACACAAAAATATTAGTTTAATCTCGAACTTTCAAAAATGTTGAAAACTATGTGTAAAGTTATGAAAACTCTTAAATTTTAACATTAAAAAGAGTTTTCAACAGTGAAAAACCCCCAAACTGCGTACTTTTCGCCATAGTTTTTAACATTTTCCACAGAGTTTTCCACAACGGTTTAATTGTAAGGTTAAATATACTTTTGGTTATATTAAAAGCTTGTCAAGTAAAAAATTTTATAAGAATTAACAAAATTCGACAAAAACTTTTTAGTATATTTGCCACATCTTTTTCCTACACTAATTGTATAAATTTCGAGTGAAAGGCAATGAGAAAAAAGATGATTAAGGGTGTAAGCAAGCAAATTTTAGAGGTTACAAATACAGATAATCCGTATTTTGAAAAAATAATATTTTTTGTTAAGCCCGAACATCAGTCTACTGACAGAAAAAAATTGCAAAAAGAGGCGGAAGCGGTTGCCGCATTAAAGCAAAAACCGCCGAGGCTGAAGCTTACAAAAAAGCAGATTATTAAAACTGCGCTTTTGTCTTTGCTTTTCACCATGGCAGGGTGCGGAATAACTTTTGTTATTTCATTATTAGTATAGGAGAGAAACAATATGACAGTATATAAAGCATTTCGTAATTTTATTATTGCGCTTGCAATTGTCGGTATTATAGTGACAGGCTCGCTTATAGGCTTTTCGGCTTATAAAATTTACGATTATACCCAAAACAGCCAATATGTTGTGTCAAAGCTCGGTTCAAGCGGTGAAGAGGTAAAAAATATTCAAAAAAAGCTTTCCTCTCTCGGTTTTTACGGCGGTTCGGTCGACGGCATTTACGGAAATAATACTAAAAGCGCAGTAAAAGCATTTCAAAAAAGTTGCGGTATTACAGCCGACGGAATTTGCGGCAAAACAACGCTTCTTTATCTCGGTCTTTCAAGCGGTTCGTCCTCCAATAATACCGAATATTCAAATTCCGACGTTGAGCTTTTGGCAAAGGTAATAAGCGCTGAGGCAAGGGGAGAGTCGTATGAAGGGCAGGTAGCAGTCGGCGCAGTCATTTTAAATCGAGTGAAGCACCCGTCTTTTCCCGATTCGATAAGCGGTGTGGTATATCAAAAGGGCGCTTTTTCCTGCGTTAATGATTCAAACTGGTACGCCGCCGTTGCCGACTCCTCCAAAAGAGCTGCAATTGACGCTTTAAACGGCTGGGACCCGTCAGGCGGCGCAATCTATTATTTCAACGCCTCCAAAACGTCAGACGCCTTTATGCATTCCCGTCAGGTAATCAAAACAATCGGCAACCATAAATTTTGTATTTAATTATAGGATTTGCTTAATGAAATACAATACCGTAGGGGCGACCATTGGTCGCCTGTCTGTTATAATCATTAATCATCCGCATACCTGACAATATAATATCCCGTCATAACGCATTGGTCGTTTTTGATTTGATATTCTGTATCGGCGTTCACAATTTCATACCCGTCAAGCTCTCTTTCAGCCTCGATTGAGAGCTTTTTTCTTGCAAGGCTTACCATTTCATCGTTTGTTAAATCATATTTAACAGCGCTTATTGCCTGTTCGCTTGTAATTGTATATCCTATCGGTAGCGCCTTGCCCTTGATTTTTAAATATTTATCGCTTGTTTTTTCAAAATCGCCTTTTTTAATTTTGAAATAAAGGGGAATGTTAAGCGAGAAAAAGCGTAGAGTATAATAATTTTTTGTCTGCCTAATGCTTAATTTGCTTTGCTGTCTTTGTGCGGTAACGCTTATTTCTTTTCTGATTGCTTTAATTCCTTTTAGACTGTGTTCGTCAATTTCGTCAATCTCTTTTCTTGTTTCGTTAATCTCAACTACGGCGGTTGTCCCTTTTCTGTTGATATGTACCCACGCAATATCGTCAAAATCGCTCATCATATCCCAAGCAATTGATTTTCTGTCAACTGCGCTCCACATAACTCCGCTTTTGAATTTGTGATTTTCAAGATAAGTTGAAATTGTGGCTTCACTGAGAGCGTCGCACCCTTTTATTTCAACATTCCAGATAAACGAACTTAAAAACGAGAGAATAAAAGCAAATAAAACAGCACCCAAAATAAAACCTGTTCGTTCATTTAGCGGTGCAAGGAAAAACGGTAAGCCGTGCTTTTTTAAAATTTTTACCTTACCGCCGTTTTTAAGTGCGATTTTGTGCAGTTGTTTATACGTGCTTATTCTGCAAATTGCATTAAAACCGTTTTCGCAAAGCGTAATGTTTTGAATAAGTATTTCCTTTTCAAAACATTCGTTTATGAAACCCTCGCTAAAACCGTTTATAAACTCAAATTCAACATATCCCAAAAGAAAACGAAAAAGCTTAATCAAGATGAAAACTCCATTGACGTTATATTGCCCTGCACCACTGCGCCCTCACGTGTAAAAGAATTTATTTTCAAGTCGTCGCCCCAAAAAGTAATTTCCTGACTTCCGAGCGACACGGTGATTTTTGTGTTTGAATATTCTATTATTTTTTCAAGCCCGTCAACAAGACATTCGCTCCCTGCCATTTCAATTCTCGGCTTTCCGAAGTAATAGTCAAGCGGACTTTTGTTTTCTTTTTCCGTTTTTTTATTTTTAATAAGCTTCATTTTATCACCGCTAATATATATGCAAGGGGGATAAAAGATATTAGTTATTAAGAAAAACAAAAATGAGAAGTATCCGTTTGAATACTTGTGCTTTGCCGCTGCCGTAACAAATCCACGGAAAAGAGGATGCGGCTTGTTAGGCCTTGACTTAAATTCAGGGTGGAATTGGCAGGCAACAAACCATGGGTGCTCCGGAATTTCAACCATTTCAACAATGTGGTTGTCAGGTGATGTTCCGGCAAAAATCATTCCGCCGCTCAAAAGGTCGTTTCTGTAATCGTTGTTGACCTCATATCTGTGTCTGTGTCTTTCATAAATCATAGATGCGCCGTAAAGCTCGTATGATTTTGACTCCGGATTAAGAGTGCAGGGATATTGACCGAGGCGCATTGTGCCGCCCATATCGGTAACTTCTTTTTGCTCCGGCAAAATGTCAATAACAGGGTACGGAGTTTCAGGATTGATTTCAGCCGAATTAGCGTCATTCATACCAAGTACGTGCCTTGCAAATTCAATAATTGCAATCTGCATACCAAGGCAAATGCCGAGATAAGGGATACCGTGAGTTCTTGCATATTGGCAAGCGTTAATCTTGCCCTCAATTCCTCTGCTGCCGAAACCGCCCGGAACAAGAATACCGTCAACGTCGCCCAAAATTTCGTTAAGGTCAACGTCGCCTTCAAGTGTTTCCGAGTCAATCCAATCAATGTCAATTGCACTTCTCGTTTCAATTCCGCCGTGCTTTAAAGCCTCGTTTACCGAAATGTAGCTGTCGTGAAGTTCAACATATTTGCCGACCATTGCGATTTTAACCGTCTGCTTAGGATTTCTCAAAGCCTCAAGCATATGCTCCCAATCCGAAAGGTCACGCTCGCCGCATTCAATGCCGAGTTTTTTAATTACAACATCATCCATACGCTGCTCTTTAAGCATCATAGGCACGGCATAAAGAATGTCGCAGTTGTTGTTTTCAATTACACATTCCTTGTCAACATTACAGAAAAGCGCAATTTTATTTTTAATATCGTCTGTAAGCGGATGCTCCGTTCTGCAAACAATAATGTCAGGGCTGATACCGATAGAAAGCATTTCCTTAACCGAGTGCTGAGTAGGCTTGCTCTTAAGCTCGTCAGAAGCGGCAAGATAAGGAACAAGTGTTACGTGAATGAAAAGGCAGTTTTCTCTGCCGACTTCAACCGCAAATTGACGTATTGCTTCAAGAAACGGCTGGGATTCGATATCGCCGACCGTACCGCCGATTTCAACAAGGCAAACGTCAGCTCCTGTGTCGGCATTTCTGTTAATATAGCGCTTAATCTCGTTTGTTACGTGCGGAATAATTTGAATTGTTTGTCCGCCGTAAACACCCTTTCTTTCGTCAGATATAACCTTCCAATAAACTCTGCCCGATGTAAGGTTTGAGTTTTGCGAAAGGCTCTCGTCAATAAATCTTTCGTAATGGCCGAGGTCAAGGTCGGTTTCCGCACCGTCATCGGTTACGAAAACTTCGCCGTGCTGAACGGGGTTCATAGTGCCCGGGTCAACGTTAAGATACGGGTCAAGCTTTTGCGCCGTAACTTTTAAGCCACGTGATTTTAAAAGTCTGCCGAGTGACGCTGCGGTAATGCCCTTGCCAAGACCCGATACAACGCCGCCGGTAATGAAAATATACTTCGTTTTGTTCATCAAATCACCTCTGAAAGTAAAAATAAGATAAAAAATTAAAATAAAAAACGGCTGTACGCACTGGTACAACCGTCTGTACTTATATATTATAAAGCAGTTTATTTCCTATTTCAATAGGAAATTCTAATTTTTTCAAATTTTTTTCAGCACGAACACGTCAGCCTTATGCCGAGCTTTTTAAGCACGTTTTCGTCAACCTGCGCAAGCATAACGGATGAATGCATTTCGCAATTTTTAAGCTTTGAAATCTGATTTAGCGCAAGCTTTGCTTTTTCGTCATTCACTGCCGAAATTGAAAGCGCAATAAGCGTTTCGTCTGTATGAAGTCGTGGGTTTTTGTTGCCCAAATGATTGATTTTAAGCTCCTGAATCGGCTTGATAACCTCAGGTGCGATAAGAAGAACATCATCGTCAATTCCCGCAAGCACCTTTAAAGCGTTTAAAAGCATAGCCGAAGCACAGCCCAAAAGCGCAGATGTTTTGCCGGTGACCGTTTTTCCGTCTGAAAGCTCAATTGCCGCAGCAGGCGCACCTGTTTTTTCTTCAAGCTTTGTAGCCTCAAGCGCACATTTTCTGTCGTCAACGCATAAGCCTGCATTGTTCATAAGAAGTTCAAGCTTGTAAATCTCATCTTTGCTTGCTCTGCCCTTGATTTGGTTGCATTTTGCATTGAAAAATCTGCGTATAATCTCCTGATTAGCCGCCTCTTTAACCGCCTCGTCATCAAAAATACAGTTGCCTGCCATATTAACGCCCATATCCGTAGGCGATTTGTAAGGGCATTTTCCGTAAATTTTGTCAAACGTTGCCTTTAATACAGGGAAAATTTCAACGTCACGGTTGTAGTTTACCGTTGTTTCGCCGTAAGCCTCCAAGTGCCACGGGTCAATCATATTGACGTCGTTAAGGTCAGCCGTCGCCGCCTCATAAGCAATGTTTACAGGGTGCTTGAGCGCAATGTTCCAAATAGGGAATGTTTCAAATTTTGCGTATCCTGCCTTAATTCCACGCTTGTTTTCGTGGTAAAGCTGTGATAAGCAGGTAGCCATTTTACCGCTTCCCGGACCCGGTGCGGTGATTACAACGAGCGAACGGTTAGTCTTAATATAATCGTTTTTGCCGTATCCTTCGTCACTTACGATTTTAGAAATGTTTGCAGGATATCCGTCAATAAGATAGTGGTGATAAAAAGGAATACCTCTTTCCTTTAGCTTCTGCTCAAAAGCGTTAACTCTCGGTGTTGAAACATATTTTGTAAGCACAACGCTGCCTACCATAAGC
>OMCT01001402.1_pt1 | contig 14712 bp, 12 predicted proteins | sample 1674301 | NCBI WGS metagenome assembly OMCT01 (sample SAMEA103958158, study PRJEB25191) | human gut metagenome
GGAAAAAATAAGAATCTGGATGTGAGAAATGGCCTGATCATGATGGTGAGTGTCCTTGTGTTTACCGTAGTTGGAAGCTATGTCTCAAGCCTTGTGCCATCTACCACGATGGGAAACTTTTCCGTCTTTATGACATTTCTGCTCGGTATCAAATTTATTGTCCGTCCGGTCATGACCACGAAGGAAGCTATGCAGGGCGTATCTGCCCAAAAGCGTGCTATACAGTCGGTGGTAAGCGGTGTCTGTATTGGATTTATCTGTGGATTTGTCGGCGCAGGTGGTGGTATGATGATGCTTCTTATCCTGACATCGGTACTTGGGTATGAGTTGAAGACAGCAGTCGGAACAAGCGTCTTTATTATGGCGTTTACAGCATTTACCGGTGCTGCATCACATTTTGCTATCGGTGGAAAACCGGACTGGCTGGTACTGGTACTGTGTGTGATTTTTACACTTCTCTGGGCGCGGATTGCGGCAGTATTTGCAAATAAAGCAACACCAAAGACACTGAACCGCGCAACGGGTGTAATCCTTGTTATTCTTGGCATTGTTGTGTTTTTATTTTCGCTTTTGGGCTAGGAAGTGTGGGGAAAAGTCCCTTTTGATTCAACGGCTGATGTGGTACACTATCATTATAGATGCAAATTTTGCATGGCTGATGTTCAAATAATAGAGGTACCTATATGAAAAAACGCAAATTTATCCTGCTGGGTGTGGTAGTCGTATTGATTGCCCCTTTTGCTGGAAGCAGGAATTTTGAATAATGTGAACAACAGAAATACGTATCAGACATCGCAGGTTCTTTTGGATTGGGTGATCAATGTATTGGACAGAAATACACAGAGCGAGGAGGAATTGATCAATTCGCTCAAGGACGATTATATTGTCCGTGCAAAGGCGGTAGCATATATCATTGATGCCAAACCGGAAGCAGAAAGAAAGATTGCGAACCTTATGTCTGTGGATGAAGTGCATTCGTTTGATAAAGATGGAACTATTTACAGCGGCTCCGTGCCAAAATATTATGGATATAATTTTGATTCTGGGGAGCAGATAGAATATTTTAAGCCGATGCTCACAGACAAGACACTTACCATGTGTCAGGATGTGACACCGAATACCTCGGAAGGCAAGGAAATGATGTATGCAATTACCTGGAATGAAGCAGGAACCCGGATGGTACAGGTGGGAATCAAGCCGGTGCGGCTTTTGGAAGAGGTCAAGCAGAACGAGGTATCCTCGGTAGTGGAAAATATGCCGGTTTATGAGGGAATGAGTATTCTTGTGGCGGATACAAAAACCGGAGAAATCTATGGCGCTACAGATACGGATAAAATAGGAAAAACTCTGGAGGATATTGGTGTTGATACCAGGAATTTCAACCTTGCTGAAACAGCATCGGTGAAAGTTTCTGTGGATGGGAAAAAGCAAAAATGCATACTGCGGCAGGATGATAAGTATGTGGTAGGTGTTCTGATTGCATCTACATTCAATTTCAAAAATACAATCATTGCGATGCTTATCGTTGGTGTGTATCTGAGCCTTGCAACTGCATGCATGATCTATATGCTGTGGCGCATTTTTAAAACAGATAAAGAAAAAGAACTGCTGATGTACCGGTCGCATACGGATGAACTGACCGGATGTTTTAACCGGCATGCATACGAAGAAGATATTGTGCAGTTGCGTATGGATGAAGCGTTTGTTTACATTTCGCTGGATATGAATGGTCTGAAAACTGTGAATGATTCGTTAGGACATGCCGCAGGTGATGAATTGATCCGGGGAGTGGCGTCCTGTATGAAACAATGTTTTGCTGAGGTTGGCAAAGTATATCGCATTGGAGGCGATGAATTTGTAATCATTGTTCTCGATCAGATGCAGAACATAGAAAATATCAGGGAGACGTTCGATAAAACTGTGCGGCGGTGGCAGGGAAAGATGGTCAAAGAAATGTCGGTTTCCTGTGGCTATGTCTCCAGTGATGAAAAAGAATGGGATACGAATTATGATATCGCAAAGGCAGCAGATGCACGGATGTATGAGAACAAAGCTGCATATTATCAGAAAAGTGGAAGAGACAGAAGAAAACGATAGCATAAAGAAGGCTTCGGAAGTGAAATGGAGAGTCACTTTCGAAGCCTTTTTTACTTATTTCACAAGATTTTCTGCGTAATCCAGTGCGTCTACAATATTGTCGTGGAAATTTTCTTTTCCGACAAGTTCGATGAATCCATCTTTTTCCATAACATGCATAGGCTGTTCATTTACGTGTGAGAATACCAGTGTGATATTTTTGCGTTTTGCACGGTCGGCGAGTTCGTGTAAGGAATGCATAGCACTTGCATCGATCGCAGGAACACTTCTCATACGGATGACAACAACCTTGGTGTGGTGATGGCTGTTGATATTTACAATCTGGTCGGCAGCAGCAAAGAACATTGGACCACAGATTTCAAATACGCTGATGGAGTGTGGAATATCACGGAGTTTTTCTGCCTCACCCGGAGTGATGTCAGGGGAGTCGGTGTATTTCCATGCTTTGATATCGGCGGTTTCCGCCATACGTTTCATAAATAATAATGCAGCAAGTACAACACCGATTTCAATTGCAACTACCAGATCAAAAAATACCGTTAAGAAAAAGGTCGCAACTAGAACGATGATGTCACTCTTTGGTGCAGTTTTGCAAAGGCGGAAGAAAGAAGTCCAGTCCGCCATATTTGCGGCAACCACAAGAAGAACAGCGGCTAAAGTGGTCATTGGGATCAATGCAGCAAGCGGCATCAAAACCAGAAGAATGATCGTTAAGGTGATACAGTGCACAATACCGGCAATTGGAGTACGACCACCGTTACGGACATTGGCAGCAGTTCTTGCGATTGCGCCAGTGGCAGGAATACCGCCGAAAAGTCCGGAAAAGATATTTCCAAGTCCCTGCCCAATCAGCTCGGCATTAGATTTGTGTGTGTCACCGATCATACCGTCAGATACGACTGCGGAAAGCAGGGATTCAATACCGGCGAGGATGGCAATTGTAAATGCAGGTGAAATCATTTCCTGCACAAGCTTCATGGAAAGAGCAGGTGCATGGAAGGTTGGAAATGCGGAATTTAATTCACCGTAAACACTGCCAATTGTATTTACCGGGAGTTTTGCAAAATATACGATTGCAGTTGTGATAATAATTGCGATCAGGGAACCTGGAATTTTGTCTGTTACTTTTGGCCAGAACAGCATAATGATAATGGCAACAACACCGATGATTGTAGAGGTGAGGTTGATCGTGCTGATATTTTGTACATAAGCAATGACTTTGTTTAAAAACTCGGAAGGAACCGAAGCAATTTCAAGACCGAAGAAATCTTTCAACTGTCCGACAAATAAAGTTACCGCGATACCACAGGTGAAACCGGTAGTAATGGTATAAGGAATGTATTTGATCAGGGAGCCAAAACGGCAGATTCCCATAATCACAAGGATGATTCCTGCAAGAATCGTAGCAACGATCAGTCCGTCAGTTCCGTACTGTTCTACAATTCCGTAGATAATCACAACAAAAGCTGCGGTTGGTCCACCAATCTGGACGCGGCTTCCGCCGAAGAAAGAAATAAAAAATCCGGCGATAATGGCAGTGTAAAGTCCCTGTTCAGGTCCTACACCGGATGCGATTGCTAGTGCGATGGATAGTGGAAGAGCGATGATCGCAACAATGATACCGGAAATAATATCTTTGATGAGCTGCTCTTTGGTGTAACCTTTCATAACATCAAAAAGTTTTGGTCTTAGTTCATTCATGTGATGATTTATCCTTTCAGTAAAAAATATATAAAATAATTATAAAAAAACTATAAACACGCAAGTTAAAATTTTAGCACTGTGCAATACCTATTTCAAGGAAAAACACTTGTTAATTTTTTGACAACTTGTTTTTTAGGCAATACATAAGGGATACAGTTTAATTCCTATTGACATAGTATGAATAGAGGAATATACTGAATATAATGATTTTACAGTGCAAATTTGTTTTTTTAATGACAAATTTTATCGGGAAGGAATATATTATGAAAGTATCAACAAAAGGCAGATATGCATTAAGATTAATGCTGGATCTTGCAGTGAATAATACCGGAGAACCGATTAGTCTGAAAGATATTGCAAGAAGACAGGGGATTTCGGATAAATACTTAGAGCAGATCATCTCTGTTTTGAATAAGGCAAAATACGTGAAGAGCATCCGTGGTGCGCAGGGAGGATACATATTAACCAAAAAGCCTGAGGAATATACAATAGGCATGATTCTCAGACTGACAGAGGGAAGTCTTGCGCCGGTAGCATGCGTGGAAGAAGAGAATACCTGTGAAAAAATCCATGACTGCGCAACAATCCTTGTATGGCAGAAGATGAACGAAGCAATCAATGACGTGGTAGATCATATGACATTGCAGGATCTCGTAGACTATGAGATGAAGGAGTGCTCGGATTATGTAATTTGATTTTTGTGATAAAAAACATCAATGAAAGAGATTAAATTTAATCATTTCATTCTTTCTATCACCGTGTTAAGATTACATCAGATTTGTTGATGTATTTTATGCAAAGAAAGAATTGCGGTAATGCTTCCAGAGATTTGTACATTTATTGTGCAGATGATCAGAACATAAGGTTCTTTCTTTGTGATAAATGAAACGATGAAGAGAAGCAAATATTTAATATGACATATAAGATGCCGCATTAGTTTCGCCTCTATGATTCGGATGAATCGTAGAGGTTTTTTGCTGGGTTTTAATAAGGAAAGGAAATTTGAAAATGAAAAACGTAAACAAATATGAAAGACAATATTTTATGCCGCCGGTCTGTGAGTATGATTGGGCAAAAAAAGACCATATTGAAAAAGCACCAATCTGGTGTTCCGTCGATCTTCGTGATGGAAATCAGGCTTTGATCGAGCCAATGAGTCTGGACGAAAAGCTTGAATTTTTCCAGATGTTAGTGGATATCGGATTCAAGGAAATTGAGGTTGGTTTCCCGGCAGCTTCTGAGACAGAATTTATTTTCATGAGAACATTGATCGAGCGTGATATGATCCCGGATGATGTGACCGTACAGGTTTTGACACAGGCGAGAGAACATATTATTAAGAAAACATTTGAGGCGGTCAAGGGTGCGCCGCATGCAGTCATTCACCTTTACAATTCTACTTCTGTGGCACAGCGCGAACAGGTATTTAAAAAGAGCAAAGAGCAGATCAAACAGCTTGCAGTCGATGGCGCAGAATTGCTGAAAAAACTGGCAGACGAGACAGAGGGGGATTTCTCTTTCGAGTACAGTCCTGAAAGTTTCCACGGCACAGAAGTGGATTATGCAGTGGAAGTATGTAATGCGGTACTTGATGTATGGCAGCCATCTGCACAGAATAAGGCGATCATCAACATTCCGGCTACTGTAGAAACAGCAATGCCGCATGTGTTCGCAACCCAGATCGAGTATGTAAGTAAAAATTTGAAATATCGTGACAATGTTGTTTTAAGCCTTCATCCACACAACGACAGAGGATGCGGTGTCAGCGATGCAGAGCTTGGACTGCTTGCGGGAGCAGACCGAATCGAGGGAACATTATTTGGAAACGGAGAGCGTACCGGTAACGTGGATATCATCACAGTCGCCATGAACATGTATTCCTATGGAATTGATCCGCAGCTCGATTTTTCCAATATGCCACATATCCGCGAAGTGTATGAGCGTCTGACCAGAATGCAGGTAAATGACCGTCAGCCGTATGCTGGTAATCTGGTATTCTCTGCATTTTCCGGTTCTCATCAGGATGCGATCGCCAAAGGTATGGCGTGGAGAGAAGAGAAGAAGCTCAACACATGGACAGTTCCATATCTTCCAATCGATCCGGTGGATGTTGGCAGAACGTACGATTCCGATGTTATCCGTATCAACAGCCAGTCCGGTAAGGGTGGAATCAGTTACATACTGAAACAGAACTTTTCTATTTCCGTGCCGGAGAAGATGCGCGAGGAAGTTGGTTACGCTGTGAAACAGGTATCCGACGAGGAACACAAAGAGTTGTCTCCACAGTGGGTTTACGAGATTTTCGAGGACAATTACATTCATTATACTCCATACTTCCAGATTTCCGAGTGTCATTTCCGTCAGGATGATGGCATTATGGCAGAGGCAACGATTCAGTATGGAGAGAAAAAGACGATTGTAGATGCTAATGGAAATGGACGTCTGGATGCGATCAGTAACACGATTAAGCAGTATTTTGGAATTACTTATGAACTGTCCACTTATGAGGAGCATGCATTGTCCCATGGTTCATCCTCCAAGGCGATGGCTTATGTTGGTATCACCCACGACGGAAAGAATTACTGGGGCGCAGGCATGGATGAGGATATCATCAAGGCGTCTATCCATGCGCTTGTGGTAGCAGTCAACAAACTTCCGGAGATGACCAAAGATGACAATCATCAGGATGACCGTCTGGTTTCCATGTTAAATTATATCCAGACAAATTATCAGACTGTAACATTAGAGAATATGGCAGAACAGTTCCATCTGTCAGAACCATACATTTCCAAATATATTAAAGATAAATCCGGTAAAACATTTGGAGAACACGTTGCACACACCAGAATGAAACGTGCCAAGACGTTGTTGAAAAATGGCAACATGACAGTTGAGAATATTTCCTATGCGGTTGGTTATCAGAATGTGGAGCATTTTAACAGAACCTTTAAGAAAACATTTGAGATGACACCACTGCAGTACCGGAATTTAAGTAGAGAGTAAACCAGAGTTTAGGTTTTGAACCGCCGCTTGTAGGTGGTGTTACGTATTTTCGTAGGTTATGTTGATTGCATGCCTATAAAGTATTTATAAACATAAAAAATAGAACTGTTTGTTTTCAGGAACGCTTCCGCTTGTTGTCGCTGGCAGCGGTACTAAGAAAACATCCATCGTGATTTCAAAATCCAATTGACATTGTCTTTTGAAATCGCAATGTCTGCTTTCTAAGGACCGGCCGCTCCCAAAATCCTGAAAACAAATCAGTTCTATTTTTTATTTATCCAAGACTGTGCAGCATGCAATGATTTAAGTCTGTGCAAATCCGTCAATCCAGATTACAAGCGGCAGAGATCAAAGCCAACCAAAGTTCCATAACGTAAATTGCAGATTTTGTGGTGCAATTCACAGCGTTGATTGGGCATGTATAAGAGTTCTCTCACAAGTCATTCACAGCGTAAATGAAAAGAAAAACGATATAAACAAATATTATTTTCTTCGTGAGCTATGAAGATGGGATTCTAAAAATATTTTCCCATGGTGAAATTATAGAACACTTCCAGAGCTGACGCTTCCATTGAAAGAGGCTGCCGCGGCAGATGATCCACTGTCGCAGGTGGCTGTATCTACAGTGCCTGCATCGGCGGTGGCATTTAACTCGGCATTCATCTGAGCTTCCGTTTGTGCTTCCATCTGCTGTAATTCACTCATCTGCAGTCCGACATAAGACAGATCGACGGTTGCTGCACCGGCTGCAGTGGAAATACCGCCGTGTTTGTAATCCATAGTATTTTGCAGATATTTCATATCCGCTTCGTTGATGTTGCTGCGCTCTTCATTGCGGTGCATACGGCGTTTGCGGATGATTTCCTGACGTCTTGATTTCTCTTTCTGTACCTGCTGAATCTCCTCTGTCGCCATCTTTTGTTTCAGATCATTTTCTTTCTGGTGGACGCGGCGTTTCACTTCGGACTTCTGCTGCATTTCTTTTGCTGATTTTTCACGTTCATATTTCCGCTGTAAATTTTCTTCCTGTTTCAGATTAGACACCTTGGACTGGGCGCATTTTACCATTCTTTTTGCGTGTGCGAGGGCAATCTGTACCTCACTGTCATCATATTCCCCGGTTCCGAGGCAGTGCTGTAAATTATTGACTGTACTTTTTGCCTTGGTGAGAACCGCAGCGGCAGTCCGCGACTTTGTGGCGCGGATAAGCTGTGAGGAGATTTGTTTTGCATTATAATTAAGAGATTTTTTGGTTGACTTCCCTGTGCTAAAGGAACTGCTTTTGGAAATTCCAGTGTTTCTTGTGTTGATCGTGGCAGTGGAGAATCCATTCATCGTTCCGCCCAAATAATTGTTTACGGTTAAGTTCATCTTTATTTCCTCCGTGAAATAAATTAGACAACTTGTTTCGATAACTTATATATCGGCAGGTTGGAGAAGTTTGTTCAGTTAAAAAATTCTTTTCAGAAAACATAAAAAAAGGTATGATAGGAACTGAAATTAATCGGATTCGAAAAGAAAAACAAAGATTAGATTGCAATGAGGCACAATATGAAGAAAAAGAATAAAAATAAATCGTTAGTTAGTCAGACAATCCATATGTTTGTAATTCAAAGCGCATTGCTTGGAATTGTAATTGTTACCTATATTTGTGTCTCATATTACACAGTTTTGGAAAACATGCAGACAAGCAGCAGAAATCTGCTTCTGGCAGCGGGGCAGCTCCCACAGCGGCATGGCGTTGCCAAGGTCGCCCCGGGCAATGACGATCTCATCGGCAAGATGCAGAAATTCCGGCAGGGCACGCACCCCAGCCATGTTTTCAATTTTGGCAAAAATGCGGATGTCTGCTGCGTCTGCCTGCTCTAAGGCGCTGCGCAGGGCCAGAATGTCTGCCTTGCCGCGCACAAAGGGCAGCATCACGCCGGTAACACCGCACTGCTTTGCAATTTTCAGGTTCTGCAGGTCCTCTTCGGTCAGGGCAGGAGAGTGCACTGCAAGGCCCGGCGCAGCAATGCTCTTGCGGCTCTGCAGCGTTCCACCGCGTACCACTGTGCACAAAAGGGCACCCGGCAGGGTCTGCGTCACCTGCACCAGAAGTTTCCCGTCGTCCAGCAGAAGCTGCTGTCCGGGTGCAGCGGCCTGCACCAGAGCTGCCGGGCAGGGAATGCCGTCTGGGCCAAGGCGTACAGAACTGCCCTCAACCAGAGTGACAGGCTCTGCCAGCGTGCCGATGCGCAGCTCCGGACCCTGCAGGTCGATGAGAAGCTGCCGGATGCCGGCTGCGCGGATCATTGCCAGCCAGTCAGCGTGTGCGGTCAGCGGTCCGTGGGAAAGATTCATGCGGATGCCGGTCATACCGGCTTCCACCATGCGCTGCAGGGTCTCCAGCTGCCCACAGGCCGGGCCGATGGTTCCATAAAAATCCAAGATCCTTTTCCTCCGTCCATTTTCAGTGCTGTTTATCCAATGAACCTATTGTAACATGAACTGTCTGGATTGAAAAGAGCCGGGCGCGGGCAGAATAAGGGGATAATAAAAGAGGCTGTTGCACATCGTTTTAGCCGAAAGTGCAACAGCCTCTTTTGTTGTGGGCAATCAGCCCTCAGATGCAAAAAATTCCCGGGTCAGCCTGACCACTGTGCCGGAAAGCAGCAGCAGTGCGAGCAGGTTCGGAATGCTCATCAGGCCGTTGAAGGTATCCGCAATGCTCCACAGCAGGCCCAGATCCATCGTTGCGCCCAGAATGGACACAAAGGAGTAGACCAGAAAGAAGGGCTTTGCCACCTTATCGCTGCGGCACAGGAACACCAGGAACCGGGAACCGTACAGGCCCCAGCCGATGATAGTGGAAAAGGCAAAGCAGCACAGCGCCACAGCGGTAAAGACCGATGCCCACCCGCCGTAGGTGGTGGTGAAGCCGCTGATGGTCAGCTCTGCACCGGCAGCAGTGCCGTAATTCACGGGAGTGCCGCTGCACAGGATGACCATGGCGGTCAGGGTGCAGATGACGATGGTATCCGCAAACACTTCAAAGATGCCGAACATGCCCTGCTTGACCGGCTTTTTGGTGTCGGCGCAGGCGTGGGCGATGGAGCCGGTGCCAAGGCCGGCCTCGTTGGAGAAGATGCCGCGGGAGACGCCCTTCTGCATGCTGACGAACAGGCTGCCGATGGTGCCGCCGGTGAATGCAGCGGGATCGAACGCACCGGCAACGATGGACTTGAACACATAGGGCAGACGCTCAAAATTCAGCACCATGACGCCCACGGCCAGCGCGATATAGAACAGCGCCATAAAGGGCACCAGCTTTTCGCTCACACTGCCAATGCGCTTGATGCCGCCCAGCAGCACCAGCGCTACCAGCAGGGTCACGATGATGCCCACCACAAGGTTCAGGGTGGAAAGAGAACCGCTGCCCACGATGCCGTACTCCAGCAGGGCGGTGTCAATGGCCGCAACGATGGTGTTCACCTGTGTGGCATTGCCGGTGCCGAACACGGTCAGCACGCCGAACAGGGAATACAGCACAGCAAGAAACTGCCAATGCTTGCTCAGGCCGTTTTTAATGTAGTACATGGGGCCGCCTACCCATTCGCCGGTCTCGCTGCGCTCACGGTAGTACACCGCCAGCGTGACTTCAGCGAACTTGGTGCACATGCCCAGCAGGGCAGAGCACCACATCCAGAACACCGCACCCGGGCCGCCGATGGCGATGGCACCTGCCACACCGGCGATGTTGCCGGTGCCCACGGTGCCCGCCAGTGCGGTGCACACCGCCTGAAACGGCGTCATGGCACCATCGGAAGCATCCTTTTTGCGGAACATGCGTCCAATGGTAGTTTTGATGGCGTAGGGGAATTTGCGGATCTGCAAAAAGCCCGTGCGCACGCTCAGGAGCAGGCCCACGCCGATGATGCACACCATGGCAGGCACGCCCCAGATGAATTGGTTGACCGCATGATTGACGGCCGTGATCGTTTCGATCATATTTTCCCACATCCTCTGTTAAATTGCGCTTTTCCAGCCGTAATGCCGGAAAACAAACAATTCATTTTACATCAGGATTTATACGCTGTCAAATAAAAATCGCAAAAAAGAAGGAAGAACCTTTGCGGCTCTCCCTTGTGCTGTGGACGTTTGTTTTACTTTGCCTTCGCCGTTCGGCGCTTTCAGGAAAGCTCAACGCTTTCCAACTGCCCGGCGGTACACCGGGTAGGCCACCAGCGCAGAAAGCGCCTCGGTGATCCAGAAGGCATGCCACACGCCGTTTGCGCCCAGGAAATGGCACAGCACAGCGGCCAGCGGCATAATGAAAAGAAGATAGCGGCACAGCGAAATGACCAGCGATTCGGTGCCCTTGCCAAGGCCCTCCAAGGCACCGGAAGAGGTGGTGGAGACGGCAGAAACCACAAAACCCAGACAGATGATGCGCAGGGCGGTCTGGCCGATGGCAATGGTCTCGGGGTTGGAGGTGAACAGCTGCATCAGCGGGCGGGATGCGAACAGGCAGATCAGGGTCCCGGCTGCCATGATGGCCGCACTCATAATGAGGGTGAGCTCATAAAGCTTTTTCACACGGGCGTGCTGTCGGGCACCGTAGTTGTAACCAATGAGCGGGCGCATGCCCTGCACAATGCCGTTAGCGGGCAGATACAGGAAGGTCTGCAGCTTATAGTAGATGCCCAGCACCACCACATAGCTCTGGGAAAAGCCCGCCAGCAGTCCGTTCAGGAAAGTGACCAGCAGGGAGGGCAGGGCCAGATTGAGAATGGCGGGCACGCCGATGCCGTAAAGCCTTTTGTCCAGTGCGGCGTCCGGGCGCAGGCAGCTGCGGCGCAGGCGCACCGGGAGCTCGGTGCGGGCATAGACGAAAAGGTAGACACACAGGCTCAGCAGCTGACCGATGCCAGTGGCAAGGGCTGCACCTGCAATGCCCATGGCAGGCACCGGGCCTAAGCCGAAGATCAGGATGGGGTCCAGAAGGATGTTGCACACACAGCCGAAGATCAGTGCGGCCATGGTCACCTTCATGCGGCCCACGGCCTGAAACATCTTTTCAAAGGCCAGTGCCGCCATGTTGATGGTGGCAAACAGGAATACGATGGTGGAGTAGGTGATGCCGGAGGAGATCAGGCTTTCGTCACCGGTGAACCGACGCAAAAAGCCCGGCATGATGGCGATGCTGAGAATGGTGATGAGAATGCCGTGTATCAGGCTCAGAACCATACCGTGGGTGGCTGCGGTCTCAGCCTTTTTGCGGTCGCCTGCGCCCAGATACAGTGCGATCATGGCATTGATGCCGATACCGAAGCCGATGGCGATGGCGTTGGCAAAATTCTGGATCGGGAACACCAGCGACAACGCAGTCATGGCGTCTTCGCTGATGCGGGCCACAAACAGGCTGTCTACAATGTTGTACAGACTGTTCACCAGCATGGAAATAACATTGGGCAGCGCCATGGATACCAACAGCGGCAGCACCGGTTTTTCTTTCATAAAGGTCTCGTTCATAGTGTTTGCATTGCTCCTGTAGAGAAAAGGAATGAATTACTGCAGCCGCGGAATCGTCAGGGCGAGACTGCTCGAAGATAAAAGCAGACGCAAAAAAGCCACACAATGGCTCTTTTGAAGTCATTGTGTGGCGAAAAGTAGCATATTGCTGTAAAAATCCACACGAATTTTATTAACTGTAGGATAACACGGCTTCCGGCAGATGTCAAGAGGTCAAACGGATAAAGTATGACTTTTATAGACTTGACCATTTTTCACCGGGAGGCTAAAATAAAAATAGATACTTTATAAAATAAGGAGAATCCTGCCATGAAATGGATGATCGCATCCGACCTGCACGGGTCGGCGTTTTACTGCAAAAAAATGATCAAAGCGTTTGAACGGGAGAGAGCAGACCGGCTGCTTTTGCTGGGGGACCTTTTGTATCACGGCCCCCGCAACGACCTGCCGGAGGGCTATGCCCCGAAGGAGGTCATCCCGCTCCTGAACGGGCTGAAGCCGACGCTTTTGTGCGTGCGGGGCAACTGCGACGCTGAGGTGGATCAGATGGTGCTGGATTTTCCCATTCTGGCCGACTATGCTGTGCTGCCGTTGGGCGGGCGGCTCGTTTACGCTACCCACGGTCATGTGCACAACCTGAAAAATCTGCCGCCGCTGGCTCCGGGAGATATCCTGCTGCATGGCCACACCCACATTCCGGCGTGGACAGAGTTCGGCGAAGGCAATCTCTACCTGAACCCCGGTTCTGTGAGCATCCCAAAGGAGGGGAGTGCACATAGCTATATGACACTGGAAGGGGAGACCTTCCTTTGGAAAACGCTGGAAGGTGAAGTGTACCGGGAGCTGGAGCTGTGATGGGGGCAATGGAGCTGGAAGAGAAAACGGTTCAGATCCGGGATGATTTCGACCCGGACAAAATTCTGGCAAGCGGTCAGTGCTTTCGCCCCCGGAAGCAGGCGGAGGGCTGGTATCGGTTTGTTTCCGGGAGACAGCTGCTTTACCTCAGACCACTGCGCAGCGGAACCTACACGGTGCGGTGTGAGCCGGGCGCATGGGAAACCTTCTGGCACGGTTACTTCGACCTTGGCCGCAGCTATGCCGCCCTGCGCGGAAAGCTGGACAGCCGGAACGACTTTTTACAGCGTGCCATGGAATATGGCCGGGGCATCCGGGTGCTGCGGCAGGACGAGTGGGAGATGTTGGTCAGCTTTATCATCTCGCAGCGAAAGAGCATCCCGGCCATCCGCAGGGCGGTAGAGCTGCTTTCGGAGCGGTTTGGCGAGCGGCTGGGCAGCGATGACGAAGGGCCGGTGTATGCGTTCCCGACAGCAGAAGCGCTCTGCTGTGCCGGGGAGCAGGCGCTGCAGGAGTGCGGTCTTGGCTACCGCACCCGCTACGTGCTGCATGCGGCGCAGCAGGCGGCAGAGGGCACACTGGACCTGAAGAAGCTGGCTTCTCTGCCCGATGAAGCGCTTTTTGCCCGTTTGATGGAACTGGATGGCGTGGGCAAAAAGGTGGCAAACTGCGTGTGTCTGTTCGGCTATGGTCGTGTGGGCCGTGTGCCGGTGGATGTCTGGATCGAACGACTCATCCGGGACGAGTTTGCCGGGCAGGACCCGTTCCCGCAGTTCGGGCCGGAAGCGGGCATCGTGCAGCAGTACCTGTTCTTTTATAAAAGAAGCGTGGGATAAGAAACGCGAAACTGCAGACAGGAGCGTAGGATCATCCGTTAAGCAAAAAAGGCGGTGGCTTCCCCTATTTGAGGGAAACCACTGCCTTTTTATCATTTTACCGCCTGCTTCAGCCGTTCCAGATCATCCGCATCCGGGTGAGAAAGGGCGTTGTCGAAATTCTCGATCAGCGCATCCAGGTTGGGCAGATGGATCGGCTGCTTTTTCATGCCCTCATACCGCTGGCGTACCGACAGCGGCATCTTGCCCTGACACATATAACGGCCGAAGACCGTGTTGCTCCTGTCCAGTGAACGCTCCGCCTTTTTCAGGATCTTGCTGAAATACTCCTCACTGCCGCCAAAACCGGCGGTGCCAAAGAGGAAGATGTTTTTGCCATGCAGCTGCTTCAAAAAGTCCAAAGTACTTTCGTCAGCGGTTCCTTTGTCTGTCCAGAAGCCCACGTAGAGCTCGTCTGCCTCCAGGGCAGCAGGGTCCGGAGTGCCAAAATAGCAGCAACTTTCCTGCGGCAGACAGCTGTGCAGCGTGTCTGCCAGTAATTTTGTGTTGCCTGTTTTACTGCTGAATACGATCGCGTAGCTCATAGGTTTCTCCTTTGTTCGGTAGCAACAAAAAACACCACACGTTTCCGTGCGGTGCTTTTCCTTCTGGTGGAGAATACCGGGATCGAACCGGTGACCTCTTGCATGCCATGCAAGCGCTC
>OMCT01001407.1_pt1 | contig 14670 bp, 10 predicted proteins | sample 1674301 | NCBI WGS metagenome assembly OMCT01 (sample SAMEA103958158, study PRJEB25191) | human gut metagenome
CACCTGCACCGTCTTCGAGTGGAGAAGTAATATGGTAAGCATCTGCAGAACATCCATATCCCACAACTTCTGCATAGATTTTTGCGCCTCTTGCCTTCGCATGCTCAAGTTCCTCAAGAACAACAATGCCGGCACCTTCACCCAATACAAAACCGCTGCGGTTCTTATCGAAAGGAAGGGAACATTTTTCCGGATCATCGGATGGAGAAAGCGCCGTCAGTGCACCGAATCCGGCAATCGCACATGGACATACGGCTGCCTCGGTTCCTCCGGCTACCATGACATCTGCCTCTCCGTACTGAATGCTGCGGAACGCATCACCGATATTATTCGTACCGGTCGCACAGGCAGTTACATCATTGGTACATTTTCCCTGCAATCCCAGCTGGATGGAGACATTTCCTGCTGCCATGTTTGAAATCATCAATGGAACGAAAATCGGATTGACTCTGCCCGGTCCTTTTTCCACAATCTTTGTGTACTCACGCTCGATTGCCTGAAGACTTCCAACACCGCATCCAACAGCTGTACCGCAACGGTAAGCGTCCTCTTTTTCCATATCAAGCCCAGCATCCGCAACGGCTTCTTTGGCTGCTGCTACTGCGTACTGTGCAAACAGTTCCATACGCTTTGCTGCCTTAAAATCCATATGCTCTTTTCCGACAAAACCTTTGACTTCTGCCGCAAGATGTGCTTTATATTCACTTGCATCAAACTTCGTGATAGGACCAAATCCAATCTGTCCGGCATGGATTCCTTTCCAGAATTCTTCCACATTCAGGCCGATCGGCGTGATTGCTCCCATTCCCGTCACAACGACTCTTCTCATTTTCCTTTTCCTTTCTTTCTATCAGGTTCCTTAAATGGCCATACCACCGTCTACGGAAAGTATCTGTCCGGTAATATAATCCGACTCCGGTGATGCAAGAAATGCGACTGCATTCGCAATATCCTGTACCTGTCCGGCTCTGCCAAGCGGGATCTGCTTTTTTAATTCTTCCTGGGTCTTTTCCGGCAATACTGCGGTCATCTCTGTCTCTACAAATCCGGGAGCTACCGCGTTGACGCAGATTCCCCTGGATGCAAGCTCCCTTGCAACAGATTTTGTCAGACCGATCACGCCCGCCTTGCTTGCTGCATAGTTTGACTGTCCCGCATTTCCAAGGATTCCGGATACCGAAGAAATATTGATAATTTTTCCGGCACGCTGTTTTAACAGATAGCGTGACAGATGACGAATTGTATTGAAAGTTCCCTTCAGGTTGGTATTGATCACAGCATCAAAATCGCTTTCCTTCATGCGCATCAGCAGATCATCCCTTGTAATTCCGGCATTGTTCACCAGAATATCCATATGCTTATATTCTTTGATAAGGGATTCTATCATCTCCTGACAGGCTGTAAAATCAGAGACATTGCAGCGAACACTCACGGCATCTCCTCCGGCCGCTTTGATTGCTGCAACCGTTTCATTAGCAGCATCTTCGGAACCATTGTAGTTCACCACAACAAATGCTCCGCGTTTTGCCAGCTCCAGCGCAATGGCTCTTCCGATTCCCCTGGAAGCACCTGTAACAAGTGCATTTTTACCGGTTAACATATTTATTGAAATCCTCCATTTTGTCGATGTTGTATGTGGTAACATCGCGATTGATCTTTCTCATGAATCCGGAAAGGCTGCGTCCTGGTCCGATCTCCACAAATTCCTCTGCTCCGTCTGCAATCAGGCGCTCAATTGTCTGCTGCCAGCGCACGGAAGAAGAAACCTGACGTACCAGATAATCCTTAACGTCTGCCGGATCTTTGACATAATCTGCAGTCACATTGGTCAGATACGGAATCGTGATCGGCTGAATCGTTACATCTTCGAGTGCCTCCCCGAGTTTCTTTCCTGCTTCTGCTAAAAGTGCAGAATGGAACGGGCCACTGACTTTAAGCGGAACCACGCGCTTTGCTCCGGCTTCCTTGCAGGCATCTCCTGCCTCACCTACAGCATCTGCTGCTCCGGTGATAACGATCTGTCCCGGACAGTTGTAATTTGCAATGGAAACAACTTTGTTTGTTTTTGCAGCGGTTTCCTCACAGATTGCTGCGATCTTTTCCGCATCCAGTCCAAGAATTGCAGACATACCGCCGCCTACCGGATATGCCTGTTCCATATAAATACCGCGCTTGCGGACAACCGCAAATGCATCCCGCATTGTCATCGCTCCTGATGCAATCAGCGCACCATATTCGCCAAGGCTTAAGCCTGCCGTAACGTCGCAGCCAATTCCCGCTGCTTTTAATGCTGTATAAATAGCCGCCTCGGTTGTGAGCATACAGATCTGTGTGTACTCTGTAATGTTCAGCTTATCATTTTCTTCAAAGCAAAGAGCTGCCACATCCAGACCTGTCACTTCATTTGCCAGATCATAAACTGCTTTTGCTTCCGGCATGGCGTCGTAAAACTCTTTTCCCATACCAATATACTGAGATCCCTGTCCAGGGAACATAAATACTCTCTTCACTGTCTTCTCCTATTTCTGTCCCAATAACTTTTCGGCACCACTCATAACATCCCGGATAATTTCCGCACAGGTCTCTTCTTTTTTTACCAGACCCGCAGACTGGCCTGCCATAACGCTGCCGTACATGACATCGCCCTCGACAACTGCTTTGCGCAGTGCTCCGAGTGTCATCTGCTCAAGTTCTTCGAACGGTGCACCTTCTTTTTCTTTCTTTAAGTACTCGCGGGTCATTTTGTTTCGGATAACGCGAATCGGATGTCCTGTAGACATACCGGTCACTTCACTGTCAATATCTTTTGCCTTGACCACGCGCTGCTTGTAATTTTCGTGAACCGTGGATTCTTTTGCAACAACAAAACGGGTTCCCATCTGTACTGCTTCTGCGCCAAGCATCATAGCTGCCGCAAATCCACGTCCATCCGCAATTCCACCGGCTGCAATGACCGGAATGGATACCGCATCTACTACCTGTGGTACGAGTGTCATCGTCGTCTGGGCACCGATGTGTCCACCGGACTCCATTCCCTCAGCGACCAGTGCATCCGCACCGCCACGCTCCATCAGCTTTGCCAATGCCACGCTTGCCACAACCGGGATTACTTTGATTTTGGCTTCTTTCCACATGCTCATATATTTGGCCGGATTGCCGGCGCCGGTTGTTACTACCTTAACGCCTTCCTCCACAATTACTTTTGCAATCTCATCCGCTTCCGGATTCATCAGCATGAGATTTACTCCAAACGGCTTGTCGGTTTCTTTTTTTGCTGCCTGAATCTGCTCACGCACCCAGGAAGCCGGTGCTCCACCGGCTCCGATGATGCCAAGTCCGCCGGCATTAGATACCGCACTGGCCAGTTCATGTGTTGCGACCCATGCCATACCGCCCTGAATGATCGGATATTCGATTCCCAGAAGCTCTGTCACTCTTGTTTTCATAGCTTATGCCTCAACACCCTTATTTTTCATATAATCAATGACATCCTGAACGGTAAGGATCTTCTCTAAATCCTCAGAAGGAATCTCTACACCGTACTCTTCTTCCAAAGCCATAACCAGCTCAAACAGATCTAAGGAATCTGCCTCAAGATCCTCTTTGAAACGGGACTCTGCGGTGATAGAATCTGCGTCTACGTTTAACTGGTCTGCAATGATTTCTTTTAACTTTTCTAACATAATGGGTTCTCCTTTTACTGTCTTCAATTTTGTTTGATTGCGAAATAGTTTGATTGTCAAACAGTTTCTTAGTCAAAGTATATGCAAAGATAGTTTGATTGTCAAGATATTTTTTCAACAGGGTAATGATAAAAGAGTACAAAAAAGCACAGCAAACACTTTCTTCCTACACGAAAATGTTTGCTGTGCATATGGTTCTGTTTTTTGAACTTATCCGATAATGAGTTGCATTGCCCCGTATATTCCGGCATCATTGCCAAGCTGTGCCAGTTCAAAGCGGGTATCACGACATGCATGGAAGCAGCTTTCCTTAAAGTGCTTCTGGATCGTATCGATTAGAATCTGTCCGGCTTTGGACACACCACCACCGATCACGATAACTTCCGGATTGGTCACGCATGCAATATTCGAAAGGGTTGACCCTAAAATTTCTCCCACTTCATCTACCAGTCCAAGAGCTACTTCATCGCCTTCTTTTGCCACATCAAAAATGTCTTTCGCAGTAATATCTTTATAATCACGAAGCTTTGTCGCATCCTGTGTTTTGGCAAGTTTACGTTTTGCCATGCGTACAATACCAGTCGCAGAAGTATACTGTTCCAGACATCCATACTGCCCACAGTTACAAGGCTCTATCTCATCATGATTTACGGTAATGTGTCCGATTTCTCCGCCTGCACCGTTATATCCGGCAACCACATGTCCGTCCACGATAATTCCACCGCCGACACCGGTACCAAGCGTTACCATGATGACATCTTTACTTCCTTTTCCACCGCCCTGCCACATTTCGCCAAGACCTGCAACGTTCGCATCATTTCCGACTTTTACTTTCAGACCTGTCTGTGCACCGAGTTCCTCCGCAACATTGATCACTCCCCAGCCGAGATTGACACACCCGTTAACAACGCCATCACTCCGCACAGGACCCGGAACACCGATTCCCACACCCTCTACATCACTCTTACTGATGCCTTCCTGCGCCAGTTTGTTATCAATCGCCTGTGCAATATCCGGCAGTACTGCCTTTCCGTTATCGCTGGTATCTGTCTTGATTTCCCATTTGTCAAGAAGCTCTCCGCTTGTCTCAAAAAATCCCATTTTTACGGTGGTTCCTCCCACGTCTACGCCAAATCCATATTTCTTCAATTCCTGATTCCTCCTTGATCTATGTGATATGTATTTTTCTTCTACCCCATGTATCTATATTCTACCATATTCCGGAATTTCTGCCTAGTATCGATAAAAAAAATCAACCGATGTATCCATAAATACATCGGTTGCACTGTTTTATATATGTTTATTGTACGTTTCCACCACCGGTATCTCCACTCTCTCCGGTATCACCGCTATTATCCGTGGTTCCGCTATTGTCCGGTTTATTGGTATTTTCTCCATTTTCCGGCGTATCAGTGTTTCCTCCGCTTTCTCCGGAATCGTTGTCCCCACTATGTTCCGGTTTGGAATTGTTATTCTGATCACCGGCATTGCTGTCGTTATTGTCCGGCTGGTTATCATTTTCGGAGCTTCCGTCCGTTGTATTATCTTTCTGCTGGCTCTCGGAAGTCTGCTGGTCATCCGTCTGGTTTTCTTCTATCTGGTTTTCTTCGCGCATCTTGTCGTGTTCTTCCTCTTCCTGCTTCTGCTGATTTTTAAAATCATCCGAAAGCTGAGCATAAGGAAGGAAATCAAGCGAAGATAATCCCTCGTGGGCCGCAGACATATATGCTTTCCAGATCTGTGCCGGATATGTGCTTCCACTCAGATTGGAAATGGCTTTTGGATAATCACATCCCACCCAGACTGCGGTTGTATAATATCTGGTAAATCCGCAGAACCATCCATCTTTGTGATCGTTTGTTGTACCCGTCTTTCCGGCACACGGCATATCGGCAAGCTTTGCAGAACGTCCGGTTCCACTGTCCATAACGGAGGTCATGATATCCGTCATCATCCGCGCCGCATCCTGCTTATAAACCGTTTTTTCCGTCAGGCTGGACGTATAGACTACATTTTCGTCAGAATCCACAATTGATTTTACACAGGTCGGTTCCCTGTAAAGTCCGTCATTTTCAACCGCTGCATACCCGGATGCCATCTCAAGTGGAGAAACACCTTTGGTAAATCCACCAAGAGATGTGGCGAGGGTATAATCTCCGTCCTTGATCTGTGCAAAATTCATATTTTTTAAATACTGCAGGCCTGCTTTTGGTGTCAGTTCATCATACAGCTGCCAGGCAATCGTATTAATGGAATGTGCAACCGCATATCTGAGCGGAATCTTTCCGGCATATGTATTGTTTGCATTCGACGGTCCGTCTTTTAGTTTATGGTCATCCACAACGGTATCCGGAGTATACCCGCGCTCCAGCTGCGGAGTATATACCAGCAATGGCTTAATCGAACTTCCCGGCTGACGGTAACTCTGGTATGCACGGTTTAACGTATAATTATCCGAATCCTGCTTACGGCCGCCCACGATTGCCACAACATATCCGCTGTTGTTATCAATTGATACTGCTGCCGCCTGCATCTTGTAAGTTCCGTCTTTGGATTTGTCTTTAAATCCTTTCAGGGTATCATCAATGGCAGACTGCAGTTCCTTTTGTTTTTCCATATCAATCGTCGTATAGATTTTGTATCCTCCGGAAAACAGTTTCTTCTGACACGCACTGTAAAGTTCGTCATATGCTTCCCCATAAGACTTCTTTTCCTTATCCGAATCAAAATAATATTTAAACTGGAAACCTTCCTGTTCCATCAGTGCACGGGTTGCGCAGTCATACGTGTAAGTGTCAATCGAACTGTTAATTTTCTCCGTGTCACTCTTTTTAGGCCGGTTCAGTGCAATCTCTTCTTTGGTTGCCTCATAATACTCTTCCTGGGAGATTTTCCCGTCATCCCGCATATTCTTTAAGATCAGATTCCGCCGGGTAATGGTATTGTCCGGGTGTGTCACCGGATCATAATTGGACGGGCGGTTCGGGATCGCACACAGATACGCGGTCTGCGATACATCAAGATCTTTCAGTTCACAGTTAAAATATCCATGACAGGCAGCGTCAATTCCGTAATAGCCGTTTGCAAAATACACGTTATTCAGATAAAATTCCATAATTTTATCCTTACTGTAACGTTTTTCGAGTTCCCACGCAAGAAACATCTGCTTCACCTTGTACTGCCACGTCTGTTTCGGCTGCATATAAATCAGCTTGGCAAGCTGCATGGTAATCGTACTTCCACCCTGCGTACCACCCTGCGATTTTTTCAGTTTCGACATGACTGTGGCTTTGACCGCGCGCACAAGTCCTTTCAGATCCACACCGTTATGCTGGTAAAACTTCTTGTCCTCAATACTGATAATCGCTGCGACAAAATTCTTTGGAATATCCTCGTATTTGACATACTGCGCATTCTTGTCTCCCCTTCGTTCAGAGATCAGTTTTCCGTCTTTATCAAAAACGGAGCAGGTCTGTGAAGGGATAAACGTAGAATCGTCGGAAGCAGATACTTCCTGCACTGCCTCACGGCGCATCTGCTGTATCTGATCCGCATATCCGCCAAAATAGTAGTATCCAAAACCTGCCAGCACAACAAGCATCAGCACGATCTGCAGCTTTATGACAAACCAGAAAAAGCGATGCTGCTTTTTCTTTCTTTTCTTTTTCTTCTTGGTTGACATATACTCTCCTCCATATTTATTTTGGAAACATACATCATACATTTTATCTCTTTTGGACAGTATATGCAAATTATCTTTTTATTAAGATTTTATTATTTTCACTGCTCCATATTTTTCCCCAGAAAATTTGCAGCTGTGGCAGACAATGCTTTCAACAGTCCAAGTGTTTCCTTTTGTCCGCTGTTATCTGCCAGAATCACAGCACCCTGACAGTCTCCATTGCACAGAATACTTGAAAGCACAATTCCCTTCGGAAGGGTTGACATTGTTTTTTTTGTAATGGAGCAGGCCTGTTCTTCTCCTGTTTTCACAACTGTGCTGCGCTTTTCAATCATTTCTTCCATTTCTTCGCTCAGCTGTTCCCCCTCAACTTCCTTTTTCCCGGTTCCCGCTGCTGCGATCACATATTCCCGATCCGTAATGCAGACCAGAGCCTCTGTGGTCTGTGCCAGTGCCTGTGCATAACTTCGTGCAAACTCGCCCAGTTCCCCAACCGGTGAGTATTTTTTGAGCATAATTTCGCCCTCCCGGCTTGTAAAAATCTCTAGGGGATCCCCCTCCCGGATGCGCAGTGTCCTGCGAATTTCTTTCGGAACCACAATTCTTCCCAGATCATCGATTCTGCGCACAATTCCAGTTGCTTTCATATGATAAATTTCCTCCTGTTTTCCAGATTACTTTCCATATTCATGTTGTATGGGTAGTATGCCGGAATCCCGGAAAAATTATGCACAGAAAACAAAGCATTTTACTTGAAAAAACGTTCATCCCGTCATACAATAGAATTAGCATTCACTAGGAGAAACGTATTATGGATTATAATGAAAATGAATTTAAGGCCAAGGCCAATATCAAAGCCAGACGCATCTGGCTTGTATTTGCCCTTCTTCTTAGTGCAAACTACAGCACAGATGTATCCCAGGGTGGGTATCCTTCCACAAATTTCATCATTTTTTTAATACTGTGCTGGGTTCCTTTTTTTGCCGGTGATCTTCTTTTGCGCATCAGGGGAAAGGCTGATGACCGCTATCGGTATGCGCTTGTCGTCGGTTACGGTATTTTTTACACGTTCCTGATCTGCACCACCGATTCACCGATTGCCTTTACCTATATTCTTCCGGTTGTCAGTCTTCTGGTTCTTTACAAAGACCGGAAATTTATGGTGGGATGTGCAATCGCCAATATCGCCAGTGTCATTATCAGTGTCATTTATCATCTGGTCGTTCTCGGTCAGAATACTGCAACGGACCAGAAAAATTATCAGCTGCAGATTGCCTGTCTCCTGCTCTGTTATATCGGCTATATCATGTCTATCCGCCATCTCATCGAATCCGATGGTGCCCTGACAAACAGTATCAAAGCCGATTTAAAACGGGTTGTTACAACTGTTGAACAGGTTAAAACCGCCAGCAATACCATCATGGATGGAATCACCGTTGTCCGCGAACTTGCCACGGAAAACAAACATGGTTCTGACATTGTCGTAGACGGAATGAACAAACTGACCGACCATAACGGCCAGCTGCAGTCCCGGACAGCCTCCTCGCAGGAAATGACAGGAGATATTAATTCCCAGGTACAGAATGTTGCTTCCATGATCAATGATATGGTATCCCTGACTGCGGAATCCGGCAAACATGCAAAAACAAGTTCCGTTGATCTGGAGAGTCTGGTACAGACTGCCGGAACGATGGCAGATCTGTCCAATGAGGTAGAACATATTCTGGACGCTTTCAAGGCAGAATTTGAAACCGTAAAACAGGAAACCGGAACCATTGACAGTATTTCCAGCCAGACCAATCTGCTGGCACTTAATGCTTCCATTGAAGCTGCCCGCGCAGGGGAAGCCGGAAAAGGATTCTCCGTCGTTGCAGAACAGATTCGCAAGCTGAGTACCGAAACCAAAGATTCTTCCGGACAGATCAGCGAAGCACTCTCGCGGCTGGATGAAATTTCAGGAAAAATGACTTCTTCCATTGAAGAAACCTTAAAACTTATTCAGGTCACTCTGGAAAAAGTAACCCAGACCGGTGAAAATGTAAATAAAATTACACAGGATTCTTCTCTTCTGGGTGAACACATCCAGACAATTGATTCCGCCATGAAAGAAGTGGAATCTTCCAATCGTCAGCTGGTAGAAAATATGGAACAGGTATCTTCCATCGTGGAAACCATGACCACATGCATCAGTGATTCCGATGAAACAAGCAAACGCATGCTCAGCAAATATGAGGAAAGTGCTTCCAACATCAATAACATAGAAAATGTAATTCAGGAGCTGATGTGTGAACTGGGCATCGGTGGTTTCATGGGTCTGGATGATATTCATGCCGGTATGAAAGCAAAAGTTATTCTTCCAAAACATCTGGAACGCATGGAGTATCACGGAGAAGTCAGATCTGTTGCGGAAAATAGTATTTCCCTGATTTTGTCTGACAATCCACAGTTAAACGGATCCGAAACCTGTAAGGTTCAGGTCACGGTTGACAATGTTCTCTACTGTTGGGATCAGGCGCAGATACAGGCTGACACGGCATCCGGTTCCCATGCCTATGTATTGCAGCTTTCCGCACGTCCGGAAATCAAAAACCGCCGGAAATACCCACGGGCAGATGTGTCCAATCCATGTACCATCACGCTGAAAGATTCCGACACAACGTTCTCCGGTCAGCTTGACAATATCAGTGCCAATGGATTTGCATTTCTGATCCGGGATCCGTTTTTCATGGATCACAAACATGCAGATGTTGCTATCGATATCCAAAATTTTGCCCTTTCGGATCAGTCCCATCTGGAAGGACATGTCATCCGGTGCTCGGATGATGAAGGTGTATATATTGTGGGATGTCAGATGCCGGAAGACAATTATGCAATACGCAATTATGTAGATTCCCTTCTCGGTCAATAAATAAAACAGGGAAAACTTCTATGATTCCATAAAAGTTTTCCCTGTTTTCTTATCATTTAAGCTGTCAGCAAAAGTTTTTCAAACTCTTCTTTGGGAAGCGGTCTCGAATAGTAATATCCCTGAATACTGTCACACTTCATCTGTTTGAGGAAATCCACCTGTTCTTCTCTCTCAACACCTTCTGCCGTAACGCACAATCCAAGTTCCTTTGCAAGTAAAATCGTATGTTCCAGCAATCGTTCCCCACTGAAATCCCCGATGTAATCAATCAGACTTTTGTCAATTTTTAACGTATCGAAACATTTCATGTTCAGTGTTGCAAGGGAAGAATACCCCGATCCAAAATCATCTACAAGTAATGGAAAACCATTATCATGGAACTTATCTGCCAGCCCCTTGATATTGTCATTGTCAATTGCTGCGCTCTCTGTAATCTCAATCGGAACCAGATGGGTTTTTACTCCGATTTCATCAGCGATCTGCTGATACCGGCTGACCACACTGTCAAAATACAGACTCGCCCTGGACAGATTGATGGATACCGGAATAATCTCCTTTCCCTGTTTCTGCCATTCTAACTGCTGCATACATACTTTTCGGAAAACATACTCATCCAGAACTTTTATCAGTCCGTCTCTCTCAAACAACGGAATGAATTTGCCGGGTGGAATAACATTTCCCTCTTCATCTCTCCAGCGGATCAGACCTTCTGCCCCTACCATCCGCTCTGTTTCCGGATCATATTTCGGCTGATACCACACCTCAAAACAGTTATTTTCCAGAGAATGTTTAAATTCATCCTCCATGGCTTTATCTTCAAGCATGCGGATCGTATCTTCATGGCTGTAAAACTGATAGCTGATATCTTTGCGATCCTTGATCTGATTCTTGGCAAAATTTGCTTCGCTGTATACCTCTTCCACTTTGGAATCCGGTTTCCACTTCGTCACTCCAAAATAAGGGATCAGCTTCGGAACCTTCAGTCTTTCCGACAATTCTGCCAGTATGGTCTCCAGCTGCTGTAACTGCCGGATCGTCTTCTCCTGATCCTTTCCACTACTGTAAATCACAAAACGGTCTGCATTGATATGTCCTGCCAGATCATCTTTTTCCAGTATCCCCTGAATACACTTCCAGATTCCTTTGAGTGTTTCATCCCCTTTGATAATTCCACAGATCGAATTGATAATTTTAAAGGAGTGGATGTCCATGGACACCAGATATCCCGGTTGCCGGAAATCCCGGATTTTCTTCTTAAAACTTTCGTAATTATTTCCACCGGTTACACTGTCCACATATGCCATGCGCTCAAGTTCCCTCTGTTTTTCGGAACTGATATCGGAAAATCCTGCTACCATCCGGTGCAGCTGTCCTCCATCCGATGTATTTACAAATTTTGCACGGCAGTATTTTACTTTCCCATCCCGCACAATCCGGTAATCATACTGATATGCTTTTTTCAGGCTCAGCTGCTTACGGAGATTTTCAATGGAGGTCTCATACAGCATTGTCTCACGATCTTCGGTAAGGACAACCTTCCCCACATATTCTGCCATGATAGCTTCATATCCCGGAATTTCCTTAAGCGTATCATTGAGCACAGAGCGCACTGCGGAGTTCACCTTATATACATATACCTTATCATGATCCACATCTACATAATATACACTGTTAAAATTGCTTCCCAGTGCCTGAATAATCTCATTCTGGCGTGTGTCTGCCCTGATCTGTTCGATCAGACCCAATACATATTCCGGTTGTTTCTGTGAACCGCCCTGAATCCTACCCATAGAGATCTGATATACCATGTCTTTTCCCGAAGACTGAATCTTTGCACTTACCGTGTTTGCGCCATGGTCAATATCCTGAAACAGTTTTAACAGTTTTTCTTTTTCCATAATTCTGTCCATGAGGATACTATGCTCCAGATCCGTAGCATTCTCCACGATTCCCATGTGACGGGCTGCAAACTCTGATGGCCTGATCCTGTGTTCTTTGGGATAATAGTAAAAAAAATACTTTCCCCATTTTGCCAGAATCTCCTGAATCTCTGTTGATATATCCCTGCACTTCTTCTGATCGTTTTTTTCTACCATAGGCCTGCCTTTCCCTGGTAAACTGTAAATATTGTCTGATTATTTCCGTACAAATATACTATAGCATAAACTATTTTCCTCGTAAAGGTAGTAAATTTTCACAAAAGCACACGAAAAGCGCATGCAACAGAGATGTCACATGCGCTTTCCAACTACACAGCATTCGCTTATGTTCTATTTTATTTTACGGTTTCTACCTTAATCACATTCGTATTTCCTACTTTGCCATTGATCAGACCACCGGTCAGAACAACAGCATCTCCGCTCTGTAATGAAAATACTTCTTTTGCCTTTTTCATTGCATGGTAGAACATAACTTCCATCGAACTGAATTCCTCGCAGAGAACCGGAGTAACCCCCCAGCTTAAGTTCAATTTCCGCCATACTTTCTCGGAAGTCGTCATTCCGATGATATCTACCGGACAACGGAAACGGCTGACCATACGTGCGGTAGTTCCGCTGAGTGTACTCGCGACAATACATTTTGCCTGGACATCAACTGCCATCGCACAAGTTGCATGCGAAATGGCATCCTGAATGCTTCTTGTCTCAAAATCAGAAGTACGGAAACGCTTGGTATATTTGATCTGGGATTCCGTATACTCAGCAATCTCTGCCATGTTCCGCACAGCATCTACCGGATATTTACCGGCAGCCGATTCTCCGGACAGCATGATCGCGGATGATCCATCGTATACCGCGTTTGCCACATCGGAAAGCTCTGCACGTGTCGGACGCGGATTGTGAATCATGGACTCGAGCATCTCGGTCGCGGTTATGACACGTTTTCCGAGCATACGGCACTTGCTGATCAGATACTTCTGAACCGCAGGCACTTCCATGCCCGGGATTTCGACTCCGAGATCTCCACGGGCAATCATGACACCATTGGCAATCTCACAGATTTCTTCAATGTGCTCCACACCCGAACGGTTCTCAATCTTTGCAATAATATCAATATCTTCGCCGCCGTTCTCGTCAAGGAATTTACGCATATCCTCGACATCTTTCTTTACGGAAACAAAAGATGCCGCAACGAAATCCACGTCGTTTTTGATACCAAACAGCAGATCTTTCTTATCCTGCTCGCTCAAAAATGCATGATCCATGACCTTGTTCGGGAAATTCATGCTCTTTTTATCCGACACCTCGCCTCCGACAAGAACCTTACAGATGGCATCCGGTGCTTTCAGCTTTTCTACTTCCAGAATAATCAGACCATTGTTGATCAGGACATGATCTCCCACCTTCAGATTGTTGATCAGGTTTTTGTAGGTTACGGAAACTCTCTCCTGATTTCCCACAATATCATCCGTTGTCAGTGTAAATGTATCTCCATCTTTTAACGTGATCTTTCCGTTTTCGAAGGTTTTGATCCGGTACTCCGGTCCTTTGGTATCCAGCATGATCGCAATTGGAAGACCTAACGCCTTACGCACTTTTTTGATCGTATCAATCTTCTTCTGATGTTCCTCATGGCTTCCATGGGAAAAGTTTAATCTGGCTACATTCATGCCGGCATTACACATCTGTGTCAGTACAGATTCGCTTTCGCTTGCAGGTCCGATGGTACAAATAATCTTTGTTTTTCTCATAATGCTTGTTCTCCTGTCTCTATCCAAATTTTTTTGTATCCCCTGAGTTTCATTCTGTCACACACAGACGGGATTTGCGCGGATATACCGCCCGACGATCAGCCGACGCGCCGGTGGAACAAGAAATTTGGGCTTCGAGGTCAGAATTCTCTGTACCAGCAGCCACTGCTGTGTCATATGGCTCACCGGAAGGAAACGAAGCCCGATTCGCCTGACTTGCGGAACAACGGACGGTTTCCCTTCCCTGAGCACTGTCTGGGAAATGCAAAACTCTCCTGCATCATTCAGGTAATCCTCCGCCTGCCGGTTATGCATACTGCTGCTAAGCACATTGACCTTCTGCTGCATTCCACAGGCATCTGCTACATTCATCTCCACCGGCATGCGAAGCACAAACGCCGCAATGACCACAGCGGAACAGATCAGCACAATATGATGTTTCTTTTTGGTCCGTTTTCCGAAGTGCTTATGCATTTGCAATCACATCTGCCAGAGCTTCCATCGCTGGTAGGTCGGACTCTTTCATGGCGGAACGGATCGTTACCATCGGCTCCACAATGGTAATATTTTTCATGGTTTCCAGAATTCCCTTCATCGTTCTTCCGGCCGTCGGTCCCCAGGTACCGTTCTCAATAATACCTACGGTACGGTTCTGGAATGCCTTGGACTGTAAATGATGCAGGAAGTCCTGCATACATGGGAATAC
>OMCT01001420.1_pt1 | contig 14517 bp, 13 predicted proteins | sample 1674301 | NCBI WGS metagenome assembly OMCT01 (sample SAMEA103958158, study PRJEB25191) | human gut metagenome
TATAAACAAATATTATTTTCTTCGTGAGCTATGAAGATGGGATTCTAAAAATATTGGAAAGCCTCTTGCTTTCCAATATTTTTGCTTAGAAGCCCATCGTAATGTTCAGCGAACAGAAATATAATATTTCGTTTATACCGTTTTTCTTTTTCATTACATATAAATTTGCCTTGTGAGAGGACGCTGATATCTGCCCTTCACAACCTATAAAAGCACCACAAAATCTGCGACACTACGTCACCTAAACTCCGGTTTACATTAATTTACGGAACAATGCTTTTAAGTCCTCTACACTTGCATCTTTTGGATTACCTGGTGCGCATGCATCTGCATGTGCAGACTCAGCAAGGAAATCTAAATCTTCTTCTTTCAAAGCTTCCAGTTTTGTTGGAATACCAACATCAATAGATAATTTCTGTACAGCATCTACTGCTGCTTTACGGTACTCTTCCACAGACATATCATCCACACCTTTTACTCCCATTGCACGGGCAATCTCACGATATTTTTCACCTGTGCAATCTGCATTATACTCCATAACAATTGGAAGCATCATCGCACATGCAACTCCGTGTGGTGTATCATAAACTGCACCCAAAGTATGCGCCATGGAATGAGCAATTCCAAGTCCTACATTTGAGAATCCCATTCCTGCAATATACTGTCCAAGGGCCATGCCTTCACGGCCTTCTTTTTCATTGGCAACTGCACTTCTTAACGATCTGGAAATGATTTCAATGGCTTTTAAGTGGAACATATCTGTCATTTCCCATGCAGCTTTTGTTGTATATCCTTCAATGGCATGTGTCAAAGCATCCATACCGGTAGATGCTGTTAATCCCTTAGGCATGGAAGACATCATATCTGGATCAACAATTGCAATGATCGGCATATCATGTGGATCTACGCAGACAAATTTTCTCTTTCTCTCAACATCTGTAATAACATAGTTGATGGTAACTTCTGCTGCTGTACCTGCTGTTGTTGGTACTGCGATGATCGGTACACAAGGTTTCTTTGTAGGAGCAACGCCTTCGAGACTTCTTACATCTTCAAACTCCGGATTTGCAATGATAATTCCGATTGCTTTGGAAGTATCCATGGAAGACCCTCCGCCAATTGCGATAAGATAATCTGCACCGGATTTTTTGAATGCCTCTACACCATGCTGTACGTTTTCAATGGTTGGGTTTGCTTTGATATCAGAATAAATTTCATAAGCAAGACCATTTTTATCAAGAACATCTGTCACTTTCTTTGTCACACCAAATTTGATCAGATCTGGATCGGAACATACAAAAGCTTTTTTGAAATCATGTGCCTTTGCTTCATTTGCGATCTCTTCAATCGCACCTGCTCCGTGATAAGATGTTTCGTTTAACATAATTCTGTTTGCCATAATAACTCTTCTCCTTTTTTCAATCTGTTGTTAATAAGTTTTCGAAAACGGAAATCCATTAACATACATACCCTTTTCCCCTTGTATGTTATTTTTTTCACATTTTCTACTTCCTATTGTAGCAAAAGAATTTAGAAAAGATAAGTTACAAACATCTAAAAATGTAACAACTATTCATCAAACCTGTACCATCAGCACGCCTTCTTTCCCTGCCGGAAGTTCTTCTTTTATCTGCCCATCCAAAAAACAGACGGCACCGCCTTTTGCCAATTCTTCTTCATTTCCACTGAGACACACTGAATTTACAAGTAAAACCTGCCTTCCAATTTTCTTACTCTGCGCGGCATACTCATACTTCATTTCCTTGTTCCATTCTTTCGCCGAAAAATCTGTGTATACAGGCCAGAGTACCACATCCGCACGAAGTTTCTTTATCTGCATGACATTTTTCTCATCCCACAGATCGCCGCAAAGACCAATTGAAAATGTATTTCCCAGATATTCAAATTTTGTAAACATATCTCCTTCTGCATAATGTTCATCCGTAAAAGATTCCCTCCAGCCTTTTGACACCCTGCGAAACAGATTTAAAATATTTCCATCTGCACCGATGGTAAGCTGACTGCTGTAAATTTTATTCCCCGCTTTCTCAAGGAACCCAAAAGACACTGCCAGTGCATTCTCCTCTGCTGCTTTCTGTATCGTCTGAATATTGCTGTCAGAGACAGATAATGCCATATGCTGATCCGTTTCATACTTCCAGCCCAAGGCCTCAAACCCCTGTAAAAAAGTTTCTCCAAATAAAATCAGATCCACTTTTCCACTGTTTTCTTTCAGACATTTTATAATTTTATTTCTATTATGTTCTATATCCCTCTCATAAAATCCAACTGCTGCCAGCGCTATTTTCATTTGCATGTTCCCTTTTTATCCTCAAACAAAAACTCTGTCACGCTGCAGTTTTGCACTCCAAATGCCGCATACTCCTCATTTGTCATATCCTTAAAATACGACTGCACCACTCGTGCGATCCCATTGTGCGCCACCAGTATATAGGTCTTATCCTGCTGCTCCTTTAGCTCATCCAGCAGATTATAAATGCGCTGTGCCAGTTCAAACATGGATTCTCCATTGCCATAGCGGTTCAAAAAATCTTTCTTTGCCTTTAAAAACTCCGGCGCATTGCGCGGTGAAGTTCCCTCCCACACGCCAAAATTCTGCTCGATCAGTCTCGGTTCCATATGTGCCGGGATTCCTGTCATTTCGCTGATATGTTTTGCAGTGTCTGCCGCCCGAAGCAGTGGAGAATATAAAATTTCATCTGCTTTGATGCCATCTGCCACGATCTTTTTCCCAGTTTCCACCGCCTGTTCATGACCTCTCTTCGTGAGCGGAATATCTGTTCTTCCGCAAATTTTGTCTGCTACATTCCATTCGCTTTCGCCATGTCGTACAAAATACAATTTACTCATTTTTCTGCTCCTGATATTATTCCATACTCTTAACCCAGCTCTGCAAACTGCGCCATATAAAGCTTATAATAAGCTCCTTTTTTCTCCATCAGTTCCGCCGGGCTTCCCTGCTCTAAAATACCGCCCTTGTCAATCACAAAAATACGGTCTGCATTCTGGATGGTCGACAGACGGTGTGCAATGACAAAACTCGTTCTTCCGGCAAGCAGCGCCTCGATCCCTCTCTGCACTAAAATCTCAGTGTGCGTGTCAATGCTTGAAGTTGCCTCATCTAAGATCAGTATTTTTGGCATGGAAACCATTGTTCTTGCAAATGCGATCAGCTGGCGCTGCCCGATGGAAAGTCCTGCTCCGTGCTCTTTCAGTTCAGTGTCATAGCCTTTTTCCATCTTCATGATAAAATCATGTGCGTTGACAGCCTTCGCTGCTGCGATCACCTCTTCGTTGGTGGCATCCAGTTTTCCATATAAAATGTTGTCTCTCACTGTTCCGTGGAAAATGAAATTATCCTGTGTCATGACGCCCATCTGTCTGCGCAGACTGTTCATGGATACTTTCGTCAGGTCATATCCGTCGATCAGGATTTTTCCCTGCTCAATATCATAAAAACGGCTGATCAGATTGACGATCGTTGTTTTTCCTGCGCCCGTCGGTCCGACAAGTGCGATCGTCTCACCCGATTTCACGACAAAATTGACATCCTCTAACACCTTCGTCTCCGCCGGTGTTCCCCTATCATAGGTGAATCCAACATGTGAAAATGTGACTTCACCTTTCACTTCCGGCAGTTCTTCTACATCATCTGCATCCGTGATGTCCGGTTCGGTATCCAGAATATCAAAAATCCTCTCTGCCGCTGTCAGGTTTGTGACCAGATTGTTGTAAAAGTTACTCAGATTCATGATCGGGTTCCAGAACATATTAATATAGCTTCCGAACGCCACCAGAAGTCCGACGGATACTTTTTCAAACCCAAGGAAACGGATGCCGACCAGATATAGCATCATCGCTCCGATTCCCCAGCAGAAGTCAATGACCGGTCCGAACATATCTGCAAAAATGACTGCATCCACAAACGCATTGCGGTGTTCATCCGTCAGGTTTTCAAAAATTTCTTTTGTCTCGTCCTCCGCACCAAAACTCTGCACTACATTCATCCCTGCAATGTCCTCATGCACATAGGCATTTAGGTTGGATGATTTTTTACGGTAAATCTGCCATCTCTTATGAGATATTTTCTGCACCAGAAAAATACCGGCGATCATGATTGGGATCGTGCTTAAGGATGCCAGTGCCAGACGCCAGTCTTTTACCATCATGATCACGACAACACCGATGACGGTGATAAATTCCGGGATCAGAGTCGTGACCATATTCGTCAGGACATCTTTCAGTGAATTGACATCTCCGATGATTCTTGCAAGAATTTTTCCGGTCGGTCTGCTGTCAAAAAATGAGAAAGACAACGTCTGGATATGCTCATATAAATCCTGTCGGATCTTTAATAATATTTTATTGGAAATCACGGACATACTGTACATTCTTACTTTTACGAGAATGATAAAAAGAACGTTCAGTGCGAGCGCAAAAATTCCAAGTGCGATCAGTCCTTTAAAATCTGACTGCGCTATGTAATGATCGATCGCCTCTTCGATCAGCAATGGGTTTACCAGTGAAATTCCTACGGTAATCCCCATACAGACCAAAACGCCGGCAATCGCTAGTTTATAATCTAATAAATAGGAAAGCAGCCGGCTTAAAATCTTCTTTTTGTCGGTGTTTTCCATATATTCGTCTTCACGAAATGAATTGACTGCCATGGTAGCCTCCTTCTGTGTTATATTGAAATCAGGTCAAAATTCCAGCGAAGCCCTGCCTTCGCTATATGTGTCATTTTATATTTTTATTTCCTGCTTCTGCATGACACCCTTTTTAGGATGCCAGATATCCGCCGTACTGTGCCATATAAGTGTCATAATACAGTCCCTTCTTTGCAAGAAGCTCCTCATGTGTGCCGCGCTCTGCGATCCTGCCATCCTGCAGATAAATGATCTCATCTGCGTGGCAGACCGCTGAAATGCGGTGTGCAATGATGATCTTCGTCGTGTCTTTCAGACTGTTTAATGTCTTCTGGATCTCATGCTCGGTCTCCATATCAAGAGCCGAAGTGGAATCGTCCATGACAAGAATCGGGCTGTGTTTTGACAATGCGCGTGCGATACTGATCCGCTGTTTCTGTCCACCGGAAAGTCCTACACCGCGCTCACCGATAACAGTCTCATACTGTTCATCCATTTTTTCAATAAAACTGCTTGCCTGCGCACTCGCTGCGGCACTCTTTATCTCGTCCATCTGCATCGTGCTGCGGTTACCCATTTTAATATTTTCTTCAATGGTATCCGAGAACAGGAACACATCCTGTAAAACAACGGCAACGCTTCTTCTAAGCTGTCTTAAAGATATTTTTCTGATATCCACACCATCGAGTCTGACGGATCCTTCCGTTGTGTCATAAAAACGATGCAGCATGTTGATGATCGATGATTTTCCGGAACCTGTCGCCCCCATAATTCCGAGCGTCTTTCCCTCATTTACCGAAAAACTGATGTCTGATAAAATCTGTTTTCCATCCAGCTTGAAGGAAACATGATCAAACTCAACATTTCCGCTGACATGATCTAACGTTACAACATTCCGGCTATCCTCAATTTCCGGTTTCACCTCATATATCTTTTTGATTTTTTTATATGATGCGACTGCGGAAGACAGGTCGTTTGTCAGCCATCCCATCATTTCCATTGGCCAGGTACAGTTCCTGCTGTATTCCACATATGCGACCAGCGCACCTAATGACATATTTCCATTCATCACGGAAATTCCTCCAAGAATGGTAATTGCCACCGGAAGCACTTTTCCGACAAACTGAAACAGCGGATAATACCGCACCAGCACTTTGGACTGTGTGATGTTCAGATTGTAATAGCGTTCGTTGTGGGACAAAAATTTTTTGATCTCATAATCTTCCCTTGCAAACGCTTTTACCGTGCGCACACCTGCCAGATTTTCCTCTGCAACAGTGGTCAGCACCGCGTTTTCCTCGCTGATATCCTCATAAACTTTATCCAACTTACGTTCCATGATAATTGCCACCACAGCGCAGCAGAGCATGACTGTAACCGGCAGAAATGCCATTTTCCAATTCAGGGAAAACATGCAGTATAAAACAAATACCACATGGATTGTCACCTCGATCAGCAACATTCCCACATAACCTAATGCATTCTGGATTTTATCCACATCATCTTTGACTCTCGCCATCAGTTCTCCTGTATTGGTATCGTCAAAATACCGCATGGACAAGGTCTGAATGTGGTTAAATAAATCTTTCCGCATCTCTGCCCCGATTTTCGAGGACAGGAAATCAAACGTAAACTCCTTACAATAACCAAAAATGCTTCGTCCGATTCCAACGAGCACGATTCCGGTCAACAGCTTCGTCAGAATCTCCATCTGCCCGCCTAAAATAACGTCATCCACAATCTTCTGTGTGATCTTCGGATATAACATATCTAACGCAATGGCAGTGACCATGCTTGCAACGGCAAACACATAACCATACCAGTAACGCCCGATATAACTGCTTAACTTTCTCATAAATCCTCCTTGTTTTGCGAAGCAAAATCCGAACCCCATGGTGAGGAGAGGATTTTACCTCCCTTGTTTTGCGAATCCCCGGTAAACAAAAACGCTCCGCAGTATCTTCACCACGAAGCGCATTTATCCGCTGATCTGTCTTAAAACATAAAAAGTCCGTGGCGAATTACACCACGGACATATCTCTCATTCCCATAGCAGTGAACTGCTACTTAAAAAAGTTTACCGAGGTAATTCTTACTATGATTTTGTAATGTTGTGTTATTTGTTGTAAACTGAATCATATCCTTACCTCTCTTTCTTCTTATTTTGCATCTGTAAACGCCACCAAATGTGCCGCTATGATTCTCATGCAATTTAGCTTACTAACTTAGTAAATCATAAAGTTTTTAAATTGTCAACACAATTAACACAAAATCTCCAGATATTTCCAACATATTTTTTCAGATGCTGTCAATAATAGAATTAGGACAAACAACAGCGGCTTGCTTCTGATTTATCAGAAAAATTGACGTTGCTGCACTCCTAAAATAACACAAGGGAAAAATATGGAGGTGAAACCATGAGCGGATCTAATTCAGGTTCTAACACCAGTAAAATGGCTGTACCACAGGCAAAAGAGGCCATGAATCGTTTCAAACAGGAAGTTGCAAGTGAAATTGGAGTACCTTTAAAAGAAGGTTACAATGGTGACTTAACTTCTGCACAGGCTGGAAGCATTGGTGGTGAAATGGTCAAAAAAATGATCATGAAGCAGGAAGAACAGATGAAAAACTAGCCATTAGGAAAAAGCCACTGCACATCTTAGGCATCTTCCCAAGATCTGCGGTGGCTTTTTTGTGCATCATTATGTAAATCTGAAAACAATAGAATGCACGCTCTACGAACATTCTATTGTCATGAATTATTTATTGCAAAACCCTTTTTGCATATTCTGTATCAGGATTATACTTCTTCAAAATTGCGATAGACAATTCCTTTTTTCACATGCTCTACGACTTCCTCATCAAAATCTGTCAGGCAATCCACGATTGCTAATCCAAAATCGATTGCGGTTCCCATTCCACGGCTTGTGATAATGTTTCCGTCCACAACAACTGCATCCTCACTCGTGATCGCACCGGTCAGTTTTTCCTCAAATCCCGGATGGCAGGTCGCATGTCTTCCTTCCAACAATCCTGCTGCCCCTAAAACACTCGGTGCTGCACAGATTGCTGCAACAATTTTTCCCTCTCCTGCAAACTTTTTAATCACTTTATTGACCATGTCGCTTGCTCCAAGATTCAATGTTCCAGGCATTCCTCCCGGAAGAACAATTGCATCAAATCCGTCAAAATCAACTTCTGATGCAAGTGCGTCTGTCAAAAATGTGACATTATGGGAACTGGTCACTTCTTTTTTATCTGTGATAGAAATGGTTGTCATCTCTAACTTTGCCCTGCGCACAATATCAACAACTGTCAGTCCCTCAATCTCTTCGCATCCGTCTGCCATAAAAATACCAACTTTTTTCATGCCGTTTATCCTCCATTTTGTCTGTGTCAAAACTATCTTTTTCGCAGAAAATAGTCTTCTGCTGCCAAACAACAAAACGTTATTTCTGCGATTTCTAAACATAATCTGTCCTCATTTATTATAAAAGGATGCTCTCTCCACGTCAATATCACTTACGCATTGCAAAATGCAGACAATTAGCCTATGATAACTACAGTATCACTGAATCTTATGATAACGAAAGGAACTCTTCATGGAAATCGAACGCAAATATTTAATTGACCGGCTCCCGGAAAATTTGGAACAATACGAATGTAAACACATTGAACAGGGTTATCTGAATACAGATCCTGTTGTCCGCATCCGAAAATCAAATGACAAATATACATTGACTTACAAAGGTGCAGGACTGATGTGCCGCGAGGAATATAATCTTCCGTTAAACGCAGAAGCGTTTGCCCACTTAAAAGAAAAAATTGATGGAATCCTCATCCAAAAGCGCAGATACCTGATTCCACTTACCGATAAACTGACCATTGAACTTGATGTCTTTGAAGGGGAACTTGCGCCTTTGCAGCTTGCCGAAGTAGAATTCGAGACAAAAGAAGAGGCAGAACATTTCGTCCCGCCTGCATGGTTTGGGGAGGATGTCACATTTTCCTCCAAATATCATAACAGTACGCTCAGCAAACACTAGGCGCACTGTTTTTCTAAATGCTTTTTCATGACTTTGTAACGACACTGTACTGCCTCTTTCATCTCAGGCGGTTACTCTCGTACCGCTGTCTCGTTCGAAGGCACATCTTCAGCTGATCATAGCGATCGTCAATGTCACCTTCCGGGATCACAACATCCAATGCAACCGCCAGCGTATTGATTATCTGGTCATCGATCTCATCCCGCAGTGCAACCAGAATATTATAGCGCTCATCAAAGTCTTCGGAATCCAGAAATTCCAGAACCTTTGGATTGATACCGCCCTCGTATTCACTCTGCACACTTGTTTCCTTTTGCGCTTCTACCGGCACATCCGAGGATAACTCAACCCGCTCAAACCGGTATTTCTGTGCCACATCCGGATATTTTTCGTGGTCGACTTCACTCATAAACATTTCCAATGGTCTTGCATACACACCAAAATCTCCGTAAAGTGCCTGATAAATGACAAGCTGCTCGCCAGTCTCCGAATGCTTTGCCACCGCAATGATCTGATATAATTTATTTTTGAAATGCCGGTAAAATTCTCCGCTTTTTGGTAATTGCCGCACGCTGTTTTCCTCTTTTCTGCCACAAATTATGTAAACTGCTTTTTTCAATGAACTGCATGATCAAAAATCTATAAATTATTTCCAAATTCCTGATAGCTGTTCAACATATCCACGCCTTCTGCAATAAAATCCCTGTCAAATTCCAGATTACCACTGTAGCCCATGATCATGAGATCGTTCAATTTCTGCATGATATCACAGTCCTCATCAAAACCTGCTCCAATCTGCTGTCCGACAGGCTGTACTCTCTGCATTGCAACTTTTCCACTCGGTGTCAGAACTGGTGTGTCTGCTGCTCCTCTTGCAGCCTCATGCTGCATTCTGTCTGCCTCTTTTAATAGATCCTCATCATTTTCCTGCACATTCTGTTTTGCACGGCTTAAAATATCCTGATTTTTCTGTGGACGTGACTGCGCCGTTCCTCTATTCGTCTGTGACCAAGGATTTTGCACCGGACGTCCGGACGGCTGTGGTCTGTATGGCTGTGCCTGTCGATTTGACTGTGCCCCTCTGTACGGCTGTGCCTGACGGCTTGACTGTCCTGCACTATAGTTCTGTGGCTGACGGTTCATCTGCCCGGCTCCATAAACTTGTTGGCGGTTATTCTTTACCGGTTTTCCATTTATATAGGTAGTATTGTTTCGATTTGCTCCCTGATTCTGTGCCTTTACCTTTGACACGATCACTGCGATCACAATAATAATAAATATCAGTTCAAACATATTTCACCCTTCTCCCTCTGCGCTGCAATATTTCGTTGCTCCTATCAAATATTATAATAGTTTCTGTTTTCTTTCACAAGACTTGATTTTATATGTAATGAAAAAGAAAAACGGTACAGACAAATATGATATTCCTGTTCGCCGGACATTCCGATAAGCCTCTAAAGAGTCTTATCTCCATGGCTCACGAAGGAAATCATATTTGTCTGCACCGTTTTTCTTTTATTTACGCTTTGAATGACTTGTGAGAGGACGCTTATACATGCCCAATTTACGCTATGAAACGCACCACAGGATCTGCAATTTACGTTATGGAACTCTGGTTATAGAATGGGGAGTCTAAGGGTATTGAAATGCTGAATGCTAACTCTGTAACTTCAGAACTGACATATTTCATTCAGATTCTTCATCCGTTGTTATCTTACGAAAACCTATATTACTAAGTGACCTTCCAGGCATCCATCCCGGAGTTTCATCTTTGATTTCTGCCGTTTGCAACCTGAATTGACGGATTTTCACAATCTGGATATTGCATGCTACACAGCTTTGGATGAATAAAAAATAGAAATGATTTGTTTTCAGGATTTTTGGAGCGGCCGGTCCTTAGAAAGTAGACATTGCGATTTCAAAAGACAATGTAATTGGATTTTGAAATCACGATGGATACTTTCTTAGTACCGTTGCCAGCGACAACAAGCGGAAGCGCTCCTGAAAACAAACAGTTCTATTTTTTATATTTCTATACACCTTGTTGGCATGCAATTAACACAATCTGCGAAATCCGTGCCACCACCTACAAGCGGCAGTTCAAAACCTAAACTCCGGTTTAGTTCGCACTTACAACCCCGCTCTCGCAGTCCACTTCAACGTAAGCACTGGTCTTTAAGACATTCAATGCATTTTTAGCTGCGATCAGAACCGGAATATCAAGGCTTAACCCTGCGATTGCTGCATGACAGTTTGCACCCTCTGCTTCTACGATCAGTGCGGAAGCCTGACGCATCTGTGCCATCATTTCATTTGTGGTGTCTGCTGCGACAATGATATCACCGTCTTTAAAGCTTTTTAAATCTTCATTGCTGTGGCACACACAAAGGTTTCCAGAAATTTTCTTTCCGTTTAGCCCTTTTCCTGTCACAAGAATATGTCCTGCGACCTGTACTTTGATGAGGTTTGTTGTACCGGATACACCAAGTGGAACACCACCTGTCAGGACGACTAATTCCCCTTTGGAAACAAATCCTGCCATCTCTGCCACATCAACTGCCTTCTCAAACAACTGGCTTGCATCCTGTTCCTCTGTGATAAGAATCGGTTCTACACCCCACTCAAGGTTTAACTGACGGCATACCTTTTCTGTCAGACACTCTCCGATGATCGTACAGTCTGGACGGTATTTGGAAATCATTCTCGCAGTACGTCCGGACTTCGTCACTGTCACGATTGCCGCTGCACTTAAATCACCAGCCATCGTACAGGTTGCATGTGAGATTGCGTTTGTCACATCCGGGTTACACATGGTTCTGCGCTGTCTGAACCTCTGTAAATAGTTGATATCATGCTCTGTACGGGTTGCGATTCGAACCATTGTTTTTACTGCTTCAATCGGATACATTCCTGCAGCAGTCTCTCCGGATAACATGATCGCACTCGTTCCGTCATAAATTGCATTTGCAACGTCTGTGGACTCTGCTCTTGTTGGTCTTGGATGTTTCATCATGGAATCTAACATCTGAGTTGCTGTGATAACGATTTTTCCAGCCTCACATACTTTTTTGATGATCATTTTCTGCATAACCGGAACATCTTCTAACGGGATTTCAACCCCCATGTCTCCACGCGCCACCATGATACCGTCGGACACACGGATGATGTCATCGATATTGCGGACACCCTGCATGTTCTCGATCTTGGAAATGATCTTAATATCATCGCCGCCTTTTTCCGCAAGGATTTTGCGGATTTCCATAACATCCTCTGCGGTACGGACAAAGGAAGCTGCAATAAAATCATAATCATTTTCTACCGCAAAACAGATATCTCCGTAATCTTTTTCACTGATAAACGGCATCGTGAGGTCAACGTTCGGAACGTTCACGCCTTTTTTATTGGAAATCACACCATCATTTAACACTTTACAGACAATATCTCTTGCGTTGACCTTGGTATTCACTGGTTTTGCAACCGGTTTGATCTCTACAACTTCCAGACCTACCAGACCATCATCGATCAGAATATGATCGCCCGGCTTTACATCATCTGCAAGATTTTTGTAAGTGATTGATACGCGCTCATCTGTTCCAAGAATATCATCGGTTGTCAGTGTAAAAGTCTGGCCTGTCTTTAACTCTGTTTTTCCTTTTTCAAATTCTACGAGACGGATTTCCGGTCCCTTTGTATCAAGTAAAGCTGCAACATATTTTCCCAATTCTTTGCGCAGTTTGCGGAGCATTTTTAATCTTCCCATCTGCTCATCATGCGGTCCATGCGAAAAATTGAAACGTGCAACGTTCATTCCCTCTTCGATCAATGCTTTCATCACCGCTTCATTGTCGGTGGATGGTCCTAACGTACAGATAATTTTTGTTCTTCTTGTCATAAATTCTTCCTTTCTTTTTATGGTTTCATTTTTCAAGTGTTCCTGCTGATTTTTATTCATTCGAAATGCGTATGCCTCTCCTGATTTCTGTTATAGTTTTAACAATCTCCTTAAATCAGCACGGAGCCGGCGGACCAATCTCCGAAAAACTTAAAACTTATACACTTTTCACAATAATACAGACTCTTCTCTTCGTTTTTATTCGTATTCTTGTGAAAAATGTATAATAAATTTTAAGTTTCTTCTTTGGTACGGCGACTCCATCTACGGAGAGATTATACGAAATAAACATAAAAAAAGCAAGCTTTCTTTTGTAAAAAAACCTGCTCTTTTTGTAAACATTATGTCAAAAACATTATTTTGTGATCATGGTACCCATACCGCCATGGATATTTGAACCGTCTTTGTTCAATTTTGTGATCAGAACAGATCTGATCGCAGAGTCACCGATAAAGTTGATCGCTGCCTCTATCTTAGGAAGCATATCGCCCTCACCAAACTGTCCCTGCTCCATGTATTTCTTTGCTTCTGCAACAGTCATGGTTGATAATGGTTTTTCATCCGGCTGTCCATAATTTAAGCATACATTATCAACACTTGTCAAAATAACAAGCATGTCTGCATCCAGCAGTTCTGCCAGTTTTCCTGCTGCAAGGTCTTTTTCAATAACAGCACTGGCACCCTTTAAGTTGTTGTCCTGCATTAATACCGGGATGCCGCCGCCTCCACAGGCAACTACGATCTGGTCAGCATCGGACAATGCTTTGATTGCATCGATCTCCACGATATCCATTGGCTTTGGCGCTGCAACGATTCGTCTGTACCCGCCTTCTGTTTTGACAACGTGATTTCCTTTTTTCTCCTCTGCCTCTGCTTCCTCTTCCGTCAGCACACGTCCAATGACTTTGCTTGGTTTGTAAAACGCCTCGTCATATGGATCAACCACAACCTGTGTAAGGATCGTAGAAACGGGTTTATAGATTCCCTTGTTCAATAATTCCGCACGGATCGCATTCTGTAAATCGTAACCGATATATCCCTGGCTCATTGCAGAACATACAGACATTGGTGCTGCCGTATAATCTTCATGTTCTTTGGCAAATTCATTCATTGCTGTATGGATCATACCAACCTGAGGTGCATTACTGTGTGTAATAGCTACCTGATATCCGTTCTGGATAAGATCGGCAATTACTTTCGCTGATTTTTTCACTGCCTCTAACTGTTCCGGCAATGTTGTTCCAAGTGCCCGGTGTCCCAGAGCGACAACAACTCGTTTCTTCATAGTATAGCCTCCTGCTAAAAGTATTCTACCTTTAATCATACATGAGTGGGTTAAAATTGGCAAGATTTTAAGTGATTCTTGAAGAAAAAATCTGACAAAATATATCCGCAGAAGAAAAAATAATGCATAAATCCATGAAGGACCTCGACATTCTTACTGCATATATTATATTAAAAATGTATGTGGAGGATGAATATGCGCCTGAACGATTTTCAAGGAAAAGAAGTCATCAACGCCTGTGACGGTAAAAAATTAGGCTACATTGTAGATTTTGTCTTTGACGAAAAATGTGGACAGATCGAAGCAATTATTATTCCAAAGACATCAAAGTTCTGTAACTTCTTCTGTGACGGCTCCGAATATATCATTCCTTACAAATGCATTTGCAAAATCGGACCAGATGTCATACTGGTAGAAATGCATGAGAAAAAATAAGAAAAATTTAAGAAAAAGTCCGGGAAATGGGAGTAATAGTGGTTTGACTTCTCGTACGCCACAAGATATACTAATAAGGAAAGATTAGGAAAAGGAGCGCGAAAGAATATGAAATGTCCATATTGTGGAAATCCTGACACAAAAGTAATTGATTCCAGACCTGCAGAGGACGGAAGCTCCATTCGAAGA
>OMCT01001421.1_pt1 | contig 14516 bp, 8 predicted proteins | sample 1674301 | NCBI WGS metagenome assembly OMCT01 (sample SAMEA103958158, study PRJEB25191) | human gut metagenome
TCGACATATCCACCTCGCTCTCCGGTATCTTGAAGAATCCGGCGGTAGCGTTATATCGTGTGGCGTAGCCACCTCCGTGGGCTTTGTTAGAGTCCTCTTGGCCATTGGTGTATATCTTCACGTTGGTCTGCTTTTCCAATGCGGCGGCGGCTATGTGCCAGCGACGGATATCATTCCAGCGGATACTCTCAAAAGCGAGTTCCCAACGACGTTCGTTTTGCAGGGCTTGGAGTGAGTAAGACGAGATGGGGCTCAAGCCTGCTCTCTCTCGAACCCGGTTGATTCCGTCCGTGTTCTCTTTCAGCTCGGATTGCATTAGTAATACATCGGCGAAACGGATAAGCACGAGGTCGTGGATATTGTTCAGCTGTAAATTCTCGGAACCCTGTGCCCAGCCGTCAGTCCCGTACATTAGGTTCTCGAAGCATACGGAGTACGTGTCTCCATTTTTAGCGGCAACAGGGAGCCACTTCTTGGAGAGGTATCCGGTCTCTTGGATAAACTCACCACCGCCGCCGAATGCCCATCCTTGCTCGGTCCAAGCGGCGCAATCCGAAATGGAGGCGTCACGGCGTTTGTCGTTAGGCTCGGAACTTTTCCAATCGCTTACGAGGTTCGGGGCGGCGGGTCCTGCTCCCCAGCCTTGCCCGAAGGGGAAGGACTCGGCCACGCCTGCCATGCCGCGTACGCCGAAGTGTAGGGCGAAGTTATTCGCGTAACCAATGCTTGTGCTCCAGTCGGCTAATTTGTTGTATTTGATAGCGAACAAAGTCTCCGGATTCACGGCGTTGTCATCTTCCACCCATTTCAGGCCCTGTCCGGTGGTATAGTCGTAATCTTCTACCGTAAACCGGTTTGTATAGGCCCAAAGGTTGCGGAAGTCCGACGTGACCAGCGAGTAACCAGAATTGTTCACGCAATCGTCGATGTAGCCGATCACTTGGTCTTTCGTCAGTGTGGAACCGTCGGGCAAAGCCACGGAAGTCAACGGTGAGTAAGTGGTGCTGGTAAGCGCGGCCAAATCCTCGCCATTGCAATACATGCCTGTATAGAATAACCAAGCACGGCCCAACATGGCTTCGGCGGTGTATTTATCGACATGTCCGTCCGTCTTGCGAGTGGCGGGCATAATTTCCGCTGCATCACGCAGGTCTTGTAGGATTTGTCCCCATAGCTCAGCGGCGGTCGGTTGGCTTGGCTCTACGGATTGCGAGGTGATTGTCAGAGGGACGCGTCCGTACATGGAGGCCAGCTCGTAGTAATAGAAAGCGCGAAGGAATTTTGCTTCTCCCTCGATCTGGTTCTTGTCGGATTCTGCCAGTTGGATATTTTCAATACCATCCAGCAAGGAGTTCGCACGGTTAATACCTTGGTAACGGTCTTTCCAGAATTGTTGGGTCATGTCTTGCTTGGAGTTCAGCAACATATCCAGAGATTGCATATGCAAGTCGTTTGGACCTCCGCCCCCTAGGCAATCGTCGCTGGCCAGCATGGCGGCGTAAAGGAAAGAGCACTCAGGTGTGGCGGACACTTGGTTCAAGTTCTGATAGATACCGGCTAACGCTTGTGTGGCATCCTCGGTCGTAGCGGGAAAGTTCTCGCTACTTTTTGTTACGTAATCCTCGGCATCCAGCGTACAAGAGGTGATTCCCCCCATGATCGAGGCCGCGATACCGATTAAATATATTGTTTTTTTCATCTTGATAATCAATTATTAGAATTTGACATTAACTCCTACCATATAGGTTCTCGCTTGGGGGTAGTTACCTACATCCACGCCCGTTACCCAGCTCTCTTTATCGTTGAGAGCGGTTCCGCACTCTGGATCCATTCCTTTATAACCTGTGAAGGTAAAGAGGTTTTGGGCGGAGACATACAAGCGAAGCTGCTGGAATTTGCAACTTTTCCATAGACGTTTGATGTCGTAGCCTAGGGTTACGTTTTGGATACGGAAATAGTCTGCGTCGTCCACGTAAATATCGGAAATGTTGATATGGTTCACGGTGTTACCGGGCAACAGGATCGGGTATCGGTTGGATGTTCCCTCGCCATGCCAGTAATTGTAGACGTTGCTGCTATAGTTATCGAACTGTCCGTTACCAAACTTACGATACGTGTGGGCAACCTGCATGCCGAACGCTCCGTAAGTGGAGATGTTCAAGTCAAAGCCTTTCCAGCTAAAATCTAGATTCAAGCCCATCGTAAGGTCTGGATGAGGATTACCGATCTCCGTCTTATCGCTGTCGTTGATCACGCCATCGCCATTGACATCGACAAATTTCAAGTCACCCGGGGCTATCGAGGTGCCTTGCAGGGAGTTAGAGGCATCCCCACCGCAATTCTGGTCAAGATAGGTCTGTATATCCGCTTGATTTTGCATCACGCCATCGGTCTTATAGCCCCAGAAGTAACCGATAGGATGTCCTTCTTCCATACGGGCCATATAGGTGGTTCCCTCGGACAGAAGAGCGTTACCTCCATTTACGTAATGAGTACCGTTATTAACTTCTGTTACCTCATTCTTGTTATGCGCGAGGTTCAAGCCGATGCCATAGCTAAAGTCTGAGCCTACCTCATCCCTCCAATTTAAGGCAAGCTCGATACCCGTGTTCTTAACTGTACCGGCATTTGCGACCATGGAAGAGAAACCGTTGATTGAAGATACGGGTACGTCGATCAGCAAATCTTTTGTTTTCTTACTATACCAATCGAAGTTTGCGTTTAACCGGCCGTTCAAGAAGCGTGCGTCTAAACCTACGTTCGTCTGCTCCGATGTTTCCCATGTAATCTCGTTATTGGGTAACAAAGAGGGGTAAGCGCCTTGGGTTCCTCCGTTTTTATTATTATTGAAGGAATAAAGTCCTAAATCACCGAACGCGTATGTGGAGGCGTATTTGTACGCTCCAATATTCTCGTTACCATTTTGTCCCCAACTGGCGCGAACCTTCAAGAAATCCATCCAGTTTTTCGTGTTTTCCATCCAGCTCTCGTTACTCATCACCCAACCTGCGGAGAATGAGGGGAAGTAACCCCAGCGATGACCGCTGGAGAAATTGGAGGAACCATCGGCACGGACAATCGCGCTAAACATATAAGTTTCCTTGAGGTCGTAGTTGATACGGCCGAAATAGGATAGGATGGAGTGATCATCCACGGGATATCCTCCCACTATACCAGCGGTACGACCGGAGAAGTTGTTGAAGTAAGCATGCGAGAAATCTCCGAAGATGCTGGTCGTGGCGTGTCCTTCGATGGTTTCCGACATATTATTACCTTCTCTGGAATACTCTGTACCGACCAATACGTCGAAATGATTCTCCTTTACGTCGAAAGCATAGCTCAATGTATGTGTCATACCCCAATTCCAACCGATGGTCATATTCTCGTCCAGATAATCATCCGTATTCTGGTCGTTGTTATTATTTTTATAGATGCCGTTGTATGCTTTGTACAGGCTGGAATTCTGTTTGTAGTAGATTTGGCCTTTATACTTCAAATCCTTTAACGGCTGTATCTCTATATAACCGATGGCACTAAGATTGTGATTCCGGCTTTTGTTATTACCACTGGTGGTATTTAACAAGGTGTTCATCGGGTTATTGATGTATTGGTTGAGTCCAAGTAAGCCCATTGCTCCAGATCCTTGTGCGATCAGGTCATCATAGTCGAATAACTCTCCTTGCTTATTGTATAATGGAACCAATGGATTGGCTCCCATCATGCTATAGATACTATTGGAATATTGGTTACCGATTTGGATACCTTGGTTGGATGTGTGCTGGTAATATACGTTCTCACCGAATTTGATGATATCCAGATCCTTGTTTTTCCAAAGGATATGCTCGGAATTTAGACGAATGGTGAAACGGCTGTAGTCGGATTTAACCGGACCGCCAAAAATACCGTCTTGATACTGATAACCTACGCCGGTAGAGAACTTGGAGAGCTCGGAACCTCCGGTCACGTTCACGGAGTGAGAAGTGGTAATCGCATTCTTGTTGCGAAGTAACTCCAACCAGTTCGTACCCGGGTTGGAACCGTTTTGATAGGATTCCAGTAAATCCGCATCTAGGTATTGTGACCAATTGAAGGGCGATACGCCGGCGTTGAAGTTGATCTGGTCTTGAACGGCCATGTATTCTTTGGCGGTAAGCATATCCGGCATCTTCACTACATTCTGCCAGCCGATGTTTCCGTCATAGGATACTTGTACTTTTCCTTCTTTACCTTGTTTTGTGGTAACCAAGATAACACCGTTCGCCGCACGGGCACCATAGATAGCGGAAGAAGCGGCATCTTTTAAAACGTCGATACGCTCGATATCGGCCGGGTTCAAGGAATTGATATCGCCACCGGCTACACCATCAATAACATAGATAGGAGCCGTATCTCCATTCGTACCGGCACCACGGATGTTTACTTTAAATCCGTCACCCGGTTGACCGGAAGAAGCCACGATATTGACACCCGGGCTTTGATTCTGTAATGCGCTTAGTGGGCTGATCGTATTACGTTTAGCGACTTCATCGCCTTTTACCTCTACGGTTGCACCTGTCACCAACTTTTTCTTTTGTACACCATAACCTACTACCACTACCTCGTCCAAGCTCTGTGAGTCCTCTTTCAAGGTGATCTGTAAGTCAGATGTTTGGGCGGTTACGGGAATCTCTTGGGTCATATAACCGATGTAGGAGATCTCTATGATAGAGCCGGGGGCGGCCTCTAAGCTGAACTTTCCATCCAAATCGGTTATCACTCCATTGGTCGTCCCTTTCACTATTACATTAGCACCGATGACTTCCATTCCTGTTGCGTCTTTCACGGTACCAGTGATTCTTTTTGTTTGTTGCATGACTTCCATCGAAGTACTAGGGGCGGCTAACATTTGTGGTATGCCACCTAGCTGGAAGGCCATACATGCGCCTAAAAACAGCGTCGTTTTCTTAATTGTTGAATTCATTATTTTTTACATTAAATCATATAAGGCTAAACTAAAATTCATTTACTCAATAAGGTCATTAGCGGTTAACTGCTAAAAACATTAGATTCTCGGTCCTTCCTCATAGGCAATTGTTTTTTGTTGTTAATATGTATTGTTAATTTCTGTCGCAAAATTACGTCGGATCCCAAGTGCGTTCAAATACTATTTTATCCAAGAATAATACTTTTTTGCCGGAGTGTATTTTTAACACATCGATAGGGTAGCCGTAGGCATGAAAGCCTTTGTGACTGGTCGCAAAGATAGATGTGTGAAGGAAAAGAGAAGGGGGGATTTTGTATAGAAATAGGGGGGGATATGTATTTATCCCTGTTAAAAAGGTCTCTTATACAATGATTTTTGTCTTTTTGTAGTTATCCCGGAACTCTTTGGGAGAGCAGTTTTTCTTTTTCTTAAAGATACGGTTGAAGTTCGAGAGGTTATTGAAGCCGCAGTCATAACAAATCTCCGCGATGGATCGTTGCGTGTCCACCAGCATGCGGGCGGCGTAACCGATACGGATATCGGTGATATAGTCGGAGAGGGTCTTCCCTGTCCTTAACTTGAAAAAACGGCTGAAAGCGGAAGGGGCCATACCTACGAGTTCAGCCAGTAGGTTCAGGCGGATATCCTGTTGGTATCGCTCGTTGATGTAATTTTGTACTTTTTGGATACGACGACTCTCGGAATGTATATCCGTTATTTTAGCGAACGAGGAACTAGCCAATACTTTGTAGTCCTCCTCGATGGAAAGCTCATACAAGATGGTCAAGAAGTTGATGACCGCATAAAAACTTTGCTCCTCGGAAACCAGCTTTTCCAGTAAATGGTAAACCTTCAAGATGGAAGACATCGGGAAACTGATGCCGCATTGAGCTTTCTCCAACATTTTCCGGATACTGTTGAATTGGTTTTTCTCCAATATATTATTCCCGAAGAGATTGGGAGAGAACTGGATCGTGATCTCATGGATCAGAGGCGATTTACATGCGTTCTGCTCCCAGACATGCTCCAGTTCTTTCCCGGTTATCAATACTAACTCGTATTCTCCGATCACTTCTGCGGAATCACCGACCACACGCCTTACCCCCGGAGCGTGCTCAATGAAATTGAGCTCGTACTCCAAGTGGCAATGGATCGGATAGGTAAATTCTGTCTTACGTCGGTCTACGATGTAGAAGCAATCCTTTTCCGATAGTGGGGTTATTTCGTGGATAATGTCCATGTTTAGCTGACTGTTGATAGTTGACAATTGACAGTTAATGAACCTCGGTCAGCTCTATGACCTTGCTACGGGTGTGAGCCGTAGAGAACACGTTCATTCCTATTTTCATCAAGAAATCTCCGCTGAAGGTACCTCCGTCGGTAACCAAGGTCGATTTCTGGCCCGGCATGAGGTTTATCTCTTGTACCTTATATTTCTTATTCGGGTCCAATCCTTGTAGCTTTACGGGGAAAGTCTTTTCTCCGAAGCGAGGGTGGATATCATAAGCGAATAGGACGGATTTGCTTTTAGCCTTATCCACGTACATCACGGATGAATGGTTGGTCTCGTAGGGGGAAACAAGACGGTAAAGATCGCCGTCGAGGATCGTGCCCTTTAGACGTTTGTAGTTGGCAACCGCTTCTTGGCAGTATTTCATCTCGTCGTCGTTCATTTCCTTCAAGCTGATATCGAAGCCCATCTTACACATCATGGCCACGTCGGTACGGAACTTGACGGAGGTATTCTTGTTCCAGCTAGTCACGTGGGCACACATTGCCTTTGCCGGGAAAAACTGGGAGAATCCCCATTGGATATACAAACGCTCGATCGGATCGGTGTTGTCGCTGCACCAGAATTCCGTGAAGTATTTCAATGCTTCGTAATCACAGCGGGCTCCACCACCGGAACAAAGCATGATTGGTAGGTGAGGGTATTTTTCGGCTACCCGTTTGAATACGTTATAGACTCCTCGTACATGATCGATATATAATTGATTCTGTTTCTCCTTGAGGTAAGGAGAATAGATATTGGTAATCGGGCTGTTGCAATCCCATTTGAAGAAAGCCAGATCCGGATTCTCGGTCATGATATTATCCACTACGCTGAATACGTAATCCTGTACTTTCGGGTTACTTAAGTCCAAGACAAGTTGATTGCGGTAGTAATAAGTCTCACGATTCGGTAGATGGATCGCCCAATCCGGGTGTTTCTCGAAAAGTTCGCTCTTGGGGTTTACCATCTCCGGCTCGATCCAGATACCGAATTTCACGCCGGCATCTTTAGCGGTCTGCACCAGATGAGGAATGCCGTTCGGCAACTTATCGTGTGTAACCTCCCAATCGCCCAATCCGGCCTTATCGTTTTGACGAGGGTATTTATTAGCGAACCAACCATCATCCAGCAAAAACATATCTACACCTAGATGCTTGGCTTCTTTCATTAGTTCCTCCAATTTCTTCTCGTTGAAATTGAAACCAGTCGATTCCCAGTTGTTCAGTAGGGTAAGTCGATCGCCTTTACCATCCTTGATCTGGTAATTACGTGCCCAATCATGGATATCACGACTGGCTTTTCCGGTTCCTTGATTACTCAACGTAAAGATAAACTCAGGAGTGACGAACCATTCGTTCGGTTTCAATTCATAGGCGGACGCATAGGGATTGATGCCGGAGATGACACGAAGGTTACCGGCGTTGTCCACCTCGAACGTAAAGCGGTAGTTTCCAGTCCAACCGATCGTTCCCATTAAAACATCTCCTGTATTCTCGCTGGCCGGGGCACCTAACCCAATCTCAAAAAACGGGTAAGCGTGCATGGCGGCACGGGAGCCTAGTTTCGTATCGATAATCTTTTTCCCGAATTTCAAGTCTTGGCTGCTCATCTGTACTTCTTTGGCCCAGTCACCGCTAAACTCGGTCAATACATAGCGAGGACTCTCGAAATAAAGCATATTGGAAGCGTATTGGGTAATCGTGACCGGTTTTTTCTCCATATGACGAATCTCAGTCCAAGCCTTGATCACGTTTTCTTTAGCGAAGGTTACATAATGTAATTTAGCCTCCACTGGGTATACATCGTCTTTCAGGGAGATAATTGTCTCCGTAACGTTATTGTCTAGTTTCTTAGATTCGCTGGAAACATACTTGAATATGCTAGTCATGTTTCCGTCGTTATGCTGGATGGCGAAAGCTGGTTCGAAATAATCTTCCGCTCCTGAGCAAGGATATACTTCCCATCCACGGGTTGATACGCTGCCATCCGTTCCGGCTTGGATATTCCATGAGAGGTTCTCAAATTCGGATTCGTTTACTAATTTATTCCCTAGATAAGTTTGGTAGAGCCGTCCATTGGGGGCTACTTGTAAAATCAAGTCCGTCTCATTGGTTGAGATTAAGATCATCTTTTGATCGGCGGCTTTTACGAATGGCAAACAAAAACACAAAAGGATAACTGTAAGTAATAGATTTTTCATGGTAAATTATTTGAATGTGTAAATAGTAGAGACGTAGCGTGCCACGCCTCTACTAGAATACATATTGTAATTAATTCTGCTCTTTCAGGATCACGTCGTGAGCGCCACCCTCAACGATACTCGTAGAGGAGACAAGCGTGATCTTGGCATGCTGCTGCAACTCTTGGATAGAGATGGAACCACAGCTACACATCGTAGCGATCATCTTACCCAATGTTACGTTTAAATTATCTTTCAATTTTCCGGCATACGGTACATAGCTGTCCACGCCTTCCTCGAATTTCAAGGACTCGTTTCCACCCATGTCATAGCGCTGCCAGTTCTTCGCACGGTTAGATCCCTCACCCCAATACTCCTTCACGAAGTTGTTTCCTATTTTCATCTTCTTCGTAGGAGACTCGTCGAAGCGGGCGAAATAACGGCCCATCATCAGGAAGTCGGCACCCATAGCCAACGCTAATACCATATGGTAATCGTGTACCAAGCCACCATCGCTACAGATAGGGATATAAACGCCGTGTCTCTTGAAATATTCGTCGCGAGCTTTCGCTACGTCGATCAAGGCGGTAGCCTGTCCGCGACCGATACCTTTCTGCTCACGGGTGATACAGATGGAACCACCACCGATACCTACCTTGATGAAATCCGCTCCGGCGTCAGCCAAGTAGTTGAAACCATCTTGGTCAACCACGTTTCCGGCACCAACCAGTACCTTGTCTCCGTAGGTATCCTTGATCCAGTGCAAGGTCTCGTACTGCCATTCGGAATAGCCGTCGGAAGAGTCGATACACAATACGTCAACGCCTGCCTCTACCAATGCCGGAACACGTTCCTTATAGTCGCGGGTGTTGATACCGGCACCTACTAATAATTTCTTATCTCCGCCGGATAACTCTTTCGGATTCTCACGGTGGCTATCGTAGTCCTTGCGGAATACGAAGTATTGAAGCTTCTGATCCTTGTCGATGATTGGCAATGTATTCAACTTATGATCCCAGATAATCTGGTTCGCCTCTTTCAAGGTCATGCCTAGCTCGCCAACGATTAGTTTAGCGAACGGGGTCATGAAATCTTTCACTTTCATGTCGATCGGGTCTTTGCCTTCACGGTAATCGCGACTGGTTACCATACCTAGCAATTTGCCGTTAGGCGTACCGTCATCTGTCACACCAATCGTAGAATGTTCTGTCCGGCGGACTAGCTCAAGCACGTCGGCCAAGGTATTCTCGGGCGTAAGGTTAGAGTCGCTGATAACGAATCCGGCCTTGAATTTCTTTACTTTGCGAACCATATCCGCTTGGCTCTCGATCGGTTGCGAGCCGAAGATGAAGGAAAGTCCTCCGTTGCGAGCCAACTCGATTGCCAGTTTAGGGCCGGAAACCGATTGCATGATCGCGGAAACGAAAGGAATATTTAATTCAATAGCGGATTTCTCGCCAGACTTGAATTTCACAAGCGGCGTTTTCAATGAAACGTTTGCGGGAATACATTCTTTGGTGGTTAAACCGGGAATAAGTAAATACTCACCAAATGTTCTCGATACATCGTTTAAGTAGATTGCCATAAGATTTTATATTTACAGGATGAGTTTTTTTAATTGCGCAAAAGTAGCGATTTCTGTTCATATATGAATCACATGTTTACATGAAATGTTCGAAATATGCGTCACGCAACATTTATAGTTATGGATTTGTTATTAATGTAGATTTAAAAAGGAGGAAAATATGAGAGTTGTAGTTGATAAGGCTCAATCCAGAGGGTATGCGAATCACGGTTGGTTGAAAACACATCACACGTTTAGTTTTGCTAATTATTACAATCCGGAAAGGGTTCATTTCGGGATGCTACGTGTATTGAATGATGATTCCGTGGCGCCGGGTGAGGGATTCGATATGCATCCACATAAGAATATGGAGGTTATCTCCATCCCGTTAAAGGGATATTTACGCCATGGGGATAGCATAAAGAATAGCGAGGTGATTACGCCGGGAGATATTCAGGTGATGAGCGCCGGTACCGGTATCGTGCATAGTGAGTTCAACGACAGCGGTAATGAACAATTGGAGTTCTTGCAAATATGGGTATTTCCCCGTGAGGAGAATACCAAGCCTCATTATGCCAGTTATGACGTGCGTCCGGTTACTTCGGAAAAGAATAAGTTGTCCTTGATCATCGCTCCGGATGGTAGCGCTCCTGCGTCGATCAACCAAGACGCTTGGTTCTCTTTAGGAAACCTAGATGCCGGTCAAGTAAAGGAGTATAAGCTACATAGTAAAAATAATGGGGTTTATTTATTCGTGATTGACGGAGAGGTGGAGGTAAGTAATACGATCCTGTCTAAGCGTGACGGGGCCGGATTCTGGGAAACCGAAAGCATTACGATAGAAGTCTTGAAGCACGCTAAAGTTCTTTTGATAGAAGTTCCGATGATGAAATAAATGTTGATAGGTTAGTGCTGGCGGGTATCTTAATAGTTGATGTAACAAAGCTATTAGGGTACCCGCTCTTTCCTTTTAATGTTTTATCGGTTTATCCGTGAAGTAATCGATCATCTGTAAGATCGCCCGGCTACAAGCTGGACAGAATGGAGCGTAATCACGCATCATACAGTGATCCATCGGGCGATAAATGCCTTTAGCGATGTAACCGCCTCCCTCGAATACGCCTGCCTTATCTTTATGAGCGTCATCTAATGGGGTAGGTACCGGTGTATTAGCCGGCAGAAGATCTTTCCATTTAGCATCGAAGTTAACCAAGGTCGTGATGTTCGGTTCCCAAGGCTCGTACTTCAAATTATAAAAATCTTGATAAGCGACCTCGGAACTGAAGTATTCATCGGCTAGGCCGGCGAAACTATGTCCGAACTCGTGAACGAATACGACTGGGGTACGTGGGTTATCGGCGGTTCCCATGGCATAAAAATTATACATACCGCCACCACCGTAAGCGTCCGTGTTTACCAAGATGAAGATTGCGTCGCAAGGAGCGTTCCATACGGCGTCACGTATAGACTTCATATCCGGGGTGGTTAAATAGCGATCTACCCCAAACGTATAATAACCGGAATTCAATGCGGTATTCTTGAATATACCTTTACCGGATACATCTGTTCCCGATTCTTCCGAAACGGCATCTACTGCCCAGACATTGAAATCTTCCCGGCGAGTGTCATAAGGCGGGGTCTTAAACAATGCCTCCGTAAAACGTTTGGCATCAGCTACAAATTTCTCTTGCTCGTCCGCCGTATAACCTTCCGCTAAGAATACGAGGTCTACTTTCCCGGAGGAATCCCCGTTATATTGGATTTTTGTGATCCGGTTTTCCTTGAGTTTCCCCCGGTCAATAAAAATACTGGCCGGATCAATCTCTTGTTTCAATAAAAGATGGAACTGCATGTCGGCCTTGTCTCTTGCCGTAATCTCAATGATGACAGGAGCTTTCGGATAGGGGATAGAGATGCTATTTGTCCAAGATTGTGTCTCGGTCTTCGCTTGCTCTGTACTTCTCCATTCTTCGAATAACGTATTGAATCCTCGTGAGTAGATCAACTCTTTACCGGCTTTATCATATACATTAATATAATACCCTCCATAACCAAACGGATCGATCAAGTTTTTGACCGGCCCTGCCCAGACAGGTTCTTCCCGGAGTTGTTGTATAGCGGCGGCTTGGAAATCCCAATTCCCACTCAATGCGAAATCAATCCGGAGACTTTTCTTCGTGAAGTGTTTTTCAAAATTAGTTTGTGCCAGACAAGTGAAACTGTAAAGAATGGCGAATAATAATAAGGTTATTCTTGCTCTCATAGATCTATAATATTTATCATGTGTCAACTTTATGACGCAAATGTATATTATTTTTTTATAGATTTGCCACGATTAGTGTATTATACTCGTTTATAAATAAATTAGACCTATGTTTAGAGAGATCAGACGAAAAGACCGGATTTTGGATAATGAGTTGGCAATTCGTTTATTGGAGGAGGCGGAATATGGTTTTTTGGCCATGTCGGGGATAAATGGGTATGGGTATGGAATCCCGATCAATTATGTAAAGGAAGGGGATTCTATTTATTTCCATTGCGCTCCGGAAGGGTATAAGCTGGAATGTCTACGAGAAAACCCGAAAGTGAGTTTCACGGTAGTTGGCGCTACACAAATCGTTCCGGGAAAATTCACGACAGGTTACGAGAGCACTATCGCTTTTGGAGAGATGCATTTGGATTTGCCGGAAGAAGAGCGTCGGTATGCCTTGCGGCTACTCGTGAATAAATATTCATCGGCGTTTAAGGAGATCGGCGAAAAGTATATTGAGAAATCTTTTTACCGGACTAATATCTTACGTCTAGATATCTCGCATATCTCGGGAAAGTGTAAACGATTGTCTCAATAGTATAAAAAAGGGGGCCTAGCCCCCTTTCTTGCAATATATCAATGATGGCTTAAATAATTAGAGACTCCTGCGTTTGTCGCTTTCATGGCGTCTTTTCCTTTGGACCAATTTGCCGGGCAAACCTCGCCATATTCTTCGAAGTGCTGTAAGGCGTCGACCATACGGAGAGCCTCGTCTACGTTACGGCCTAATGGTAAATCGTTGATTACATAATGACGGATCAAGCCCTCTTTGTCAATCAGGAACAGACCCCGGTAAGCGACCGGATTTCCTCTGGAGATAAGTTCTCCACTTTCGTTCGTAATATAATCAGCGGCCAATACGCCAAAGTTTTCAGAGATGGTTTTGGAAAAATCGGATACGAGTGGATAAGTCACCCCATGGATACCTCCTTTATTCTTATCTTGGTTTAACCATGCGAAATGAGAAAATTGAGAATCGACGGAGCAACCAACCACCGCTACGTTACGTCTTTCGAATTCCTGTAACTTTTGTTGGAAGGCATGTAATTCTGTCGGGCAAACGAATGTAAAGTCCATCGGATAGAAAAACATGACTACATACTTCTTGCCTACATATTGTTCCAAAGAGAAATCCTCGATGATCTCATTGCCATTCACTACTGCCGGAGCGTGGAATTCCGGTGCCTTTTTACCTATTAATGCTTTCATATTATAATTAATTTGTTTGTTAAGTAACAAGCGTAAGTGAAGGTTTGTTGTTGCTTTTTAGTAAAGAGACTGATTTTCTTGTGAAATAGACCTAAAGTTTATGCTTTAAAATTTCTCTGATTTTCAAAGATTTTATTTCTTTGTAACTTATTGATGTTAATAAAGAAAGTATATGGAGGTTTCCGAGGTAAAACAGCGTTTGCTGACAGATTTTTTTACATATTATCCCATGGGAGGTGCTCTGTATGATAAAAACGGTGCACTAATTGATATAAATAAGTCCTTAAACGAGAAATTTCCTTTTACGAATGAAGCGGACTTCTTATTAAATAATCTTTTTCGTACAGATTTGTTGACCGATCTTCAAAAACAATATCTGCGTGGGGGAAGCGTGGTTTCCGGTTCTTTGCCTGTACCGTACTCCATCATCCCCTCAATGAATGAGGATAGAGATATTCTTGGGTATACCTTATTATTAACGGGTAATCCGGCGGTCGGGCAGGAGGCAGCCGGTTATGACCGGGAATTGAAGGAATTGACGGACATGTCGCAAAAGATGGCGGAAGCGGTTCCTGATACGATCCTTTTGGTAAACAAGCAACTGGTTGTAGAGAGGATTATCGCTTATGCTGTGGAGACTTGTATAACGCCGGAGTCGATCAATCGGCGTATCGATGATCTTCCGGGTTTCATTTATCCGGATGAGACTAAGCGTCGTGTGGCCGCGATCGTGCAAAGTTGCTTGAATAAGTCGGAGATCATGAATTTAGATTTATCGATTCCGGGACATAACGCTCCGATCGTTTATTTTAAACTACGGTTGGTACCGGTACATGACCGGTATGTGATTATTTATATACGGAATGTATCGGAGCTCGTTGAGCAGGAGAAAGCGAATGAGGCGTTAAGCAGTAAGTTGTCCGAAAGCCGGATGATGATGGAGCTTGCTTTGCAGAATAGCAAGATTACGACTTATTCTTTTAATTTCAGCCGGTTTAAGTCTTGCGATAAAGTACA
>OMCT01001431.1_pt1 | contig 14451 bp, 10 predicted proteins | sample 1674301 | NCBI WGS metagenome assembly OMCT01 (sample SAMEA103958158, study PRJEB25191) | human gut metagenome
TGTGCACGTAGGGGGCGATGACCAGTTGCGCCACGCGGTCGCCGTCGCTGACGGTGAAAGGCTCCGCGCCGACGTTCAGCAGGATTATCCCCACCTCGCCGCGGTAGTCCGAGTCCACGGTGCCGGGAGAGTTGGCCACGGTGATGCCTTGCTTCAGGGCGAGGCCCGAGCGGGGACGCACCTGCAACTCGAGGCCGCGCGGCAGTTGCACGTAAATGCCGGTGGGTATCAGCACGCGGCCCAGCGACGGGATTGTGACAGGGCCGTCGGGGAGGTAGGCGCGGACGTCCATCCCCGATGCGCCGGGGGTGGCATAGCGCGGCAGCTCGTGGTGGCTGCGGTTTATTATCTTGACTTTCTGTTCCATGTTTTTCTCTATGAACTGGCGGGTTGTTTAAGTAAATGCTTAAATTAAACACTCACTTAAGTTATTAACTTGATTTCGCCCGATTTGTTTTACTCCGAGGCGCTTTTGCGGTAGGCCGAGGGCGACATTCCCGTCTGGTGGCGGAAATATTTGCCGAAAAACGACTGGTTAGTGAAGTTCAGGCGCGTGGCTATCTCCTGGATGGTGAGGTCGGTGGTACGCAGAAGCACCTTCGCCTCCACCGTCACGTAGCGCTCTATCCACTCCCCGGCGGTGAAGGTACTCAGCTCCTTGACCACCGAACTGAGATGCTTGGCGGAGATGCACATCTGGTCGGAATAGAACGACACCTGGCGGTGTTCGCGGAAGTTTTCGGAAATCAGCAGAATGGTAACTCCTATTAATAATAAGATAAGGAGGCTGCCTGCCACGATGAGAAGTGTATTCTTCTTAACTGCCATTTTTGATAATGATTAATGGTTAAGTGATTAATGGTTGGTGGCTGATTATTCGTCCTACATTCATTAATCGTCCGCAAAATTAATCATTAATCATTAATCATCGTCCACTAATCGTTGGCTAAATGTGTATTTAACTAAAATTATTACGGAAATATTTCTCTAATTACGAAGTTCGCTGTACTTTTGCGTCATCTTTAAAGAACACTTATAAACAAAAAACTTTAGAAATTATGTCAAAAGTAACCGTAGTAGGTGCAGGTAACGTAGGTGCTACATGCGCTAATGTGTTAGCCTTTAATGAAGTGGCTGACGAAGTGGTAATGCTGGACGTGAAAGAAGGCGTTTCAGAAGGTAAGGCAATGGATATGATGCAGACTGCTCAACTGCTGGGCTTCGACACCACTGTTGTAGGTTGTACCAACGATTATGAGAAGACTGCCAACTCCGACGTTGTAGTGATTACTTCCGGTATTCCCCGTAAACCGGGTATGACTCGTGAAGAATTGATCGGTGTTAATGCAGGTATCGTTAAGTCGGTTGCACAGAACATCTTGAAATATTCTCCGAATGCTATCCTTGTGGTTATCTCCAACCCGATGGATACCATGACTTATCTGTCATTGAAGTCTCTGGGCTTGCCGAAGAACCGTATCATCGGTATGGGTGGTGCTTTGGATAGCTCTCGTTTCAAATATTTCTTATCTCAGGCTCTAGGCTGTAACGCTAACGAGGTTGAGGGTATGGTAATCGGTGGTCACGGTGACACTACAATGATTCCGTTGGCTCGCTTGGCTACTTACAAAGGTATCCCTGTTAGCAAATTGTTAAGCGCAGAAAAATTGCAAGAGGTTGTTGCTTCCACAATGGTTGGTGGCGCTACATTAACTAAATTGTTAGGTACTTCTGCTTGGTATGCGCCGGGTGCTGCTGGAGCATTCGTTGTTGAGTCTATCATTCACAACCAAGGTAAGATGGTTCCTTGCTCTGTTTACTTGGAAGGTGAGTACGGTGAATCTGATCTCTGCATCGGTGTTCCTGTTATCCTTGGCAAGAACGGTATCGAGAAGATCGTTGAGTTGGAATTGACAGCTGAGGAGAAAGAATTGTTCGCTAAGAGCGCTGTAGCTGTTCACAAGACTAACGAGGCTTTGAAAGAAGTGGGTGCTCTTTAATTTGAATTTCTATTAAAGCGATAAAAGAGGCTGATCCTTCGGGGTTAGCCTCTTTCTTTTTATGTGGATACGGACAGTTACGACGGAATGAAGATAATATTCGTGTTTTTCAATCTCTGAAGATACATACGTATCTCCATTGATTTATTTCAAAAGATCACGGTAAAGCATTTATGACAAAAGTACAGTTTTTGTTTGAATATGAAAAGCCTTCACTAGTTCAATACGAGCTTCACTAAGTTTATTCGTTTCATCCCAAACCGGTAATTACTACTTCAACTTTCCAGCCTCATTCAATACTTTCAGGAAGTTGCTCCAAGCTTTCTCTATCTTTTGCATGTTTTCGTCCCTTTCCTCTTGGTTACTTACCTCATTTTGTAGAACATCTACAACAGGATATCCATCATATAAATAATATCTCTGATAATCCCCTAATAAGACTGGGGCATTATAGATAACGGAACTTATCGAAGAGATACTGCCTACCGTGAAGTGACCGTTTCCAGCTATCCGGAATTCAACCTTCTCATTGCCTCGCACGTCTTGCTTGATAGAAATATTCTTCTCGAAAACGATTTCTTTTGTAACTGAATTAAAAGATTTGATATCATCCGGGACTTTGATCACTTGTCCGGTAGTAGCCGTATCAAAATTTTCCTCATCATTATCGCAAGCGCAATAACCGATGAGAAATACAGACATGATAAGATATAATAAAAATGACTTTTTCATATTAAACCTCCTTTATTGGATTTCATTGCGTGTTGTCTTATTAGAAAGACACTTAAAAAGAGACAAATGCTGCACGTTTACCATTATTTAACAAACATTATTAACCAAACCGTCCTTCCATTATATAAAAAAAGCCGGAGGAAATGATTTCCTTCGGCTTTTACCTATCGTTTGTTATTGGTATTTATTTGACAATACCTAATTTAGACTCACCAACGAAATCTATAATATGTTGGATCTCCTTACTCATCGGAACCTGATCCTTTATCATTAACAAGGCATCCGTAAGGCTGCTGTTTCCTTGGAAGATGATCCGGTACGCATGACTGATGTGCTTGATAACCTTTTCACTGAATCCCTCATGAGACATGATGAAAGAGTTCACGCCATAATACGTGGTAGGCTCTTGAGCCGCTACGATAAAAGGAGGTATATCCTTACGGAAACGACAGCCGGTTTGAATCATCGCCCAAGCCCCAACCCGGGATCCTTGGCTCATCAATACATTGCCTCCGAAGATCACATAATCTTCCAAGATACAATTTCCGGAAATCTTACTACCATAGCCGAATACACTACGGTTTCCGATCCGCGTATCATGAGAAACATGTACCCCCTCATGCAAGAAATTACCATTACCGATACTAGTACGTCCTTCCGCTGTCGAGGAACGGTTAATCACCACATTCTCACGAATCACGTTGTCATCTCCGATTACGGCGATCGTATCACCTCCCTTATAAAAGAAATCCTGAGGCTCAGCAGCGATAACAGCTCCGTTAAATACACGGTTGCGATTTCCCATGCGTGTACCGCTCATCAAGCTGGCATGAGGCATGATCTCGCAATCATCCCCGATCTCCACGTTCTTATCAATGTACGCAAAAGGATGAATCGTAACGTTCTTCCCGATCTTTGCGCTTGAATCTACATAGGCTAATGGACTAATCATAACTTTACTACATTTAAAGGTTATTATTCTCTACCACCACCGATGGCACTGTATAAACTGACAACCGCTTGCATACGTTGCACATTGTCGGATACTTCCGTCAACTGAGCGCTCAAGAGGCTCTGCTGGGCGGAAAGGATTTCCAAATAAGTAGATTGAGCCGACTGGAACAAGGCGCTGGTATAAGCCACCGCTTTCTCTAGCTGCTCGATCTGCGCTCTATCTTGGACAAGCTTCTTGCTCGTGGCATCATACTGATGTAAAGCATCACTCACCTCCTTACCTGCTTCCAGAATTGTCTGCTGATAATTCATTTGAGCGATCTTCTCTTCTGCCTTCGATACCTTCAAGTTAGCGACCAACTTACCATTGTTGAAGATCGGTTGGGCCAACGAAGCCAAAGCTTGAAACATAAATTGGCCCGGATTGGCGACAGAGATGCCTGAACCATTCGTCCAGCCTGCTGTCGCCGTGATATTCAATCCCGGATAAAAAGCGGCACGGGCTTTGTTCGTCGTATAATAGGCACTAGCAAGTGTCATCTCCGCGATCTTCACGTCCGGACGATTCTCCAACAATTGCAAAGGCACACCCACCATGATATCCTCCGGCATTACTTGTTCCTCCAAAGTACCCCGATCAATCTGTTGAGGGGCCTTAGCCAATAACACGGACAATGAGTTTTCCACGCTACGCACCTGGCTCTCCAACTCGATCAACGAGCCGGAAACCTGATGGTAAGCGGCACGCATTTGCGTCACGGCAGCCTCGGTAGCCATACCCGCTATCTTCATAGCCTCCATGACACGAACATTCTCTTTATAGATATCAACCGTCTTAGCGGTAATTTCCACCTGCCGATCAAGCATCAACAAGGTATAATAAGTATTCGCTATACCACCGATCAATTGAGAGCGCACGGCCTGTCTTGAATACTGGCTCTGTAAGTAGGAGGCTTTTTGGCCACGGCTCGCGTTCAAGAGCTTTCCGAATAGGTCAACCTCCCAGCTAGCGGCCAAAGGCGTTGAGTAAGCCTTTACGTATTCGCTATTTCCAATCGATGTAATCGTCCCTTGGGGAGCGAAATTAATAGAAGGCAAGAAAGACAGACGGGCGGAAGTCAACAATACTTTCGCTTCCTCTACCCGAAGAACGGCTGCCTGCATATCTACATTATTGGCTAATCCCTCCTCAATTAACGCCTGTAACTTCGGATCACGAAAAACTTCCTTCCAAGGAAGGTTTCCCATATTGGTCGTATCCGCGGAGGCTAATGTATCAGTCTCGGAAACCGGATCACGATAAATTCCCGTCGCATCGATGGAATCCGGACGCTCGTATGCCTTATAGATATGGCAACTGCTTAACAAAGCAGTCGCACATACCATATATATAATTTGTTTCTTCATTGTCATCTCTTATTTTATTTTAGCGTACTGTTCTATTTCCGTACTCATATCGCTGTTATCCAAATCTTCCCATTCGATCGGCTTGAATTTCTCCTGTAAGTACTGGAATACCACGAACAAAACCGGAACAATAAAGATCTGGAAGATCATACCGATGAACATACCTCCGATGGCGGCAGTACCCAAAGTACGGTTACCGTGAGCACCTACACCGAACGCGAACATCATAGGCAACAGACCGACTACCATAGCCAACGATGTCATCAGGATAGGACGTAGACGAGCGGCAGCACCTAAAACGGCAGCCCACGTGATACTCATACCCATACGGCGACGGTCGAGGGCAAACTCTACGATCAGGATGGCGTTCTTCGCCAACAAACCGACCAACATGATCAAGGCGATCTGCATATAGATATTGTTAGACATGGTTCCTACGATCATCTTCAACGCCGGGATATTTCCCAAAGCGGCCCAACCTTGAACGAACAAGAAGCTACCCATCAAACCGAACGGCACGGAGAGCAATACGGACAAAGGAAGGATGTAACTCTCATACTGCGCACTCAACAGCAAGTAAACGAATACGAAACACAGCAAGAAGATCAAAGCCGTCGTACTGCCACTCGTACTTGCCTCCTCACGTGCCATACCACCTAACTCATAGTCGAAACCTGCCGGAAGCGTTGTCTTAGCCACCTCGTCAATCGCTTTCAACGCCTGACCACTGGTATAACCATCCGCCGGGGCAACCATGACCTTGATGGCGGTATACATATTGAAACGGCTGATGATATCCGGGCCATATACCTTCTTCATCGTAATGAACTGGGAAATCGGAGCCATATCGTTACCACTCTTTACCTTGATGTTCTTCATGGACTCCATATTCTTACGCAAATCAGGATCCGCTTGCACCATTACACGGTACATCTTACCGAAACGGTTGAAGTTAGAGGCATATAAACCACCATAATATCCCTGCAAGGTAGACAAGATGTCCTTCGGACTGATACCGGCTTTCTTACAAGCGGCAGCGTCGATATCGATCTCATATTGCGGGAAGTTCGGGTTAAACGTAGTTTGAGCGGACTTGATCTCCGGACGTGCCGTCAAAGCAGCCATATATTCCTTGGAGATATCAAAGAAACGATCCAAATTACCTCCGGTCTTATCCTGCATATTCAACTCAATATCACTGGACGCAGAGTAACCCGGGATCATAGGCGGCGTAAAGAACAATACCTGAGCGTCTTTCACGATCTTTTGGGCACGCATGAACAAACTACCATATACGATATCCGAGTTCTGCATCATAGAACGGTCTTCCCAGTCTTTCAACTTGATGATAAATGAGCCGTAAGAAGGTCCTTGACCACCGATAAAACTGAAACCAACAACCGCCGTACGCGACTCTACCGCCGGATCCGCAGCGATCAAACTATCGACCTTATTCATCACCTCATAGGTACGCTCCTGGGAAGTTCCCGGTGGTAACGTAACGGCACCCATGATCGTACCCGTATCCTCGTTCGGCACCATACCGGTAGGCGTAACCTGCATCAAGAATACCAATACGGCGATACAACCGGCGACAATACCGAATGAAAGCCATTTCTTCTGGATAAAGAACACGACCTGCTTCTTATACTTAGCTAGCAAAGAATCGTAAGCCGCATTGAATGAGGTATGGAAACGGGAAATAAATGTCGTTTTCTTTTCTTTATGCTCCTCATCATGCGGTTTCAGGAATATCGCACACAAGGCGGGACTCAATGTCAAGGCGTTCAAAGCGGACAAACCGATAGCGATCGCCATCGTCAGACCGAACTGGCGATAGAACGTACCGGCCGTACCTCCCATGAAACTTACGGGAATAAACACGGACATCATGACCAACGTAATGGAGACGATAGCGCCACCCAACTCACTCATGGCATCGATAGAAGCTAGTTTCGCCGACTTGTACCCTTGGTCCAACTTGGCATGGACACCCTCGACGACGACGATCGCATCATCGACCACAATCGCGATGGCAAGCACCATAGCACAAAGAGTCAACAAGTTGATACTAAATCCGATCAAGGATAACATAAAGAAGGTACCGATCAAGGCAACCGGGATAGCGATAGCCGGAATCAACGTAGAACGCAAATCCTGCAAGAACACATATACCACGATAAACACCAATACGAACGCCTCCAACAAAGTCTTGATTACCTCATGGATAGAAGCGAACAAGAAGTCATTGGCATTCATGGAAATATTCACCTTCATTCCGGGAGGCATTGTCAACTGGGTTTCCTCCAGCAAGGTTTCAATGTTACTAATTGTTTCCGTAGCGTTGGTTCCCGGCATCTGGTAAACGATACAGGTAACGGCGTCGTGACCATTTACACGGTTGATAAAGTTGTAAGTCAAACGCCCCAACTCGATATCAGCGATATCTTTCAAACGCAAGACCTCACCATCCGGCAAAGCCTTTACAACAATCTGCTCAAACTCATTAGCCTCTTGCAAACGTCCTTTATAGCGGATCGTATATTGGAAAGACTGATTTCCTTGTTCGCCGAACGAACCCGGAGCGGCCTCTACGTTCTGTTCAGACAAGGCAACGGTTACGTCGCTCGGACTTAATTTATATTGGGCCATCACATCCGGCTTCAACCAAATACGCATGGAGTAGTCCGTACCCAACACGTTGGCATCACCGACACCCGGCACACGCTGGACTTCCGGGATCAAGTTAATCTTCGCGTAATTCTCAAGAAACTCTGAGTCATAACGATCATCTTCCGCATATACGGAGAAAACCAACAACATTGAGTTCTGACGTTTCTGGGTCGTCACACCAATCTGCGTTACCTCGGCGGGCAACAAACCTTGTGCCATAGATACACGGTTCTGCACATTGACAGCCGCCATATCCGGGTCCGTTCCTTGCTTAAAATAAATGGAGATATCCGCGGAACCATTATTAGAGGCATTGGAACTCATATACATCATGTTCTCAACACCATTGATCTGGTCTTCCAAAGGCGCAATCACACTATTCAATACCGTTTGCGCATTGGCACCCGTATAAGTTGCCCTTACCGAAACGGTTGGAGGGGCGATATCCGGATATTGGGTAACCGGCAAGGAAATCAAGCCTAGGAAACCCAAGATGACAATCAAGATGGAAATCACCGTGGAGAGCACCGGGCGGTTTATAAATCTATCTAATTTCATATCTTTCGTTTTTACTCGACAAAAGCGAATATTTGTCTTATTCTATATACCTATTAATTAAAAGCAGTCTGCAAATTACCGTCATGCTGGTCTTTCAAGGCCTGATCGTACTTTGCCTTTTGCTGCTCACGAGTAATCGGCTGGATTTCCTGGCCGTCTTTCAAGATCTGTACGCCTTCCACGACAATCTTATCACCGGACTTCAAGCCTCCCGTCACTAAATAATTTTTGCCATCATTCAAATTGGAAACCTTGATCTCGGTATTCTTCACGGTATTATCAGGCTGCAATACAAATACGAATTTCTTATCCTGGATCTCCACGGTAGCCGATTGAGGGATCGTAATGATATCGTTCATCGTATATGGGAAGATGATATTACCAGTACCACCGCTTCGTAAGACATTTCCCTCGTTAGAGAAAATAGCACGCATGCTTACAGAACCGGTAGATTGATCGATGACACCGCTCACGGCATCAATCTTACCCTCATGATGGTACGTAGAGCCATCCGCCAATTGCAGTCTTACGGCCGGCATCTTCTCTAATTGCTCTTTCAAGGTACCACCGGCTTTCGTCAATGCCAATAGCTCCTTTTCCGTCATAGAGAAATACACATACATATCACCGATCTCAGATACGGTAGTCAACGGTTGAGCGATCGAAGCGCTTACCAAGCTACCTACACGATACGGGAATGTACCGACAACACCGTTCGAGGGACTTGTAACCGTACAGAAAGACAAGTTCTGGTTAGCGCTAACCAATTGAGCCTCCGCCTGCGCCAAGCTCGCTTTTGCCGACATCAGCTGGTTCACGGCAGTCTGATACTCGAAATCACTGATGATTTTCTGATCAAACAAAGTTTTCTTATTCTTCTCGGTCAATGTTAAAGTGCTTACGTTTGCCTTCGCCATCTCTACCGCGGCCTTAGCCTGACCTACCGCGGCAGCGTACTGCGTAGGATCAATTTGGAACAACGCCTGTCCTTTACGAACCGTAGCTCCCTCATCCACACATAATTTCACGATAAATCCAGAAACTTGAGGACGGACTTCGATATCCTGCGTACCTTTGATGGTAGCCGGATAGGATGTTGTTTGGTCGCTAGTCGTTGAATTGACCGCCATCACAGCGAACTCAGCATCCCCTAATTTCATACCACTCTGACTGTTTCCACAGGCAGTTAATAAAGACATACCAACCGCAAACAATGCGATCTGCCTTAACTGAGTAATCGTAATTTTCAGCATTCGTTTATCCATATTTGTATATAATTATATATTCAAGGCTGTTTTTCAGTTACCTTCTCTTTCTAACCCAAGTGGAGATCTTTTACATCTATTCACACAATAGGGTCTTTACTCGCTGTTTCATCCTACAAATGTAGAAACTTTTTACACGATTTTCTGTTTCCTACTTATCTTTTTCACCTAAATTAATAGCACTTAGAAGGAAGCACCTGTTGAAATACTTCTCTTTTGGTTTCAAACGAAAATAAAATTGTTTTTTTCAACAATATATTTTACATTTGTGTCCACACACAATAAACAAATATTATACATTATGGAACCTAAATTTATAATATCAGAAGTATTCAGTACCGCATGGAAGGGAACGAAGTCGCAACTATGGATATTAGCCGGATTATTAATCGGATATTGTATCTTGTCTTTCACGCTGACAGCGTTCGCAATGCCCATGCAAAGTTCTATTATCGGTAAAATCATCGTAAACGTGATCAGCGCGTTATTCTCCATTATTTTCTCCTTAGGATATATGAAAAATATATTTCAGGCGTTGGATGGGGAAGAACCTCAGTTTTCCGCATATGGACAACAGACAAAGAATATCATCACCTACTTTCTAGCGAGTCTTATCACGGGATTTGTCGTATTGGCGGGTTTCTTATTTTTTATCATCCCCGGTATTTATCTGGCATTGCGCCTTCAGTTCTTCCAAGCCTTTATTATCGAGGAAAACGCCGGGATTATCGAGTCTTTGCATAAAAGCTGGGAGATAACGAAAGGACAAGTATTGCCTCTGTTCATTCTGGCGTTGGTTATGATCGGGATCCTGATATTAGGATGTATTTTGTTCGGTATCGGAATTTTCGTCGCCGTTCCTCTTATCTATATGATGTATGGCTACGTTTTCCGTAAATTGAATACTCCTCTTCAAATACTCGAATAAACAGAGAGGACGAATACACACTACAATCTATGCCATGAATAAAAATTACAGGATAAAAGATATCGCCGAATTATCCGGCGTATCAACCGGTACGGTAGACCGCATTTTACATGAGCGGGGAAAGGTATCGGAGGATGCACGGAAAAAGGTGGAGAAAGTCTTAAAAGAAATTGACTATCAACCAAATCTGATAGCCCGTTCTTTAGCGTTGAAGAAAAAATATCATTTCATCGCTTTGATCCCTTCTTTCCATGAAGGGGAATACTGGGCGAAACTAAGCCAAGGGATCGAGAAAGCGGAACGGGAATTGTTTAGCTATAATATAGATGTCGAGCAAATCTATTTTGACCAATACGATAGCAACAGTTTCGACGAATTAATCCCGAAGATTGAGACCGCGGATTGCCAAGGGGTTATCATCGCTACATTATTCAAGCAAAGTGTCTTGACCTTGACCCAGCGGCTAGACCTGAAAGGTATTCCTTATATATTAATCGATTCTTTTATCGACCACACGAATTGTATCTCTTACTACGGAACGCATTCATATGATTCGGGGTATATAGCGGGACGCCTTTTATTCGAGCAAATCCGTGAAGAGGACGATCTAGTGATTTTCCGTTTCACCCGTAAGGGGGATTCATGTTCTACGCAAGTGCAGAAGCGAGAGGAAGGATTCCGGGATTATCTCGCCAATACCTCATTCAAGGGAAAGATTCATTTGCTGCATGTGCACGCGGATGACCGAGAAGAGAATACGAGACTACTGAATACTTTCTTCGACAAATATCCTCAAGTAAGAATCGGTATCATCTTTAATTCGAGGGCCCATTTCCTTGGAGATTATCTAAGTAGCGAACGACCGGACTATCCTTTCAAGCTTCTTGGCTACGATGTGATAGAACCGAATGTCCGTTATCTGGAAAACGGCTTGATCACGCATTTGATCGCCCAGCGACCGGAGGAACAAGGATATCATTGTATCAAGGCACTTTTCAGGCATTTGATCCTTAAGGAGAAAATTGAGCCTGTCAATTATATGCCGATCGATATCTTGGTAAAGGAAAATATACAATACTACAATAATTATATCTGATGAACTCCTTATTTAGCGTAAAAGAGAAAGTGATTTTGTTGACCGGAGGCTATGGTATATTAGGAGCCTGCATGGCCAAGCACTTGGCGAGAGAAGGCGCGTACGTCGTAATCCTCGGACGAAACGAGCAAAAAGGATCTGCCTTGGTTGGTGAGATTAAAGCGGAAGGGGGCGAGGCCTTATTCTTGGTTTCAAACGTACTGGATAAAGCCTTGCTGGAGCAAAACAAGCAAGAGATATTGAAAGCATATGGGAAGATTGATGTTTTAGTCAATTTGGCGGGTGGCAACCAAGCCGGAGCGACGATTCCTCCCGACAAGACGATCTTTGATCTGGATATCGATGCTTTCCGGACGGTCGTGGACCTGAACTTATTCGGGACCGTACTGCCGACAATGGTCTTCGCCGAGGTCATGGTGGGACAAGGGAAAGGAAGCATTATTAACATCTCGTCCGAATCGTCCCTACGCCCATTGACTCGTGTGGTTGGCTATGGATGTGCGAAAGCCGCTATCAACAATTTCACGCAATACATGGCCGGGGAGCTAGCGATTAAATTCGGAGAGGGCCTGCGAGTAAACGCCATGGCACCGGGATTCTTCCTTACCGAGCAGAACCGGGCATTGATGAGCAATCCGGATGGATCACCTAGTGATCGTTGCAACACGATCGTCGCGCACACGCCGTTCCGCCGCTTAGGAAAACCGGAGGAGTTACTCGGTACTTTACAATGGCTGGCGAGCGACGCCTCCGCATTCGTAACCGGTACCGTGATCCCCATAGACGGAGGTTTCGACGCTTTCTCCATCTAAATAATGTGCCAATGTGCCAACCAGCCATGTATCAAACCGCATTGGTATATTGGCACATTGATAAATTTAAAAATTATTCATTATGTATCTATGTGAGCAAACTTGGCGTTGGTACGGACCGAATGATCCTGTCAGCCTTTGGGACATCCGTCAGGCGGGTGCCACCGGTATCGTAAATGCGTTGCACCATATCCCGAATGGGGAAGTTTGGACTACGGAAGAGATTCAAAAGCGGAAAGCCTTGATCGAATCCGCCGGATTACGGTGGAGTGTGGTTGAGAGTGTGCCCGTACACGAGCATATCAAGACGCAAACCGGGGATTTTCAAACCTATATAGAAAACTACAAACAAAGCATCCGTAATCTGGGAGCTTGCGATATCCGGGTAGTTACTTACAACTTCATGCCGGTATTGGACTGGACTCGTACCGATTTGGCTTATACGATGCCGGATGGTTCCAAAGCCTTGCGCTTTGAACGCGCGGCTTTTATGGCGTTCGACTTATTTATATTGAAACGACCGGCGGCGGAAGCCGAATATACGGAGGCGGACAAGGCGAAAGCCAAGGCACGCTATGACGCTATGAGCGAGGAAGACCGCCAGCTGTTGGTTCGCAATATGATCGCCGGACTACCCGGCTCGGAAGAGACTTTTACGATCGAGCAGTTTAGGGAAGCGTTAGACCGTTATAAAGATATCGACGCGGAGAGACTTCGCTCGAACCTGATCTATTTCTTACGGGAAATAGCTCCCGTGGCGGACGAGGCCGGTGTCAAGCTCGTTATCCATCCGGATGATCCCCCCTATTCCATTCTCGGGCTTCCCCGTATCTTGAGCACGGAAGATGATTTCCGGAAGTTAATAGAGGCCGTGCCGAATCCTAGCAACGGGCTTTGCCTATGCACAGGTTCTTTCGGTGTCAGAAGTGATAACGACTTGGCCGGGATCATGGAACGTTACGGGGATCGGATCGATTTCGTTCATTTCCGCAGCACGCAACGAGATTCCGAGGGTAATTTCTTCGAGGCGAACCATCTGGAAGGCGATGTGGATATGTACGGTGTCATGAAAGCCTTACTGGAATTGCAACAACGCCGCCAATGCTCCATCGCCATGCGACCGGATCATGGACATCAAATGATAGACGACCTAAAGAAGAAAACCAACCCGGGCTACTCCTGCATCGGACGTTTACGGGGTCTGGCCGAGCTACGGGGATTGGAGATGGGTATCGCCTTATCCCTGTTCAAAGGACATTAAAAAGACAGCGTCTTACAGTTAGCACAGTACTGTGTACGAAGTACCGCAGTACTGTGGCTAAAGTACTACAGTACTCTGTACGAAGTATTGCGGTACTCAGCACGTAAGTACTGGAATACTTCGTACACAGTACTGCCCTATTTATAGCACAAGGCTACCTCGACCCTATGGGGGAACATCACAAACCGAACAACCGGGGAATCAATAAACTTAAATCCGGCAAGAAGGCCACCAAGAACAAGACAATAACCATCGCCGCAAACATCGGCAGCAACGGACGGATCACCTGATCGATCTTTGTCCCCGCTACGCTACATCCGATAAACAATACCGAACCCACCGGTGGCGTACATAATCCCACACAAAGGTTCAATACCATCATGATCCCGAAATGTACCGGGTCCATCCCCAATTGCCCCGTCGCTATCGGCAGGAAGATCGGGGTAAAGATCAAGACAGCGGGCGTCATGTCCATAAAGATCCCGACAATCAATAGGATCACGTTTATAAGTATCAAGATGACCACCGGATTGTCGCTTATGCTCAGCAGAGCGGCACTTACCGTTTGAGGAATATTCTCATAGCTCATGATCCAAGACAAGCCCGTACAAGTCGCCACCAAAAGAAGGACGATAGCCGTAGTCTTGGCCGATCGCAATAACACTTGCGGCAATTTAGCCCAAGTAAGTTCTTTATAGATAAAAGAGAGGATTAACGCATACAATACAGCGATCGCCGAAGCCTCGGTCGCCGTAAACAGTCCCG
>OMCT01001437.1_pt1 | contig 14417 bp, 10 predicted proteins | sample 1674301 | NCBI WGS metagenome assembly OMCT01 (sample SAMEA103958158, study PRJEB25191) | human gut metagenome
ATTATCTATGTAAATGGAAGGTATGAAGGTAATGATGATATAGGTCGGATGATGAAAGATTTTCACCAGTGCAGGCCGGAGCAGATAGAAAGTGAGACATTGTCAAAAGCAGTGGCTTATTACAAAGAAAAGGAAGGACGTGGTGCTATGAGCGAAGCAGTAAGACAGTATGCAATGGAATATGCAAAAGAGTATGCAAAGGAATATGCCAGGGAGTATGGTGAGGAACAGAAGGAAGAGGGGATTCTTCAGGGAAAAAATAATATGTTGTATTCATTGGTTTCAAAGGGAAGGTTAAAAATAGATGTAGCAGCCGAAGAGGCAAATGTCAGCCTTGGAGAATTTGAAAAATCGATGGAGGAAGCAGGATATAAAATTCCTGAATTGGTATAGTTTAATAGTTACAAGATACGTTAAATATAGACCCGGTTTGCATAAGTATGTGCAGACCGGGTTTTTATAATAAAAATGCAATGTATGATACAAAAAGTTTACAACTGACATATATACTCATTATAACAATATGGAACACAAAAAAGGAGAACCACATATGGATAAAAGGGGTAACATATTTTCACGAAATATGAGATTATTTGCAGCAATTATGACACTCATCGAGGCACTTGTCCTCACATCATTCACAGGCTGTGCCGGTAAAAAGGTGGATTATGGTGTGGACACGGAGGTAAAGGAGCAAAAGAACGCTTCTAAGGTATCTTATTTAAGGACTGACAAGCCATGGGTCGAAAATATAACTGTCCAGACAAAAAAAGGAGATGTAACCCTGGGAATCGATGCCAAAATACTGGTGCCGGATTGTGAAACCATGCATGTTGTTGGAGTGGAGGATGTGAAGCTCGATACAGAGTACAAGAAAAGGTTTTTAGATGCGTACTTTGGTGGTGGAGAGTATTATTATCATGATTTAGAGCATTATACAGTTGATGAATTGAATTCTTATATAGATTTAAAATCCAGGGAGCTGAATGAAATGAATAGCAGGGATGATGTGGATGATAGTACAAAACAGGAGCTGGTACAGCAAATGGAGCAGGATTTATCAGGTTATCGGGATTTACTGACTGATGCGAAAATCTCGTATACAATTGCTTCTGATTTACAAAGCTGTGATGAGTATGCCGGCTATAAAGGAGATACATTTTGTGAGGTAACATTTAAAGAGCATTGGGTAAATGCTTATGTCTTTAAGCTCGATGGAAAATATTACGGACCACCTTCATTTAAGGAGGAAAATTATGATAATGTCTCGCAGACATTTCAGGAGGATAATCTGACAGACAGTGCCGGAGCTGATGGAAATGAATGTACAAGAAGTGCAGCAGAGTCAAAAAAACTTGTGCAGGACTTTATGGGAAAGCTTGGACTGTCAAATCAGGTTGAGCGTGGAGAGTGCGATTGTAACTGGCTGGGATTTAATAATGGGGATGAAAACTGGGAGAGCCGCAGTAACACATTGTGGGGATATGTGTATTCGTATGGAACAGGCATTGATGGACAGGTTTTTAAGGATAGTTTTGATTCATCAGAATGTGACTCTATGCTTCGCGAGGATACGAAAGACATTACATTGGGTGACAGTATTCAGCTAACTGTTACAGACAATGGAATAATTGATGTGGTTATAGAATATCCGGTGAGTGTGACAAGCATATCCGGCAGTGTGGAGATGCTTTCTTTAAAGAATATAGAGCAGATAATTAAGGAGCAGCTAAAAAACAATGCCGACAAATATGAGCTTGAGATAAACAAAAGCTTTAACAATATGCAGCTTACATATTTCAGGCTGAAAGATAAGAATGAAACTGCAAAATACAGTTATGTGCCTGTATGGTCATTTTCGCGGCTGGTTGATTCACAAAAGAAAAATGTGATACTTGTAAATGCAATAGATGGCACAATAATCAATTCCGAGGATGTATTTTAAAATTTATGGAGAACTATTATGGGAAAGAAGAAAAAAGCAATTATGACACTCATCGAGGCACTTGTCCTCATATCACTCGCAGGCTGTGCCGGCAAAAAGGTAGATTATGGCGTGGACACGGAGGTAAAATCCCAAAATGTGGTAAGCAGTGTAAAGGATATTGACACCAATACAAGTTTTAATGATGAACTTACAGTAAATATGGGTGGTACTGATGAAAAGGTGAAAATCACGGCAGATATCAGAGTGCCGGAATGTGATACCATGTCAGTCACAGAGGTAGAGCGCATACCTTGTACCAAGGAGTTCAAGGAAAAGGTGATAAAGGCATATTTTGGTGATTCACAGGTCTATTATTACGACTATGCGCACATGACAAAAAAGGAGCTTGAGGAGATTATTGAGACTCTTGACAGGGACAACAACAGTCTGTCGGATGATGCCTCTGAGGAGATTTTGAAATGGCATGATGATATGAAAACTGAGTGCACAAAAGCACTTGAAACGGCAGCCGATGTGTGGACAGAGGCCACAGAATATGATTCCTGTGATGATTTTGTCGGAAAAATAGGTGATACCTGGTTTCACCTTCAGTTTTCAAGGCCAGATGATGACAACAGTGTGCTATCAGGCATCCAGAGCTATCCGCTTGACAGATGTGTGAAAAGCGTTTCAGATGGGGATACGGATGAGAGGAGTACTAAATTTGATGATGGCTATGTGAAGCAGTACTATGGACCAAAATCACTGAAAGAGTATGACACGGTGAGGTATTTAAACGGTGACTTTATTGATGGAGACCTGCCGGTAAGCGATGTCAATGAGGCAAATATTTCGTTTGATGAGGCAAAGAAGAAAGCAGGTGACTTCATGCAGGCAATAGGAATTGAGTCAATGATTAAAACAGGAGAAAGCGACTGTGAATGGGAGGGATATAACAAGACTGAGGATAATGTATATAAGGAGGGGGATGTGCATAGAGCCATATGGGGCTATGTGCTTGAATATTCGCTTGGCGCAGATGATGTAGTGTATTCAAAATCACTGAATGTATTTGATTATTCAGCTTATAACAAATTTTGTCCTATGGACTGTCCTGGTTATGAGACAGGCAGTTTCAATGTAAATGAATATGGTGTCTATAGATTTGATATAGCAGAGCCGGTAAGCATTGTGAAAAAACAGCAGAAGGTGGAGCTCTTACCGGTGTCAAATATTTATAAGATTGCAAGAAATGAGCTTGAAAGCCACCCGGATAAATATATTGTGGAAGCGGATACACAATATCGTTATCTGACACTTGGCTATATCAGGGTAAAGGACAGCTCAGATTCACAGAGATTCAGCTATATCCCGGCATGGAGCCTTGAGCTGCTGCAAAGAGGAGAGGTCGAATCGTGTCCGGTATTTGTAAATGCAATAGACGGAACAGTGATTGAGCCGGAGCAGATATTCTGAATCAGAGAGAAGTGTGCATGGAGACTAAGGGAAATTATATAATAAAAAATGCAATACATGATACAAAAAGTTTATACATGGAGTTACATTTTTAGATAATAGATCAGGTTCATATTTATTTGGAAAAGATGTGGAAAATATATGATTAATAAAAAGAAAAAATATATAGGGCGTTTGACACTTGCCACTGCAATTACCTCTATTTTATTTTCAGGATGTGGGGCGGCACAAAAGGAGCTTGCACAGACGGACAGAGCTTCCTACGAGAAAATATCATACCAGACAGTTACGGTACAGAGCGGTTCACTCATACCGCAGACTACCATCAGTCTGAGAGCGCAGGGCTATACCAGGTTTTCCTATGGTGCGACAAACACGGAGCTTACGCTTGAAAAGGTAAATGTGGCAGTGGGTGATCATGTGAAAAAGGGTGATATACTGGTGGCTTTTAAATCCGGGGAGATACAGAAAAAGATTGAGGACTACAGCGGGCAGATCAGTCAGAATAAGCTTCTGGCAGAGTACTACAGGGCTATTATGAAAATCGATGATACTCAGGATTATTCAAGCGATATTGCCCAGCTTGATAAGGATACAGAGGTTGCGCAGCTTTATCTTGATGAGGCAGAGGAAAAACTGTCGAGATATCAGATCACGGCATCCGAGGATGGCACGATCACAGCAATGAACAATTCGCTTTTGGCGGGGGTTTTTGAACCGGGCAGCAATCTTATAACAGAAATCAGCGGAAACGGCAATTACGAGGCTGACAGACCAGAAGGTTATGACTTTAATGTAGGTGATATATACACGGCAACAGCATCTGATATAGAGTTTGAACTTAAGGTAAAAGAGGTGGACGATAAAAAGGTTGTTTTTGAACCGGTATCGGACATGTCGGCAGTATCGGATGCACAGATATTTTCCATGGAAGTGACGCGCCCTGCTATAGAAAATGCTGTGTATGTGCAAAAGGACGCAGTACATGAGAAGGATGGCAGGTATTTTGTATACACACTGGATGAGAATGGATACAGACAGGCGGTATGGATAAGTGCCGGAGATCAGGTGGGAGACTACCGGATCATCACAGAAGGACTTAAAAGCGGGGATGAGGTGGTTTTGCAGTGAAGATCAGAAACCTTTTATCAATAAAAAAACTGGCAGTACTGGGGATATGTGTATCGTTTGTGGCAGGCGGCTGTGGAAAAATGACAGAAAGCAGCATACCGGAGCTTGAAGAACCTGTAGCGTTAAATGAAGCCTATAGACCTGTGGAATACGGTACGATCGGCTCCATGCAGGTGCTGATGGCTACCGCAGTTCCGAGGGATTACTGCAATTACTACAGTGCCAACGTAAACATTTCACAGATATATGCGGAGCTGGGAGATACAGTAAATGCGGGGGATGTGCTTGCAGTCTGTGATGTGGATGAGGCAAAAAAACAGTTGCAGGAATGTAATGATGCGCTGGCGCATGAGAATGAGACATATGAGATATCCGCTCAGATCTCGGATACGCAGATCAAATTATGGGAGAGTCAGGCTGCGGATACGGACGAATTTTCAACAGAACAGATTGAGAAAAAAGAGAGCACAGAAGAGGATTACAATACGCAGATTGCCACAGAACAGGAAAATCAGCGGTACGATAAGCAGCTTCACGAATACCGAGTGCAAAAGATCAATGAACAGATGGCTTTATATCAGCAGATTGTTGATGATGGAACGCTTAAGGCAGCCCACAGCGGTCTTGTCACTTACACTAAGAAGCTGACAGATGGAAGGTCTGCTGCGGCATACGAGAATATAGTCATTGTCTCCGATACGGATGACCTTGTGCTGGATATAAAAGATACAGCCATAAATGAGTACAAATACAGCGATTATGACAAGAAATATGTGATAGTCGATGGCGAAAAATATGATGTCACCGAGTCTCAATATACATCAGAGGTTTTGGTACTTTCGAAGATAAACAACCGCTATCCGGATGTGTGCGTGGAAAGCAGGGAAAAGCCGTTTCTTACGGCAGGACAGATGTATCCGGTATATTTTGAAAAGACAAAAGCAAATCAGGCACTTGTCGTGGGAAAAGATTCCATCTATAAGGATGGCGATACCAGATATGTCTATGTGAAAAATGATGAGGGCGGCCGCGAGAAACGCATCATAACAACAGGTGAGTTTGATGAAAACTATACACAGGTCACAGAGGGCTTAAAAGAGGGGGAGCTAGTCTACTATAATTCTACAGATCAGGTTCCGACAAAGTACAGCAAATATACGGTAACAAGGTCTGACTTTGATATAGCAAACTACGGTGTGCGCTACAGCAGATCTGACGCAGGGACGATAACCGAAACCTGTGATTATGAAGGGCAGATCGTTTCTGTCAATGTGAAGCAGGACGATACGGTAGAAAATGGGATGCTGCTTTACGTTGTGGATACCGGAGAGGGCAAAGCTGCCATAACAGAGGCAAAAAATGAGATCGACTCAGAGAATAAATCCTATGCGCACAAGATCGCAGATTACGATAAACAGGTAAAAGATTTATCTGAAGGTGGTAGCAGCGCAGAAGAAAATAACCAGGAGGATGAAAAGCCGGATACAGCATATGAAGAGCAGCAGTTGAAATTGAACTTACAGCTGCTTGATCTGCAGAAAAAACTTGCCAATGCAGACCACACCTATCAGCTTTCCCGGCTACAGTCAGCATATGACAGCATAAGCGCAGGAAATGACGGCAAAGGAAATATTTCAGTATATGCCAAAAATGACGGAAAAGTTTCAAAGGTGAGTGTCAAGGCAGGAGATAATGTGGAGAAAGGCTCAGATATCCTGCAGATAACCGGAAATTCCACGGACGTACTGCAGGTTCAGGTAAAGGATAGCAATAGCTATAAAGTATATAAGGACAATATAGCAGATGTGGGAGAGCGCGTATCACTTGAGCTGGACGGTACAACGATCTACGGAAGCTGTATCGGTTTTGCCGGTTACGGCAGGGAAGCTCAAAAGGGATATATAAATCAGGATGATAAAGGTGTGCATATTACCGGAAACACAGATTCGGGATATGGAAATGCAGCATTTTATATAAAACTTGACAATGGAATACCGGATGATCTGACCAGGGCATCTGCTGTAAAGTTTTCTTATGTTTCTTTTAAAAAGGTGGTAGTGGTGCCGACTTCGATCATACACAAGCAGGTCAATCCTATGGACAAAGATGATATATCATACTATGTGTGGAAAATTGATGGGGACAGCGTGGTAAAGCAGCCGGTAATATTGGGCGATTATACATCAGGCAGCAATACACTTGTGCTTTACGGTATTGATGAGGGCGATGAAATATGTTTGGCTTCGTAATTAATAAATTAAAAAACAGAAAATGGTTAAATCTGTGTCTGCTTATGGGAGTGGCTTTGTTTATAGCACTTTTTGTGTGCCACCCTATGTTTGAAAAGGGTGCGGGAAATCAGATACTCGACAGACTTTTTACGGATCATGCCACACAGCAGAATGAGTTTCCAGCACGGATGAGCCGCGAGGGAACATATGCGGTGGCAGATTATCCTGATTCGCAGTCAGTGCTTGATAAGCTGTCAGGATACGAAAAGAAGTGGACTGAATATGTGGATATAAACAAGGTTTCTTCACAGCAGCTTATCACACTCTCAGGAGGACGCGCAGATACAGAGTTTGGAGGACCTAACAATTATTTTACAATAGGATATCTGCCGGGACTTTCGGAGTACGCGGATGTTGTAAAATCTCAGACTGACACAGCCACATTCGAATGCAGTATAAGCGAAAAGACAATGGATCACTACGGACTTGTAGCAGGTGAAAAAATCTATTTACATGTACCTGATGGCAGTGGGAAAAAGGAAATTTCTTTCGTCATATCACAGATCTGCCGTGAAAAAGATATAAACGATCCATATTGGGCCAAGACGCTTTCGGATATGGGCGATGTGATATTTGTTTCGCAGGATGTTTTTGACGAAATGATGCAGTATTACAGCGAGGACAATATCAGCTACAGTGATTTTCTCATGCTGGATTACAGGCAGATCAACACGGAAAATGCCTCACTTTATGACGGTTATATGGAGCAGTTTAAGGATGCTGACAAGCTCTACAATGACAACATCCGTGATACGCTGGAGAGCTTTTTTACACAGCAGAAGACGATAAAGCTGATGCTTTGGGCGTTGGAGCTGCCGTGTCTTGTGCTTTTGATTTTATTTATAAGAATGATATCTGCACAGATACTTTCGCTCGAGGAAAATGACATACTTGTTTTAAGAAGCCGCGGTGCGACAAAATTACAGGTATTTATTTTGTACCTGCAGCAGTCGGGAATAATAGCGTTTGCGGGCTGTGTACTTGGAATAGTACTCGGATATATAATGTGCCGGGCTGCCGCATCTACAGACGGATTTTTAAGATTTACGGCAAAGGATATAGACACTTACAAATTTGTATGGCAGATGCTTGTCTATGCGGTGGCAGCGGCAGTTATCATGGTGCTGTTTATCACAGTTCCGGTGTGGAAAAAATCAAAGGATGCCATATCAGAGCGCAGCAGTAGGGGACGAATATCAAAGAAAAAGCCTCTTTGGGAGAAATGCTTTATAGACGTTATACTTTTGGCTCTGTCAGCATATCTGCTTTACAATTACAACAAGCAGAAGAGTACGCTTGCGATATCTGTTCTTGAGAACAGGAGCATAGATCCTGTCATGATACTGGACAATTCGCTTTTTATATTTGCAGCGGCACTTTTGTGCGTAAGACTTACCGGACTTATTATTCTGCTTGTGGACAGGCTCTTTAAAAAGCATTTTTCTCCGGCAATGTATGCATCATTTTTACAGCTGAAACGAACCAGATACAATCAGGGATTTCTGGCAGTATTTCTTATCATGACAGTGGCTGGCGGTATTTTTGACGCGAATATGGCGCGCACCATGAACAGCAATATGGAAAAACGGATCGTCTACAATGTGGGTTGTGATGCGATATACAACGAAGATTTCAGACTCAGGATACAGAAGAATAAAGATGGCTCTGTAAGCTGGATGTATGACGAGCCTGATTTCGGTAAATACGAGTCGCTCAAAAATGAGGGCATCTGTGACGTGGTCACGCGTGTGCTTGAGGACGAGCGGGTAGACATTTCCGCAGGCAGTGGTTCGGTTTCGGATGCATATCTTATGGCGATAAACACAAAAGAATTCGGTGAGACTGCGAAATTGCAGAGTGACCAAAATGATGATATTAATGACGCGCACTGGTTCAATTACCTGAATGAGTTGGCAAAAGAGCCGGACGGAGTCATCATTTCGTCAAATCTGGCAAAAGATCTGGGACTTAAAGTTGGTGACAGCTTAAATTACTCAAGGTATGTACCGGAGGCTGTCGATGAAGATCAGATCTACGCATCCGAGAATGTAAAGGTATGTGCCATAGTAAAAGGGTTTCCGGGCTACGAGCGTTACACCTATGAGACAGATGCAGAAGGAAATGTGACCGAGCAGGAGAAATACCTGATCGTTGCAAATTATGCTACGGTTGTGGAAAAGTTCGGCATGACACCGTACAGTGTGTGGATGAACCTGTCAAAGGGAAAAACGGTGGATGATATTGTGGGATATTTGGGCGGTGAGAACAGTGAAAATTCAGACAGTACAGCAGACAATTTAACAGACACTAAAAGTGAAAAAGTACAGAGTGAAATATACAGGAATATAACATCCGCGCAGCAGCTTATAGACGAGAATAAAAACTCAGCCACAGTGCAGATCACAAACGGTATGTTTACCTTAAGTTTTATACTTTCACTGATAGTGTGCTCAGTAGGATTTTTGCTGTATTGGGTTATGACACTAAAACAGAGGGAGCTGCAGTTTGGTATATACCGCGCAATGGGAATGAGAATGAGAGAGGTAAAAGCAATGCTTTTAAACGAGCAGATATTTTTATCATTTCTGCCGCTTCTTGCGGGAGCAGGCATAGGTATAACTGCAACAGCGATGTTTGTAAGGCTCATATCGATCATATATCTGCCGCAGAAACACAATATCGGAGTAAATGTATATATTTATCAATCTGATATGCTGGAGCTTGCAGGAGTACTTTTCGTGGCTGTAGCCGTATGCTATGTGGTTATCAGCAGACTGCTTAAGAGTATGAAGATAGCACAGGCACTAAGGCTTGGAGAAGATAGTTAGCATGTAAAAAAAGAGGTCGTGACATATGGAAAATGCGATAATTGCTCAAAATATAAAAAAATATTTCAAGGCGGGAGATGGTACAATAGTCCACGCACTTGACGGAGTATCCATGGAGATAAAAAAAGGAACACTTGCCATCTTAAAAGGGCGTTCCGGCTCTGGAAAGACCACACTTCTTAATATCCTTAGTGCGCTTGATATGCCGACAGAGGGAAGTGTGCAGTTTCTGGATAAAAACCTCGAGCAGATGACCGAGAAAGACCGGGAAATGCTAAGGCGGTATGAGATGGGATTTGTATTCCAGTCTATAGCACTAATTCCCACGATGACGGCATATGAGAATGTGGAATTTGCCCTTAGACTTGCGAAAAATAAACGTCAGATACGGAAGAATTTGACTGATATGGATAATGACATTGGAGATGCAAAAAACGATGTGATAAATGAGAATACGCATGACAGAGTATCAGAGCTGCTGGAGCGTGTCGGACTCTCAAAGCGCATGGATCATATGCCGGAACAACTATCGGGAGGTGAGCAGCAGAGAGTTGCGATAGCGCGCGCTGTGGTTCATCGCCCGAAGGTGGTCTTTGCGGATGAGCCGACAGGAGCACTCGATACCGCTTCTGGATTTGAAGTCATGCGATTGTTCCGTGAGTTGATAGACGATGAGGACATCACAATAGTTATGACCACGCACGATCCGAACCTGATGGAGCTGGGGGATGAAGTGTTTGAGCTTAGTGACGGCATAGTAATTTAAATTAAAAGGGGGGAAAACCAGATGATAAACTGCGATGGACTGGTAAAAATATATGAGACAGACGATAAAAAGGTGATGGCACTGGAGGGGCTTGACCTGACGGTGGAAACAGGGGAGATGCTTGCGGTAATAGGAAAATCCGGCAGCGGAAAATCCACCCTTTTAAATATGATAGGAGGACTGGAAACTCCAACGGCTGGAGTGCTCACTATTGACGGAAAAGACATTTCCACATATTCAGAAGCTGAAATGGTGAGATACCGCAGGGACAAGGTGGGCTTTGTGTGGCAGAAAAGTGCCAAAAATCTGTTCCCATACCTGACTGTGCTGCAGAATGTCGAGGCAGTGATGATGTTTGAAAATTCAGGTAATACCGATAATTTAAAACACGGAGAAATTATAAAAAAACGCAAGGATAATAATAAAAGCTATGCCCTTAAACTGTTAAATGCAGTGGGATTACAGGAGCATAAGGATAAGCTTCCGGCTCAGCTATCGGGAGGAGAGCAGCAGCGCGCAGCGATAGCGGTGGCACTGGCAAATAAGCCGGACATACTGCTTGCGGATGAGCCGACCGGAGCTGTGGATACAAGGACTGCTGATACAATCTATGAGCTGTTTCATAAGCTGAACAAAGAGCTTGGTATAACCATCATCATAGTGACACACGATATGGCACTTGCAGGTCGTGTAGACCGCACAGTGCTTATATCTGACGGAAAGGTAAGTACGGAGAAATTGAAGAAACACCCTGCAATGGAATATACGGTATTGGACAAGGCGCACAGGATAAAACTCACTGATGAGATGCTTGAGGCAGCGGGGATAGAGTCTAATAAGGTCAGGGTTGATGTGCAGGATGGAAGGCTTGTGATATCGCGGATTTAAGACATATTAAACGTTTAGTGTTATAGAGACACAAAATATATCATTTTCGTTTTTAACAGAGATAAAACCACTATTTCTATTTACACATTCTTTGACATTTTCAAGCCCATATCCGTGGATATCTCCGGCTTTTTTTACCGAAACCGGTGGAATTGGATTGGATATTTCATAAAGCAGCACATGATTTTTCTGGCGCAGCGTACATGAGATGGATGGTTTTTGATGGGCCGGAAAAGCATCGCAGGCTTCTATTGCGTTATCCATAGTGTTTCCAATGATTATGTACAGGTCAACAGGCGAAATGTTGAGGTCAGTATCCAGCCATAGATTAAAGTTTATGGTGATTCCCAGACTGCCTGCTTTATTAGAGCCATAGTTTAGGATGCCGTCAACAATGGAATTACCGGTATCAATCATTTGGTCAAGGCTTGAAAACTTTTTCTTTAAGGCAGAGAGCTGGCTTTCGGCTTCAGGTCGTGTTTTCGTAGAAACCAGATTTTCCATTGCCAGCATGTATTTTTTTATATCATGCCAAAGTGCGCGGGATTCGTCCTGACGAGCAATGATATCCTGATAGTAAAGCTCCTGTTTGGCAAGCTGCTCCTGCATACAGAGCTGATTTTTCTGTAATTCATAAGATTTCTTTACTATTTCCGTATATCCACAAACCACTATATTGATAACAAGCATACATATGGTGGTCATCACAAAGGTGGAGTATTTACCATTGTCAATAAAGGTAGTGTACTGGGCAAACAGAATAAATATGCTTGACAGATTGCAGAGCATGAGTGGTATGGCATGCAGTAGAGCCTTTGAATCAAATCGGGCATTGGTAAATAAAATAATTATGACCAGCAAAAACAGATGAATAATCTTGCTTGTGGTATTGTAGATAAGCCGTCCTTCACTTATTCCTAAAAGTTCATTTATTGAAATTCCAAGTCTGGAAAGTACAAACGCACCAATAACATCGGAAAACATCGACGTGACAAAAAATAATATAATAGTATAGGTGATTTGGAATATTTTGCATTTGAAGTAGAAAGTATAGCATAAAAACAAAAATAAGCTGATAATGACAAGCCGTATAAACATAGGTGTATATAGGGTTGATAGCATTATGACCGCAAAGAGTGATATGCAAAATAGGATAATATATCTGCGGGAAGGGTATACAGGTCTAACCTCTTTATGAAAGAAGTAGAAAACAAGCAGGCATTCTATAATAATGGTATATACTTCAATTGGAAAATTCATTTGATGGTACCTCGTATCAAATTGTTAAAGCGCTCTTGGAAAATGGTCTGTTTTTTCCGAGAAAGTGGAATTTTGCAGCCGTCAGTCATAGTGACAGCAAGTGGTGTAAAGCTGTCCACATAATTCAAATTGATGCAATAGCTTCTGTGAATCTGTACAAATGAAGGATATGAAAAAACCGAAATCATATTTTCCATTGAATCCTTTATCTCCAATGTGGATGTATTTGCAAAATGAAAAATAATGTGCCGGTTCAGACTCTCAAAATATATGACATCGTTTATAGAAATCATTTTCTGAGTTGAACCACACATTACCGCTGCCTTTTGCGGAAGAATCTCGTCAAGAGCCTCCCTGACAACACTTTGAAACATTGTAATCGTTATCGGTTTGCATAGAAATCGAAAAGCAATTCCATATCCTCGGACTGCATACTGCAGTGCGTTTGTCGTAAAAACTATTACGGGACGAGGAAAATATCCTGCTAAAATAGAGCCAATTTCAAAACCATTTGGCTTATTCATTTCTATATCAAGAAAAATTAAATCATAAAATTGGGATTTAAAAGCCTCAAGCAGGGCAGAGGCAGACAAGAAAGTAGAAATATTGTATGGTAATTTGCATGATTTGCAGTAATTGTAAAGTATATCAATATCTTGTTGTTCATCATCACAAATAGCAATATTCATAAAAATAATCCCCTTATCAAAACAATTAAGCTATGAAGATTATAAATTATAAATTTTGAATTTACAAGATTAATTTAGGTTTTTCAAATCATCCATCAGATTGAGAACAATATGTTTTTTGTCAATTGATAATTGTTTGGCATAGAGAGCTATCTGATTATCCAATTGCTGACTTTCAGAAGTATGTGTATCGGTGCCCCAAAACAATTCATTTGCGTCTATTTTGAGAGTGTAAAGAATAAAAACAAAGGAGTAAAGAATTATGGTTAAAAAAGGTATAGTAAAATTTTCAAAAATCGTTGCAACATTTACAATGGTACTTGCTGTTGTCTCTGTGAATGCAACATGTTTCTTTTTTTCACATCAGCCAGATATCCCAGACTCATTGAAAAAAAGAAATGATTAAGAAAGCAAGTACACTAATTGTTGAGTTTTGGATTAAAAATGCAATAATCAAGACTGATGATAAGGAATCATACTGCTATGGTATGGAATTGATTTTGTCTACATTAATAAATGTTGCTTTTATGGTTATATTATCATATTACGTTATAGGATATCCTATAGCATTTATTCCGTACATAGCAGTATATACTCCGTTGAGGTTGACAGCTGGAGGATATCATGCACGTAGTCATCTTAAATGTATCTTGTATACGCAGATTACCTTTATTGTATTTGTGATGTCTGCATTGGCATTGGGAAAAAAATATATATGGTGTTTGATGGTGCTATATATGGTAGCAGTGTTAACTGTACTGAGATTGGCTCCGGTTGAAGCAGAAAATAAACCATTAACAGTAGAAGAAAAGCATAAGCAACAATTAAATACATGGGGATTTCAGACTATCATTTTAATTGTAATTGTTATAGCAGCAATTTTTGGAGTAATGAAAAATGAAATAGTGCTTTGTGTTATGGCTGCTAATATTTCGGTAGCGATTTCGTTGATTCTTGCAAAAATTATTGATTAAATGTCAAACGTGTACGAATTTGTGTCATTCATGTATCTATCATTGCTATTTAATCATTTTAGTATAAGATAAAATTTAAACATTAGTAATTTTATTAGATAGGAGAAAATAATTGATAATTGAAGGTGAATGGAGAGAGACCAGTTTAGCATTTATTGATTTTATAAAAATTAATTATAATGAAGAC
>OMCT01001451.1_pt1 | contig 14346 bp, 11 predicted proteins | sample 1674301 | NCBI WGS metagenome assembly OMCT01 (sample SAMEA103958158, study PRJEB25191) | human gut metagenome
AGGCAAGTATGTTCCCGTTCTTGTCGTAACCGGTCACCTTTTCGGTGAAGCGGTTGGCGTTGCTGCCGATGTTCGTGCCTTCGCCATAGATGGCATCCAGCATGCGGTTCAGCCCGTCGTAAGTGAACTTGTAGCCGCGGGTGGTTGTCTCGCCGCCCGCCTGCCAGGTCATGCTGCTGATGTTGCCGTTGTAGCAGGGAGTACCCGGGCCGTCGGTGTAGTGCAGGGCCTGCGAAAACTTGTTGCCGTTGATGGCTGTGAGCCAGCCGCGGAGGTTGTAGTCGTAGCTCAGTCGGTTGGCGGAACTTCCGTGGTAGTCCGTATGCGACAGTCGGCACAACTCGTCGTACGTATGTGCCAGCAAGGTCTGCTTTACTCCTCCGAAGGTATGCTCCACTTTGGTCAGCCGGTCGGCATGGTCGTAAGTGTAGTCGTAAGCCTCGGTCAGGGTCGGCGCGTTCTGTGCCGTATGCGTGTGTGTGCTGTGCGACGGCCGGTCGGTGAAGCTGTAGGTGGTCTCCGTCGTGTCATATCCTCCGCGAAGGTTGCTGCTCACTTCACGGATCAGGTTTCCCCGCATCGAGTAATAATATGCCTTGTACAGGCGCGTGTCCTGTCCGGGCACATAGACGATGCTTCCCGTCTTCTTGCCGCAGCTGTAGTTCCCGACCGGTGCGGGGAAATTCGTGTTGTTGAATCCGGTTCCGGTGCGGAAGCTGTAATCATCGTAAAAGTTGACAAGCTGTAGCACAGGCGAAGGGAAGTTGAAGTTGGCCGTATATCCGCATCCGTCAATGCCCGTCCCCGGTCCTGTATATGTACAGATGGTTGCCTGTTCGGCGCCTGCAAAGTTTAATGGAATCTCGCATTCTCCTTTTACCACCAGCCGGTGCGTCTTGTCATACAGGTAAAAGGTCATGAGGTTGGCTGCTTGTTGCTTTTCGTCCTGCGAGAAGAGCATCAGGTCGTTGTTGCCGTATCCATAGCGTATGGTTCCCGTTCCGGGCTTTTTCAGTTCCGTGCATCGTCCCCTTTCGTCGTATGTGTAGCAGAAGGCATGGAGCGAGAGGTCTGCCTCGTCCTGGTAGCCGGGCTGGAGGACGTAATGCAGTCGTCGGTAGGCGTCGTACACGTAGTACGTGTCGTAGTACGTGTTGCCCGACACACGTCGTACCAGCACGGTTTTCCCGTCCACGTCCTGGAAGTCGTACACGCTGTGCCCGTCCTCGTCGGCGGTTTTCGTGACGCGGAGGGTGCGTGAGGCAAAGTTACCGGACTGGGTCACCCCGCCGGAAGTCCCTACTTCGTAACGTTTGCAGGCAAGGACGCCCGAGGCTGTGTTGGAGAGATATTCCGTTGTGGACGGATGGACGTTCCAGGCACTGCCGGGAGCATAGCGCGCTGCCACACGGTTCAGGGGTGAGTTGCTGTACGACACACGTTCGTAACAGTAGGAATCGCCGCCATACTGGGACGAAGCGAGGGAATTCAGGCCGCTGGCAATCAGGTAGTCTTGGGTGGAATAGACAGGGAGCCAGGTGCATGACTCCCGGCCGAGCCCGTCATACTCGGTGCAGGTGAACAGGTTCTTCTTTGTGGGCGTATAGCCTTTCAGGAAACTCTGCCAGACGTCGCCTTTCGCATTGTAATACTTTATTTCGGCAATACCTACCGAATCATCAGGCTGCAGCAGTGTCCGGGTGAGGGTATAGCAATAGCTGTCGTTCTGCCCGGATGCCTTGCCGGGAAACAAAATCCACAGAAGGATGCCTAAAACATAGGATGTCTTTTTCATAACGGTTCAATTGTTAGAATGGTGATGGGCAAGCGGACGCTCAGTCGCGCTGCCCGGGATAGTGGTATGTTTTCTCTTCGAGTATCAGGTTGCCGCTGTCTCTGGTGGCCGACAGACGGTTGTAGCGGTCGTAGTCGTAATACAGCGACTTGCCCGACGGGTCGGTCTCCGAGGTGAGCCCCACCAACGGACGGTAGGTGTACGTCGTCACCTGCGAGCCGTCGGGAAGTGCGCTGCGGATATACTGATTGAAGTTGTAAAGCTCGTTGGATGCTCCCTTGCACGACAGGAATATCGATAGCTGCGTCTGCAGTTCCGTGTTGTCCGGTCGGTAAAGTTCTGGGTAAGGACAGCCTTCTACTTTCAGCATCAGGTAGTGGCCGTCTTTCCAATAGAAGCCTATGGATGGTCGGTTGCGGAAATGTATTCCAAGAGGTTTCAATCCCGTTCCGTAGGACGGATAGCAGCGTTCCCATTCAAAATTGGCATGGCGGACAAATTTTCCGTACGTGTTGATGGACGGCGTTGTCAGTTTTCCGGCAGGAACTGTCTTCAGGCTGAAGACGGAATCCACGACAATTTGGTTGTCAAGCAACTGGCGGTATGTGTATAGTTGGGCTTCCACACACTGGTTGTCTTCATAGTGGGCTATTTGCACCGGACGGTTGATAAGGTTTACTTCCCTCATTTTTAGCAGAGCCAGGGACTGTAGGGTAAGAGTTTTCACTGCATGATTGGCCACCTGGTCCGGATATACATATTCCGTCTTCATCGTTTTCCCCGTACCGATTCTGTGCGTTTCCGACAGAAGGCGGTTGCCCGTATAACTCCACGTCTGTACTTCTACCAAAGAGTCGGTGGGGGTGTATGTGTTGCCCCATGTGTATTCGGTGACAGTCTGCCGGGTCAGATGGCTGCAGGAAACGTAGTGTTTGGTCTGACTGATGAGATAGCGGTAGGCACGGAAAGAAGGATTGTAGCCCTGACTGTCGTCGTAAGACTGGATCAGATACCCGTACAGGTACGGACTTGTCCTGGGCGTATATTCATAAACGCTTTTCTTGACCACCCGTCCCAATGTGTCAAGAACGATCTTGCGCTTCGGCTTGCCAGCAGTATGAAAAGAATAACTGAAACGTCCCATTGGATAGGCCAGGTAGGTGTAGTTCGCATTGTTATACGGGCTGAGGTCGGTCGGATAGCCGCCGATGCTGCCATAGATGCGGTTGGCTATCGGCACCAGGACATTGTCGCGGGTGGTCGTGCTGCCCAGCGAATAGTTCATGTAAATATAGTTCATAGCTGGCTCGGCAACCAGTTTGTCGAAGTAGGATATGATGCGTCCTAATGGAGTTCCGTCCAACGAAGTAAAGATTTCCTCCACTTCCGTGTAGCACACGATGGGGCCTTCCAGACAGTTCTGGGGTTTGGCCGTCGTTACCGGCACAGCCTGGAAACGCCAGTCCCCGTCCTGGTTGGTAGGCTGGTAGGCCACGGTGGTGTGGATGGAGGGAGTCACAAGCACTCCGCTGGAAGGAGAGGAAGAGGCCGGGGTGTAGTCGGCATTGTGAAGCACATATCGGTATTCCACGCGCTGGCCGCCACCCGAAGGATAGGTGATAGTCTTGCTGAGGAGGCGTTTGCCCGCCACGTCCAACGTTGTCAGCGCTTCCTGTGTCCCTCCAATGTAGCGGTAAGTATGGGGCTCGTATTCATACTCTTCGGCTCCACCCGTGGGAAAACTGATGCGGGTCAGGCAGAAGTAGTCTTCGACACTATAATCACAATAGTCACTTAGTGTGTTGAATCCATACAGCCGTTGGTAGGGAGTGCCGTAGGATTCCGCCCAGCAAGCCGGCGAACCGTTAAGTTTCCTGTCCACTACGGCAATCAGTCCGTTGTTTTGTGTCCACGACCCGCGCATGTTATTAAGTCCTTCGCCGTAGTAAGCCTTGTCCGAAGCCAGAGAATGGGCGAAATAGTAGTCGTATTCAAAATGATATCCCGGCAAGTAATTGCCGACCGAATCATATTCGAGCACACTGCTTAACGAAGTCCGGTAATTGCTGCTCTGATTGTATGCCTCATTCGAATCGTCGTTGGTGAAAGGAGTGCCTGCATTCAGCTCATAGCCTTTCACAAGGCTGCCGTCAGGGGCAAGGAGTTCGATGCCCATGATGCGCGGATTGCTGGGCTCCAGATACGGCTTACGCCGTGGGGCATAGAACTGTACACTGCCAAGCTCCGAGTCGATGCGTGTCAGCACTTTCAATGTCTGTGTCGGATAGCGAGGGGACGTGTAAAAGCGTTCGATACGGTAGTCAGGTTCAGTCTCCTCGTTGTAGGTAAAGGTGACGGTTCCGCCTTCCGGAGTCTCAATCCGAGACAAGTGCCAGGCCGAGACGCTGCCGTCCGACTTCAGATAGTTGTATTCCTTGCACTCAAAATAGTACTCGATGCCGTCGTCTCCCGTCACCAGATAGCCTTCGTCCGTTCGGGTCATCTGGTAGTCCTCGTCGGGATAGAGCTTACCCTGAAGTTCGTCGTTGTCATCGAATGTCAGGCTGATGCTTCCCGAGTGCCCGCAGAACGAATATTTGTAATCGTCGGGCATGGGGTCAACGTGGGTGATGTCCAAAGCCGTGACCACCAGATTGCTGCTTTGGTAGGGACTGTTCTCCTGTTCCTGCCATTTATCCTGCAGGTAGTCGCGGTTATACTGCCAGGGGATGTCCGATTTGGATTCCGTTTCCCAGTCGTCGTTGCCATTTACGGTAGCGGTAATCACTCCGCCGGCCAGCACCGACCATCCCAGGCCAAAAGGCGACGAGGCCGACTGGTGGGTGATGCCTGCATTGCTGAACGACAGGGTTACGGGAATGTCAATGCCGATACCCGGCAAGGTGAACAGAGGGATACGTACGCTCAATTGTCCCGTGTGTAGCCCTACCTCGGTCGAAGCCCCGGAATAGGACTGTTGCGCGTTGGCACTGGGACGCACTGTTTCGTCGGCCGACTGCGGACGGACGGGCAGGACCGAAAATGCCAGAAGCAGCATCAGGGCCAATAATCTTGATTTCGGATAAGTATTCTTTTTCATATTCTAATGTATCATTTTTTTGTTTGACAGATAATTCATTTCTTTGGCCCCCTCCTTCCGGAAGGAAGGAGGGGAGCCGGACTGTGCCACTTCATTTTGACACAGCAGCCTTCTCCGCGCTTGGCGGGCGGCTTACAGCAGGTTAGCGGCTTGAACGCCCAGTGCGCCGGCCAGCACACCTGCCACAGCACAGATGATCTTGATAATCAGATCCCAAGTCGATTTCTTGACAGCCATAATTTTCACACCTCCTTTCGTTTGTTGTAGAAGTTAAAGAAGTTAGAAGAAGTTATCGCCCGCGGGGCGGGCTTGGAAGTTAAAGTCGATAGACTGAGAAATGAAGAACTTATTAAATGGAGAGTTGATAATTGATAATTGATAATTGATAATTGAGAATTATCCATTCTCCATTCTCCATTCTCCATTATCCATTCCCTACAGCTCCTTCGCCACCTCGAAGCACGGGCATTGCTTCACCCACTCCCATGCCTCGACTGTTCCGTTGCGGTCCAGGTCGGGGCTGAGGTCGCGGTGTCCGCAGACGCGGACGTTGCCCTTGAAGCGGCGCAGCAGCTGGGCCACCAGCAGGCGCAGGGCGGCGCGCTGTTCGGGCGTACGGGTGTCCTTGGGTTGGCCCTGGGCGTCCAGTCCGCCTTCGTAGCAGATGCCGATGGAGTACTTGTTGTAGCCTTTCACGTGCGCCCCTGCAAGTTTCAGCGGGCGGGTGACGACGGTGGTCCCGTCGCGGCGGATGTAGTAGTGGTAGCCCGTCATGCGGTAGCCGCGGCGACGGTGCTCCTGGTCCAGCGCCTCGGGGGTGAGGACGTGGCCCTCACGGGTGGCGCTACAGTGGATGACGATGTAATCGATTCTTCGCATGGTTCTTTAGGGTTTAAGGGTTTAGGGTTGAGGGATGAGGGTTGAGGGGGGCACCACGGAGGACACAGAGTTCCACAGAGGGGAAATTTTTAATCCGTGCCTAAAAACTTCTTTCAACGCAGATTACGCAGATTATCGCAGATTAAAATCCATGTTTTTCCGTGTTATCCGCATTTGGAACATGCACCACAGAGTACACAGAGTTTCACAGAGGGAAAGGCGGGGCCAGGTTCGTGTGCATTGTCTATACACCCTAAACCATAAACCTTCAACCCTCAACCCTCATCCCTCATCCCTCAACAGAATTTAGCCTAACGGGTCCTCCCCGCCGTCTTCACCGGTTCCGCCGCCGGGGGTGACAGAGCCGCCACCGCCACTGCCTGTGTCGGCGCCGTCGGCAGCGACCAGTTCGAACTCGATGTTGTTCGGGGCGCCTTTGGTGGAGGCGTTGGTGTCGTTCACCAGTCGGAGCGAGCTGTCGGCCATGAAGCGGATGTTGACGCGGGTGATGTTCTTCACCGTGCAGTTCTTGGCCTCTTCGGCGGTCTCGCAGCTGAAGGTGGTGCGGAACAGTCCCAGGCCGTCCACTTTCACCGTGTTTCCGTCCGTCAGAATCTGGCGGATGCTGCGGATCAGGCCGCGTGCCACGTGCAGCACGTCTTCGGCCGACATGCCGCCCAGTGCCTCGATGTCGGCGGCGATGCGTTCCAGGTCGTAGGTCTTGGCGTCCTTGGGCTTGCGCACTAAGGTGTAAACCATGGGGGAGGTCTTGTCCCCGATTTTCTTGTGGCGTTGTACGCGCACTACTAATGCTTTTGTCATAATGTTAAGATTTTTGTTTGTTACGAATGAAACCGTTCCGGCGTTTCTCCCGTGCAGGCCATCCGGTGGGCTCCATGGCATCCCTTTCTCCTTGCCTGCTGAGGCAAAGATAGTACATCGGTCTGGTGCAGAATCGGTTATGGTAGGTTATGGTAGGTTTATGTCCGTATAAGTAGGTTTTTGTAGGTTATGGTAGGTTTTTTGGCGAAAAAAAGTATGCGATATGCTTGCTTATGTCGTGAGTTTTCGCTATATTTGTGATGTAGTTAAACGGAATTATGAGTCCATTTTGAAAAGTTACACTTTTTGCCTTAGAGCATAATGTCGTTATCATTCTGTCATCCTGAACAAAGTGAAGGATCTCTTTCGAAAGCTATGTGATAACAGATCCTTCACTGCGTTCAGGATGACAGGACATAGTGATAGTAACTATAAAGAGACTCATAGGAAACAGGCTTTTTAAAGAAAACTAAATTATCAATCATAAAAAGCGGCAAAACCATGAGAGAGGAAGAAATGACCGAACGTCCGTTCGAGCTGCGCAGCTACGGAAAGAGGGAGCTGGCGGCAAAATACAATCCGAGAATCAGTGCAGACAGTGCGGTGAAGATGCTGAACCGCTGGATAAAAATGAAGCCCGGCCTCTCCGAGGCTTTGGAGAAGACCGGGCTGAATCCGCGTGCCAAGTGCTACACGCCTGCGCAGGTCAGACTGATTGTCGAGGCTTTAGGTGCTCCCTGAGGCAGGCTTCCCAGAAGCTGTCGGGGTAGTCCACGTCGAAGAGTTCGCGGCTGTTGCCGTTCTGCCGTTCCTGGCAGGGCTGGTAGCGGCCGCAGTCTTTGTTGTAGGTGAAGCAGCAACTGCCCGGCTCGCCGAGGTGGCGGAAGCGCACTTTCTCGACGTGCACGCGGGTGCAGCCGCCCATGCGGTCGCGCTCCACCACAAGGCAGTAGTCGCACTTGTTGGCAAAGTCGGCCGAGCCGTTGATGTCGTTCATCTCCACCCGGCGCAGTTCGCCCAAGGGGTTGCGGTTCACCTTGCGCGGATGGGCTACGAGGATGACGAGGCAGCGGTTCTGCATGGCGAAGCGGCTCAGGCGGTTCAGCAGGTCCGAGATGTATTGCAGCTCGGTCTGGCCCGGCGACAGTTGCTGCTCCAGCCGGTTCAGTGGGTCGATGACGAGGATGCGGATGCCCTTGCGCACCACCATCCGGCGGGCGGTGGTCAGCACGCGGTCCGGGGTGTAGGCCTCGGTGCCGGGCTGCAGGTGGAAGATGTTTTCGCTGAGCCAGTCCACGATCTGCTCGACGCGCTGCGGCTCCAGTCCCGAGCTGCGGCGGAACTTTTCGCCGGCGATGCGCTCGATGAGCTTGCATTGGTGCAGGGCGAGGGGCTGGTTTTCGGGGCTGAAGTAGAGGGCTTTCCAGTCGTGCAGCATGGCCAGTCGGGTGACCAGCTCGTCGACGAACTCCGACTTCCCGTCGCCGGGCCGTCCGGTGACGACGAGCAGCCGTCCGGTCTCGAAGGTGCAGAGGCGGTCGAAGTTGGCCAGTCCCGTCTCGGCGCCGCGTGTCAGACCGTTTTCGAAGAGGGCCCGCAGGTCTTCGCGCAGGTCGGCTGCGGTCACCACGTCTTCCAGCGGCAGCTCGGCGGCCTGGTCGAGGCAGCGCAACAGGCTGTCGCGTCCGTGGCGCAGCAGTTCTTCGTTGGCGTCCTTGCAGTCGGGGCTGAAGGTGACGATGCGGCAGCGTTCTTCGCCGAAGCGGCGTATCAGCTCGTGGCGCATCTTCAGGCCGTTGGCGTCGGTGTCGGTGGCTAAGTAGATGGTCTTCATGGCGTCGAAGTGGCTCTCCATGAAGCGGTCCAGCCAGGCGGAGTTGGTGTTTCCGCCGGCGGGCACGGAGACGACGGCGGTGCGGCCCACTTCGTGCAGGGTCAGGGCGTCAATCTCGCCTTCGACGATGTAGCAGCTGTCCGCTCCCTTCAGCGAGTCGAGGTTGTAGGGGATGAGTTCGGCGCCTTTCACCATCTTGAAGGTTTTCTGCAGGGTGCGGAACTTGGTGTTCACTAATCGTCCGTCCTCGAAGTAGTTGAAGCCGATGCAGAGCTCGGGGTCCTTGGGCGTGCTGCCCTGCCCGAAGGGGGGCATGGGTTCGTACTGCCCGGTCACCTTGAGCTGTCGCAGGGTCTGGGGGCTGATGCCGCGCTTGCCTACTAAGTAGTCGGCGATGGAGGCGGGCAGGTTGAGGTTGGCCTCGACGAAGGTGGGGCGTACGTAGCGCTTGGTGGCCGACTGGGCTTCGCGCTGGTGCTGCCGGCGTTCGAGGCGGCGTTGGCGCTGGCGTTCTTCGTCGGGGTCGGGCACTCGGAAATTGGCTTCGCAGTGGAAGCAGTGGCACCATCCGGTGTCTAAGTCAACGGAGAGTGACTTGTCCTCGGGGTGGTTGCGGGTGTCTCTGCACTTGGGGCAGGTGGTCCGTATCTTGCCGCTGGTGCGGCCGCCGGTGTCGATGCCGGCCTGACTGAAATTTTTCATAATTTTTCGTGTATTTATTTTTTATAATGGTTTGATTTTTTGTAAATGTTCGAACGAGGGTTCACCACGGAGGGCACAGAGTTTCACAGAGGAGTCCATTTTAAGAAATCTGTTCCGATGAGGCTCTTTGTGGTTACTGTCACTGTGCTCTGTCGAAGGTGTGTCAAAACTAAGTTTATGGTATCTGGAGAGTGTGTCAAAATAAGGGTATCTGAAACTCTCCTCCTTCTGGAAGGAGGAGTACCCGAAGGGGGAGGTGGTAGGTGAAAACATAAAGTGTTAATATACAGCGTGTCGTAAAACCTACCACCCCGCCCGTTGGGCACCCCTCCTTCCAGAAGGAGGGGAGTCAGATAGCTGCGTTATGCTCTGAGGCAAAAAGTGTACTTTTTGCAGTGGACTCACAGAGTAACCTGAAAATCTGTGTGATTTGTGGTGAAAGTACGACGCAGATTCACTTTTTTCCCTCTGTGCGACTCCGTGTCCTCTGTGGTGAAAACGCCTCGCCTTTGCTGCCCGGACCCGTGGGGTTTTCCGTCCTGTTGCCCCGCATCTTGGGGGCAGACGCGGGGCGATTGGGGGGCAGATGCGGCGGGTTTCTTATCCGTACTCGGGTTCCCAGCGCTTCAGACGGCTGTTCCAGGTGGAATGGTCGTCGGGGCGTGGAGGGGCGTCGTCGGGGATGGGGCGCCCGTTGCAGGTGCGGCGTCCGTCCAACCGCTGTTCGTAGCGGTAGGGGGCGTCGGTGCCCGCGGCCGCCTGCTCCAACCGCAGGAGCTGTTGGCGCAGTTCGCCGGCGGTTTTTTGGCAGGTGGCGGCAAAGGACATGAAGTAGCGCTTCGCTTCGTCCTGGGTGAGGAGGCTTTGCTCCTTGCCCATGGCTATGACGTGCTGCCTGAAGAGTTCTTTGGCCGTTTCCCAGTGTTTCAGCAGCAGTGTCCCGTAGCCGCTCTTCATGCAGACGATCTGTCCCCATTCGCTGTCGGGGCTCAGTTCGGCCACGTATTGCTGCCACGGCCGTATGGCGGACAGGCTGACGGGTGTCGTCGGCGGCGTCGGTGGTTCTACAACAACATTCTCTTTCTCTTTCTTTTTCTTTTTTTCTTTTTTATATATAATGGACGTGTTTGTGTTGCAATTGGTGCGATTGTTGTTTCCAGTTGCTTCATTGTCAGCTTGTTGCGACGTTTTTTGCAACGATTCCGATGCCTTTTGGGGGCTGTTTTCGGCTGTTTTTTGGCTGTTTTCCGTCGATTTTAGGCTGTTTTCCGACGATTTTTTATCGATTTCGGTTGTTTTTTCGCTGTTTTTTGCTCGATTTTCGTTGTTTTCCGCCGTTTTTTTGCCCGAAACGGACGCATTCCGGGTGTTTTTCGTAGTTTTCCGGCTGTTTTTTCCGGTCGTTTTCGGGGCTGTTTCGCGGTTTTCCGAGGGGCAGATTGCCGGTTGCGACGGGTTGTCGGATTTGTCTTCCGCCTCCAGTTCGCACTTCAGTTTCAGCGGGAAGAAGTAGTCTTCTTCGTCGCAACCGAACAGTCCGCTTTCCTGCACTACCCATTCGATCATCTGCTTGTTGTAGTAGCGGGTGGCGAATCGTACAAGCTGTTTCAACCGGCATCGGTTGTTGGAGAAGTAGGACATCTTTTCGCGGATGTACCAATAGGCTCCTGAACCTTTGCCGTGCAGCTTTTCCTCCATGGCCTCCATACGAGGGTCGTCTGCCGCTCCTATGGGGTGTGTGAAATAGAAATGGCCAATCATAGCTGTCTCCTTTCTTTAAAAAAATTAAACAATTAAGAATTTTTTCGGACATACGGGTGGCCGTTCCCACCTGTTGGCAGGAACAATCCGGGGGCTTGCCCCCCTGTACGTCTTTCGGGTTGGTGACATCTGGTGGCTGTCGCCGGGCCATTGAATGGCAAGCTCCTATGGTTGTAGAATTAGCTTGCATTCAGGGTTAGAAGCGGAGATCCCGGGTTCGTGGTGTTTCGGTCCTGGGGACTCCATACAAGATCCGAAACTGTTCTCATAGTTGTTTTGTTATCCTGACAAAACATGGCAAATATAAGGGTGGATGTGTAATCGTGCAACGATTTTACATGAAAAATTTCTTAAAATCAAAAATATTTTTTTTAAAAAGAAAAAACTCGGCGAAGATTTGCCAGAATCGAAGTAAGTATTTAAATTTGTCGGCCTAAAATGGTGTGTTACACGCCGTAACGAAGCTAACTACCTGAATTTCATTTTCCTATACATTTTTTGGTTTGTTTCCGGTGGCGCGGGGGATTCACGATGCCGCAGGAGGCGGATTTGATTTATGATGCCGCAGGGTGCAAAACAAATGTATCTGAAACTCTCCTCCTTCCAGGAAGGGGAGTTTCAGATACTTTCGACATCCTTATTTCGACATTTGTGCTTTGTCACATCTTTAATTCGTGTCGGGAATGTCGGTTATTGTTTTCTGTCAGAGTTTTTCGCCATTGATCAGTGTCTGCACGATGCGTTCGGCGGTGCGTCCGTCCCAGCGGTCGGGCAGGGTGGTGTGCTTCCAGTCGCCGTGCAGCAGCTTGTCGAGGGCGGCAGCCAGTGCAAACGAGTTTTCGCCCACCAGCTCGTTGGTGCCGATGCGCCATGTTTCGGGGTGTTCGGCGTAGGTGTTCAGCGTGATGCAGGGCACGTCGAGGAAGGTGGCTTCTTCGGCGATGTTGCCCGAGTCGGTGACGATGCCTTTGGCCTGGTTGATGAGGAAGCCGAAGTGCAGGTAGCTTTGGGGCGGCAGGATGTGCAGGTTGGCGGCGGGCAGGTCGAGTGCCTTGACGGCCTTCTCCACGTAGGGGTGCAGCGGAGCCACGATGGGCATGCCATCGGCTTTTTCGATGACGGTCTGCAGCAGCGACTGTACGACGGCTTTTTTGTCGAGCAGGTCGTGGCGGTTGAGCGTCAGCAGCAGGTAGTTGCCCTTCTTCAGTCCCAGCGAGTCGAACCAGCGGGGCTGTATCAGCCGGTGGCGGTTGTAGCGTATGTTGTCGATGAGGATGTTGCCCACGTAGTGGATGTATTCGGGGATCATGCCTTCCTGGTTCAGGTTGCGGTTGGCCACCATGCCGGCGGTGAACAGGTAGTCGGAGATGGCGTCGACGATGGTGCGGTTCACCTCGCGCGGCATGTTCATGTCGAACGAGCGGGTTCCGGCGATGACGTGTGCCACCTTCAGTCCGCGCTTTTTGGCCACGATGGCGCAGCTCATGGTGGCTGTCAGGTCGTCGACCACGAGTATCACCTGTGCGGGGTGGGCATCGAGTTCTTTTTCGAAGGCCAGCATGATGGCGGCTGCCGTTTCCGACTGTCCTTGCGCGCTTACGCCCAGGCAGGCGTCGGGCTTCCTCATGTTCAGGTCGGAGAAGAGCGAGGCTTCCAGGCTGTTGTCGGCTTCGGGGCCTGTATATACTATGCGGTAGGTAATGTCCTTTCCGCTTTCCCTTGCCGCGTCGATGGCACGGCAGATGGGCGCTATCTTCATGAAGTTGGGACGTGCGCCCGATACGATTGTTATTTTCATTATTTGAGTCAAGATGAAAAAATGATGAGACAAAAATACGGTTTCTTAGGGAATTTATTTGTTACTTTGCTGATAAAATTGATGTGATATGCCAACATTTGTTCAGATTCTCGATTTTATAGGTACGTTTGCCTTTGCCATCAGCGGCATCCGTCTGGCTTCGGCCAAGCGGTTCGACTGGTTCGGGGCATACGTTGTAGGCTTTGTGACCGCCATTGGCGGAGGTACCATTCGCGACTTGTTGCTCGACGTCACCCCCGGCTGGATGACCGATCCCATTTACCTGATCTGTACCGGTCTGGCCCTGCTGTGGGTGATTCTGTTCGGAAAGCATCTGATTCATCTGAACAACACGTTCTTCATTTTCGACAGCATCGGTCTGGCCCTGTTCACCGTGGTGGGTGTGGAGAAGAGCATCCTGCTGGGCTATCCCTTCTGGGTGGCTATCATCATGGGTAGCATTACGGGTGCGGCAGGCGGTGTGTTCCGCGACGTGTTCATCAACGAGATTCCGCTGATTTTCCGCAAGGAGATTTATGCGATGGCCTGTGTGGTGGGCGGTACTGTTTATTTCCTCTGCCAGCTGGCGGGGCTGGATGCGTATATCTGTCAGATTGTGGGCGGCGTGTCGGTATTTCTGGCTCGTATCCTGGCCGTCAAGTATAAGATTTGCCTGCCCATCCTTTCGGGTGCGGGCGAGGAAGAGGAGAAGCGGTAGGAGCGGAGATATCAAGGTTTTCTTTCTGTCAGCAAGGCTGCTTTTTCCGCAAAATCAGCTGTAATGGCATTCAACTTCGGATTTCGGTTGTCTACTACGATACATAGAAACAGGCCTTGACCTTCCACTTCTGCATGAGCTTTGCAGATGGTGAAACGGTTTTCTTCCGTGTTTTTGTCGAACCAGGAAAGAAACAGCCGATTTCTGTATTCCTCTCGTCCGTCGCTAGTATCGCATAAGTAAAGCATGATATCATGGTTGGAACGGAAAAATTCATTGATAATGGCAAGTATCGTTGCTTCCACCTTCGGGTCATGCCGACTTCGGACTTCTTCTATCTTGCGGATGATAAGTTGATAAGTAGCACATCCGCCCAGTGTGATGTCCTCTTTATTGAAGCTCACGACGTAGTGGATGCCTAAATCTGTTTGGAATATGAACTCACTGCCCAGCAAATCTAATTTGTAAGGAGCTTGTTCAAGGATATGATTTAGAGAGAAATATATCATACCAACTCTACTTTACCTTTGATTCCAAGGCGTTTGAATTCCTTGCTTGTCTGTTTCAATGCTTGCTCTTTGTGTTTCTTCGCTTTTTTTAAAGCTTTAATTAAATCTTCTTTGGTCATCGTTTTCATAACTGTATCGGTTTTAGTTGTTCCCTTCTAACGGCAAAGGTACACAAAATTCTTGATATTTAGCATAATGCAGCATTGAAGTTCCTAGTTTTTCGCATGGCTTGTTATGGGCAAAAAAAATGAATTGCGAAAATATTCCTTCACAAATAAAAAGCCGATAGAACTTGCTGTCATTTGCAAGACTATCGGCTTTTAACTTTTTAGAGGGTGTGTCGAAACTTTGTTATGGTATCTGGAGGGTGGGTCAAAACAAAAGTATCTGAAACTCTCCTCCTTCGGGAAGGAGGAGTACCCGAAGGG
>OMCT01001471.1_pt1 | contig 14204 bp, 10 predicted proteins | sample 1674301 | NCBI WGS metagenome assembly OMCT01 (sample SAMEA103958158, study PRJEB25191) | human gut metagenome
TCGTCAATCCGAACTATTTCTCGCTGGCGCACTATCCGCTGGATCCGTTCGTCCTGAAAATGGGCGTGGCTGTCACATTCAACAACTGATCTTATGAAATCGAGGAAACTGATAGGAGTCTACACCGGGCTGCTGATAATCGCCGTAGCAACCATGATCATGTTATGGCGCCTGAAAACCATGCCGAAGGCTGAAGTCTTCCCACGCGATTATCCGGAGATCAAAGAAGAAGGAATCCTGCGGCTGGTGACCGAATACAATCAATCGGGGTATTATGTGGCAGGTGACACGATAGAAGGTTTCCAATATGAACTGAGCCAGGCTATCGCCCAATTATCAGGTCTGGAAATACAGATATTTTTGGAGATGAGCCTGGCCGAAAGCTTCGATATGCTTGAAGAGAACAATTGCGATGCCGTTGCCCGCAATATCCCGATCACCAGCGAGATCAAAGAGAAATATCTGTTCACCGAACCGATCGTCCTCGACAAGCAAGTCCTGATACAACGGACGGAAGCGGCCAATAACGGGCTCAAGCCCATCCGCAACCAACTCGATCTGGCCGGTAAGACCCTATATATCCCAAAAGATTCTCCCGCCCAGCTCAGGCTACAAAACTTAGGACATGAGATCGGCGATACGATCTACGTGATAGAAGACGAATTATACTCCGGGGAACAGCTTGCCATCATGGTTGCCAAAGGAGATATCGATTATGCCGTTTGCGACCAGCAGACGGCTGCCCTTTCCCAAAAGCAACTCCCGGAAATAGATATCAAAACAGACATAAGTTTCACGCAACTCCAATCCTGGGCAGTCCGCAAAGACTCCCCTATCCTGCTCGACAGCCTGAACAGCTGGCTGGAACAGATACGCAAGAACGGTACATTCGACAAGATATACAAGAAATATTATAAATAATGCATCACTTTATCCCTCATGTGACGGCAGCACGAAGGAGAAAGTCGAACCGACCCCTAATTCGGATTCCACGTGCATGGAACCACCCATTTTCGTAACCAGCCCTTGGCAGATGGCAAGCCCCAAACCGATACCTTCCACATAATCGTTCACCTTGACGAAGCGTGTGAAAAGGCTCTCCAGTTTATCTTTTGCAATGCCGGTTCCCGTATCCTTCACATAAAATTCCAGACATTTATCCGGCAGGCAGGTATATCCCAGCGTGATACTTCCCTGCTTGGTATTCTTAATCGCATTATTCGCCAGATTATTGATCAATTGCAACAGACGGATACTATCGGCTCCGAAACAGCACGTGCAGCTACCTTTTTCCAAGAACAACTGCACTCCTTCGGGCATACGGAGTTTGATAGAGGCGAATATCGTATCCATCAGTCCGTTTATATCGACCGGTTCATAACTGATCCTGATAGCGTCGGCTTCGATCTTGGACAGGTCGAGTATATCGTTTATCAGTTGCATCAGCAGCAGATTATTGGTCTTGATGATCTCATAATATTCCCTACGCTCCTCATCCGAATCGGCAAAAGCCATCAATTCGGAAAAACCGGTGATCGCATTCAGCGGGGTGCGGATCTCATGGCTCATATCCGCCAGATACTTGGACTTCATCTTATCGGCAAGCTCCGCCTTGTGCTTGGCTTCTTCCAGGTTCAGCTCCTGCCCTTTGCGTTCCTGTATGTTGATCGTACATCCCAGGATCACAAGCACCCTTCCCCGTTCATCCCGTTCGTAGACGGTTGCCGACGATTCACGCCAGTGGTAATGATCCATTCCCGGGTATTTCACACGCAACTCGATTTTCATTTCCGATATCTCTCCCGAACATAATTTCCGAAAAGCCTCATCGTGTCTCTCCCTGTCGTCAGGATGAACCCGCGCGGCAAAACGAGGCCATGAAATATCGACCAGCTCGTCTTCTTTACCCGGCAACCAGTTATTTACCTGGACAACCGAATCATCATAATTCCGTTTGCTGTCAGGATTCACGAATATGGAACAGAGGCGGATATCATTGGAATGCAGGGCCATCTTAGTAAGTACCTGCGAACGTCTCAAGGTATTCTCCATCTTGTTGCGGACCGTGACGTCACGCCACAAAGCCAGCAAAAGGGGTTTGCCATTGCTCAAGACAATCGGGAATTTCGTGACTTCGATATCCTTCGGGATGCCATACGCATCAGAAATCTTCCCGCTAAATTCAATAGTCCTACCCGTCTCCATGACATCACGATCCAGCCCTAAACGCTCTTCCGCGGGCATGATCGCATCAAAACTCAGTTCGAAATCATTGTGTCCCTCAACTTCTTCCGTACCGATACCGGTTATTTCTTCCATGAAGCGGTTCCAATACAGATACCTGAAACCATCTTCTGCATCTTTTACAAAAACGCCTAACGGTAGTTTATCCAAAATCGTATTGATCAATCCATGTAATGAATCTTGCTTTTGTGAGATTGACCGGATGTCCTTCCCACCATAAATGCCGCCCATATAAACAAAATGCTTTAAAACGCTAATTTGGGTATAAAGATATTTATTTTTATCACAATCTTCCCCGGAAAATATCACAAAAATCAATCTTCCCTTGAAAAAATAACTCTTTTGAAAGAAGAGCTGCGTTCTATATAACAAATATTGCCAAATATTATCTACCTTTACCGGGAATTTAATGATGAAAGATGAGATTTGACGAATTGGACTTAGAAGAGGCCGTATTGGACGGCCTTGACGCAATGAATTTTCTGGAGACAACTCCAGTACAGGAACTGACGATTCCGGTCATTTTGGAAGGGAAAGACATTATTGCCTGTGCACAGACAGGGACAGGAAAGACTGCGGCTTATGTGTTGCCGGTGATCAATGAACTCAGCAAAGGATTACATCCGGCCAATGCCATCAATGCCATCATCATGGCTCCCACACGCGAATTGGCCCAACAGATCGACCAGCAGATCGAAGGTTTTACCTATTTTGTCCCGGTTTCCGCCGTTGCCGTCTACGGAGGCACGGACGGTATTGCCTGGGAACAGCAAAAACGAGGGATGGAAATGGGGGCCGATATCGTGATCGCTACCCCCGGACGTCTGTTGTCGCATATCAAACTGGGCACTGTCGATCTGTCGCAAGTATCCTTCTTCGTCCTGGATGAAGCGGACCGGATGCTCGATATGGGATTTTATGATGACATTATGCAGATTGTCAAGTTTCTCCCTAAAGAGCGGCAGACCATTATGTTCTCTGCTACCATGCCTGCCAAGATACAACAGTTGGCTGGCAACATTCTGAACAATCCCGCCGAAGTGAAGTTGGCGGTTTCCAAACCAGCGGAAAAGATTGTGCAGGCAGCCTATGTCTGCTACGAGAATCAGAAGCTGGGCATCATCCGTAGCCTCTTTGCAGAGGAGACGCCGGAACGCGTCATCATCTTTGCTTCTTCCAAACTGAAAGTGAAGGAAGTGACCAAAGCCTTGAAGCAGATGAAACTGAACGTTGGTGAAATGCACTCCGACTTGGAGCAGGCACAGCGCGAAGAAGTGATGTACGAATTCAAGGCAGGACGTATCAATATCCTGGTAGCTACAGATATCGTTGCGAGAGGTATTGATATCGATGACATCCGTCTGGTGATAAACTATGACGTTCCCCACGACAGTGAAGATTATGTGCACCGCATCGGACGTACGGCGCGTGCCAATAATGACGGCGTAGCCATCACTTTCGTTTCCGAAAAGGAGCAGGGGAACTTTAAGAATATCGAAAAATTCCTGGATAGGGACATCTATAAGATACCGGTTCCCGAGGAGCTGGGCGAAGCCCCCGAATACAAGCCGAGAGCATTTGACGGAGGAAGACGGGGCGGCCGTGGAAACGGACGTAAGCCAGGAGGAAACAAGAACGGCCGTAACAACAGTAAAGGTGGAAAGCCCAGAGCCAAACGTCCACAGAATGGCGGCGAGAAGAAATAAACATTGTGGTGAAGAAAAGAAATAGAAAAAGCGGATTTATTCCGCTTTTTCTATGTTCATTGTATTGTCAAAACCAATAATCATATTTACCAAATTGTATACGGAACTTTCGGGTATGCCGAGGGTTGCCTGATAATGGTACCCCTTACTATCCACACCCATGAAATTCATATCGGCAAGAATGGCCTGGTCCAGCATTTCGGCAGGGAATATATCCGCAAACATCTTTTTAGTGATGTCCTGGCCGTAAAGCATCTTCTTCCCTTCGTATACACAGATATGGATTACATTATCATAATACACATTGTCCACACTGATTCCATTTTCAGAATAGGAAGTCTTGAAAACCTTCATCTTTGAGGGGTTGATATATACATATCCCCTATATCTTGTATTCTTGTATGTTACGATACTGTCTTTCTTTATCACTTCCGGAGTAGTAGAAATGACCTCCACTTCTCGACTGGTGAAAACCAAAGAATCTTCCGCATTCTCTGATTTATGCAGTTTAATTACTTCGTCGGCCAGCGAGTGGAACCAGAAGCTGTATTCCGTTTGACGGTCTATCTTATAGGCCACCGGTTCATTGCTGTATATGTAGATTGTATCGTGAACAACCTTGAAAGGTACGGGAGCGCTTTGCGGGTTGGCATAATATACCGTATCCCCTTCGATGCGCATCAACGGCATTTCTGTTTCATCGTTCACCCAGATGCCTTGTAACAGTTGTTTTGCAATGAGGTCTTCCTTTACGGAAACCTCTCCTGTTTGTCTGTTGCTGCATGAGGCCAATGAGACAACAAGTACAATGAGAATCGCACTTCCTTTTATTGTCATAACGTCCCTATTTATTTCTTTTCTTTTTTCTGCAACTTTATTTTCCGATGCAATGATATGTGAAACCTTGTTCTTCCATATCTTTCTTGTCATAAATGTTACGTCCGTCCAATACCAACGGCTGCTCCATAGTTTTCTTGATGACTGCCCATGAAGGCAGGCGGAATTCTTTCCATTCGGTCACCAGCATCAGTGCATCTGCATCCAGCGCAGCATCATACATATCTGTCGCATAATAAATACTTTCTCCTATGCGGCGTCGGCATTCGTTCATGGCAGCCGGGTCGTAGGCACGTACTTTACAACCGGCCTTCAGCAACTCGTCAATCAATACCAGAGCCGGGGCTTCACGCATGTCATCTGTTTCGGGTTTAAAGGCCAGCCCCCAAATGGCAATGGTCTTTCCCTCCAAATCATTATTGAAATGCTTCTGCAGCTTTTCGAATAAGATACTCTTCTGTTTCTCGTTCACCTCCTCTACTGCATGGAGTACACGCATCTTGTAGCCGCTCAGTTCAGCCGTTTTAATCAGTGCCTTTACATCCTTAGGGAAGCATGAACCGCCGTAACCTATCCCCGGATAGAGGAACTTGCGTCCGATACGGGTATCCGAACCGATACCACTGCGCACCATGTTTACATCCGCTCCCACCAATTCGCACAAATTGGCAATGTCGTTCATGAAGCTGATGCGGGTGGCAAGCATGGAGTTAGCTGCATACTTTGTCATTTCTGCAGAAGGGATGTCCATAAAGATGACACGGAAGTTGTTCAGCAGGAATGGTTTGTAGAGCTTGCTCATTATCTTCTTGGCTCGTTCGGACTCTACTCCCACCACTACACGGTCGGGACTCATAAAATCGTTGATAGCATTACCTTCTTTCAGAAACTCGGGATTCGAAGCGACATCGAAGTCAATGTTCATCCCTCTCTTATTAAGTTCTTCTTGAATGGTAGCCCGCACTTTTCTGGCAGTACCTACGGGAACGGTACTTTTGGTTACCACCAACACATATTTCTGCATATTGCGTCCAATGGTGCGGGCAACTTCCAGCACATAGCTCAAGTCGGCACTTCCATCCTCATCGGGTGGTGTACCTACGGCACTGAATACCACTTCCACCTCATTCAGACAACTCTCCAGAGACGTGGTGAATTGCAGGCGTCCTGCTTTCACATTCCGGCTAACCATTTCTTCCAGTCCATTTTCATAGATAGGAATAACACCCTTTTTCAGTGACTCTATCTTTTCACTGTTCGTGTCTACGCAAATAACGTTGACACCGATTTCCGCAAAGCAGGTTCCGGTTACCAAACCGACGTATCCTGTACCGACAATGGCTATTTTCATATTTTATTCATAATAGACCGCATCCTTGAACGATACGGCATGTCCGTCTTTATCTGATAATAGAAGCTGTTCCGTAGCAACGGGCCATTCAATACCGATGGTTTCGTCGTCAAAACGGATGGATGCCTCGGATTGTGGTGCGTATACGTTGTCTACCTTGTATGTAAAGACAGCTTCATCGCTCAGCACCAGAAAACCGTGGGCAAAACCACGCGGAATGAAGAATTGTCTTTTGTTCCCCTCACTTAGCTCCACACTGACATACTTTCCGAAAGTGGGAGAAGATTTTCTTAAGTCGACAGCCACGTCCAGCACTTTTCCCTTAATGACACGTACCAGTTTGGCCTGGCTGCAATCACCCTTCTGGTAATGAAGACCACGTAATACACCGAAAGAGGATTTGGACTCATTGTCCTGGATGAAGTGAACGTTTCCGACATGTGCACGGAACTCTTCTTCCTTAAATGCTTCCATAAAGTATCCGCGGGCATCATGGAATACTTTCGGCTCAATCAGCCATACGCCGTCAATCTCTGTTTGTATGTAGTTCATTTTCTTAAAATGTTTTATGTACTTTCAGTTGGAATCCAAAATTGTCTCCATATATCTCTCCCATATCCAATGCAAGGGACGCGTTGAAGCACCAGCCCTTCCATTTACGGGGAATATAGTAAAACGATGCAAAAGTAGAAAAATTTTCTAATATATCGGGTATTGGACGATGAGGAGTTCCCCAAGTTCTGTTGTGGGACAATTTTGCCACATATCTCCACTCACTGCTGATGTCGCCGCTCCATCCCAGATGCAGGGCCTTAACGCGATTGTACTTGAAACTCATATCGCCATCCTTATTATAGATAGGCGATGCTATCAACGGATTGGCTATCGCCATACCCCAATGTGCCCATCCTGGGTAGTAACCGTTGTTGTAGTAGTTGTCGGCTCCTCCGGTCTTACCTACTACAGAATTTTGCAAACCGTGCAGTGGACCGCTCATATTGGTAGTCTGGAGATATTCGATAACGATTCCGTTGATGGCTTGTCTATGGTTGGATTTATATTCCACACCCCATAAGCCATCCCAACCGTTGAGTTTGGCCATGGCGGAGAAGTCATCAAAATGATTGTCCAGATAGGCGCTGATGGAGAAATCTTCCTTAGGACGATAAGTCATTTTGATATATTCGCTACCCAGAAAATTGCCTTGGAAAGCCAGATGTTCACCTACCGGTCCGTCCTCACGCCCGTGGCCGGGGAAGAATACGCGTACGTAATCCTTCCATCCGTTGCCCAAGTCTCCCGATTCGGAACCTCCAATCTTGTATCCTCCGAATTGGGTGTCGAGGGTCATTCCGAGTTCCAGTTGCCATTTTCCTTTGGGTATACCGATACGCAGGAACCCTTCTTTATGATGGTATTTGATACTCTTGGTGTACCAGTATTTTTCTCCGACTTGCTCCCGCTGGTATTTGTTATCTGTAAACCATCCGTACGAGATTTCTCCTTTCAGGCCTAAACGGGGTAGCAACTGTACATACTCGGGTATGCCTATCTGTACTTGTGGGATGGGACGCGCATTACCCGACCAGGTCATGCCGCCACTGCTCAGCTCTTGATTCAGCAATGGAGAATTCTGTTCCCGGCTTCCGGCAAAGAATCCGAACCACTTGTAACGGATGTCTACGTAAGCCTGCTGTACAATGAAGGAGGTCGTGCTGAATCCGGCTGCTGCAACCAAATCCAGTGCTTCTTCAAACTTCCATTTTCCAAGTTGGTGTTTGTAGGATATTCCTCCACGTATGTAAGTATTGTTGTCGAGCGAAGTGAGTCCTTGCTGGTTGCTGACCTGCCAAAGAGGGGTGTTGTCACCGGTATGCAGGGTTGTTCCATATTCTACGAATGAGGACAGCTGCTGTGCCAGCATCGTGTTCTTTCCTATGAACAAGAAAACCATCAGACAGAAAATAATACGCATAATAGTCTTTTGTTAAGTGTTTAGGTTTGTATACTCTTGCGAGGACAATTGTCTTTCTATTCTTGACGAGTATAGTTAAACGGTACAAAAGTAGAAATTTTTCCGGTAAAAATCCCTTCTCTTGCCGAAAAACCTTTTTCAAATACATTTTCAATGTGCAATGTTCATAATTTGTTGATAAGAAAAAAGCTCTGAAACTAGCGTATATCCGATATTTCCGCTACTTTTGTAGCATGATTGAATTAGCACAGCACATAGAAGTATTGTTATTGGAGAACGATTGTGTCATTGTTCCCGGTTTGGGAGGATTTGTAGCCCATTATACTCCGGCAATGAGAGTAGCAGAAGAGAATGTTTTTCTGCCCCCTACCCGTATTATCGGTTTCAATCCTCAACTGAAGATGAATGACGGCTTACTTGTACAATCTTATATGGCTGTCTATGATACTGATTTTTCTGATGCTACGCGGATTGTAGAAAAAGAAGTGGCGCATATATTCACTGCTCTCCATGAAGAAGGTAAGGTGGATTTGCCCAACATTGGCGAATTGCGTTACTCCATTCATGGTATTTATGACTTTGTTCCCTATGACCACAAGATAACCACTCCTTACTTATATGGGTTGGATAGTTTTGAAATGCAGGAACTGGCGGAACTGAAGAAACCGTACATGGAAAAGACCATCCGTTATTCTGTTCCAGTTGTGCCGGAAGACAAAAAGCGAAGGTTTGAGATTAAATTCAACCGTTCCTATTTGTCGAATGCGGTTGCCATGATTGCAGTGGTTGCCTTGTTTTTCTTTTTGTCTACACCGATAGAGAATACGGAAGTGGTTGAAGGAAATTATGCGCAATTACTTCCGAATGAACTTTTTGAGATGATAGAAAAGGAATCCCTTGCCATTAATCCGATTGTTGTTAGCCGGAAGGCCGACACTCCGAAAGCGTCGGCTCAAAAAAACACGGGGCAGAAGGCAAAGAAAAAGGTGGTTCCGGTTGCCGTAAGAGAGGTTAAGGTGGGCCAAGCTAACGCGCAGAATGCTCCGGTTGTTTCTCAGCCTAAGCAGCAGGCGGCAGAAGTGTCCTCTTCAACATCTGTAACAACAAAGAGTGAAATTCAAAAGACCACGGCAGGGACTGTCGCCCCGTCACTTGTCTCTGCACAGAAATACCACGTCATCATTGCCAGTGTAGGTACTGAGAAGGATGCCGAAGCAATGGCAAAGCAACTGATTGAAAAAGGTTACCCTCATGCAAAAGCAATTGTTGGAGATGGTAAAATGCGTGTCAGTATTGAGTCTTGTGGCACAGAAACAGAAGCATATCAGGCATTGAACAGAGTTCGCCAGAATGAAACGTATAAGAACGCTTGGGTATTAAAGAAGTAGAAAGTAATCTACCCTTGCTTTATTTTTTAATTCTTTAATTTTTAACTATCATGAAGCGTATCCGTTGTCCCAAATGTGAGAATTACTTAACATTCGATGAAACCAAGTATACCGAAGGCCAATCACTGGTCTTTGTATGTGACCAGTGTAAGAAGCAGTTCAGTATCCGTTTAGGTAAATCAAAGATGAAAGCCCCTCAAAAGGAAGAACGTCCGGATGAAGCGGAGTTTAAAGAGGCTTTTGGCAGCATCACGGTCATTGAGAACGTGTTTGGTTTTAAGCAGGTACTTCCATTGCAAGAAGGTGACAATATCATAGGCCGGCGTTGCGTGGGGAATGTTATCGATGTGCCGATTGAGACTTCGGATATGAGTATGGACCGGCGTCACTGTATCATTAATGTAAAGCGTAATAAGCAGGGAGTGTTGATTTATACCTTACGCGATGCTCCCAGCCTGACGGGAACTTTCCTTAATAATGAAATTTTGGGTGACAAAGACCGCATTCGCATTGAGGATGGAGCCATTGTAACTATTGGTGCCACTACTTTTATATTGCGAGCGGCAGAACAAGAGAGCCTTTAGACAAAAAAGAAAACTGTGTATTTCCCATTAAATGTGGTATAAATAAAGCAGACCGTACAAAAAAAGTTTTTGTACGGTCTGCTTGTTTAAAGTCATAGGAATTAAAGAATGCCTTTTACTGTTTCTGACATACCTTTTTCTTGGATGGATTTTAAGAAGCAGGTAATCATGTCTGTCAATCCTGGAACGGTATTCAAGTCTCCGTGTTCCCCCCAAATAAGGTCTTTGGCTGCCAATACGCCTTCTGCCACTTTGTGAGTATCCCCCGTTGCCCAAAGGTCTTTCAATAACTGCATGATTTCGGGAGCATCATTCGGGATGATTTCTGTGCCGTCTGCGCGGGTACCTCCTTTGTAGTACGTGATGATGGCAGCCAGTCCCAATGCCAGACCTTTCGGCAGTTCTCCTTTACGTTTCAAGTAGGTTTTTAGGCCGGGAAGGTCACGGGTTTGGTATTTAGGGAAAGAGTTCAGCATGATGCTGGTTATGGCATGGTCAACAAATGGATTGTTGAAGCGCTCCAATACATCTTCTGCAAACTTTTTCAATTCGTTTTTCGGCAGGTTCAACGTTTCCATCAGCTCGTCAAACATCACTTTATGGATGTATTGTCCGATTATAGGATGCTGGCAGGCATCGCGTACAATATTTACCCCCGACAGATAGGCTACCGGAGACAGTACGGTATGAGGTCCATTCAGCAAGGTTACTTTTCTTTCGTGGTAAGGTTTTTCGGAAGGAACAAACAATACATTCAGTCCGGCTTTGTCGGCAGGGAATTCTTCGGCGACTTCTTGCGGAGCCTCGATGACCCATAAATGGAAAATTTCAGCCTGCACTACCAAATTGTCATCGTACTGTATCTTTTCTTTTATAGCGGCAATGTCTTTGCGGGGGAATCCTGGAACGATACGGTCTACTAGTGTTGCATATACACCGCAGGCTTCCTCAAACCAAGTTCTGAACTCATCACCCAACTGCCATAATTCAATGTATTGATAGATTGTCTCCTTCAACTTGTGGCCATTCAGGAAGATGAGTTCGCAGGGGAAGATAATCAGCCCTTTGCTCTTGTCGCCGTTGAATGTCTTGAAGCGGTGATACAACAGCTGTGTCAGTTTACCCGGATAAGAAGACGCCGGTGTATCTGTCAGCTTACAAGCAGGGTCAAAGGCTATACCTGCTTCCGTCGTGTTGGAAATGACAAAACGCATTTCCGGTTGTTCGGCCAATTTCATGAACTCATCGTTTTGAGTATAGGGGTTTAAGGCACGGCTGATTACATCTATCATAGTCAGACTGTTGATGGTTTCTCCTTTATCCAGACCTTGCAGATTTACATGATAAAGGTCATCCTGGGCATTCAGCATGTCAACCATACCTTTATCGATGGGTTGGACTACTACCACATTGCTGTTGAAATCGGTCTTTTGATTCATGTTATAAATAATCCAATCCACAAATGCACGAAGGAAATTACCTTCGCCAAACTGGATAATGCGTTCCGGGCGTTGTGCTTTGGGAGCAGTTTCTTTGTTTAATGCTTTCATTTAAAAAATGATTTAAATGGTTGATATGTAATTTTTTGATTATTCAAACTCAAAGTAAAAGTCTATGTTTTCCTTCATCAATATGTCGATGGGCATGTATTTCACTGCAGTGACCGGTCTTTTAAATATCACGTGGTCGCATAAAGTCTTCACGCCACAATAGCCTTGCAGGCCTGGGCGTTGACCGATGAGAAAGGTTACTTCACCGGTTTTCAGGAACTCTGTATTTTTGTGTAAAAGGTCATATCCCACAAGTCCTGCCAGCTTCTGCCCCTTTTCGTGCAGATAATTTGCCACCTGATAAACGCGGGAATTAAAAACAGCTCCCAGTACGGCTTGGGGATGTTCTTTAAAAAAAGCATCCAACATCCGTCTGTTGCCGTCAGTATCTTCCTTGTGCAACACAATGTCATGGATAATCAAATCCTTATGTTCCTCGGAAAGGTATTGCATGAACCCCTCGAGGCGGCGTTGCATCTGGATTTCTGCCGGATTGTTTTTCTGATTGTTCAGGAATAACACAAGCTCCTGCCCTTTTTCATAGCTACGCATCAGAATCTTGGCAGCGATGTATCCGCTGGTTTTGGAATCTTGTCCGATATAACACAAGGCATGCGTCTGTTCAATATTGAAGTCTATGAATGCATAGGGAATATCCGCTTCCTCCAAATAAGCAGTGAGTTTTATGGTCTCCTCTCGGAAATTCGGGGCAACAAGTACGGCGTCGGCATTTTCCTCCCGGAGCACAGCACATGCTTCTTTATAGGAGGATTTGTCCGCATGCCGATAGTACAGATAGCTAACTCCAACATTGAACGGCCGTAATTCTTGTGCGGCACGGTCAATTCCCGCTGCTACAGCATGCCAATAATCATGTTCTATATAATAAGGTATAATGCAGACAATATGATAGCGCTTTTTAGCCGCCAGCCCGATGGCAAACATATTGGGATGATAATCTATCTCATCGAGTACTTTCTGGACTTTTTCCCTACTGGAAACGGATACGTCTCCGCGGTTGTGCAGTACGCGGTCTACAGTGCCGGCAGAGACGCCGGCCATGCGTGCTATGTCTTTAATGGTATAGTTCTTGTTTTCCATCTTGAGGTATGCTGCCTAAGGCGGTAAAGGTGAGACGTCTGAAGCTTAAATATTATAAATATTCGCCGCAAAGATACGAATTATTTTGTTTCTCCAAGTAAAATTTCTACTTTTGTGTTCGATAACGGTTAATAAAACTAAAAACAATTATAAGACCTATTAGCTTTACAATCAATACTATATAGGTGTAATAGATAGAAAGTAATATTTTTAGATACTTAAAACACAAGAAGATGAAAAACTTTATGGACGGAAACTTTCTGTTGCAAACGGAAACATCACAGAAGTTGTACCACGAGCATGCGGCTAAAATGCCGATTATCGACTATCATTGTCACTTGATTCCTCAAATGGTGGCGGAAGACTATCAATTTAAGTCACTGACTGAGATTTGGTTGGGAGGTGACCACTACAAGTGGCGTGCCATGCGTACCAATGGTGTGGACGAACGTTTCTGTACCGGTAAGGATACTACAGATTGGGAAAAGTTTGAGAAGTGGGCCGAAACGGTACCTTATACTTTCCGTAATCCGTTGTATCACTGGACCCACCTTGAATTGAAGACCGCTTTTGGAATCGATAAAATTCTCAATCCTCATACGGCCCGTGAAATTTATGATGAATGTAATGAGAAGCTGAAACAGCCTGAATATTCCGCCCGTGGCATGATGCGCCGTTATCACGTGGAAGTGGTTTGTACTACAGATGATCCTATTGATTCCTTGGAATACCATATCAAGACACGTGAGAGCGGCTTTGAAATCAAGATGTTGCCTACTTGGCGTCCGGATAAGGCAATGGCGGTGGAAGTTCCTGCCGATTTTCGCGCATATGTAGAAAAGTTGGCCGAAGTGAGCGATGTGGCTATTTCCTGCTTTGACGATATGGTTGCTGCCTTGCGTAAGCGTCACGATTTTTTCGCGAAACAAGGATGTAAACTGTCTGACCACGGAATTGAAGAATTCTATGCCGAGGATTATACAGGAGCGGAAGTTAAGGCTATCTTTAACAAGGTATATGGCGGTACTGGATTGACGAAGGAGGAAATTCTGAAATTCAAGTCGGCCATGCTGGTTGTGTTCGGCGAAATGGATTGGGAGAAAGGTTGGACACAACAGTTCCATTATGGTGCTATTCGCAACAACAATAGTAAGATGTTCAAACTGTTAGGTCCTGATACCGGTTTTGATTCCATTGGCGAATTTACTACAGCAAAAGCTATGGCTAAATTTCTCGACCGCTTAAACTCCAATGGTAAGCTGACCAAGACTATTCTTTATAATTTGAATCCATGCGCCAACGAAGTCATTGCTACTATGCTGGGTAACTTCCAGGATGGTACGGTTGCCGGTAAGATTCAATTCGGTTCCGGTTGGTGGTTCCTTGACCAGAAGGATGGTATGGAAAAGCAGATGAATGCCCTTTCTGTACTGGGCTTATTGAGCCGATTTGTTGGTATGCTGACCGA
>OMCT01001479.1_pt1 | contig 14104 bp, 5 predicted proteins | sample 1674301 | NCBI WGS metagenome assembly OMCT01 (sample SAMEA103958158, study PRJEB25191) | human gut metagenome
GTAGCGAAGACCGCGCTGAGCAACGCCGGCCACATGAACATGAACAACGAGATCTACGCCCGTATCTTGGATACGACCGTGACCGCCCTCCATCTGGAGGCCCTCGCGCTGGGCTACAAGGAATGCCTCGACCGGGAGGCGGAGTGCGTGAACCGCGTCACCAAGAGCGCGTCTACCGCCCAGATGGAGGCGAAAGACGAGGAGCGGGACAAGATCCTCCAGTTCATCTATTCCATGAACGGCTCCTATAAGGTATGCCCCGACGAGACCCTGCGAGCCCCCGCCCTGCTGGTGGACAGCGTGCTGAGGGCCTACGATAAGATCTACGCCAAGGCCTACGCCGAGGAGACCGCCCTGATCGACGGCCTGCTGCTCGACCTCGCCAAGGCCGACGTGGCGGAAGCCCTCAAGACCCTCCGCCTCGACACCTACGTCGCCCAGTTGAAATCCTTGAACGATGCCTACAAGGCTCTCGACACCACTCGCACCGACGAGTATGCCGCCCGCGTGAAGACCGATACCACCAAGGCACGCAAGGCGACCGACGAGACCCTCGACCTCATCATCCAGCGGGTCAACGCCTATGCCGTGCTCGAGCCTACCGAGGCCATCAACGCCTTCATCGACACCGTGAACCAGATCTTCCGCAAGTATAAGAACCTCATCGCCGCCAAGGGAGGCCCCACCAGCCCCTCCAAGCCCGACGACAAGCCTTATCCCACGCCCGACCCTACGCCCGACCCCGAGAACCCCGGCGGCGATAGCGAGAGCCCGGATGAGATCTGATCCGGACAAATTTTCAAACACTTAAAAACGAATTCATATGAACGAATTTTATCTTTCTAGAAAGATATCCGCGCGGCTCACCCTCCGGGCCGCCGCGCGGATGTTCTGTATCCTGGCGCTGGCCCTCTGGGGGCCGGCAATGGCAGGAGCGCAAGCGCAGACACAGTCGCTTGACGTGGCTAATATTTCTGATAAACTAACCCTCACCTATAAACTGAAAGCCGCCGGCTCGACCGATTACGCTTGGTTTTACAAGGTCGGGACGAATGGCACCGACACCGAGTTCTCCGGTACGCTGACGGGCTCGGAAGAGAAAACCAATTGCCCCGTCATCACCATTAAAAGCGAGAAGGAAACCACTTCCCCGAATTATGATGATTGTGCCAAACTCATATTGAATGGAATAAAGCTGACTGCTGTTACTGATTCCGATTTGTTTGTAATAGGGGAGAAAACTAAGCCGCTCTGTATCCAGGCAACAGGTGAGTCTACCCTGAAATGTAAAGCGACTGAAACTAATAAGAGTCAATTTCGTGTAATTAAGAACGATGATGGAGGTATCCTACTTCTGGATGGTGGAGATGCTGGATTGAATATCGTTGGGGATGGAGGTGGAATATATTTGCGCTCTGGTGGAGCAACTATAAGTGGCATCCTCAAAGGCAAAATAAATGTCACAGCGGATAATCCCATAGCGAATGACCATTATGCTATAACGGCAGATAATAACTCTTCTTTATATGTGGCCGAAGATGCGAAAATAATGGCTTCTGCGGGAAAAAAAGCAATTCTTGACAATAGTGATTCGCGTGTGTATTCCTCCTTCCTTCAATGGAGGTTTGAGGTCGCCCCGGAGAGCGGCAAGAGGCTGGAAATAAAAAATGCCAACGGCAACTCGTTTGATCCTGCTATCCAATTCACCACCGACGGCAAAAATAGGTGTTTCGCTATCAACGTCGTGAAGGGCACCGGCTACACCGTTTGGCTAGACGATAATCTACTCATGGACGAGAAGAAAACAACCGTCTTTACGGAGACGGGGAATAAATTATTCACCTCCGAAGGAATGCAATTTCCTGCGGACTGGTCCGTCTACGGTGAGACAGCCCATGTCGGCACGGATGGCATCGATGTCTCCGTCTCCGGCACAACCTACACCGTCAAGACCCCCCGCGGCCTCGCGTGGATCGCTTGGGTGACGAATAATGGGAAGACAACCGCCAATACTACCACCAATATCACCAATACCGGTGATGCTTACTATCCTGCCAATGCAGGCTTTAAGGACTGCACGGTTAAGCTTGCCAACGATATCTCGCTGGCTACGCCTACCAAGGGCGTTGCCGCTGGTTTCGTGAATAATTGGGTACCGATAGGGACTTATGGTAATAGATTTCAAGGCACTTTCGACGGGAATGGCAAGACCATTACCGGAATGGCGATCGAATCAACTTCGGTAAACTATATCGGTCTTTTTGGGTATTTGGATGGAGCGACCGTGCAGGATCTGACGATGGCAGATGAAGGAACTCCCCCAGCAATTAATTTGAAGACTTCCACTTCCACTGATTCAGGCGCAGGCGATAACTACTATCTTGGCAGTGTCGCAGGCTGGGTGAAGAGTGGAAAAATCATCAATTGCCATAATAAATGTGCGGTCAGTTTCTCTGTGTCTGGCAAGGCTGGAAATGTCGGTGGATTTGCCGGTCTTATAGATGAAAACTCGGTGCTAAGCGCTTGTTCAAACAGTGGAGCTATCACTGTCAGTGGATCAACGGTTATGGGGGCTGGAATCGTAGGGGTAAGTGTCAAGTCTTCTATTGCTTCCTGCTTCAACACGGGTGATGTCAGTGCTATTGGTAATACTTCTACCGCCTATGCGGGCGGTATCGTAGGCGACAGTGATCCTAATGGTAGTAGCAGTAATCCGAGTCATATATCGTACTGCTATTCAACAGGGAAAATAACCGCTAAAGCAAGCTCGGCAAGTACTTCCGGCGGTATTGTTGGAGGTGCTCAACATGTGGTTCTTAAATCTTGTTTTGCCACGGGCACTGTTTCCGCTGAATCATCAAGCAGCAGCAACGCTGCTTATGCTGGCGGTATCATCGGGTGGATTTGGGACGGTAAAATTACCGTAGAGGATTGCCTCGCCTTAAATACCGAAGGAGTGAAAGCTATCGGAAGCGTCTCTGAAAAACATGCCGGTCGTATTGCCGGAAATAATATAGGTAATGATAATGGTACAGTTCCCCTTTCCAACAACTACGCCAGCACCAAGATCAAGTTGACGGTAGGAAATACCACTGCTGCCCCGACCACCGACATCGCCGCCGACGCGATAAACGGTGCCAACACCTACCTCGACGATGTCGCCACTGATATCGCCGGTTGGACAGGCGAGGGTAAAGCCTTTACCGCCATCGGCACCACCTCGAGCGGCAAGCTCCCGCTACTGAAAGTCATCACCAACTATGATGCCGACGGACTGCCGACCACTTACGAGGAAGGTTCTTTCATTCCCGGCCAGCCCGACAACTTGACCTCTTCCACCTATCTGGCTTCCCTTGATCCGCTGTCTTTGTCTAACGGAGACACTGATCTCATCACCCTCTCTCGCTCCGACAACAAATGGAGCTATACAAAGGGAGAAAGCGGAACGCCGGCCCGCTTCAACGGCATAATCAAGATGGATGCTTCGTCCGTATCCTCCAACAAGCTCATGGTCGCCACCGTCACCGGCAACCCGACGCTGACGTTCGAGCAAGTGACAATCAACGCGACCGGCGGCGCTGCCTTGACCGTCAACGAAGGTTGCGAGCTGACAATTGCGTCGAATGCCGATTCGAAGCTCAGCGCATCCGGTGCCTCTACCTTGATCAATAAAGGTACCTTGAGGCTGTCGGGCGACTTCCGTATCGAAAACACCGGCTCGTCCGAGACGGATTACTGCCTCGATAACTCCGGCACCTTCAGCGTGCTTGATCCGGGCAAGACCCCTGCCATTTTCCATTGCGCCCATACCGCTATCCATAACACCGGCACCCTTACCAACGCTTGGATGGAATGTCGGTTCACGGCTGAGGCGGGACAGTCTGGCGCTAAAATAGCCTTTGCGCCGCTTGACGGCTCATCCCAGTCCATCGATGCGATGCGCTACGACAAGACCTTAGCCGCGATCGTTACGGCCGGCAAGACCTACCAACTCTGGGCGGTAGCGACCGCTGATGCCCGTACCCGGCAGAAGGGCTCTGATAGCGAAGGAACGGTGATCACGCGCTTCCCCGCTCCCGCAGCCGATGGCGCGGTAGCGGTCTTTACGGATGTGAACGACTTGAAGACGGTCGAGATCTCCGGCAATCAGGATTTCTCGGCCGGCTGCGCGAATGAGGATGTTCTCGTCAAATCGGACGGCGTGCTTACCGTCAATGCCGAGAATGCCGCCGTCCTCAACCTGACTCTGGAGGAAGGCGCGCGGGTCGTGACGATGACGGAGCTGAAGGTGTCCGATACCTTCGCTACCACCCGCTCGCTGGGCAACCAATGGACGGCCTTCGGTAGCCCGGTCGCCTTGAAAGCCTCCGTGGGGGATGCCGGAATCCTTTACGCCGCCACCGGCTACACCGGTACGGGTGCCGCCGACCAAGGTTGGAAGGACCTTTCCGGCACGACCGCCGACGGCACGAAAGCCGCCGACCTTGCCGCCGATAGCCCCTACCTGCTTGCCGCCGAGACAGCCGATACGAAGGTAGCCTTCACCGCTACCGCTTCCGCCGGCTCGCCGATCAAGATACCGGCCACGACTCCGGTCACTTTAGGCGATGCCCTCGCGAACGGCGTGTTCCTCTTCCAAGCGAACCCGAACCTCGCCGACCTCACGCTCAGCGGTATCTACGTGCTCAACGCCGAGGGTACCCGCTTCGACCTCCACGAGTCGGCCTATACGCTGAAGCCTTTCGAGGCGTATATCACCGCCAATGCCGTCACCCGCTCGCGGCTTCGTAGCGTGGGCGCCGCCGATGGTTCCGTGGTGACCGCCAACGAGATCGTCGCCGCTACCGCCGCCCTCCGTGTCTGGGCCACCGACGGGGCGCTGCACGTCTACTCCGGGGAAGCCGCCGCGCTTACCGTGGTACGCTCCGACGGACGTGTCGTCTACGCCGCCTCTATCGCCCCCGGCGATACCCGCTTGGCCTTGCCTTCCGGTATTTACATGGTTCGAATCAATAACATCACTTATAAAATAGCGCTTTGATATGAAACGATATATTAGTTTATGGCTCGTATGCCTGCTGGCGGTCTTCTCAATGACCGCCCGGGCGCAGGAAGGGATCGAGACGAAGGCCCGTCCCGACTTTCCCGCCCTTCCTTTCACGCTGACCTACTCGGCTACGGCTCCGGAAGGCGCTGCCTTCTTCTCGCTCTCGGCGGACGGCAAGCAGCTCCTCGCTTCCTCGACCGTACATGCCGGCACGCAGGTGACGCTCACGACCGCCCCCGCCGCCGGCTACCGAATGGTTTTCGGCTACCCGATGGTCTGCCGCACGGATGCGCCCGCCACTACGGTGACGGTTACGGCGGTCTCCGGCAGTGCTAACACCTACACCTTCACCATGCCCGCCTACCCGGCCACGGTAGAGGTGCTGTACGAGAAGATCCCGTACGCCGTCACCTTCGCCACCCCCGAGAACGGTACGCTGGCCTTGGATACCATCGGTACCAAGCTAACTACCGGTGCCGAGCTTATTCCCGGCAAGCAGGTGACGATCACCGTCTCCCCCACCGACGGCTACCAAATGGTTTCCGGCTACCCGAAGGCCTACCGCACGGATGCGTCCGGCACTAAGGTAACGCTTACGGCAGTCTCCGGCCGCGATAACACCTACACCTTCACCATGCCCGGCTATCCGGTCACGGTAGAGGCGAAGTACGAGAAGATCCCGCGCCCCGTCACCTTCACCGCCCCCGAGCACGGTACGCTGGCCTTGAAAGCCAACGGTGCCGAGCTAACCTCCGGTGCCAAGCTCGCCCCCGGCACGGAGGTGACGATTACCGCCGTTCCCGCCGAAGGCTACCAAATGGTTTCCGGCTGTCCGAAGGCCCGCGTCACGGATTCGGACTTCTATGGAGTAAGGGTAACACCGGTTGAGGGCAGCGCTAACACCTACACCTTCACGATGCCCGTTGACTTCCAGATCGCGGGAATCACGGTAGAGGTGAAGTACGAGAAGATCCCACGCCCCATCACCTTCACCGCCCCCGATCCCAAGCAGGGCACGCTGGACTTGGCTGTCGATGCTAACCCGGTTGCCTCCGGTGACAAGCTCGCCCCCGACACGCGGGTGACGCTTGCCGCCACTCCCGATGCAGGCTACCAAATGGTATTCGGCTCCTTGAAGGTCTCCGGAAGTGAAGCCAAGACTGTCCCGTTGCAGAAAGAGGCCGATGGCACGACCTACTTCTTGATGCCGGCCAGCGAGGTGAATGTTGAGGTGGAATTTGAGGAGGTCCCCAAGGCTCAATCCTCGGAAGCCCGTTTGAGTTCCCTCTCGTATCAGGTAGGAACTGGGGAGGCGAAACCGATCCCCGGCTTCCTCGCCTCTACGATGGCATATAAAGTGATACTTCCAAACACGACCTCGCAACCGGCTACCCTCACCTTATCCGGCCAGCTGGCCGATGCGAAGGCTAAATTGCTCGTGAATGGATCGTCAGTTACCGTACAACCGACAGGATCGTTCACGGCTACCGTACCGACAGGATCGGCCGCTACCTTGGTCGTTACCGCCGAGGATGGACAGACCAAGCGCACGTATGAGGTGGAATTTGAGGTAGCTCCCCAGTCGGTATGTTACGTCACGATCGAACAGCCGGCAGGCGGCACGATCTCCGTTTCCTATGAAAAAGAGGACAAGGAAGTGGTCGTGAAATCCGGCGATGCCGTACCCGTTGGTACCGTTGGTACCGTGTTGAGCTTGGCACATACGGCCTTGCCAAATTACAAGTTCAGTGGTTACAAAGTGAATAATGGTTCCCCGTCAACATCCGGGAATATTACCGTCTCCGGTACCGACGACTTGACGATAACCGCTACCTTTACGCCGGAATCTACCGTAACCCCGGAAGAGATCGCTGCGATCGGTACGCCAGCCGTTCCCAAGGAAAAGGAAGGGCAGGTGGAAACGTATGATCCACAGGCCCCGATCGTGATCATCCCCGATGCCGTATCCCTGCCATCGGATACGGAACTCTCCAGCCTCCGCTTGGTGAAGGAAGATATAGAAGACCCGGAGAAAAAGGCTGAGATTGAAAAGAAAGCGGAAGATGCCGCCAAAGCTGCGGGTATCGATGATGCCCCGAAGATCGTGATGGAAGTGACCTTGGTTAAGGTGACGACCACGATTTCCGGCGAGGAAACCACAACCGCCGTAACCCCTGTGCAACCCTCCGATACCGTGACGGTACGTATCCCGTATCCAGAAGGCGTAAGACAAGACCTACATGATATCGTGATTATCCACCTCCGCTCGGACGGCGAGGTAGACGTGTATTCCGAGGCTAAGGACAACTTGAAATTGGAGAAGGACTATATGGAGATCTCCGTTTCCAGCTTCAGCCCGTTCGTGGTAAGCTATACGGCCAAATCTGAGCAGGTGGATCCCGATTATCCCGACACGCCCGACACCCCGGATACCCCGACATCGAACGCCTCGGTAGAGGGAGGCATGGCGGTTTGGACCTCTGCCAACGCCCTCCATATCCGTGCGGATCGTTCGGCTGAGGCATGGGTTGTCGGCCTGTCGGGTGCCAGCCGTGCCCGGTTCGCGGTCGTTCCCGGCGAGACGAGATACGCCCTTCCCGCGGGAGTCTATCTTGTCCGGATAGCCGACCAGACCTATAAGGTACGGATACGGAACTAAATGTTGTTTGTCTAATGTGCGAGGGATGCCCTTGTTTCTCCTTGGGGAGAGCGGGGCATCCCTTCTTTTTTGTGGATATGTTTCTTAACATACCTACCCGTAATCAATTGGTTAGCCGCAAATGCTTATCTTTGAGCTATCCCGATGTAAACGCTTACGATATGTCAGTCATTTAAACTCAATTATAGTATGAAACCGGAAGATTACATTACCAGAGAGGAGAAGTATGGTGCCCACAACTATCATCCCCTGCCGGTCGTTCTCAGAAGAGGCGAAGGCGTGTTCGTGTGGGACGTGGAAGGAAAACGTTATTTTGATTTCTTGTCCGGCTATTCTGCCTTGAGCCAAGGACATTGCCATCCTAAGATCGTGAAGGCCCTGATGGAGCAGGCGGAGAAGCTTACGCTCGTATCCCGTGCCTTTCATGCGGATATACTGGGTGAGTACATGGAATTTACCTGTAAGTTCTTCGGATATGACAAGCTCTTGCCGATGAATACGGGAGCCGAGGCGGTGGAGACGGCCTTGAAGCTTTGCCGCCGGTGGGGATACCGCCGGAAAGGGGTCGCCCCGGAGCGTGCGAAGATCGTGGTTTGTAGCGAGAATTTCCACGGACGTACGATCACGATTATCTCTATGAGTACCGACCCTAGTTCCTACGCCGATTTCGGTCCTTATACGCCCGGGTTTATAAAGATACCCTATAATCATGTAGATGCGTTGGCCGAGGCCTTGAAAGATCCCGATGTAGTAGGCTTCTTGGTGGAACCGATCCAAGGTGAGGCCGGGGTCGTGGTGCCCGACGATGGTTATCTGCGGACTTGCTATGATCTTTGCCATCAGCATAATGTGTTGTTTATCGCGGATGAGATACAGACAGGTATCGGTCGTACCGGTAAGCTATTGGCTTGCGATTACGAGGGGATTCGCCCGGATATCTTGATCTTGGGAAAGGCCTTGTCCGGTGGGGTCAGTCCGGTCTCGGCGGTATTGGCGGATGATGAGATCATGCTAACGATCGCTCCGGGAGAGCACGGTTCTACCTACGGGGGCAATCCATTGGCGGCGAAGGTAGCTATCGCCGCCTTGGAGGTGGTACGCGACGAGTGTCTCTCGGAGAACGCTTTCAAGATGGGTGAATTGTTCCGTAGCGAGATTGAGAAGATCGATAATCCGATGATTAAGAAAGTACGGGGTAAAGGCTTGCTGAACGCTGTCGTGACGGAACCTAAAGATGGGAAGACGGCTTGGGATATCTGTCTGGCGTTGAAGGAAAATGGCTTGATAGCTAAGCCTACCCACGATCATATCATCCGCTTCACGCCTCCTTTGGTGATTACTGAGGAGCAAATGATGGAAGCTATTGGTATCATACGAGATACATTTGCTAAATTCTAAGGTATGAAAATAAATGTAATAGGCGTTCCCTTGAACTTGGGATGTGATCGGGAGGGCGTAGAGCGTGCCCCGAATCACCTCCGGGAACGGGGATTGATGAAGTTGATACGGGGAAACGGGCATCGTGCTTTCGATCTGGGTAACTTATATGTGCCTCCGGTTAGCGAGGCCGATAAATTCGCCCGGGGAAACAGCATGAAATACTTGGATGCCATCGTAGAGGTGAATAACAACTTGGCGGAGTTGGTTTATGATACCTTGAGAGGCGGCGCTTTCCCCTTGGTAATCGGTGGGGATCATTCGCTGGGCTTGGGAAGTGCCTCGGGCGTGGGCAAATGTTATGATGATTTCGGCATTATCTGGCTGGACGCTCATGGGGATATCAATACCAGCGAGACGTCACCCAGTGGTAATATCCACGGGATGCCTCTTAGCGCATTGATGGGGATGGGAAGCGAGGAGCTGGTGAATGTCTACGCACCCGGGAACAAGGTGAACCCGCAGAACGTATTCTTGGTCGGGACCCGCAGTCTGGATGAGGGCGAGTGGGATTTGATCGAGCGGGAGAAGCTGAGTGTCTATACGATGGAGACGATCCATCTGAAAGGTATCGGCTTCGTTGCGGAGGACATCAAGCGGAAATTGAAGGAACGGAAGATCCGCAACGTGCATTTCAGCATAGACGTGGATAGCATAGACCCCCGTTTCGCCCCGGGCACGGGAACCCGTGTGTGTGAGGGACTGATGCCGGATGAGTTCAATAACTTCGTGGATCATATGTTGTCTACGAATCTGGTTAAGTCGATGGATCTGGTAGAGCTGAATCCGGAACTGGACGTGAACGAGCAGACTACGAATCTTTGTTTGGAGATCATTGATTATATTACGGCCCGTCTGTAAAAAGAAAGCTCCTTGTTCCGGCATGAACCGGGTACAAGGAGCTTTGGTGATAAACCACTAGTCTATCGGTCTATCTTATTTACGGATATTATCGTAGTTGAAGCTATCGCTTAGATATTCATCCTCGGTAAATTTATTTCCTTGTGGTCCCCAATTACCCATAGCCAGTCTTGCGAGCATAGTCATCGGGTTGAAGTCGCTCATATCGCCACTAGCGGCGGCCAAAGAGACGGATTCCATTAATTTGCGCATGGAATGAGGATAATCCTCGTTGATCACCATGTTGCGGTATAAGGCAAGGATTCCATCTCCTTGCTCCTTACGGTTCCAAGTCAGTATATATGTACCGTCGTTGGCTTCTGCCTTCGCTTGGAGATCGGGTAGTTTGGCGGAGTTGGCGTCTGCTATGATAAAGGTTACGAAACCTTCCTTGTCCACTTCAGGCATTTCCTCGTCATAAATAGAGGCATACGAGTAGGACTCGGCTGACCCAAGGCATATAGACCAGTACCGTACATCGGCGGTGGCGTATTCGCTTACGCTTTTAGGAGCCGTAGGAGGAATGAAGCGGAAAGTAGCTACCTCGCCCTCATTCAATTTGATACGGGCGAATAGATATTCAGCCGGACTATTCGGATACATCAGGCTCAGCGGGGCACGCATGAACGGAAGCTGCTTCATGTCTACCGAGAAGTTCATAGGGGGTAATTGTAATGACTCATGGATATTACATTTCTCACGCTTCGGGAAATCCACTTCCTCACCTGTAGTCACATCGAAAGCTTGGATAGCAGGCATGTCCACGCCGCCATACTCATCGCCGCTATATTGTTTCGCCAAGTAAAGACGCATGAAAATGGAGACCATATTGACATCCTCCGGGAACTCACATACGTTCTTCATCGAGGCGCGTGCGCTGGCGGGGGTGTTAGCGGGAATGATGTAAATCGTATAGCCATTTGCTCCGTAGTCGTCTGTTTCCTTTACATAAGGGTTGATGGAGCTGTCATCGGGTTGGATATTTACGTCTTCAATGCTGGATACGTCTATTTGGGTCTCGTCGTTATAAACCGTGAAATTGAAGAAGCGTGACTTCGGGAACTTTCCAGTCAAACGAAGGCCGATGTTTGGATTATCTTTGTAAGAATAGGTGTATTCCCAATAATCGGCATAGATATCAGGAAAGGCCAGTAGGGTTTGATTGTCGCCTCGAAGCGTCTTGCCCCATTGTTCCTTGGGTTCCGGGTTGTTGATTTGAGTGGTATTCTCATCATCGTCGTCGCAAGCGGTGAACATACCCACAGTAAGGGCTACCAACATTAAGTAAAAAATCTTCTTCATGATTCTGTTCGTTAATTAATCTGTTTGTTATTAAAATGAGAGCGCAAAAGTATCTCATTTCCAATTAGGGTTGACCTATTGAAAATGAAATACCTTGGATAAGACCACAGAATCCTAGGAATGGAACAGCTAGAAGGGGTATCCGATAGCGAAATGGTAACCCATGCCGTCCTTGAATTTCGGGATATTGTAATAGCCTTTCTTTCCGGTATCGTAAGGGAGATGCAGACCGATACCCACGTCGAAACGGATGACGATAAAGGTGAGGTCGTAACGCAGGCCGAAGCCGGTTCCCAAGGCTAGATCCTTGAGGAAGCTACCCCATTTCAGTTGTCCGCCGGGACGATCCGGATCGTTCCGGATCAGCCAGATGTTACCGCTGTCGAGGAAAGTGGCCCCATGCAGGTCGCCAAGGATCGGGAAGCGGTATTCGAGGTTGGCCTCGAATTTAAGATCACCCGTACGGTCGATGTAAGCGTATTTATTGTTATCGCTGTTTTGATAGTAGCGTCCGGGACCGATGCTGCGGATCGTAAAAGCACGGATGCTATTCGCTCCGCCGATGTAGAATTGCTCGTTATAAGGGGAGGTACGGGCGTTGCCGTAGCTATAAATAGCGCCGGCCATTAATCGGCCTACGAGATATTGCTTATGCCCGAGGGCGTAATTATAACGTATCTCGGCGGTTCCCTTGATGAATTGGGCGAAGGGGTTGCCAAGTAATTCCTTATCCTCTTTATTGAATTTCTTCCCGGCTAACGCATAAATCCCATCCAAGACAAGGCCCGCTTGGGTAACGGATGCCTGCCACCAAAGATGGTTCCGGCGACTGGTGATCGGGGAGTCATCATAGGTATAGGTATAGTTCATGGCCGGGATGAATTGATTTTGCAAACTCTTCTTTAGGGCCTTGTTCACGTTGGTAATGCTGTCGAACTCATGCGTGGTATGCTGGAGCAAGTTGAACGTCAGCTTGAAAGGGGTGATGGAATGATGAGACGTGGCGGTAGGCTGGAACTCATACGAGGCGTCACCACCGAATGCCAGCAACTTGAAGAAACGGGCCCGGTTCATCTGGTCCGCATAGAGGCGGAAGGTGGTGCTGGCCGGGAAATTCATGTCCCGTTTGCTGAATGTAGGGAACAATACCCGTGGGAAAGTCAGCGTGGTAGTCAAGCCTAACTCATAACTGTTGATCTTGGAGTTGCTACCATCCAGCTTGTTGCCGGTCTGCCATTCGTAAGAGCCGCGGAGTTTCACGCCGAAGGTCTCGCCCCCTCCGAAGACATTCCGTTTGGTCACGCTGAAAATGGCGCCCGGACCCACTTGGTCGTTGCTCTTGGCGGTGACGTTCAACTCGAGCTCGCCGTCTAATGGAAGATCGTAGACCGTATTGATCCGCAGATCCAGCGTATCTTGGCGGCGCATGGTATCACGGGGGGAATATTGCAACTCGGCATAACGGAAGATACCCAAGCGGGACAGGGCCGTTTGCGTCCGTTCCTGCGCCCGCTGGTTATAAAGTTCCCCCGGCTTGAAATATAAACGGTTGTAAATGACCGAGGGGCGAACCCTTAGCTTGCCCTCATAATGGATCGTAAGGTCCTTATAGCGGATCGAGTCCGTGGGAGTCTCATTCTGGTAGCCGTTTAGCCAGACGGATATATCCCCGAGCTTCCAAGGGCGGAGGGCCGAGGGGGGAAGACTTTCCTTCGGGGCCACCCGTAAGGCCACTTTCCCGGGGTTCAACAAGGTATCCGCTTGATAGGTGATGAAATCGGGACGGAAATAGTAATATCCGTTGTTACGGAGCAAGGACGAGATGCGTTCCCGCTCGGCTTGCAATTGGACGACATTGAAATTCTCTCCTTTGTGGAGGATACGATCGCCGATCGTGGCATCGATCAATGAGTCGGCACGGTGACGGATATGGACGTATTGGATGCTGTCCAGCGTATACGGATCGTTCATGGTGACGCTATATTCCAGCTTCGCCTTCCGGGGATTCTTGGGATCGGGTATGACCTCGAAAGAGGTCTCTCCGTTGAAATAACCGTACTCGTTCAATAGATTCCGGGCTACCTTGACGCGGACATCCGGGTTCACGGTGGTGATCAGCACCGGTTTCGACGCCAGCTTGTTGAAGATCCACTTGCCGACCTTCCCTTTCTTGTTCACGAAAGCGTTGTAGACCCACAGGCCGAAAGGAAAAGGCACCCGGATCGAGGAGCTTCCCAGCAAGGCGTTGTTGGGGGGATAGGCTAGGGCGGCCTCGACCTCTTCCAAGGCGGCTTCGCCGGGTTTGGTCTTATCCTCGTTCTTCACCTCTATTTTCTTGATACCGGTATATAGGACCGCTCCCTCGGGAAGGTTCTTCGTGGTGGAGCAAGAGGTGAATAAGAAGGCCAGCAGCCCGAGTAGCGCCAGCGACGATAGGATCGCTCTTTGGGTAGACACCCCCCCTCGTCCTAGGAAAGTATCCTTCCCTGCTTTGGGAAGGCATGTTTCCCTGCTCTGGGAAGGCATGTTTCCCTGCTCTAGGAGGGCATCCTTCCTAAAATATATTAAAACGTTTTTCATATTCATTCCTTTTCTGTTTCCTCTTTCACTGGTTTCACTTTCGTTTTCTTGAAGTTGAATAGCTCCCTGAGATGCATCATTTTCTTGCGGAGCACGATACCGGCCCCGGTCTCCGTGATCTCGCCTTCCAGCAGGCTCTCGTAGTTCTTGTCGTGGAAAAGTTTGACGTAACGGGAGCC